>Ga0105046_10012285_pt1 | contig 13279 bp, 11 predicted proteins | sample MAT03_FD_78385 | JGI IMG/M metagenome (GOLD analysis project Ga0105046, IMG submission 78385) | Freshwater microbial communities from Lake Fryxell liftoff mats and glacier meltwater in Antarctica - MAT-03 (megahit assembly) | ecosystem: Environmental > Aquatic > Freshwater > Ice > Liftoff... | reverse complement strand
TTCGGCAACTTCACGATGAACGTCGAGCCCTTGCCGACGACGCTTTCGACGCGGATGCGGCCGTGGTGCTGTTCGATGATCTGCCGGCAGACGCTCAATCCCAGCCCTGTGCCGCCGCGGCCGCTTTCGTCCGGGACTTTCGTGGTGAAGAACGGCTCGAAGATTTGCCGGAGGTTTTCCGGTGCGATCCCCACGCCCGTATCGGCGATCTTAATCTCGACCGTATCCCCCGCGGCGTTGTCGCGCACTTCGATTTTTAAGCGCCCGCCCGTGGGCATCGCTTGGCGGGCATTGAGGATCAGGTTCACCAGAATTTGTTCGATCTGCCCGGCCGCGACGTAGCCCATCGGCCGACCGTGGAATCGCTTTTCGATCGTCACGCGGTGCTTGCCGAGGTCTTTTTCCGTGAGGATGATCGCTTCTTCCACGAGCGGAACGATGTCCGTCAGTTCGCGGTGCGTGGCGTTGTTGCGGGCGAACCCAAGCATGCTGTTGACGATGGTCGAGGCCCGCTGACCGCTCCGCAAAATCTTCTCGAACGCCTGAGCTTGCGACGGGTTGTTCGGAGCCCGCATTCCGATCTTGGCGTAGTTGATGATGGTAGTGAGGATGTTGTTGAACTCGTGGGCGACGCTGGAGGCGAGTTCGCCGACGCTCGACAGCCGCTGAGCCTGGAGCAACTGCATCCGCAGAGCATCGTTCTCGGTCTGCGGCAGCGTTTCTTGGTCGGTCATGCACGGCCTCCTACGTCGATCGAGCCGATGGGGGCGTCTCAACGATCCGGCCCGAGGGATTTCCCCCTCCCGCGGGCGGCCGTTGCGTGCCATCGAGCTCCCGATGAGAAATGGTATCGGTCGCGCCGGTTGTACCACTTCATCGGAACCCCCGAATGCGTTCCGGCTCGAGACGGGAATTTCGCACTCAAGGTTGCCCGGTTTGCCCGGTCACGCTTCGGACTTGCGAATCGACTGTCCCACGCCGGTCGGCAGCCCTTCGGAGAGCCGTGCGACGGGCTCCGGTACGAACAGCAATCGCTTGGCGATCCAATGTCCCGATGCAGCCAGGGGAGTGAGTTCGCTGACGGAGACGTTCGGCACGCGGCCGAGCGGAATCCAATCGGCCGGGCCGCGATCGGGGAGGAGGGAAAGTAACAGGATCTTGCACACGACCCCGTGGGCGACGATCACCAAACGTTCGCCGGGGTGTGCGGCAATCGCTCGTTGCCAGCCGCCTAGCACCCGCTCGCGGAGTTCGGCGTAGGATTCGGCTCCTCGAGTGGTGTAGTCGAGCTCCCCCGCACTCCACCGTCGTACCGTTTCGGCCCACGGTCCTTCGCTCATGGAAAAGGAGGTCCCACAAAGTTCCCCCACGCGGCGTTCGTGCAGAGTCGGTTCGATCGTGTGTGGAATTCGACATGCGGTTGCGATCGGGCTCGCCGTATCTTTCGCACGCTGCATGTTCGATGAAACCACTGCCGTCGGCGAGAATGCTTTGAACCACTCCGCCACGGCCGCAGCCTGGCGATGGCCCAACTCGCTCAACGGCTCATCGGACTCCGCACCGTGGAATACCGTCGGCGTGGCGGTCTCTGCGTGGCGCAGAAGCCAGACCCGTTCCGGCAACGCCGCGTTAGAACCCGCCATGCGATCCGTCCTTCTCAGTTGGGCGCGCCGCCCGTCTCGGTTACGATGCGTTAATGTGGGGCACGTTTTTAACTTGCCCAAACGAAGGGCACGTTAAAAACGTGCCCCACAGTCGCGCGCGGAGGTCGGGGCCATGCCCGCAGTGGTTGCGAGTGTTTTAGCGACGTGGCTCCTCGCGGTTCCGCCACCGGCCGCGGAGCCGCCGGTTCGCAAGGCCCCGGATCGCCAACTTTCGTTCGAGGCCGAGGCGTACGGACGGCAACTCATCGAACTCGCCGAACGGGTTTCCACGGAATACGTCCAGCCCGTACCCGCTCACGAACTTTACCTCGCTGGGCTCGCGGAACTCTACTACACGGCGGGGCTGAAGTTCCCCGAGGAGATCCGCAAAGACATCCTGCAAGCGAACGGGTACGCCGACTCCTTGCGCGTCATTACGAATGCCCGCGTCGCCCTGGGCCGGCGGGACGAGCTTTCGGGTTGGCGGGCCTTCGTCATCGCCGTCAACGGCTTCAGCCGGGCCACGGACCCGTACTGTGCCCTCTCCTGGCAGAAGTCCTCCTCGGCCGCGGCATCGGACGCGGATTTCGGCATGGGCTTCGAACTGGAGGGCGCCACCGGCGGTCGTTGGGTCGCCTTTCAACTCGATTCCGGCCCCGCAGCGCCGATCATGACTCCGAACGGCACGCAACCCGCGGAGCCGCCCGTCGGGCCGAAGTGGATCGTCAAGCGCGTCATCCCCGGCAGCCCCGCTGCGAGTGCGGGGCTGAGGCCGGGGGATGTCGTCACGCACCTCAACGAGTTGGAAGTTACCGCCGATTCCAACGCGAGGCTCTTCCGCCGGCTCGCGTCGTTCTCGAACCCGGACCTCGCCGACGGTCAGACCATCGACGCTTCAAAGCCCGTAAATTTGCGGGTCAAGCGCGAAGGCGCACCCGCTCCCCTCGACATCGCAATTTCCCGCTTGGGCTACACCCCCGAATCGATCTTCGGCGTGATGAAGCGGGCCGACGGGGCGTGGAACTTCATGCTCGACCGCGACGCGAAGATCGGCTACATCCGCCTCGGCTCCGTCGAAACGCCCGCGGCCGCGGCGTTCGCACTCGCCATGCACTCGCTCGCCAACGAGGGCGCAACTGGGTTGATCCTCGACCTCCGGTGGTGCCCCGGCGGCTACGTCGATCCCACCGCCGGAATCTGCGGATTGCTGCTGAAGGAGAGCGTCACCATCGGCACCGTGAAGTACCGCCACCCGGACCGCAACTTCCAGAGCACCTTCACCGCGGCCGCGGGCCAGGGCGTGCCGACCTACGAGAGCATACCCCTCGCCGTGCTCGTCGGCTGCGACACGATCGGCGGGGGCGAAATGATCGCCGCGGCCCTGCAAGATCACAAGCGGGGCATCGTCGTCGGCCAGCGCACGTTCGGCAAAGCGAACCTGATGAACATCGTAAACACTTCGATCCCCGGCCTCACGTACCGCATCTCCACGGGCTACTCGTTCCGCCCCAACGGAAAGGCCCGCCACCGATTCCCGGACAGCGCCCTCTCCGACGACTGGGGCATCCGCCCGGACCGAGGCTACGAGTTCTCCACTACCCCGGACTACTCCGCCAAGATGCGATTGCAAGCCGAACGCCAGGCGATCCGCCCCCCCGGCGACCTCGGCATCGTTCCGTTCGACGACCCGCTCGAAGACCCGCAGAAACTGCTCGCGGTGAAGTTCTTGAAGGAAGTGATCGCCAAGAAGTGAAGCGTTCGAACCCCACTCCAATCGTGTTCTCGCAGGTGGCACTTAAAAAAACCGCGTGTCGAAACTGAGTTCATTTCGTTAAGATCGCTCCGAACTCGCCGGGCTACCGGCGGACCTCTCGAACTTCCGATCACCCGACCATCGAGGGATTCCTCGTGTCTAGCGATGCTCTCAAAGCGCCGACCGGCCACCCGACCGGGTTCTGGTTCTTCTTCTGGGGCGAGTTCGCCGAACGCTGTTCCTACTACGGCATGCGCGCGATCCTCGCGCTGTACATGGTGGACCGCCTCGGCGTGGATAAAGCGGACGCCGGAACGTACATGTCGCTGTTCATCGCGGCGTGCTACTTCTTCCCCCTCGTCGGCGGGTTCCTCGCGGACAACTACTTCGGCAAATACTGGACGATCGTCGGCTTCTCGGTGCCCTACGTGGTCGCCCAGTTCCTGGTCGGCATTGAGAACAAGTACATCATCTTCGGTGCCCTCGCCATGCTCGCGATGGGCTCCGGGGTGATCAAGCCGAACATCTCCACGCTGATGGGTTTGACTTACGACCAGCAGCGGCCGGGATTGGATCAACTGCGCACGAGCGCGTTTTCCTGGTTCTACATGGCCATCAACATCGGCGCTTACTTGTCGCAAACCGCCATGCCCTGGCTGCGGAACCACTACGGCTATCAAGTCGCATTCCTGTTCCCCGCCGGGCTCATGGCCCTCGCCTTGCTCATCTTCGCGCTCGGGAAAAGATTCTATGCCCAAGAGAAGATCGTTCGGCGCATCGTCGGCGAAGAGCGGGATTTGCCCGGCGATACCAAGACCGTCACGGGCTTGCCCGTCAGCTACCGCGCCGTCACGCCCGAACAGGCCGCAGCGGAGTGGAAGCTCAAGCTCCAAACGCTCGGCCGCATCGGTTCGGTGTTCCTCATGGTCATGTTCTTCTGGGCAATCTTCGACCAGTCCGCGAGCACCTGGATTTTCTTTGCCGATACGTACATGGATACCACCCTCATCGGCGAGCGGACCGACGGTACGGCCATGTTCCTCTCCGGGTCGTCGGCGGAGAGCACCTTCGGCTTCCCGACTTTCCGGATGTCGCCCGACGCGATCCAGTCGTTCAACGCCCTGTTCATCGTCTTCATGGTTCCGGTGAGCGTCTGGTTCTTCAAGATGCTCGCCCGGGCCGGTTTCAAAATCCAGGCCACGCACAAAATGACGGTCGGTTTCGTGCTCACGGGGTCCACGATGGTCATCATGGGCATCGCCGCAGGCCTCGCGGGGCAAAAGCAGGATGCGATCAAGCTCGCGACGAAAGAGGGGGAAGTGATCCTGCCGATGCCCTCGAAGAAGTTGGAAGACATCTCGGCGGGCACCGGTTCCGCCACCTTCACGACCGACGTGAAGTTCGGGGACGCCGTCGAGTTGAACGCCGGAGATTGGGCCTACGACAAGGACAAGAAGAAGGTCAACCTCTCGAACGGGACGTTCAAACTCGCCGATGGAAAGGTGCTCACCGTTGCCAACGGCCGCTTCGACTTCGCGAAGTCGAACGTACTCGGCAACGGCGGCGTCGCCGCGCCCGGTACGCTCGAACTCAAGCTCAAGCCCGGCACTTACGCGAACGGTTCGGGCACGCTCGTGGTCAAGGAATTGAACCGGGCGGAAGCGAAGCCCGAACCGCTGCCCCCGCCGGAGTCGGCGGAAGCCGAGCCGCCCAAAGCCACGCTGGAAGTCGTCGATTGGGTCAAGCCGAACGAGCGCGTGACGATGTGGTGGAAAGTGTTCGCGTTCCTCATCGTCACGCTGGCGGAGATTCTGATTTCCGTCACCGGGCTCGAACTCGCGTTCGTGGCGGCGCCGCAGAGCATGAAGAGCTTCGTCACCGGCTGCTGGCTCGCCGTCGTGTTCCTGGCGAACCTGCTCATCAACGCCCCGATCACGCGGCTCTACGCCAAAATGACGCCGCAGGATTACTTCTTCATGCTCGCGGGCGCGATGGTCGTCGTGGTGCTCGTGTTCATCCCCATCGGGATGAACTTCAACAAGGCGATGGCGAGGAAGAAGGCGGAAGAAGACGCTGCTAATACCGCGGCACCGTAGGATCGACGAGCGCCGACCAGGCGTCGATGCCGCCGGCCATCGAGGCGACGTCCTCGAATCCGGCTTGTTGAAGAACGTAAGCCCCGCTCAAGCTCCGCACGCCGTGGTGGCAGTAAACCACCACGGCGGCGGCGTTGGGGACTTCGAGGTCCCCCGCACGATGCTGCAGTTCGCCGAGGGGGATGAGGATGCCGCCGGGGAGGCGGCAAATCGCGTACTCTTCGGGCTGACGCACATCGACGAAGACGAGCGGTTCGCCCGCGTCGAGCTTGGCTTTGACTTGGTGGACGGTGAGTTGGCGGATCATGGGTGCGGGTCTCGCGGCGCTCCGCTATCGCGTCGCGGCTACGCATTTTAGGCGTCGGTGATGTCGGGCAAGTCTAACAACTTCAAGTAGTGCCGTTCCTTGATCCGCATTTGCTTCGCCCCCGCGGGCGTCTTGTCGTCGTACCCGCACAAGTGAAGGCAGCCGTGGATGACGTACAAGCAAAGTTCCGCGTGGACTGCGTGGCCCCGTTCCTGGGACGACGCGAGCGCCACGCCCGCGCCGATGGCCACGTCCCCTTCCAGCTTCTTCGATTTGGGGTCCGAGTACGGGAACGTCAGCACGTCCGTCGGCTCGTCGTGTTGAAGGAATCGCTTGTTGAGCGCGTGGATCCCCTCGTCGTCGAAGACCGCGAACGCGACCTTCGCCGAGGCGATCCCCTCCCCTTCGAGCACGGCCTTCGCCGCGGCTTTCAGCCCCGGAAAGTCGAGTTCGACGAGTTCCTGCTGGTTTTTGATCGAGAGGGAGATCATGGCTTCGGCTTCGACGGCGGATCGACCGTGTTGAGATTGATTTTGACAAGCTTCCAAGTGCCGCTCTCGCGGATATAGCCGAGGACGAACTTTAAATGGGCGGGCTTCGTGGCATAGAAGCCTTCGAAGACCAATCGGCCATCCGCATCGATGCCGGGTTTGCCGGTCAGTTCCGGCTCGCGAGTCTCGACGAACCCAAAGTTCGCTTTGTTTTGAACGAAGTCCTTGAAGCGGTCGCGGAACTCGTCCGGCGCAATGCTGTCCCGCATCGGCTTGGCGGCTTTCGCAATGAAAGGGGAAAAGTCGTCGTCCTTGATAGCGCGGTCGAAGTCGAGGAGAGTATCGCGAGCGAGGATCTTGAGTTCCGCGTCGGTCGGCATTTTCAACGTTGCCAAGTCGTTGGATGCGGTCGCACCGCCCGGCATCGTCGAAAGCGAGACCACTTTCCAAACGTCGCCCTCCTTGAGCATATTTACCGTCAACGGCACACTTCCGCCGTCCTTGAGGGTGACGGTGCCGGACATCTTGGCTTCATTGTTGACGCGATTCCAGCTGCTCCAGTTGGACGACTGGTAGCCAGTGAGTCCCATTTTCTTGACGGCCGCGGTGAACTCTTCCAAAGACTGAGCGCTGCGGAGGCCGGTCGCGCCGGAGTCGTACGCTCCCTTGATGTCTCCACTGGCAATCAGTGCGAGGAATTCGTCCGCGGGTTTGCCAAACTCTTTGACCTCGCCCACGGCCCAGTAAACGAAGTACCCCACGAGCCCCGCGCAGCCGGCGAAGCCGATGACGAGGAAGAGCACGAGGACGATCAGGCCCTTTTTCACGGCGGGAACTCCATCGACGAGAGCGAGGCTGTCGATGGAACTTTACGAACTCAAGCCGCGAAAGCCGGTTCCGGTGCGGAAGTTTTCACCTCGGCAGGTTCGACTTCGATGTGGACCGAACCCATGACCTCGTTCGCCAGTGCGGCGTAGTCGATGGCCCCCGGGCAGTTCGGGGCGTAGCCGAAGATCGACTTTCCGAAGCTCGGGCACTCCGCGAGCTTGATGTTCCGCCGGATGCGGGTGTCGAAGACTTTCGCGTCGGCCCAGGGCACGTTTAAGCCTCGGCTTTTATCGAGGAACGATTTCAAATCGCCGACGACTTCGTGCGCGAGCTTCGTTGCCGAATCGTAAAGGCAAATTACCACGCCGGTCACTTTCAACTTCGGGTTGATCCGCTTGCAAACGAGCGAGGTCGTTTCCAGCAGCTTGCTCAACCCGTGCAGCGCGAAGAAGTGCGGCTGCAAGGGAATGAATACCTCGTCCGCCGCGGCGAGGGCGTTGAGCGTGAGCACGCCCAGCGAGGGGCCGCAGTCCATGACGAGGTAATCGAACGCCTGCGAGTCCGCCGCGAGGGCCTCGCGCAAGATCACCTCGCGGCCGACCACGCCAGCCAGTTCGACCTCCGCGGCCGCGAGATTGATGTCCGACGGCACCAGTGAGAGGTTTGCCTCGATCTCGCGGCGCACATCGACGATCGGCTTGTTCGAAACGAGCACGTCGTAGATCGACGGCAACGACCCGTCCGGTTCAATGCCCAGGTGCGTCGTCGCGTGGGCCTGTGGGTCGAGGTCGAGCACGCAGGCCCGGTGCCCCGCACGGGCGAGCGCCGCCGCGAGGTTCACCGTCGTCGTCGTCTTGCCCACGCCGCCCTTTTGATTCAGCACTGCGATCCGTCGCATCGGTGGCTCTCCCTGCAAACTGGCCGGAATCCTTGCCGCGATTTCACCCCTGCTTATAACCTCTCCATCCTCTCCCGGACCAGCCCAACTGCGCGACGCCTTCAGCGCTCGCCCCCCTTTCTCCCCTTTGCCCGGAGACCCGACCCAGCATGGCCAGCAACTCCCGACAAGCGGCGATCCAAGCCATCGCCAACACGCACTACGATCTCGGAAAGATCGACTTCCGCACGACCCACATCAAGGACTTGTTCGGGGTCAACGTTTTCAACGAGGAAGTGCAAAAAGCCCGCCTTCCCAAGGGCGTGTTCAAATCGCTGCAGCGGACCATCAAGCTCGGCGTTCCGCTCGATCCGACGGTCGCGGACGCGGTCGCCAGCGCCATGAAAGACTGGGCCATCGAGCACGGAGCCACGCACTATACGCACTTGTTCCAACCGCTCACCGGGCTCACCGCGGAAAAGCACGACAGCTTCCTGAACCCGACGGGCACCGGCAGCGCCCTCGCCGAGTTCAGCGGTAAGGAACTCGTCAAGGGCGAACCGGACGCCAGCTCGTTCCCCTCGGGCGGCATCCGCGCCACTTTCGAAGCGCGCGGCTACACGGGTTGGGATCCCACCAGCCCTGCGTACATCCGCGAATCCCCGAACGGTTCGACCCTCATCATCCCCACCGTGTTCGTCTCCTGGACCGGCGAAGCGCTCGACAAGAAGACTCCCCTGCTCCGCTCGATGGAAGCGCTCTCGACGCAGGCCATGCGCGTCTTGAAATTGTTCGGCCACGGCGACGTTAAGAAGGTCTTCGCCACGGTCGGCCCCGAACAGGAATACTTCCTGATCGACAAGAATTTCCTCAACTCCCGCCCCGACTTGCTCAGTTCGGGCCGCACGCTCTTCGGGGCCAAGCCGCCGAAGGGGCAGGAACTCGAAGACCAGTACTTCGGCACCATTCCCGAGCGCGTTCTGGCCTGCATGGCGGATTGCGAAGCCGAGATGTTCAAGCTCGGCATCCCCGTGAAAACCCGGCACAACGAAGTCGCGCCGAGCCAGTACGAAATCGCGCCGCTCTACGAAGACGCCAACCTGGCGACGGACCACAACCAACTCACGATGGACGTGATGCGGCGCACCGCCGACAAGTACGGCCTCGTCTGCCTGCTCCACGAAAAGCCCTTCGCCGGGATCAACGGTTCGGGCAAGCACAACAACTGGAGCATGGCGACCGACACGGGCGAAAACCTGCTCAACCCCGGCGACACGCCGCACGACAACACGCAGTTCCTGATCTTCTGCGTGGCCGTGATCCGGGCCGTGGCGAAGTACCCCGAACTGCTCCGCGTCACCGTCGCGAGCGCGGGCAACGACCACCGCCTGGGGGCGAACGAAGCACCGCCCGCGATCATCAGCATCTTCCTGGGCGACCAACTCCAAGACGTGATCGAACAAGTCGAACGCAACGAGTTGAAGAGCACGATCCAGGGCGGCGAAATGAGCGTCGGCGCCATCGTGCTGCCGAAGCTGCCGCGGGACGCGGGCGACCGCAACCGCACGAGCCCGTTCGCCTTCACCGGGAACAAGTTCGAGTTCCGGGCCGTCGGCTCGTTCTTCTCGATCTCCGGAGCGAACGTGGTCTTGAACACGATCGTCGCCGAATCGCTCGACTACATGGCCACGAACCTCGAAGCGGCGATCAAGGGCGGCAAAACCCTCACGCAAGCCGTGATGGACCTGCTGCCGGGCATCGTGAAGGAATCCAAGAAGTGCATCTTCAACGGCAACGGCTACAGCGAAGAGTGGCACAAGGAGGCCGAGAAGCGCGGCCTCCCGAACTTGAAGAACACGGTCGAATCCATCCCGACCATCATCAAGAAGGAATCGATCGAACTGTTCGCGAAGTATAAGGTCTTCACGCAGCGCGAACTCGAAAGCCGCTACGAGATCTTCAGCGAAAGTTACATCAAAACTATCAACATCGAAGCGCTGACGATGCTGATGATGGCCAAGACGATGATCCTCCCCGCCGCGATGAAGCACCAGTGGAATGTGGCCGGGTCCGTGAGCGCCTGCAAAGCCGCGGGCGTGGACGTCACGCCCCAAGCGGAACTGCTCGGCGAACTGACGGGGACGATCAACAAGTTCATCGCCGCGACGGACGCCCTGGAAGTCGCCGCCGACCACCACGCCGCGGGCGACGCCTACTCGCACGCCAAGTACATGCGCGACGGCGTCATCCCCAAGATGGTCGATTTGCGCACCCTGGGAGACAAGCTCGAAACGATGGTCGCCGACGACATTTGGCCCCTGGCGACGTACCGCGAAATGCTGTTCATCAAGTAGAGTCGTTTTGCAATTGCGAAAGCCCAGGGACGGCCGTCCCTGGGCTTTTTTCGTCTCGGAATTGTGGTACGATGAGCACGAAGTTAAATGGAGAGCCACGATGAACCAAATCCTGCTCGATGCCGAATTGAAGACGAAATTGAACGGTGCGGCCAACAGTTTGGAGATCGTCAATAGTTATGGTGAGCGTGTGGGCCATTTTTTGACCCTCGAAGATTACGTTCGCTTAGAGTGCCAATTAGCATTTGCGGAATGTGCTGATGAAGATTACCAAGAAATCGTGATAAAAAACGTCGTCAAAAAGGGAGTCAAATCGTCACGAGAAGTCAAAGAATCTGTTCTTCGTGCGAAAAGCGAATGCATTTTGAAGAAGCAGGCCCAAGCGTCAGATTAATTCCGTCAACGATGCTAGCGTCGGTTTGGATATTCTGCTAGCCTCTTGACAATTGCGTTATGTCTCATCAAACGCGGCTGCAAAAACAAATACGGGAGCCCACCTGTGTCGAACTTACGTGAGAGCATCGAAACCTACGTAAAACGCGTCAAAGATCTGGCTGAGCACGTCAAAGGTAACGAGCAAGCCACGAAACAAAGCCTCATCGGGCCTTTTTTCACGATGCTGGGTTACGACCTCACTGATCCCCGTGAATGCATTCCGGAGTACAAGGCCGACTTCGGCAAAGATCGATCGACGAAACCGATCGATTGGGCCTTCCTCAACAATGGCACGTTCGCTTTTTTCGTCGAAGCGAAGGAGGTCGGAAGAAAATTAACCGGTTTCGACGAGCAATTAGCGGACTACTTTGCCAAAGATCCGAATGTCAAACTTGGCATATTGACGAATGGCGCACAGTGGCGTTTCTTTACCGACATCGTGAATCCAAACGTCATGGATCGGGAGCCATTCGCTCGTTGGGATATTTCTGCAGATGAAACGCCCCCATACGATGTAATCACGTTACTGCAAAAGTCCCAGTACAATGCAGAACTTATCCGTGCGTATGCCCAACGACAGCGCGCTCAGAATCTCCTCGTCAGCGAATTAACGCGACTTCTTGAGCCGGCTCCAGAGTTTACCAAACTCGCAATCGCCAACATCGAGACTCGAAATCTCACAGTTCAGGTTGTCGAAAGCTGGAAGAACATCGTCGCGGGTGCTTTAAATGAATGGGCACGCCAACGCATGCTCACCGCGGCACTGAGCCAGCCGAATTCTGCTTCGACTGAGCCTAAAGCAGAAGCGGCAAAGATCGAGACCACGCAGGAGGAATTGGACGCATTCGCCGTGATCAAGAAACTACTCGGCGACGAATTCCCCATCGCTTACGAAGACTCGACTGCCTACTTCAAGATTCACATGATCGAAAAGCGAACGTGGGTGTTCTTAAGGCTGCAACTCGGGCGAAAGGTTCCAGCCATTTACGTCCCACTGCCCATGGAACAAGTGGCTTCGCTCGTGCCTGGTCGCACTCTTTCGACACTCGGAAATTGGGTGATGATATCTTTGGATAGCGTAAGCCAACTCGCGGAATTTGGAAGTTTGTTCCGCGAGAGCTACCTTGCAATCAAAAAGCAACGTCTCTCTGGAGAGTTGGGCGAATGAGCCTGTGATTGCCCTTTACCTTCCTTTATTCTGGAGCCTCCCATGTCCCCGCTCGCCTTCCCCTCCCGCCGGCTGTTCCTCGCGTCCGCGGTGGCGCTGCCGCTTTGGACCGTTCGCGGGGCGTTCGCGGAGGAACTCGTCAAAACTCCGAAGCAGACGGAGGGGCCGTTCTACCCCAACAAGCTGCCGCTCGATACGGACAACGACCTGCTCGTCATCAACGACGGTATCAAGCCGAGCATCGGCGAGATCACGCACCTGACGGGCAAGATCCTGGACGCGAAGGGCAACCCGATCAAGAACGCGGTCGTGGAGATCTGGCAGTGCGACGCGAACGGCGTCTACCTGCACACGGGCGACAGCGGCAAGAAGCAAGATCAGCAAGACAAAAACTTTCAGGGCTTCGGCCGGTTCGTTACGAGCAGCACGGGGGAATACTACTTCCGCACGATCAAGCCCGTGCCTTATCCCGGCCGCACGCCGCACATCCACTACAAGGTCAAGAAGGGCGGCAAGGAGTTGCTCACGACGCAAGCCTACGTCGCCGGGCACCCCGGCAACGCCCGCGACGGGATTTATCAATCGGTGAAGGACGAGAAGGCCCGTGCCGCGATCACGCTCGAATTCGCGAAGATCAAAGACTCGAAGATCGGCGAACTGGCCGCGAAGTTCGACCTGGTGATGGGCGTGACGCCGGCGGAGTAACTACTTGTTCTGATGCCCCTCGAACGGCGTCGCCCGGGGCACCGTGAGTTCGCCGTACATCTCCGGCCGCCGCCAGTTCACGCGGTCGATCTCGTACTCGCCGACGCAGTGGACGACTTTTTTCTTGCGGGCCGCCTCGGGGTCCACGTCGAAGTAGAGGATCGCCTCGCGGTCGTGTTCGGCGTAGGCGAGGTAGTCGCCGAAGAAGTTGCACGCCGAACTGTGGCCGATGTAGTGGTAGCCGGCCTCGTCGCCGATGCGGTTCACGGCGAGGTGGTAAACGTGGTTCTCGAACGCCCGCGTTCGCGGCACCAGCGTCGCCATTTTGATCGCCTTCTCGGCCCAGTTCGTGGGTAGGAGAATCAAGTCCGCCCCGAGCAAAGTTTGGATGCGAGCCATCTCCGGGAAGCTGCCGTCGAAGCAGATGCCGATGCCGATCTTCAATCCGCCGAGGTCGTGGACGCAAATCGGCATGTCCCCCGGATCGGTGAAGCGGTCTGCCCCGACGCAGGGCAAGTGAATCTTGCGGTACTTCTCGATCTGCCCCGCGGGTCCGACTAATGCGCACGAGTTGAAGAGCTTATCCCCATCGCGTTCGAGCATGCCGAAGACCGCCCAAACG
>Ga0105046_10012284_pt1 | contig 13280 bp, 12 predicted proteins | sample MAT03_FD_78385 | JGI IMG/M metagenome (GOLD analysis project Ga0105046, IMG submission 78385) | Freshwater microbial communities from Lake Fryxell liftoff mats and glacier meltwater in Antarctica - MAT-03 (megahit assembly) | ecosystem: Environmental > Aquatic > Freshwater > Ice > Liftoff... | reverse complement strand
TGTTGTGAGAACCAACAGTATCGACAAATCACCGCTCTCTATCAATTTTTTTCTGTCATTATGCTTCAGGTTTTTTACGCAGCCGTAACCCCTTCAAAATTTGAAAAATTTTGCAAAGTCGAGCTAAGGGGCTTAACCTCAGATTTTATTTCATCCGCCTTTTGAGAGGGCAATGGACTATCTATTTTTTTATGGTCTGGTTGTTTTTCTGCATCTTTTGACTGTAAAATCTGTTTTGAGATAGAGTTCTTTAATTCATTTGCCAATTCTAATGTAGATTTAAACCTATGAAGCACAAATAAATTATGAATTTTAGACCCGATTTTATAAAAATACCCTAATTTTTTACTGTAAACTTTTGTGTTATTCGAAATAATTTTATTTAAATTATTTTCAAATAGATATGAGAGATGTTTTTTTTCAGAAAAAATTTTTAGATTATTTTTAGCAATTTTATAAACATTGCTGAAGCCAGCTTTTCCAAAAAGAGCGTCAACCTCATTTTCTGTCTTTAATTCAGAAAATTCTTTTGATGTAATTTTCACTTAACCAACCTAACTAAATATCAGTAATTTATTGCAAATTAATAATAGTTTAACCTTCTCTTTCTGTAAACAAAATAGGGTATATAATGCAATTTATATTTTGAGCCCGTAAAATAATATATATTGTAGGCGCTAATATAGAAATGTTACACTCACCCTTCATGAAATAATTTTTATGGCTTATTGGAAATGCTGACCCTCACAAAAGAAGGGTAGCATGACCGAAGGAGTTTATATAATGATTTAAATTTGATTTTTTCCTTCGTGGTTTAAAATGCTCAAAAAAGAAAAATCAATGGGCATCTGCTAAAGTCTGAAGCTTCTCTAGATTCGACCGACCTTTTGGGCTAATGTTTCCGATGCCAATAGCGAAGCATTTTCTCTTAATTGTTCTGTAACTTCTTCACTAAAAAAAATTTAATGCCGAGCGTTTGATCTTCCCAGTTAGCTATGATTCCTCTTAAAGTACGCCATTCTTCGGGATTAATTAATTGTTGTACAATATAAGCCAGTCTTTTTTGATCATTCATTTTAATAGTCCATAGGCCCTTTTGAAAGTGGAACGATAAACAGGATTAGCTAATTTTGCATTGTTTTCACTGATCGGGTCCACGGAAATATTTTATTATATTGTTAAAATAATTAATTTTTGCTAATCATTACTTTATGAAAAGAGGAGCTTAAGCTTATTATGTTTAAAGTGTTAATATTTTCCTGCTGGTTTTTTACTTTTTCGTTAAATTTATTTGCTGACCCCCAATGGTCTCGTCCTCATACAATTTCTACTTTAGGGGCAAGTGTTCCAAACGTTGAGATAGATTCTTCAGGAAATGCAGTTGCAATCTGGAGAGAATTTACTTCTGAGAAAACAAAAATACAGGCGGCAAGGTTTACAAAAGGAAAATGGTCTAAGCTGATTAATCTATCAGTTTTTAAAGGTCAATACAGTATTGTCCCACAGATCGCTGTAAACAATAATGGACATGCAGTTGCAGTTTGGAATGAATATGTGAAAAATTCAACAATAATTAAAGCAGCAACAATGACAGATAAGGGAGTTTGGTCGAAACCTGTTATTCTTACTCAATTCACGCCTCAAAATTTGCATGAAAATTTTACCTATGAATCAATTTTTGATCCCACGCTTAGCGTTGCATTAAGTCCTTCTGGTTATGCTGTAGCAGCTTGGACAATCTATTCTGATCCAAAAAACTTATTAGAGGCATCAACTCTGCAATTTGGTGGGGAATGGTCAGAGCCAGTCACTATTGCAGTTAAGGAAAAGAGATCTTTTAGCGGTGGATGTGTCAATGTTGTGGTAGACTCTTCAAACAATGCTGCAGTGATATGGGATAAATTTTCATTTGTTGAATCCGATGAAAATAGTATTTTAGTTTCGACACTCCAGTATGGAGGAAATTGGTCTGAAGCATTATCTTTTTTAAGCGGATATGGGCCTCAGGTCGTCTTTGATTCATTAGGAAATTTAATTGCTTTATGGAACAAATGTACTGATGGCGATTGTTACATGTATACATCGACGTTTTCCTTTAGGGGAAATTGGTCAGAGCCCACAATATTTTCAAAATCAAAAAATGCTAGGATTGGTCAATTAGTCTTTGATCAAGAGGGAAATGCGTTAGCAGTTTGGGAGGTTTTAGACGAAGAAGTTCCAAATGAAAAAATTCATATTGAATCTTCTTATCGCCCTTTTGGTGGAGATTGGTCGGAGCCCTTGACCATTTCAGGAAAAAATGAACTCTCGACAGAACCTAAAGCGGCATTTGATTTTCACGGCAATGCAATTGTCACATGGGATGATATTAGGAATACTGAAAAACGCGGCGAAAAAGATGTCGAAAGTGTTGTTCTAACATGCAGTAGAGCTGCTAATGGGACATGGTCGGAACCGGTAACACTTTCTGCGCGAAATCAATATTCATTTTCTCCAAGGATTGCTGTAAGTCCGGAAGGGATTTCAACAATCGTATGGAGTAACAAAACTTTTACTGTAATTCAAGCAGCTGAAAGTAAATAACCGAAAATGAACAGCAATCGCCTTGGCGATTGCTGTCTTAAAAGAAAAATTAATCCAAACGCTTTGCTTCGATTACAGTGCGGCCAAAACGAGCTTCTATGACCCCATCGGATCTTAAGGCTTCGGGCAAGAGGCGAAGATATTCGTCGATAAGTTCGTTAAAAAAATCTCGGGCTAAATCTAATGGTACTGCTGGAGTCATTGTTCCTAAAAGAAAAGTGAGAAATTCCTCTCTGTCGACAAATGGATCTTGAGTTTGAATCTTTTCTATCCTCAAAGGGTGAAATTTGGCATTTCTTAACAGTTCTCCGTAGCTTTCGACAGATATGAAATAGGCAGGAGGGGCATTTTCCCAATAAGAGGCCCACTTTGGCAATATTTCAAGATTTACCCAAGCTTCCTTCCAAGCTGAATTATCGATAGCTGGAATCGAGATCAATAATTTTCCTTCAGGTTTTAGAAGTCCAAATATATTTTCAAGAGCTTGTAATTGGTCATTACAGTGTTGTAAAGCACAATTGGAGATTATAACATCAAAGGCTCCTGAAAGATTTGGTGCTAAAAAACCCCCTTCACGAAATGTTAAATTAGGATACTCTAAAAGACAATATTGCTTTTTAGCCCAGTCAAGCATGGCCTGAGAAGGATCAATTCCGATCACAGTGCCTTTACGAACAAATCTGGAGATGTCGGCTGTAATTTTACCATCTCCGCAACCGATATCTAGAATGTGTTCATCGCCTTTTAATTGTTGTAGATGAGGTGCCAAAAATGCCCATGCCCATCGCCGCTGTAATTCTGAATGATGCACATAAGAGCTAACCAGATGAGCTTTCCAATAAGAAGTATCTTCAGCGGCAGCTAAACTCAAATTGAAGAAGCAAAAAAAGACTAATGCGATTTTTTTATACATTGTACCTACCTTCTCTATAAAAGCTGAATTCGCGCTACTCAGGTATAACGGATTTCTTTGCAATATACAATCTCTTGCCGTTTACTAATTAATGCTCTCTTGACTTTTATTGAGTTAAATTGAAAATTTCTTGAGAACCTAGGAGAAATTATGTTTAACTTTATTCTTGCCTCTATGATGGCTCTCAATTTCTTTGCGATGGATGTCGATCATGAATCACAGGAATTTGTATCTGAAACAGCCTCCCAATCGATTCAAATTCCCCAGAATTGTCAAGCACTAATCGAAAAACTATATCAATATATAAATGAAGAAAAGAAACCCATTGAAGGGAGCTGCATCTCTCTAGAGCCTATGTCAGCCCAAAGGATATCTACATCTGAAAGCTGGCTACCCGGAACACTTATATTTGCAGGCTCTTCAGAAGCTAATATCGACACCCTCATCTTATATCTCAACGAGAGTGAATGTTGCAAAGTCATTTCTCAAAATGACAACACGGAACTAACGATTTGCTCTATAGCTGACCTCAACCTGAATCAAGAGTCTTACGATGCAATTTATAGGCTCTCTGACACCAATCTGATCAAAAAATCGTGTGCAGAATACACACATTCAATTGCTGCACCAGCTTCATTCCTAGATGAAAAATTTGATAGTTACTTTGTGAATGAACAGCAGCTTCCTTATGTGATTTCACCAAAAAACTGCAGTGAAATCTCTCTTTCCGATTTTAAAGCTTGGGCGGAAGACCATCAAAATGAATTGAAGGACCTCTTGACTTGGCAAGGAGCCATTTTATTACGTGGTTTTCCTATCGATAGTGCAGATGATTTTGGCACAATTGTCAAAGCTGTCATTGGGCGAGAATTAAATGATTATAAAGGAGAAGGTTCTCGTAATCGTATTGCACAGGGTGTCTATACTTCAACCAAAGCACCTTTAAAGTTTAAAATTCCTTTGCATAATGAATTAACCTGCACCCAAAATCCAGTCGATTACATTTGCTTCTACTGTGATATTGCACCAGAGGCTGGAGCGGGTCAAACGATCTTGGCAAGGACCGAAGAGGTCACAACTGAGATGATGAAAAAGCAGCCGATTTGGGATTTTTTCAATGGCAAGAGTATTAAGTATATTTCTAGGCATCCTCCGGAAGGAAATTTTTTCGCACGTATCAATCCGACTCATAGGACATGGCAGCAGGTTTTCGAAACTTCGGATAGAAACGAAGTGGAAAGCATTTGCGTACAAAAAGGCTATGATTTCAAGTGGAATGGAGATTGGTTAGAGATCATTAGGCTGGCCCCTGCGATTCGCGGCCCAGATCAATACTTTGATCACCCTTACTGGTATAATCAAGCTCATCTTTATCACTCAAACTCTCGCATTCACGGGGGTTGGATGAATCATCTGCTTGCTAATCTTCTCTATATAGCCCCTTCGACAAGAGCCTATGACGTAGAATTCGAAGATGGGACCCCGATACCCAAAAAAGTTGTCTACGAAATCTATGACACTTTGGATGAGAAAACTATCAAGTTTGATTGGGAAAAAAACGATGTATTGCTTTTAGATAATCGCAGGACATTGCATGGTCGTGCTCCCTGTGTGGGACCGCGTCGAATTCTTACCGCCATGATTCAATAAAATTGGACGATGTAAATGTTATTGTATTTATTTTTTTCTATGCTCGTGAGTTCTGCCTCGATGAGTGCTCACGTAGATTATGCACGTGCAGTTTCTTGCGAGTTCAACTTGCAACAGGATGTCGACGTAGAAGATAAAATCTTTTTTGAAGGATTAAAGGCAGCTTTTACAGCAGGAGAATTTTCTGAAGAGGGTGATGCGCTTGAAGAATATTACGCTTTGCATGCTGAATCTACTCTTGACAGGGTCTTGAAGAAGATTGCTTGTAAGCTTGGTGTCATTATTCATGGAAATATGAATCAGGAACAGCTGGCAGCCCATCTTTCCTCCTTTAACATCATGCAATTACTGGCTTTAGGACCTTATCCCAATGCCACACTATCGTTGGCAGCTCAAAAATTAATTTTTGATAGCCTGCAACTTCCGCAAATCTACGATATTCACATCCATAATCTGGGTTATGATGAAGGAAATTATTTAAATCCTAACTCTGCCGCTAAAAGTCTTGCCACATGGTCAGATTATTTTACTTTCATGGTTCTTCGTTATGCTGCAGGGATGTCTTCTCCTCAAGGATCAACTCAGGAGGCAAGAAAACGTATTCAGCTCTATGCTGAACATTTTCCTAAATTATGTGGGATCGTTTTACCAATTCATCCAGCTGTATTAGCAGGTGGAACCATCGATTGGGAAAATACGGGCTCTTACCTTACTGATGAGGCGGCCATAAAAACGGCTCAGACATTTTCATCTGATCATTCTAAACTGGTGGCTGCCGCATCCATTCATCCTTTTGATCTGCAATGGAAATGGAAAATGTTGAAGGCTCATTCTCAAGGGATTCGTTTGATTAAATGGATGCCTCCTCAAAGCATTCCACCTGATTCTTCTCAGATCGATGAATACTATATGACGATGAAGTCTCTTGACATGACTTTAATTGCCCATGCTGGTCCGGAACATACGATTCCAACGAATGAAGGGAATGCACAATGGGAAGGATGGGGAAATCCATTATATTTTCGAAAGCCTCTTCAATTAGGTGTCAATGTTATTTTGGCGCATTGTGGTCATAAAGATATGATTCCCGATTTAGATGATCCTGCGCAGTCTTTAATTCCTGGCTATCAACTCTATTTACGTTTAGCGCGGGAAACACATTTAAAAAACCAAACTGGGGAATGGACTGGAAAGCTCTATGGCGATCTAGCGGGTGTTTTAGCGCATTATGGTTCTGATTTTATTCGCGAGCTGCTTCTTTGTGCCAATGAAGCAGGTGTGAATTTGATTTACGGCTCTGATTATCCTATCACGAATTTGGTTCAACCTAGTCAAGACGCTTATAATGAATGTGCTATGTCGGGTCTTCTACATCAAGGCAAAGTCAAGCCTTTGAAGGAGATTCGGAATTGGAATCCTCTTCTCGCGAATTATGTGTTTGCGAGAAATTTAAGGATTGAAACTCAAGAGGGAACAATTGCCTTTCCCGAGGAGACATTCTCAGGAAAAATGTTTGAATCCGCCAAACTTTTTGAAGAATCGGCTCTGTGACAAATATCTTTATGAAGGTCTTTCAACCATTTTTCAAAGAGAGTTGCTTCGAAAGAAATAATGACTTTGATGTAGAGAGAGCTTGAGGGAGTTTGTGCTAAATAACTTTCCATTTCAGCTAAATGCTCTTCTTCTTCAAGGAGAATAGATTTCACTGTCACTTTGGAATGATTTCTTCTCAGCACCTCATCGTAAATTTGATAAAGCTCTTTGGCCCGTAATTCAATCACATAGGTTACCAGATGGTAAGCTAGCTCTCTAAGAGATGCTTGGGATAGTCCAATGACATGCTTTAAATAATGAGAGGTAAAGTGATCCAAAGCCCTCAAATAATGCCAAGAAGTCATGCCGCCTAATATGGATTTCAATGAATAACTTGGGAATGAATTGGAAGTTAAGCGTCTAATCTGCCTTTTTAAATAATGAGCATGTCTAAACTCTTCTGAAGCATGTTTCAGCATTTCTTCATCAACCATGATGGGATGCTCACAAGCTGCGATTTTCCGTGCACCGCAATTTTCCAAATAGGAAAGAGTATTCAACCACTTAGGATGATACTCTTCCGAGGCGACGATAGTGTTTAAGAGGGGGTGAAGTTCATTTTTAAATGATTTAAAAGAGTTCATGAGTGTCCAAGGTAAGGATGATGTTGAGGTATATGAATTCCAGTTCTTGTTCTGTAATGCAGTAAGGGGGCATCACATAAAGGACATTCCCAAGCGGTCGCAGTAAAATATCTCTGTCTAAAAAAAATTGATAAAGCTGGTCGCGCATGGAATTAAAGTAAGAGGTGTTGGAGGTAAAAAACTCCAAAATTAGAATGGTTCCAACACTTTCACAACGTTTGAGGCGGTGATGTTCTTTCCATTTTGCACAAAAATGGGTATGCTTGGCGGCAATCATTTTTCTTTGGCTAGTGCAGCTTTCCTCTAAAAGAAGGTCTAGGCTGCCATTAGCGCAGCTGCAGGCTATTGGATTAGCGGTGTAGGAGTGGCCGTGCAAAAAAGCTTGCTGCAAGGAATCTCCAAGAAAGGCTTCATAAATTTTATTGGTACAGGCCGTGACTCCTAACGGCAAAAAACCACCGGTTATTCCTTTAGACAAACAAATGAAATCGGGAACTTCATGTAATTGCTCACAGGCAAAGAGTGTGTCAGTGCGTCCAAAGCCAGTCATGACCTCATCGGCTATCGTTAAAACACCTTTTGAATGGCATCTTTTAAGCAGCTGATCCAGAGCAGCAGCAGAATATGAAATCATTCCCCCAGAACCCAGTAGAAGTGGCTCGAAAATAAAGCAGGCGGCATTTCCTTGTGCCAAAATGGCTTCAAGTTGTGAAAATGTGTGCTCTTCATGTCCTCTAGTAGGGGGATCAATAGTTTCCACAGCAAATAGGTGCTGCCAGAAATGTCTATTAAAACCATTGCGGCCTGCGGCAGACATAGCACCAAAAGTATCTCCGTGATAGCTATTCTTAAAGCTGATAATTTTAACTTTATGAGGGCTATGGTTGTTTCTCCAATATTGGATGGCCATTTTTATCGCGATCTCAACTGCGGTGGATCCATTATCAGAATAAAAAATTTTAGCCATTGCTCCAGGCAGAACCCCTAAAAGCCGCTGTGCCAGTTCAATGGCTGGTGGGTGAGTAAAATCAGCAAATATAACATGTTCAAGAGTTTTGGCTTGTGACATCATTTTATTGATAATATGCGGATGCGCATGCCCATGTAAATTCACCCACCAGGAAGAGATGCCATCAAGATATTTACGACCATCTGCTGCATGCAAATAAAGACCCTGCCCTTCCACAATTGGAATGGGAGGAAAAGCTGTTTTCATTTGTGTAAATGGATGCCAGATACATTGTTGATCTATTTCTGTTAGTGTGGAAAGTGAGGAAGCCATTGCTGTGCGTACCTTTGAATAAGTGTTGGAGTAATTCTAGCTTCAGGTAACAATCTACCTAAAACCGGAAGCTGCGCAGTGTTTAAAATTAACGCTTCATTTTCCGGATTCGATTTTCCATTAAAAATAATCCCTAAAAGAGAGATATTTCTGTTTTTGAGTACTTCGAGCGTCAAAAGCGTATGATTAAGACTTCCTAAATAATGTCTTGAAACCAGAATCCAATGTGCATCCCAAGGTTTAAAGAGGTCGAGGCTCAAAGTGTTTTGTGAAAGGGGGGTTAAAATCCCTCCTACTGTTTCGATGATGAGATTTTTTGGAGAAATCGGAAGGTTGATTTCTTGAGGATTAATGTGGATATTTTCTAAACGGGCGGCTTGATGGGGTGATAAAGGGGCTTTCAAGGAATAGGCAGGAGGGAAAACATTATAACTATTGTCAGGAAGCAAATTTTTTACTGTCTGGGTATCAGAATTTTCTAAGTTCCCACATTGAATGGGTTTCCAATAATTGCCAACTAATAGGGTTGTCAAAATGGCAGAGACAATGGTTTTTCCTACGCCGGTACCTGTACCAGCTACGATGAAATTAGGCATTGGCATTTCCAATGATTTGAAAAAGTTTTGAAATTTCAGCTGGAGTATTATAGGCATGTAAGCAAATGCGCAGTCCTTCGTGGCCGCGCTGCACCGTGGGACTCTTCAGAGGTCGTGCATCAAATCCTTCTTCAGCCAGTTTTTCACTGACAGCCTGAACTTTTAGGTTTCCAGGTACTCTAATAAACTGAATGTGGTTGGGGGCTGCGTGAGGTGTGTGTGTGTGATAGCAGCGAATTAATTTTTGTAGCTGAGAACGCTCATTTTCAAGGGTTGGAAAAAGAGCATAGCTGCATTTAATGGCGACTAGAGCAATTCTTGGCAAGGCTGTGGTGTAGATGAAGGATCGCGCAAAGTTAGTGAGGAGTTTTTTTAGTTGATGGCTGCCTAATACGATTGCGCCGTGAACTCCCAAGGCTTTCCCAAAGGTCATTACAATGGCAAATGGAGATTGCTGGGTTAAATTTTCAGCAATCAAGCCCCTGCCTTTTGGTCCGCATACACCCACGGCATGGGCTTCGTCCACAATTACATGAGCTTCATAGTGCTGAGCTAGAGCTAGTATTTCGACTAAAGGAGCTTTTAAGCCATCGGTCGAGTACAATGATTCGACGCAGAGAAAGCATTCACCTTCGATTTCGCTTCTTTTTTTCAAGCGTTGTTCTAGATGGTCTAGATCATTATGTCTAAAAGGATAGGCTTGGGCAGTGCTGAGACGAAAGCCATCGTGCATGGAAGCGTGGATATGTGAGTCAAAAATGAAGTGATCTTTGTCTGTTGCAATAGCTGTTAGCAAACCTATATTGGCCATATAGCCGCAGTTAAAAAGCGTGCCGGCTTCATATCCATGGAAGCTGGCAATCTGATTTTCCAACTCTAGAGAATACTGAGAGTTGCCTGTAAGTAATCGCGATCCGGTTGAGCCATATCCATTCAATGAATCGCAGGTTTTCTGCGTCTCTTTGTGAATATTTTGAGCCAAGCTGGTTGAATGGGCTAAACCTAAATAATCATTCGACGCAAAATCAATCAATTTTGGCCTCAATGGCAATCTGCGTAAATTATGCAAGAACCTGCGTTTGGCTAATTTTTGCTCAAGAAATGCCAGCATTAACTCACCTTTTGAAAAGCAGGACGAGCTTTAATTCCTAAAATATGGAACATCTCGGCATCTCTATCTGCTGTTGGATTGGAGACTGTAAGAAGTTTATCCCCAATAAATACTGAGTTGGCGCCTGCTAGAAAGCATAAGGCTTGTTCTTCCGCGGACATTTCATTGCGGCCGCTGGATAAGCGTATCAAAGACTTAGGCATGAGGATTCGGGCAATGGCAATGATACGTAGTAATTCCCAATGTGAGATGGGGGATTGGGTGGCTAGGGGAGTGCCGCAAATGGGAGTCAAACGGTTAATCGGCACGGATTCCGGATGAGGGTTGCGTTGGCTTAACTGATGGAGCAACTGCAGTCGATCTAGAGAACTTTCCCCTAATCCTATAATTCCTCCGCAACAAACACCAATCCCAGCTTTTTCAACCAGACTTAAAGTCTCTAAGCGATCTTGGTAGGTTCGCGTGGTGATAATGGTTGGATAGAAAGATTCGGAAGTATCTAAATTATGATTGTAGGCGTAGAGCCCAGCTTCTTTGAGCTGCTGTGCAAATTCTTCCTTCAGTAGACCTAGCGTACAACAAACTTCAACACCTAAATCAGTAAGTCCTTTAATCATTTTTAAAATTTCTTCAAAGGGCTTATTGGCGCGCACTTCGCGCCAGGCAGCTCCTAAACAGATACGTGTGGCTCCTTGCGCAATAGCCTTTTTGGCAGCGGCTTGTACTTCTTGCCATGACATTAGAGGCTGGGCTTGAGTAGCGGTTTGGTAATGGGCTGATTGGGAACAGTATTTACAATCTTCGCTACAACCGCCTGTTTTAATCGAAATCAAATGGCACAAATGAATTTCAGCAGGGGAGTGATATTGGAGATGAACTTGATGGGCTTTTGAAACGAGTTCTAGTAACGAAAGTTTATAAAAAGCATTTAGATCTGCCATGCTCCAATGATGTTTAATTTCCATGATTTCTCCTTAAATTCTCTAAAAAGCAAAAATTTAGAGGAATTTTTCTTCTAATTCAAGCAAAAATGCCTCTATGTATTATCTATGTAAACTAATAAAGAGGTTGTAAAAAACTGAATCAAGTTTGATGATGGGTGATTCTCTAGAAGCTAGGGGGTCTACTGGCATAAACTAGAAAATAGGTATTCAAAACTCACTGTAGGTTTAACTTTTATGCTTGAAGCACTTGTTGGAAATCAAAATATCCAAAAAATTCTGCTCTTTTTATTTGTTAATGGAAAGTGCTACGGCACTCAAATACACCGAATTTTGAGATGTCCTTTAACACCTCTTCAAAAGGCTTTAGCGCGTTTAGAAAAGGGAGGAGTAATTGTGAGCTATTATGAAGGCAAAACGCGGTTGTATCAATTCAATCCAGCATATCCCCTTTTAACTGAGCTAGAATCTTTGTTAAAAAGTGCTTACACGCTGCTTTCGGCGGCTGATCGTAAAGATTATTATGTGGCCAAAGAGGAGTGGGTGAATCGTTCTCTAAACCCTTTTAATAGCCAAAAAATTCTCCAAACCTTCTGGCAAAAATTGACAGGAATTAAGAGTCTAATTTTTAATGCGCGTACAAAATCTAAAGATTCTGGGTGGAATGGTAAAGGCAAAGGGGAGGTGTTGGTATCATCACCAGTTAGTCAGACTTTGGTTTTTAATGAAAAAGGGACGTGGCTTGATAAAGCAGGAAACGAAATTACTTTTAGCAATGCTTTTAGATGGGTGATTGATCGAGACGCTTGTGTGATTTCACTTGAGCATTTAAGAAGAGGTCCTGAGCACCCTGTTTTCTTGTTTCACTTGGCCCCTTCAAACCACTCCACCTTATCTTCTGTGGATTCACATTTATGCGGCGGAGACACTTACTTTGGAAAACTTCATGATGATCCTTACTCGCTGCGTTTAAACTGCCGAGTGATTGGTCCAAAAAAGAATGAAGAAATCGATTACTATTACTCTTAAGACGCTTGGCAGGTTTGCGAAATCCGAGAGAGCATAAAATTAGCATGAAAAGTCATGGAGGGAGTGATTAGAATATCCCCTCTATCCTCCGTTAAGTTTTGCAGAGCTTCTTGCATTTCTTTGACAAAAGTTTCTGCATGTTCTTCCATGCTTTCGTAACAAACCAAAGGTAAATCTTTATTTCTGGCTAACCGATTTCTTCGATAGAGGTTCATTAGGTCCTGAATGGCCTGAATTTTTTCGAGCGATTCTTCGGCTTCAGCTCTTGAAGCGCTCCCTTCTTGGGTGAATGGGAGCAAACTATTTAAATACAAATTTATGGTATCGCTGAAGCTAGCTGGATCCGTACATTGCCATTCCGCTAAAGCAAAAGTTGGTGTACGCTTTATCCTGAGCATGAAAAATGCTTCATCTTTGACTTTGTCGAAAGTATTGTTTTTAATGGCCTGGATTATGTGAGTAATGCTTTTAATATAATTGTGGACTTCTTCGGGGGCTTGATGTTGAATGTCTAAAAAAATCAGAGCATTACGTGCAATCTCAGCATCTCTTTTTAAACACTGCAATTGCTCTAGTTCATCTGTGAAATTTGATCGTGGGGTATTTCCATTTACAATATGCATCAAAAGTGTGCGTAAGATGGGTTCTTTAGTATTCGTATAATTCTTAAAAAGAAAATTGGTATGGGAAAGATACCATTCTTTTGCTGAGTTAATCATCCACCAACCCCCATCAAGATCAACTTCAAGGGGATATTGAGTCGGCAGGACACCGATCTGCTTGAGATAGCCATTTAATTCCTCAGCGATTTTGGGAGATAATTCAATGTTAAAGTCATCATCTTTATCAATTTCTTCATGAAGCAGCTTTGCAATATATTCGTCGTGTACTTTGGCCATTTTGTCATTAATTTCATAAAAGGCTTCTGAAGCATTGTGGTAAATAAAGTAGCCTTTTTCTTTCAATTTTAAACTTTGAGACAAGTAATGAAATAATGC
>Ga0105046_10012283_pt1 | contig 13281 bp, 10 predicted proteins | sample MAT03_FD_78385 | JGI IMG/M metagenome (GOLD analysis project Ga0105046, IMG submission 78385) | Freshwater microbial communities from Lake Fryxell liftoff mats and glacier meltwater in Antarctica - MAT-03 (megahit assembly) | ecosystem: Environmental > Aquatic > Freshwater > Ice > Liftoff... | reverse complement strand
CTGCAATGGTTGCCGCTCGTGATCCTGATGATCTTCTACAAAACGCTCTGGCTGTTCGTCGTGGCGTATCCGCTCTGGCGGGCGGGCACACTGGTGGGTTCGCCGCCGGAGGCCATGGCGCACGTCTTCATCGGCGCGCCGTTCATCGCGCTGATCGTCCCGTGGGGGTACGTGTTCAGGAATTTCATCCTGCGGCCGAAGACGAATAAATAGTTCGTCACCGGATCCATCCCTGCGCGTCTTCAGCCTCCGGAGGCTCTTCGCTTAAACCGGCGCAGGGTGTCCGACGTTGACGATCGATGGCGCACCACCATGGCGGCCGCGCCCCAAAAACCTCCGCAGTTGGTCTTCGTTTCGAGACCTTGCGCTTGAAAGGGCGGCTTGCGCAATACCCTGTCAAGAGCGTTTACGAGGCAGATGCACTATGCCTTGAGGGATACCTTGGTGATCCACGAATCCCACCGATGCCCGAAGCGATCTACCGCGTCTACGTGAACGAACTGTCCAAGCGGGTGTTCACCGAGAAAGCGAATTTCTGGGAGGCCGATCCGCAGTTCAACGGCGTGCTACAATGGCTGTACGTGGGCGTGATCAGGAAGACGCCCAAGGAGCGGTTCGCGCAGCACAAGACCGGATGCCGGAACGCGAAGGGGCACAAGCTCTCGGCAGCCATCGTCCAGAAATACGGCTTATATCTGCGCTCCAGCCTCTATGAGCACATCGACCCTATGCCCCGCACCGAAGCGCTGAAGATGGAGAAGGCGCTCGCTCTGGAATTGCGCAGGCGGCGGTATGCGGTGTGGTTCAATTGAGCGACAGCAGTGCCGTGAATAGCCCGAGGCTATCCGGTGTCCGCGTATCCGCTTGATCGTCGCACCCAACGCGGGATCGCGGCGGAACCAATGGCACAACTCCCGGTACTGCTATCCGCCCAGATCGAAACGGTCCAGGTCCATCACCTTGGTCCAGGCCGCAACGAAGTCCTTCACGAACTTCTCGTTGGAGTCCGCGCAAGCGTAGACTTCAGCGATGGCGCGCAACTCTGAATTCGAACCGAAGATGAGATCAACACGGGTTCCGGTCCACTGCACATGGCCTGTTCTCCGGTCACGACCCTCGAACACATCCTGCGCATCCGAAGTGGCTTTCCAGGTGGTGCCCACGTCGAGCACATTCACGAAGAAGTCGTTCGTCAGCGTTCCTGGACGCTTGGTGAAGACCCCGTGTTTAGTGTGATCGTAGTTCGTATCCAGCACGCGCATGCCGCCAACGAGCACCGTCATCTCCGGAGGGGTCAGTTTCAACAGTTGCGCCTTGTCCACGAGCATCTCTTCGGGCTTCAGCGTGTAGTGGCCCTTGCTGTAGTTGCGGAAGCCCTCGGCTTCGGGCTCCATGAGGGAGAACGAATCCACATCGGTCTGCTCTTGTGAAGCATCGCTGCGGCCCGGGGTGAAGGGCACGTTCAAGATATGTCCGGCGTCCTTCGCCGCTTTCTCCACGCCAGCGCAACCGGCCAGCACGATCAGATCGGCCATCGAGGTGTTCCTGCCACCGCCAGCAGCGCCGTTGAATTCCTTCTGGATGCGCTCGAGCCTGGCCAGCACATCGGTGAGTTGCGCGGGATCGTTCACGCGCCAATCCTTCTGCGGTTCTAGGCGGATGCGGGCACCGTTCGCGCCACCGCGCATGTCTGATCCGCGGAACGTTGAAGCCGAGGCCCACGCGGTGGAGACGAGTTCGGACACGCTCAACCCGGAAGCGAGGATCTTCGACTTCAGCGCAGCGATGTCGGTGGCATCGATCAGCTTGTGATCGACCGCAGGAACTGGATCCTGCCAGATCAACACTTCCGCTGGCACTTCAGGTCCGAGGTAGCGCGCACGCGGACCCATGTCGCGGTGCGTGAGCTTGAACCACGCGCGTGCGAAAGCATCAGCGAACTGGTCCGGGTTCTCGTGGAAGCGCTTGGAGATCGGCCCGTAGATCGGATCCATCCGCAACGACATGTCCGCCGTGGTCATCATCGGCGGATGCTTCCTGTTGGGATCGTGCGCGTCCGGGATCATGTGCTCGGGCTTGCAGTTCCTGGCCACCCACTGCTGGGCTCCCGCTGGGCTCTTGGTCAGTTCCCACTCGTAGCCGAAGAGCATGTCGAAGTAACCGTTGTCCCACTTGGTCGGGTTGGGCTTCCATGCGCCTTCGATGCCGCTGGTGGTGGTATGCACGCCTTTGCCACTGCCGAACGTGTTGGACCAACCCAAGCCTTGTTCCTCTATGGTCGCTCGCTCGGGCTCCGCTCCCACCAATTTGGTATCACCTGCGCCATGCGCTTTGCCGAAGGTGTGCCCACCGGCCACCAGTGCCACGGTCTCCTCGTCGTTCATGGCCATGCGGCCGAAAGTGTCGCGCACGTCACGGCCGCTCGCGACCGGATCCGGGTTCCCGTCCGGCCCTTCCGGGTTCACGTAGATCAAGCCCATCTGCACGGCGGCTAGGGGCTTCTCCAGGTTGCGCGAGTGGATGTTGCCATCCGCATTGTCATCAGTAATCAGCACCGCGCCTGCTTTTTCAACGCCGTGCGATCCGTGCGCGTATCGTATGTCGCCGCCGAGCCACGTCGTCTCACTGCCCCAGTAGATGTCCTGGTCGGGCTCCCACGTATCCGCCCGTCCTCCTCCGAACCCAAAGGTTTTGAAGCCCATGGACTCCAGCGCCACGTTGCCGGTAAGGATCATCAGGTCGGCCCAGGAGATGCTGTTACCGTATTTCTGTTTGATCGGCCACAGGAGGCGGCGCGCCTTGTCCAAGCTGACATTGTCCGGCCAGCTGTTGAGCGGTGCGAAGCGCTGCTGTCCCCGGCCGCCACCGCCGCGACCATCGGACGTGCGGTAGGTGCCCGCACTGTGCCAGGCCATGCGGATGAACAGGCCGCCGTAGTGTCCCCAGTCGGCGGGCCACCAATCCTGGGAGTCGGTCATCAGCGCATGCAGGTCCTGCTTCAGCGCAGCGTAGTCCAGCTTCTTGAAGGCTTCGGCGTAGTCGAAGTCCCCGTCCATCGGGTTCGAGGCCGGGGCATGCTGGCGCAGGATGCCCAGCTTCAACTGGTTCGGCCACCAGTCACGATTGCTGGCGCCGCCGCCGGCCACGGGCTTGCGCATCGCACCGTGCGGGAACGGGCACTTGGCTTCTCCGTTGACGTCAGCGAGCCTGGCATCATCCGAAGGGACTACGTTCTTCTCATTTCCCATAATTCGTTGGTCTTAGATCGGGGTGTGTTGTGCGGTGTCCAACTGGACACACTCATGCAATTCTCGTTCTTGACGTAGGCCTGGCCGCGCTGAGCATGCGTTCTCTGTCTTTTCCATTCGATCTCCGAGAGACTGTGATCTCGGCACGCGGTCAATGCGAAATTCAGGATCCGTGGTCAACTCGTCCATTGGGGTCGTGAACGCGAACGCCTGAGCACGGCCGTGTGTTCGATCGTCGAATTTACCCCCGGTCGGATGGATCCCAAATGAGCCGTTGAAGTGGTGTGCCAATGACTTGAACCGATCCACTCATTCGTCACCCGCTGGTGGCAACTTCGTGTCGAAGAAGCCCGCAACGGTTCCCTTGTTCACGGCGATCGCCTTCACAATGAAAGTCACCTGACCACCAGCTGGACCGCCCCCTTCGATGATGCTGTGCGGGAACAGGACGCCCTCCGCCGCTTTGTAGTCGCCGTAGTCCGTTACGATGTTCAGGCTCTTGCCGTACATGAATTTCTGGTCCACGCGGCGCAGCTTCAGGCCGGTCTCCGTGTCGTAGTAGTCGCTCACCGTCGTGCCGGCGTTGGTCATCATGGTCACCTTGTAAGCGGGCCGTCCGTCAATGAGGGCGCGGCCGTTGAGGAACATCCGTTCAGTGTGTTTCGCCAATTCCGATTCCGGCACAGGGTAAGCGTTCATCTGGAGGTCGAGCAGGTCGATGTCCATCAGTTCCTCCTCTCCTCCCGGATCGCGCCGCACGGCGCGTGTTCCGTCCACGATCACCTCCTGCTGGATCGTGGTCTCCAGCGTGGCCTCTGACCGGAACTTCCCGCCGCGCCCGAACCATTTGGTGATGCCGGCCGGTCTTCCTTCCGTGGTGGTCTCCAGGTCCATGCGCAGGTCGGTGATCTTGCCGATGGCCGCACGTCCGCCGATGGCGGCGATGTACGCCTCGATCACCTGGTCCACGGTACGATCGCTGACCGGTGTGAGTGTTTCCTGATACTGTGCGCCGTTCTCGTCCAACTCGGCCACGATCGGGTTCGTACTCATGCTCAGCGGTTCCAGGGCGTAGTAGATCTGCTTCCGGTCGCCCACCACAAGGATCACCGCATTGTCCGGATGTAGGAAGGACCCCGCAGCGGCCTGCACGTCGGCCGCGGTCAGCGCGTCCAGCCGTTTCAAGTAGGTGGCGTAGTGGTCTGCGGGCAGTTCGTTCAAATGGGTGTTCAACGCGAAACGGGCCACGGTGCGCGGATCCTCCAGGCTGCGAGCGAAACTTCCGGCCATGTGGTTCTTCGCGAGTTCGAGCTCATCAGCGGTCACCGGATCGGTGCGCATGCGCTCCATCTCCTTGAGGATCTCGGTGATGGCGCTGTCAGTGACCGCGGTGCGCACGCTGAGCGAAGCGGTGAAGCTCGCGTTGTAGCGATCGGGATCGAGACTGGAATGCGCACCGTAAGTCCAGCCTTTGTCCTCGCGCAGGTTCTGCATCAGGCGGGCGTTGAAGACACCACCGCCGAAAATGGTGTTCATCACCTGTCCACTCTGGGCGCGCAGGTCCTTGGGTTGAAGGTTCAACGGGAACATCACGCGGATAACGGACTGTGTGGCGCCCGGGCGATCCACCAGCACCACGCGGCGCACGCCGGATGGTGTGGCCACTTTCGACATGTACCGCACCGTTCCCAAGCCGTCCACGGGCTCCGTTCCATCCTCGTTCAGGGCCGCTATTTGTTGAGCCGGCTTCCAGTTCTCGAAGTGGTCCTTCGCCAGTTCCTTCGCTTCCTTCCCCGTGATGTCACCCACGAACACGAGGTAGCCCTTCTCGGGCCGGAAGTACCGGTGGTAGTAGCTCTGGATATGCTTCACGCCCACCTGGTCCAGGGTCTTCTCGGTCATCACTTCGCCATAAGGGTGCGCGCGGCTGAAGGTGACCGAACGCCCGACGGCCTCGGCGATCGCGTCCGCATCGTCACGGCGTTGCATCACCGAGGAGCGGTAACGCGTCTTTACTTTCTCGAATTCGTCCTGTGGAAAGCTCGGTCGCAACACCACATCCTCCACGATGTCGAGCAGCGCGGGCAGGTTTTTCTTCAAGCCACTGGCATACACCCCATCGCTCGAAGCGAACAACGAGGCACCCAGGCGGTCGATCTCCTCGTCGATGCTGGCTTTGCGGCGTGCCACCGTGCCACCAGTACCTCCCGAACCGGCGGTGAGCAGATCCCCCACCATGTCGATGTAGCCGGTCTTGTCGCCCTGCATCACCGGCGGAATATCGAATCGCACCTGCACGCTCACCATGGGCAATTTGTGGTTCTCCACCACGATCACGCGCATGCCGTTGGTCAATGTGAAGGACGTGTGTTCACCGAGGTGTACCTCAGGGGCCGGGCCCGGTGCGGGCGGACGGCTACGGTCGAGTTGTGCGATCATCAGGGCCGGGGCGAGCAGGCCACCGACGACGCACAGGGCTGTGCGGGCGACGCGGGTGGTTCTGCGGTTCATGGCTTGGGTTGGTTCAGCGGGAGGTAATGGAGCACCACGCGCTGTTGCGCGGTGAAGTAGGTGGTGGCGGCCTTTTGCAAGTCGGCACTGGTGAGTGCCAGGTACCGGTCCAATTCGGTGTTCACCAACTCGGTGTTGCCGAGGATGGTATATGCGGTGGCCAGGTTACCGGCCACACCGGCCACGCGGCCGTTGTCCTGTATGGCCTCGGTCTCCAACTGGGCCTTCAACTTGGCGAGTTCCTCCGCAGGCACACCTTCCACCTGCACCCTTTTTACTTCAGCGTCCATCGCATTTTCCAAGGCGTGTATATCCACCCCGGAGTTGGCGATGGCGAACATGACGGCCAGGCCCGGTTGCTCGAAGGGGAAGCTGAACGCCCCAACGTACATCGCCTTCTCCTGTTCGTCCTTCAGCGCCTTGTTCAGCCGGGCCGAGTTGCCACTGGAGAGCAGCCGGTTCACCATGTCCACGGCGTAGAAATCGGGGGTGCCATTGGCGGGGATGCGATAGGCCTGCACCACAGCCGGTAACTGGATGCGGTCGTAGATCGTGTCCCGCACTTCGCCGGTCAATGGGGGCTCCTCCACCGTGGGCTGTGTTACTGCCGCACCGCGCGGGATCCCGGCGAAGTAGCGGGTGGCGAGCTCGCGGGCCTTTGCCGGATCGATGTCACCGGCCAGCACCAGCACCGCGTTGTTGGGCACATAGAACCGCTTGTAGAAAGCTTGGTAGTCCGCCTCGCTCGCGGCGTTCAGGTCCTCCATGAAACCGATGGTGGGCCATTGGTATGGGTGTACCGAATAGGCCCGCTTGAGAACCTCGATCAACAGGCTGCCGTAAGGCTGGTTCTCGTAGCGCTGGCGGCGCTCCTCCTTCACCACTTCACGCTGCGTATCCACGCCTTTCTGGTCCACCTTGGCGTGCAGCATGCGCTCACTCTCCAGCCAAAGGCCCAGTTCCAACTGGTTGCTCGGCAGGACCTCGTAGTAGTAGGTACGATCGCCGGAGGTGTTGGCGTTCAACAAGCCCCCGGCACGTTCCACCAGCTTGCTGAACTCACCGCGTTCGATGTTCTTGGAGCCCTCGAAGAGCAGGTGCTCGAAGAAGTGCGCGAAACCGCGACGTGTCGGTTCCTCGTTCTTGCTGCCCACGTGGTACATCACGCTCACCGCGACGATCGGCGTGCTGTGGTCCTCGTGCAGGATCACATGCAGTCCGTTGTCCAGGTCGAATTCGGTATAGGCGATGGCGCGCATTTGAGCGGCGGCAGGTGCTGCGAGCATGGCGGCGATGATCAACGGTGCGTTCCTCATTGGGCTCGGGCTTCGAGCACTGCCGCTGACGCGGCGATGGGGGGCAAATTAACGGCTTCGGCGCGTGCCGCACGCGAGCGATCCGGAACCTTGGCCGTTCTACTTTTGACCCGTGCCTGTATCCTCACTACCGATCTCCGCCACCGTTCGTCGCCGCATGCGGCTGCGCGCACTGCGGTACGTGACCACCTTTATCGCACCAACATGGGCCGTGGTGGGCTTGCTGGGCCATGGCCTCTGGTGCTGGGCGTTGCCGCTGCATGCCTTCGTACTCGTGCCGTTGGTGGAACTCATGGGCGGACCGCGCAAGGACGTCCTGAGCGAGGAAGAGGAACAGGCCGCATTGGAGGATCCTCTGTACGACATCCTCATCTACCTGTTAGTTCCTGTTCAATGGGCGCTCCTGGCCCTCTTCCTTTTCCGCATGGGTGAGCCCGGTATCACACCGTGGGAAGCGGCCGGACGCATCGCGACCATGGGCATCCTCTGTGGCATCTACGGGATCAATGTCGCGCACGAACTGGGGCATCGCGCGAGGCGTTGGGAACGCGATCTCGCCCGGGCGCTGTTGCTCACCAGCTTGTACATGCACTTCATCATTGAGCACAACCGGGGCCACCACCGGCGTGTGGCAACGGCGGAGGACCCGGCATCCGCGCGCTATGGTGAGAGCGTTTATGCGTTTTGGGTGCGCACCATCATCTTCAGTTGGATCAGCGCCTGGCATATCGAGGCCGACCGCTTGCGCAAAGCCGGTGAACGGCCCTTCGGACCGAAGAACGAGATGCTGCAGCTGATCGGTTGGCAGCTTGGGTTGGTCACCGCGATCGGGTTGGTCTTCGGCCTCTTTACGCTCGGAGCTTTCCTGATCGCAGCGCTCATCGGTGCGTTGCTCCTGGAAACAGTGAACTACATCGAGCACTACGGCCTGCGCCGCAAGCGGAACATGGATGGCGGTTTTGCGCGGGTGAAACATGTACACTCGTGGAACAGCGACCACTTGCTGGGCCGCCTCACCTTGTTCGAACTCACGCGCCACAGCGATCACCATTACAAAGCGAGCCGCAAATACCAGGTGCTGCGCAGTTTGCCCGACTCTCCACAACTGCCCACGGGCTATCCCGGAATGATGATCCTGAGCCTGGTCCCTCCCCTGTTCTTCCGGGTTACACACCCGTTGCTGGCGGCCATGGTGCAGCGCGATCCCGACCTGGAGCTGGCGGCGTGAGAAGTGAAAACCTCCGGCGCTCACCCCTTCCGATGAAGGACACTGGATCGGCGATAACCGCCGGCGCCCGATCGACGTAGAACCGCACCGAAAAGAACGGACGTGTGATCGAGACCGTACAAGACCGGACGTTGACCCCTGCGGTCATGGTGCTCATCAAGGAATTGATGAAGCGCTTCGAACGGCGCAGGGTTCAACTCATCATGCAACGCGACCAGCGTCGTGCTGCCCTCGCGCAGGGCGACGTGGATGTGTTGCCGGACACGGCACATGTGCGTGCGACGGAATGGAAGGTGGATCCGGTTCCAGAGGCGTTGAACGAGCGTCGTGTGGAACTGATGGGCGGGGCATCGCGCTCCGAACTGATCAACGGTATGAACGCCGGGGCGAAGAGCTACATCGCCGACCTGTGGAACTTCAGTGCGGGCGATCCCTGGAGCATGGTGCGCGCGCACCGCGCCCTGGCAGGTATCGCAAAGTTGGACCTCGCCTACCTCGAACCCACTGAAGGCCGCATCCGAGTGAACCCGGCCACAACCACCCGGCTCATGGTGGTGCCGCGCCCGATCCATGCCTTGGAAGGTGCGATCACCCTCGAAGGCGAACCCGTACCCGCCTGTTTCTTCGACCTGGTGATGCTCGCCACGAATTGCGGTGCAGCGCTCACCGATCGACAGGGAGGACTCTACCTGGTGTTACGCGACGTGCATGGGCACCTGGAAGCGCGGCTCTGGTCGCAGCTTTTCGATGCTGTCGAAGAGCAGAGCGGCCTGGCGCGCGGCAGCATCCGGGCCACCGTCATGCTCGATTCGATCGCCGCCGCCCTCGAGGCGGACGAGATCCTCTTCGAACTGATGCACCACGCGGCGGGGCTATCCTTCGATCCGCAGTGCTATACCGCGGACCATATCGCTTTGTTCAATGGACCGGACCGGCAGGTGATGCCCGATCGCGAGATCATCGGACTCAACTCACCCTTCCTGCGCGCGCTGAGCCTGCATACCGTCGGGGTCGCGCACCGGCGCGGCTGCCATGCCATTGGCGCACCTTCGTTCGTGCTGCCACCCATGGACCCGGACCGTCTGAAGGCCACCTATCTGGAAATGATGGCCGACAAGGAACGCGAGGCGGTGGACGGATATGACGGTACCATCGTGGTTGACGCCGGGACCGTGACCTCGGCGATGATCGAATTCAACAAGAGCATGCCGCGCGCCAACCAGTTGTACTACCAGCGCAAGGACCATATCGCTCCGAGCGATCTCGTGCTGCGGCCTGAAGGACCCATCACGGTGGACAGCCTTACCGGCACCATTCGTACCGCCTTGCGATCCATGGTGCAGCGCGAACTGGGCAAGGGCTGGGTGGTACAAGGCGGTCGTGCGCACGATCGATCGTCCGTGCGCCTGGCGCTCCGCCTGTTGTGGCAATGGAACAAGAGCCGACATGGGGTGATCACCGCTACTGGTCTCACCATTCACGAAGACCTGCTGCGCTACCTGGTGCGGAAAGAAGCAGAGAAGATGTTCGGTGGCGAGGTCGAAACCACGCGCAAGCTGGGTACGCAAGCCGTGGAGCGACTGCTCGAACAGGTGCAGGGGGATACGGTCCCGCTGGAGCCCACTCCCTAGCGGCGGGTCCGGCAAGGCGTAAACTTGCCGCTCGTCACCTGCCACCCACTTGATGAGCACCTGGATCCCGGTCACTGAACGTCTGCCCGATGATGGCGCCCGGGTGCTCTGCTGGCTACCCACGAACCGTGTTTATCTGCCCGGAAAGTCGGGGGCCTTCGAAGAGCGCACCGTGGTGGTGATGCGTTTCGCAATGGACTTCTTCCTGAAGAACCCGAGCAAGACCGGCTACACCGGCAGCCCGCACTTCTGGCTGGGCGAAGGCACCAGCAACCGCTTCTTCACCGATGTGACGCACTGGACGCCGTTGCCGGAAACGCCTTAGGCCTTGTTATAGCTGAACGAAAAGAGCGGGCCGACGCCCGCTCTTTCATTTCCCGTCCACTGCGAACGAGAATGTGTGTTCTGTTCACTCCTTCACGATCTCCAGCAGCTCCACCTCGAACACAAGCGTGCTGTTGGGGGGAATGCTTCCGCCGGGACCACCGCTCGGGCCGTAGGCCAGGTCGCCGGGGATCGTCAGCTTCCACTTGCTGCCAACGGGCATCAGTTGTATCGCTTCCACCCAACCCGGGATAACACCGCCAAGAGGGAACACGGCGGGTTCGCCCCGCTCCACGGAACTGTCGAACGGGGTGCCATCGGTCAACGTGCCGGCGTAGTGCACCTTCACCTGGTCCGTTGCGAGGGGCTTGGGGCCTTTGCCCATGGTGATCACTTCGTACTGCAGGCCGCTGGCTGTAACCTCCACACCCTTCTTCTTCGCGTTCTCGGCCAGGTACTGCTCACCGGCGATGCGGTTCGCCTCGCCCTTCTCGCGCTCCTCGGCCAACTTGGCCTCCTGCAACTTCATCATGTAGCCTTGGATCACCGTGCGGGCCATCTCGGGGTCCATCATCGCGGCGCTGTCGATGCCATCGCGCAGGCCCATGGCCAGCGCGTCGATGTTCACGTTGTCCAGCTTGGAGCGTTTGAAGTTGGCGCCGATGTCGGTGCCGATGGCGTAGCTCACCGAATCGATCTGGGTCATCAGTGCTACGGGCTCTTTCTGGCCCTGGGAACATGCGCTGAGGAGGGTCGTCGCCAGCGCGGCGGATGCAATGCGTATTGTCATTGGGGAGGTTGAATGGGCGGCGAAGGTAGAAGGCATCTTTCAATCCGTAACTACTGACCGTGGAACCTTCGCAGCGTCGACCCTAATGTCATTCCGTTAAAGTCCAGAACGTCGTCACGCCGGGCGATGGGGAGGCTTGTGCGCCTGAGACCCGGCGTCTCACCAATCACCCTCACAGCATTGGTGAGACGCCAGATAGTCTTCCTTCGTCAGGCTTCCGGCGTGACGATCACGGTGCGGCTCGGTGATCTCGGTCCTCGACAACCCACGCAGAACGCTCCCATTAACTCAATCACATGAATGTCGACCCAACGTGTCGACGCGCGGTCAAGAACCGTGGGATCCAACACCTACTGATCCTCCGGAAAAGCGAGCAGGCGTTCCTGGATGCGGTGAAAACGCGGGAACCGCTCGAGATCGCTATGATGCCCCTTGGGGAAGGTGAACAACTCGCGCTGCACCGAAGATGGGACCCGCGCGTAGAGCTTGAGCGCGCTGGTATAGGGCACCACCGGATCACGCTTGCCGTGGAAGATGTACACCGGACAGCGCACGCGCACCATGGCCTCGTCGTTGCGGAACGGGTAGCGCAACAGCACTCGGTACGGGAGGATCGGCAGGTAGGAGCGCGCCACATCGATCAGGTTGGCGAACGGCGTTTCCAGCAGCAGCAGGCGCGGAGATCGATGCGCAGCGACGGGCGTGGCCAGCGCGCTGCCCATCGAGCGCCCATAGAGCACAATGTCCGCTTCCGTCCATTGCGTTAAGAGGCTGTCGTACCAAAGCCCGGCGTCCGCGATCAGCGCCGTTTGGGACGAACGGCCCCGACTTTTTCCATACCCACGCGGGTCGGGCATCAGGACATCATAACCGAGCGCAGTGAAACGCGCTGAGAAACGGCCCCAGCGCCGCAGGCTGCCCGCATTGCCATGGAAGTAGATCAATACGCCACGAGGCTTCGCTGCCTTGAAGTACAAGGCGTGCAAGCGGGCGCCATCGGCGGTGGACAGCCAGCGCTCCTCGAAGTCCGTCCGATACCGGTACTGATGGCCCTGCCGTGTTCGGATGCGCAAGAAGATGAAGCGCTCCTGCAAAAGGAAATAGAAGAGGACAATGCCCGCATAGCCCGTCAACAGGATCAGCAGCAGCACGCCGGCAAGGAGCATGGCCCAAATGTACCGGGGTGGCCGCCGTGTTGTCGATCTTCGCCGCGCATGCGCGATCGGATCCTTCCCCTGGTGATGGCTGTGTGGTGCGCTGCGGCATGCAACGCCCAGGGGGTGCAACGCGAACAGCTGGTCATGACCATCGGCGGCGGTGGCGGCTTCACCACCTTGACCAGCAGCATCGACAGCCTGGGCACGGGCGGTGCGGAGACCGGTGCCGTGCGTTTCGCTGTGGCCTACGCCATCACGGACAAGTGGTCTATTGGCGTTCACTATGATCGCATCGGCACCGACCGGACCTCCAGCGCCACCGAGTCACTGCGCTTCACCACGTACATGATCGAAGGGGTCTACCGGCCGTGGATCGGTGAACGCGGTGCGGTCGAACTGCAACTCGCGTTCGGTCCGTCGCTCATGGCGCTCAAGCCTTGGGGACAGGGACTACCGATGAAGGCACAGAGCACCGCACTGGCGTTCGGCGCGCGGTACTTGCGCATGTTCAGCGGTACGGTCGGCGGCTTCATCGGGGTGGACCACGCCGCATCGCGCAGCGCGAACGTCACCGACTACAATGGGCAACAGATCAGCGATGCGGACAACAACGCGCTGAAAATCGAGTGGAACAGCCAGCGCATTACCGCCGGGCTGATGGTGCGGTTCTAGGCAACCGCGTGTTCGGTCAAGTTGCTTTTCGAGCTTGTAAGGAAATGGCCGCGAACTGGCTGAACCCCTCAAAAATACCCTGAACAGGGTATTTCAGGATCGGTGCCGAGCACCGTGCTTCGTCGCGCTGTATCCGCCACTCATCCATCCCCTTCGAGCCGTTCCCCTTGGATGCCAATGGCCAGTATGTACTAGCGGCCAACACGAACTGGTCCTCGGACATGACCATCTATGGCACCATCGTGGTACCTGACGATATCACCCTCACTATTAGCGGATGCACCGTAAGCCTCCGGCGTAGTGCATCTTGTTCGTTGGGTTGTCGGTGACTTGGTTCGCACCCAGAACCAAGCACGATGACACGAACGGAGAAGGGAGAATTGATGCTGGCCCATGTGGGCGCG
>Ga0105046_10012281_pt1 | contig 13282 bp, 6 predicted proteins | sample MAT03_FD_78385 | JGI IMG/M metagenome (GOLD analysis project Ga0105046, IMG submission 78385) | Freshwater microbial communities from Lake Fryxell liftoff mats and glacier meltwater in Antarctica - MAT-03 (megahit assembly) | ecosystem: Environmental > Aquatic > Freshwater > Ice > Liftoff... | reverse complement strand
CATTGTCCTTGGGCACGGAGGCTGTCTGGATTATTTCACGGCCGTCTTTGATGGTGAACGAGCCGAACTGGAATTGGTTCCAAATTCGTACTTGCCGACATCGCCCATGAAGCCAGAAAAACAGTCTCCGTGAGCTTCGTGTTCTCCGTGGTGCTAACTGCGATAGCATTTCTTAACCACGGTGGTCACGGGGTCATGGTGGCCACTGATTGGTTCAGTAATCCTAACTCACAATTTCCTGAACGACCTTTCCAGCGACATCGGTCAGCCTGAAATCTCGACCGGCATAACGGTATGTCAAGCGTTCGTGATCGATGCCCATCAGATGCAGAATCGTCGCATGCAGGTCATGGATGTGAACGCGATTGTGGACAGCGCGGAATCCAAAGTCGTCGGTCTCACCGTATGTCTGGCCGCCCTTCACGCCGCCTCCTGCGAGCCATGTCGTGAAGCCATAGTGATTGTGATCGCGGCCGTTTCCGTTTTCCGTCGTCGGAGTTCTGCCAAACTCACCGCCCCACAGAACCAATGTTTCATCCAGCAATCCGCGTTGCTTTAAATCGGACAGCAACGCACCGATGGGACGATCGATGTCCATGCACAGCTTGCGAACCTGATTGTCATGATCGCTGTGTGTGTCCCAGGGCTGGCCATCGCCGTAATACACCTGCACGAATCGAACGCCGCGTTCACTCAATCGCCGCGCTAACAGGCAACCGTTGGCGAAGTGTCCTTCCCCGTAAGATTCGCGCACGGACTTGGTTTCCTGAGCCAGATCAAATGCTTCTGTTCCGGCGAACTGCATTCTAAACGCTGTCTCCATGGCCTGAAGTCGGCCTTCCAACTGTCCATCCGGACCACGTTGCTCCAAGTGCAAACGGTTCAGTTCCGTCATCAGTGACACTTGCTTTCGCTGATCGATGCGCGACAGGTCGGAATTTCGCAGGAATGGAATCAGCTTTTCGGGAACCGGGTCGCGATGATTGATGTACGTGCCCTGATGCGATCCTGGAAGGAATGCACTCGTCCACAGAATTGAAAAACGTACGGGCTTGCCGGGACACAAGACCACATACGCCGGTAGATTTTCGTTTTCACTTCCAAGGCCATATGACAGCCACGATCCCATGCTCGGGCGAGTCGGCAGAATTGTGCCGTTGTTCATCAGTAGAAGTGCGGGACCGTGATTGGGATTGTCAGTGAATGTCGATCGAATGATGGCCATGTCGTCGATACTGCGCGCCGTATGTGGCAGCAGTTCACTCACCTGCACGCCGCTTTCGCCAGCAGGACGAAATCGAAACGGTGACGGCATCAAGCCTGCCGTACGGCGTTCCGTGCGCAGATCCGCTTCCTGCGGTCGTTGGCCTGCGAACTTCTGCAGCATTGGTTTAGGATCGAACATGTCGGCTTGAAAAGGCCCGCCATTCATGAACAGATGAATAACACGCTTGGCCTTTGCAGGAACATGCGGCGCATGGACGACATTGTCTGCGTTGATGGCCGACAACAGACCAAGCGAACCGAGTCCGCCGCCCATGGCCTGGATCATTTGACGTCGCGATGTGAGCATGATGACCTTAGTCCACAAAATGAAATTCGTTGAGCCCCAGCATCGCCTGCAGATACAGTTTCCATTTCGCGTCGCCTGGTTGTTCGGTCCCGACAGTTTGTTCGGTCCCGACAGTTTGATCTTCTTCCAGGAATGCGTGAGCCAGCTCATGTTCCCGCGCTGTGGCATTCCGTGAAAACAATAGCTGATAACAACCGTCAATTCTTTGATCAGCAGATTCCACCGACTTCAGGCGTTCCCACAAATTGTTCGCCTGCAGCGTCATCCATGCAGAGTTCAGAACAAATAACTGCTGTAGTGGAGTCGTCGTAGGTTCTCGTTTGGGGCTGTGTGAACTGGCTTCCGGGAAATCGTGCATTCGAAGAATCGAGTTCATTTCTTCGCGTTCGACCGTTGCATAAATCGTACGTCGCACGTTGGCGGAATCATCGACGGGCTGCGACGGACCTCCTATTGTGAGATCCAGTTTTCCGGTCGCGGAGAGCATTGCATCTCGCCACATTTCGATATCCAGACGTCGTCGATGCATTCTCCACAGGAACTCATTTGCAGGATCAATATTCGCCGCATCTTCACGATAAGACGATGTTTGCCGATAGGTAGATGAAAGCAGAATCTCTCGATGCAGCCACTTCGAATCCCAGCCATGGGCGACGAATTCATGAGCCAGATGTTCCAGCAGTTCCGGATGAGTCGGTCGATCGCCCTGTGCTCCAAAATCGCTGGGAGTTTTGACAAGGCCCGCGCCAAAGTGCTGATGCCAGATGCGATTCACGATCACTCGTGCAATGAGGCCAGACGAATGCTGCAGCATCGATTCCGCAAGTTCTTCGCGGCCGCTGCCATGTTGAAAAATCGCGACAGGTTCAGTCTGCAATACTGTCAGAAAACGACGCGCCACAACTTCGCCGGGGTTCGACGGATTACCACGTTGAAACACTGGCAGATCACGTGGTTCAGCCTCGCGATATTCCAGCTTCGTGCCGTCAGTACCATCGGGTTTCACATACACACTGGCTTCTCGGAGAGCATGAGCCCATGGTTTGGTCACATCCGGTGTGGCCGTGCGAATCGTTTCGATGGATGTTCTAATCTCCGCTGCTTCAGGAGACTGCGGGTCGGTGATTTTTTTCAGTTTTGCTTCCAGTTCATCGATTGATTTTCGCGCGGCTTTGATTGCTGCAACTTTGTCTGCTGAAACGAGCGGGCGTTCGTCCAGTTGCGAACTGGCGAATACGCCAGCGAGCCCGTAGTAATCTTTGGTGGAAATTGGATCGAACTTGTGATCGTGACATCGAGCACAGGAAACTGTGAGCCCGAGGAACGTACGGGATACTGCGTCGATGCGTTCATCCCACTCATCGGCGACGATCTGTTCGATGACCGAAGGTGCCAGTTTCAATTCCTTCCAATACGTTGGACTGAGTCCCAGGAATCCGAGAGCCGCCAGATCTTCCGGCGGCGTTTCAGGAATCAGATCGGCCGCGAGTTGCAGTCGCAGGAATTCGTCATATGGCCGGTTATCATTCATCGCATGCACGACCCAGTCGCGATACATCCAGCCTCGATCGGTAGGACTCTGCCAGTCCGGAGTAAAGTCTGTATACCGCGCCAAATCCAGCCACATACGAGCCCAGCGTTCTCCGAAATGTGGCGATGCCAACAGACGATCAACGACTCGTTCATCGGCATCGGGAGATTCATCAGCGATAAACGCCTGCAGTTCATCGGGCGTTGGAGGCAGCCCAATGGCATCGAACGTCACACGCCGCAACCACGTCGTGCGATCAGCGGCAGGGCTATGAATCAGTTGATGATCATTAAGTCGCTGCAGCACAAATGCGTCAATAGGATTGCGAATCCATGTGTCGTGAATGTCAGGCGGCGGTGTGCTGGCAAGTGGCTGAAATGACCAGAATTTCCGTCCGACGGCGAAGTCAATTTGAGCGTGACTTAAACGCGGCTTAGCTTGGTATTCAGGCAGTTTCGCTCCTGCTTCAATCCACTTCTTCAGGACCGCAAGTTCAGCACCTGGAAGTTTTCCATCCGGAGGCATCTGCAGATCTGTGTCTGTGTAATTCAAAGCCTGAAACAACAAACCATCATCAGGTGCTTCAGCAGAAAACATTCCACCACGGCTACCTCCGGCAGCAATCCCTTCTGCAGTTTCCAGCACCAACGCCCCGTTCTTTGCACCTGTCTCTGACGAATGACATTCGCAGCAGCGTTTGACAAGAATGGGACGAACCTGGGATTCGAAGAACTCGACATGCTGTATTCTGTTGGACTCTGAATCGAACTTATCAGCAGCGGTTGATTTTGGCATTGCCGAACACAGGCCAACAGTGACCAGGCACAGGACAATAATGTCGGCAGCAATCGACGATGTATTCCCGGCAGAACGGTTCGCGTTCATTTTTCTGCCCCCATTTTTCTGTCCATTTTCGAGTCTCTAGCGGTTTTGCGGGTAATTGTTTGGTTGCACTTTAGCACAGATGCCTCGCCTTCATCTATTCTGTCGGGTTAAATGAATCATTAGTTCTGGTCCGGGGATCCCAACTTTGACCTTCTGAACAGAATTCTTCATGGAGTGAAGCACGCCGTTCAGCGAGTCGTACTTTTCAGCGAGTTATACCGTCGGGCGTCGTGTTCATGGTTTTATGGTGTTTTGCCGTTGAATGACGTTGATCCATTGCGGTGCTCGATATTTGAGGCATGGAACATTTCACACGCTGAAGAAAATTCTTTCAAAATCGATGCCACAGAAGAAACTGATGGTCTTCATGGCAACATCGTGTTAGGCTTTAGGATTGGTTTCCGGGCAATAAGGCGGACACAAAATTCGAGACAGTGATGCGATGCCGCCTCCCGCTTCTGCAGTTGACGAAAAATACGAAATCAAATGCAACGATTTACTTTTTCAGTAATCATGAGTTTTCTTTGTAGCAGGCGTGGGCTGTTACTGTTGTTCGCCGCTCATGTTCCGTTTCTGTTTATCTATCTGGCTGGCCTTTGGCAGCAGACGCACTACCAGTTTTTTCCGTTTGCAATTGGAGCATTCATCTGGCTGTTCGCGACTCGACGGAATGGCGATGCAGAACGCTGGACCTGGCCTGCCTGGATTTTGATTGCCGTTGACCTGTGTTGTCTGTTTGTGCAGCCATGGATTTATTCTCCATGGCTGGCTGTCGTGGGACTGTTGGCTTGTCTTACTGCCTGGTGCTTTGCGAATCGAGACATCGGATCTAATCGAAGATTGACGAGCCTTGCATTGTTGCCTCTGATCGTTGTACGTTTGCCGCTGTTGTACGACGTTCAGGTCATCAACTGGCTTCAACGCGTGACGACTGCGATGGCAAGTAAGTCGCTGCATCACCTCGGAATGCTGCATTTTCGCGACGGCAACGTGCTGAGGTTTCCCAACAAGTCTTTTATGGTCGAAGAGACGTGCAGCGGAGTTCAATCGCTGTTCACGATTCTGTTTATTGCAGCCCTTGTGATTTTTCTGAAGCGTCGCTCTTTTGTTCATGGATTGCTAATGCTGGCGTCAGGGCTGGCTTTTGCTGGCTTGATGAACACGATGCGTGTGATCACGATCGCCGTCGCATGGAAACGCTGCGGGATTGACCTGTCAACTGGCATATCGCACGATATCGTTGGATACATCTGCCTCGCTGTTGCTGCTGCTCTGTTGATGAGCGCCGATGCATTTCTGGGATTTGTGACTGACTCTGTACCTGATATTGAAAGTCCAGGTGTGGTGGCAATGTTCCGGAATCCGTTGACGGCCTTTTGGAATAAGCTTGTCGCAGTGATTCCATTGAGCGATCGAGCTGCAGCCCTCAGTGCTCAAGGAGTGACTGTAAGCCGTCTAGCTGCTTCTTCGCAGTCTTATACCGAAGAACGCAGATTCCCGTCGACTTTGGAGTTGCTCAACTCAAGGAATGCGATTCACTTTTTACTGGGTTGGTGCGAATCATGGATCTTCTCCCGTGGATACCGCCAACTGTTGGCTGGTCTGCCTTTCGCTTTCGTTTCGATCGGTGGAATTCTCCTGGTTGGTTGGCTGCAAAATGCCCCGGATGATCCTTTGATCGCTCAGTATGAAAGCGCGTACAACGAAGCAGCTTCGGCGAAGGATGTTGTGCGCCAGGAAACGTATCTAAGAGCTCTAAGCAGCCTGCGTTCGACCAATCCTGCGTATCACTTTCGCATCGCTCAATTCATGCTTCGCGAAGGCCGGCTGTATGAAGGACTCAATGAAATCCTGAGGCTTACCCCTGAGAAGACTCTTGGATACAGCGAAGCGAGAATCTGGCTGGTGCAGCAAGCTCTGGGGCCGAAGCCGCTCAAACCACTTACGCCTGACGAGATTGAAGCTCAACTAAAAACTGTGCTGAAGCAGACTCCAAATCATCTGGATGCTCATCAATTGCTGGCCAGATTGTATCTTCAGCGTAAAGAATGGATGCTGGCAGAAACGCATCTGACCGAAGTCGCCACTCTGAAGCCGGAAGAAAATCTGGCTCTTGCGAAACTGAAGAAGGCGCTTAAACGTAGTGATCCAGATTTTCAGGCAACAACCAACCGAGCGATTGCAGCACTCACCGGACTGCTGGAATCCGACCGCAGAGATTCTGTGAAACGTCTGGCTCTCGCAGATGCCCTGATGCTTGCGGGCCAGGAGTTGCAGACTCGCGAAGTGCTCGTTTCAGGCCTTGAGCAACAAGATGACCCTGCACTCCGCACGGCACTGAGTAATCTCGAATTGTTTCAGGCGAATCGTAAATTGACGGAGAGCGTATTGAACCGTGACGTTGCTGTTGGAGTTGCTGTGGCTGCGTTGCAAAGAGATCCTTCGAACGTTGCCGGGATTGAATTGCTGATACGGCTTCATGCGATGGGTGGTGAAATTTCACCGGAATCTCTGCAGGCATCGCTGGATCATTGGCAGCGGACTATTGAAGACGATCCGGATGACGAGGTGTCGCGGTTGCGATTTTGTAATCTGTTGATCGCGGCTGGTTTGAATCCACGAGCAGCTGAGGCTGTTCAGCCGATGATCGCGAATCATCCGGAGCTGCGTGTGATGTACGCGAGACTGTTGAAGCAGAGTGACAAGGCTGACGAGGCGACAGCGTTGCTGGAAACTGTCGTCAGCGAGTCGCGTGAAAAACTGGAAGCCAATTCCGGCGACGCAACTGCTGCCGCTGACATGGCCGAAGCATTTCTGGCTCAGGGCCTGGCGGACGATGTAAGAACACACCTGTCGGCCTTTGTGGCAGATGCGGCTGGCGCGCGAGTCCCATCCGATCCAGGTCTCGCTGCTTTGTATGGTCGTGCGTGCATTGACAGCTACGATAAACTCACAGGATACAGGGATGACCCGCGAAAGATTGAAGTCACTGCTGAAAAACTGGCTGCATCAAACGTCGATGCTGGAACCCTGATCAACTTGCTCGCCGACGCGTTGGCAAGCCCCGCAACAACAAAACTGGCTGTCAACAGAATCGCACGTCTCAGCCTTTCGACTCATCCGGCAGCGGCGCAGGCGGAAGAGATGGTTCGCAATCTTCGGCTCGAAGGGTCTCAAGGTTCCCAGGTGCTTAATCTTCTCGGGATGCATGCACTGGAGATGAAGCGTTTTGACAAGGCTCAGATGTACCTGGCACAGGCTGACAACCAGACCCGCAATCAGGAGCCGATGATCCTGAACAACCTGGCGATTGCGATCATTCGCGGCGGTGGCGATTCGAAGGAACGGGCTCTGGAGCTGGCGAACAGGACGTTGACCATTTTGCCGGATCACCCGGATGCAATCACGACACGCGGCGAAATCTACGTCGCCATGGAACGCTGGGATGACGCGATCGCCGACCTGACACAGGCTCTCAACCTGCGCCGCAACAGCTTCCTCGTACATCGCCTTCTTGAAAAAGCCTATACAGGATTGTCTGACTTCGAGATGGCAGCTAAGCATTGTGAACGTGCCGTCGAACTGGAGTCTGCTCAGGCGAGCGGCTTGAATGGCAGGTGAGCGACGGATCTTGCCACGCATCTGGAATACTGGGGCGTAGATTCATCAGCCGGCCACGCTTCCTGAAAAATGACCACCACAAATTCACCTCAGGCATTCTCAGGCTGTAGTCGCTTTGTCGCATCCATTCCCAGCGCTGCCAGTCCAGCGATAAAAAACGCACTTGCGCAGCCGATAAACACCAGGCTTTGCCCGCTTCCGCTGGCTGAGCCCCACGCCATGAGCTTTGGCACCATGCTCGCACTGAATGCGGCACCGAAATTGCCCCACATGTTGGCCCAGCCAAAAACGGTTCCGGTGCCACGACCGCCGATATCCTGCATGAATGACCAGATTGACGGGTTGCCCACATCCGTCATCAGTGAGACTAATCCACAACATGCCACAATTGCCCAGACATCATCCAGGGCCAGGCAACCGAGATACGCGAATCCTGCTGATGTGCTGGCTACGCAGATCGGAAGCACTCGACCAATTCGGAGTCCAAATCGGCGAACACTGGCGTCGGTCGCCCAGCCACCAATCAATTGACCGGCCATGCCGCACGCCAGAACCAGCGAAACCATGACGGCTCCAGTGTTCACGTCCACGCCTTTGGAATCTCTCAGATAAGTCGGCAGCCATGTCAGCAAAAATGCCCAACCGACATTCACGCAAAACTGAGCGACCGAATTCAACCACAAACTACGACTCAACAGACAGGCCTTCAGCACCGAAAGCAATTCAGAAAAAATCAACGACGGCGGCTCTTTTGGCAGTCCAATCAACTCACGTTCCGCATCATTGCAGCCATCATGGAGCGCGGGACGGTCGCGGACGATGAGCCAGTAACCGGCGGCAATCAGGATGCCAAACGCACCGAATGCCCATAGTGCGGCACGCCAGCCGCCGAGGAAAAAGATGAGTCCCGTGGTTAACGGCGGGGAAAATGTCGCTCCCAGTCGTCCGCCGAAGGAAATCAGGGAACTCGCGCTGCCGCGACGCGAAAGCGGAAACCACCGACGCACAATCGCGCTGCTGGCTGGGTACGCTCCGGATTGAGCGACGCCGCATGCCATACGAGCCATCAACACTCCTGGCAGGCTGGTGACCAATCCTGTAATGACAGTGAGCCCGGACCAACCCAGAATATAGATTGACAATGCGCGACGCGCACCGAAACGATCACTCAGCCAACCCGCCGGAACCTGCATCAAGGCATATGTAAAAAAGAATGCACCCAGAACGCCGCCAAGTTGTTGCTTGGACATTCGCAGTCGACACACGCCGCCGAGACTTTCGATCTCAGCTTGCAGGGCCATGCCGTCGGCCTGCGTCAGGTTGTCCTGCAGCGTCTGCGGATACGTGAGTTTCCTGGCGTCGTCAGACTTGCGATCAAGAAGTTGATGCACTCGAGTCTGCAAGGCGTCAGAAGACTCGATCGATGCTGGAGCAGCATTCTCTTCGGGCTTCAGCAATTCCAGCTCAAACCGCGTCGATGGATGACTGGTGAGGACTGAGTCTTGCAGAAACGAATCATTTTTAATGATCTCGCCCAGCGTCGCTCGAGTTAAATACAGACCAAACGCCATCAATACGCTGATGAGAATAATGCGATAACGAATGAAAGTCGCGTCTTCGCTTGTTGAACTCATTGTTCACCACCAAAACTCAGATCGCGTATTGAATCCAACGGAAAAATCGGTCGCCGAATGTTTCGATACGGCAATTCTTTCAGGTCGCTTGAGCACGGACCGGGCGTCGAGACCCAAACGTTGCCTTTGCTGATCGTGTCCCACGCGCGCCGATGCGCGACGGCGGCCTTCACGCCGACAAACGAGAACTGAGCCGGATCAATGCCGACATGATACCACTGGCCAAGATCCATCGGCGGTGTTCTATTCGACGTCAATAGAATCGTAATGCCCTGGCATTCGACCACTGCACAACGGCCCATGTCGAAACGGCTGCCAACCATCGATGCCAGATGACTCTGCTGATCATGCAGTGTGAATAACCCGTCAGTCAGCTTCTTGAGCGTAACGTTGAGTTTGATCGGTCCCGGATCGAGCCGACTGCCACGGCCACCGATTGAAAGAGTGACCTGTTGTCCGATCTCATGGGCTTCCAGTTGACGCACGGACTCCGCATCCCGGATGCAGACTGCGGCATTTGTGATTCCATGGTTAAGGAAGGCACGCAGCAGTCCAGTGCAGTCACCTGGAGCACCTCCACCGATGTTGTCTGATGGTTCAACGATGACCAATAATCCCGGTTCATCACGAGGCAATGTGGGCAGAACCTCATCGACAGGTTGTTCCAGGACGTTGCCTGCTTCAGCAAGTTGCATCGCCTGATCATGCAGGTGTCTCAACGCAGACTGAGCGACTTCATCTGTCCCTGTCGTGACGACGCCGAAACTCACGCCAGTGTCGAAGGTGTCTGCGAATGCAAATCCGGCTGTGACGTTAATTTCCCAGAACTCTGGACGTTCCTGTTGCAATCGTCGCGCAGTTTGCAGCAGCGTTTGCATCGGGACAGATGCCGTTCCGGTTCCCGTCGGTGGCCATACAATTGGCGGCTGAATGACTAACATTCGAGGAATCTGATTTTGTTGCAGGCAGCGGTCCAGAAGATTCGCCGCACGGATAGCGGACTCTCTGGCGTCGGCGTGTGGGTTTTCGCGATAGGCGACAAGGCAGTGTGAATTCTTCGCCATGCGGTCCGTAAAGTTCGCGTGCAGATCATAGACGCCAAAGACCGGGATCGGCATTTCAGGGTGAAGACGCTGCTCGTTGTTGTCGGCTTTCAAGTTCCGAAGCAGCCAAGCCATGCGTTCTAGTAATTCGCCTTCCACATCCTGTATAGATTGGCACGTCATCGCGCCGTGTAGAACGAGATAGATACCGTCGATAGGCCCGGACTTCGCGCAGGTCGAGAGTGACTCGGAGAGCTCTTGCCAGAATTTTTCGAACGCTGCATCTTCCACAATCGCACTCGGATGAGCTGCCGCCCACAGCCCCGGGACGATGTCCCAGTCCAACTGCCCTGCCCTTTCCAGGACGCCGCCGATTGGGCTGCTGTCGCCGCTCAGGGATGTGAGATTATCTGCTTGCGCTACAAAAAAATCTTCCCAATCCGTCACGCCGTCAAGAAACGTATGAGTCTCATGAAACAGTCCGGCAACATAGATTCGAGGTCGTCGCAGCATGAATTATCTCGTAGATCAAATGTAGAATCGCTTTGCGTCTTGCTTCGCATTGGATCGCACCGAGGGCCGCGAGTCAATCGGCGCAGCAAACTACTCACACCTTAATCGGTCTGAAATGCAACTTTTAAATCTCGCTCCAGGACTCCAGTCCTGGAACGCACTGCCTCGGAGGCTCCAGCCTCCAGCCATAATCCGGGAGGCAGGAGCCTCCTGAACAGCGTGTTCTGAGGCTGGAGCCTCGGAACAAGCATCTGGACTTAATTACCGCGTGATTTATGGCTGTGTTTCTGCATTGTTGAATGACGCGACGTTGTTAGATTCCTATCATCTATGGTCTTTCCAAACCGAATCCTTCCTCCGCCACAAGGCGCGTTTCAAATGGCATCAAAAAACGAAGTGAATACTGAACAGACAATCACACTGGAAAAGATGCGCCAGCATCTGACTGTGCCACTGCTGTGCGATGCGTTGGATGCGGCAGGGTTGCGTCATCAGTCACCGAGGATCCCGTTGCTGCCCATCACGCTTCCGGATGTGATTTTGATCGGCCGATGTCGCACGACGCTCTGGGCCGATATGGCTCATGTTGATTCACAGCCATATGAGCTGGAACTTAAAGCAGTAGACGCATGTCGGCCCGATGACGTGCTTGTCTGTGCAGCGGCAGGTTCGATGCGATCCGGAATCTGGGGCGAACTGTTATCAACAGCAGCACGGAATGCGGGCTGTGTGGGTGTTATCGTCGATGGGGCCGTTCGCGATGTGGCGCAGATGCGAGCGATGAACTTTCCTGTCTTCGCTCGCGGACGATGTCCTTATGACAGCCGTGATCGTCAGCGCGTGATTGACTTTGATGTCGCCGTTGAAATCGACGGCGTCATGATTCATCCCGGAGATCTGATCGCTGCCGATCAGGATGGCATTGTGATTGTGCCACAAGCGGTGGAATCTTCAGTCGTTCGCGCGGCATGGGAGAAAGTTCACGCCGAAAACGAAGTGCGGGACGCTATCCGCGCTGGCATGTCGGCAACGAAGGCGTTTGAGACCTTTGGTGTGCTGTAGTTCTGCAGATGCGTGGCTTCGCGGCCACGGGGCATTGAAAAGTTTGATCACGGATGGCACGGATTTGTCGGATGAACAGCAAATCGTAGATCCTTGCGATCCGTGGTGAAAAGCGAATCGCAGTTGTCACTACGGAGAACAAAGAGCTCACCGAGGAATGCCTACAAAGCATTGTATTCCACGGTCTGAAGTTTTGCTGCTGGGATTCATTGCATCAATTCGCGCCGCACAGGCTAAAGTGTAACGATGCAGAGACGCAAAACTGAAAATGTTTCGCACAAGTGAGTTGTGGGCCAACCTCGCGCTGAGTTCAAAACGCCAATTGGCGTTTTTGAGTTTATTTCGATACGCTTCGCAGATGCAACTTTCCAGGCATGCAATGATCTCCCAGTCCTCGGAGGGCTTACGCCCTGCCGCTCGCCGGATGCAACATTCTAATCGCGCAACGATCTCCTTCACTCTGCTGATCCTGCTTCTTATTGAACTGGTCGTCTGCATTCAATATCGCGGTCCTGCTGTCGTTTCCGAAGTCGATGCCGACTTATCCACCGCTGCTGGCGAGCCGATTTTTTCTGCCGAACGCGCGTTCAAGATTCATGAACAGCTCTTTGATGGTTCGTCGCATCCGGCTGGCTCTCTCGAAAACGATGCCGTGCGAGACAGACTGGTCAAACTTTTGCAGGAACATGGCTGGGACGTCGAGATTCAATCTCGTCATGTCAAAGGTACTGATCGGTATCCGCCGCTCGATCTGCACAACGTCATCGCGCGGCGACCAGAGCAGGTTCGATTGTCGGTACAACCACTGGTCCTTTCGACTCACTACGATTCGTGTCGATTCGGTCCCGGTGCAGGTGACGCGGGGGGTTGTGTGGCTGCTGTTGTTGAGGCCGGGCGATTACTGATGCTCAGGACCGAACAGTTGAAACGTCCTGTCTATTTACTGTTTACGGATGCAGAAGAATTAGGGTTGCTTGGCGCGGTCGAATTTGCGCGGTCACATCCATTGTCGAAACAGCGGCCGTTGGTGCTGAATTTCGATGCGAGAGGAACGTCGGGGCCGGTGGCGATGTACGAGACTCATGCCGGAAATGCAGTCGCGATCAACAGGTGGGTGAATTCCACAGTGCGTCCTCGAGTGACCGGTTCTCTCTTCACGGCGGTTTATCGTTCGATGCCGAATGGGACGGATTTCAGTGTGTTTCAGCGGGCTGGTTGGCAGGGTTTTAATTTCGCGATCATGGATGGGGCTCATCGATATCATCAACCTGACGATACACTTGCCAATCTCGACCCGCGAAGTGTTCAACATTTTGGTGAACAGGCGTTGGCGGTGTCGCAAAAGATTGCGAGCAGCGGCGAAGATTTAACGCCGACAAATGAGAACGCTTTGTTCTTTGATGTGCTCGGCCTGTACGTT
>Ga0105046_10012280_pt1 | contig 13283 bp, 9 predicted proteins | sample MAT03_FD_78385 | JGI IMG/M metagenome (GOLD analysis project Ga0105046, IMG submission 78385) | Freshwater microbial communities from Lake Fryxell liftoff mats and glacier meltwater in Antarctica - MAT-03 (megahit assembly) | ecosystem: Environmental > Aquatic > Freshwater > Ice > Liftoff... | reverse complement strand
CTGACGTGGCCTGACGCGTCACGGTGCCAGCACCTTCTCCGGATTCGCATACACCGTCGGTCGCAGATTCGTGTTCTCGGCTCGCACCTGCGCCGGATCGTTCGTGCCACCCAAGGCCCGCGGGAACTCATTACCCGCCAGCGGCGCAACGTGCCCATCCGCAAACGCCGTGTTGGCCGTCTTCACCGTGCCCGGATGGCGATAGCCAATCCGGCTGTTGGCCATGCCGATCTGGTTGTCGCGCTGCCGGCCGCAATACACACCGTCAGCGACCGCAATGAGTTGAGCGGGCCTTGAGAACGCGCCTTGTTTCGTCTGCCGCACAAACCCCCCGCCGGTGCCCGGGCCATATCCAACGCTGCCGGTGTAGTGCAAATCCTGCTCCACCGCCACTGTGCCGCCGATCGGGTTGATCGAGTTGATCCAGTACCCGGTTCGAATAATCTTGTTGAACCCCCGATCAGGAATCGTCACGGCGTTGTTCGCGCTGCCCAGCCGCTCGAACGGAAACTCAAACCATCCCATTGAGTTTCTCGCATCGGTCCCTGTCTGTCCGCTCGCCACCCCCGCCACATCAACCGTGTCCGGGCAGTAATAAGGATTGCCGCTCGATTCCTGATTGCCCGTCACGCACCCGTCCCGATCCAGAATCGCGCACCACCCGTCCAGCCCAACCCCCGCGCCGCCCGTCGTGCCCGCCATGTTAAACGACGGCACCACGCCCTCCTTGTTGTCGCCGCTATACAGCACCAGCCCCTGACCAATGCCCCGCAGGTTGCCCATGCACACCGTGGCCCGGGCCGACTTCCTTGCCGCCCCCAGCGCCGGCAGCAAAATCCCCACCAAGAGCGCGATGATGGCGATCACCACCAAGAGTTCAATAAGCGTAAACGCGCGATGAATAAAACATGGTCTTCGCATCAGGGGTTCCCGGCAGTTCTACGCCCCCGCAAGTCATCGGATGCATCCCTCATCCGTTCCCCATCACCTGCCCCGATACGCCTCGTGACATTCCTGGCACGATGCCACCACCGGCTTCCACAGCCCCTCAAGCCCATCAGTGCTCTTGCCCGCGAGCAGCCCCGCCTCCAGCGCAGTCGCCTCGCCAATGGCTTTCCTGAGCATCTCCTCAAACCGAACGCCCCACAACCTCGTCTTCGCATCTTCACCACTCAACCGCAGGTGGTCAGCCAGTTGCCCGGCCTCGGCAGCCGGCACAAGGTCAGGGTGGTCCTTGGGCACCTTCCAACCCGCCGAGCGAATCTGCTCCAGCCGCTCGTACACGTCATTCACGCTCACCATCGCCGCTATAATTCCTGCCGCCCTCCGAGTCTGCGGGAAATCACCCGGTGCACTGTCAATTTCGCTTGCCGTCGCCGGAACTGCCGCCGCCACACACGCGTACAACCCCACATAGTTCGCCGCCGTTCCGGCCATTTTCATGAACGCCACACCCTGCTCACCCGTCATCTCGCCCAGCAGCACCGCCGCCGATGCCGCCGCCGCTGGCCCGCGATGCTTCCCATGATGGCAGTGGAGATAGATCGGTCCCGGCAAGTCCCGGATCGCCCGCGCAATTTCCAACTCCTGCGCCCTCGTCACCTCCGCGTAGGTGATCGGGATGTGTACATACCGCATCCCCCGCGCCGCCGCCGCCTCCACATCCGGCGTCGCGCCGTCAACACTCAAAATCGTCTTGATGCCCATGGCCCGCAGTTCGTCAAACCCTGCCGAATCGCCAGGCCCGGCCCCCGAGAGCACCTTTGATCCCACCCGATAGACGTTCCGCAGTTGCGCCGTCTTGACCGCCGAAGTCATAGGTTTGTTCATAGGTTTGTTCACAGGTTCGTTCACCCTCCGCTGACCAATCACATCCACCCCGCCCGCATCCCGGGCCTCATCCCCCGCCGTGTCCCCCGTACGCAGTCCGCACGAAACCTGCGTCCATCCCGCCAGCACCGCCAGCGCCACCAGCGCCGCCAGTACCCACCCGCTCAAGACGCGCCCCTCAGGATTTGCAACTTTGATCATGCTCAGTTCCAAGCGTCCCGCCCACAAAATCCGGGCGCGTCACAGGTCCGCGTGCCGTCACCCAAAAAACTCCCGCACCGGTCAAAACCGCCGCCCCGGTGCTCACCTCAGTCCACCAACTTCGAGAGTATCTCAACTACACCCCGCGCTTCGGGCTCTTTGGAGATAAAGTGCGCGTGCTCCTTAATCGCCGCGTGCGCATTGGCCGGGCACGCAAAGAAGCCCACCCGTTCCGCAATGCACTTATCGCTCTGCGTGTCGCCAATCCCCGCCAGCCGGTCCTTGCTGATCTTCATCTCGCCCAGCAAGCGATCCAGCCCCGTCCCCTTGCTCACGTGCGTCAAGTCGCAGTTGATGTAGAGCCACGTCATACTCACGCGAAACGGCCACCCCCGCAGCGTAAACGCTTCCTCCACGCGCGGCGCGATCGACCGCAGATACGCCGTGTCAGGATGAAACAAGGTCACGCTCGCCGTCTTCCCCGGCTGCTGCGTCACGCCCTTGCCGCCATACTCAAGAAACGCCCACCGGCTCGCCTCGCGCACTGCATCGAGGTGCTCGGGCGTAATCCGCGGGTCCATCGTGTACACATTGGTCCCCGGGTGATAGATCCACACCCCCATCTCGCACACGCACGGCACCAGCAAGTTGCCAAGCAGCCGGCACATCGCCTCGGCAAACGGCTGCGGCCTCCCGCTGCACAGCGTCACCATCGGCCGGTCACCCCTGTCAAGTGCCAGCCGATTATGCTCGGCAACCTGCCCCAGCGATGCTAAATCAAACGCCTTCTGCCCCTCACTCACGAGGCAGCCGTCGATATCGGCGATACACAGATCAAAGCGACGAGTAGGAAGAGTGCCAGGCATGGGATTGGGGCCGCGACGGGCTGATACGACGTAGAGAATCGGCCGCCGCCCACGCGCACGTGCGCGTTGATAGCCGACGTTTCCACCCCGCACCGCACAGGGCTTCAAGGTCGTCGGCCGCCAAGGGTACGCGGTTGGTCAACTCATTAAGAGAGCGATTACCGCCTCGGCATCAAGCGCTGCTGCATCATCATCCGGATCTGGTTATGCTGTATGTCGAGCGCCTGAAGCTGCATCTCGTACAGCTGCATTTCAACTTTCGCCTTGGCCCGAACCGCCTCCGGCTGCGCTGGGTCACCCGCAACGGCGCGCTCCGCCAAGGCGAGTTTTTTCATCTGGTCGCGCTGGATCATCACCATATCAAGACTGTCCTGCATCGGATCGACGCCGCCCGCAGGGAACTGCCCCGCAAATCCGGCCGTGCTCGCCCTCTGCCGACTTCCCGGGCGGATCGCCACCGGCGGTGCCGCCCTCTCCGGCGTGCGGCCAACCCATATCGGTTTGCCGTTGATGTTGGCCCAGTTCGGATTGTCATCGTTCCCGACAACCGATCCCTTGCCGACGGGGAGCGTCTCTGGTGTTTGCCCCCCCGCCGCAACGCTCGGCCCCAGCACGCTCTCGCTGATGCTGCGGCTGCGCTCAACAACCGCCTGCGGCGACTGCGCCGCTTTGGTCCAGTCATCAATGTTCATGCCAGGGCTGATCGCCGCGCTTGTGCCAGTCGCATCGCGCCCTCCAGCCATCGGGTACTTCTCGCTCCGAGCCTCCCACGCCGAATCGAGTTCCGCGACGGGCGAGCCCGACTGCTGCCCCGCTCCGGGCTGGCCGCTGAGATTCTCAAACTTGCCCACATGCACATCTTGTTCGATAATCTTGCCGTCGCGCATGATCTTCACGTGCAACACATCACCCGGCTCGCTGGCGATGATAATCGGTCGAAAAATCAGCCGCGCGATCGACGGATCCGGCTCGCGACCATTGATCGCCACGATCTCGTCGCCCGCTTGAAGTTCCCGCAGTTCGTGCGCCGGGAAGCCCTTGAACGTAAGGGCAATCTTCGCCCGATTCGACATCATCATGTCGTTGACAAACTGCACACCCATCGCCGCCCGTGGCGAACGCACAAAGCGATCGCGAGAAGCCATGATCAGCCGGCCGCGTTGCTCGGGCGAAAGGTCGGCGCGCCCAACTTGGGCTTCAAGAGCCTTCTGCGAAAGGTCCTCGCGGGCAGCGAGCGCCTTCGTCGCCCCCTCGCGGGTCGCAAAGTCAGACGAGGCGAGATCGCGCACCAAATCCTCAATCGTTCGCGGGGCGTCTGGCGAAGCCGCCCCGGCCGCAACATTGGTCGCGTCCGTCCCATCGGCCGCCGTCGCCGATTGGGCCGGTGCCTGCGGCGCCAGCCCGCAAAGCGCGACCAAAAGAGCCGCGCCGCCGAGAGATCTCAGTCTGGACTGAAAATAAGTCCGTGCCATAGCCAACATGGTAGCTCTTCCGGTGATTTTTCGCGGTTGCGAATCAGTCTCAACTGGAATATACTCACCCGATCCGCGTTCTCCTTCCCCTCGGAGCCTCGCTTGACCGACCCCGCCCGTTCAACCACCCCAGTCGGCGTTCCCTCGGCCCCCGGGTTTCATCCCCAAAGCTGCGGACGCTCCGTATCCCTCGGCGAAATGCGAACCGGCGAATGCGGCGTAATCGTTGAAAAGCAGCTCGATGCCGACGATCGGGCCATGCTCCGAGCCATGGGCCTTGAGGCCAGCGCCACCATCCGCGTTTGTCGGGCGGGCGAGCCCTGTATCGTGGCCGTCATTGCCGGCCAAAGCGGGCCAGATGGAGGGGGCCAGGCGTCGGGGCCCGCCGCAGGCCGCCTAGATGGCAGTTGTTGTCGCATCGGGCTCTCCCGCGACCTCTCCAATCGCATCGTGGTGACCGTTCGCAGCGATCCCGTTGGACGGGCTTTGTAACCCCCCGTGTACCCCCCGCGAGCGCCGCGATGACCATTTCTTCACCCCGCCCGGGCCCCGGTCTTAACCCTTCCCCGACCGAACCCACGCAACCCGCGCGCCCCGCCTACGCCCCCACGCCCGCCCCCCCAACCGCTGCCCCGCGTTTTCGCCGAATCGCATTCCTCGGCAATCCCAACACCGGCAAGACGACGCTCTTCAACCGCCTCACCGGCCTCCGCCACAAAACCTCCAACTTCCCCGGCACGACGCTCGATGCGCGGGTCGGCCGGATGAACACTGTCGATGCCGGCTTGCTGCGTGATGCCCTTGCCGGTGCCCGCGGTGATTGCTGCGGCCAGCCCGATCCCGCTGCTCCCGATCCCGGCACCGCTTCTACGGCGCCGTTCTCGACCGACACCGAGATCATCGACCTGCCCGGTGTCTATTCCCTCGAACTCGATATTCTCGAATCCCGCGTGGCCCGTGAAGCACTCGCCGGCACCGCCGCTTCGGGCACGGCGACCCTCTCCACCATCAAGTCGGGTGCGCAACTTGGGGCCGAGCCAGATGCGCTCTGCGTCGTCGCCGATGCGACGAACTTGGCCCGCAATCTCCGCCTTGTCGGTGAAGCCCTCCGCCGCCGCTTGCCCACCGTGGTCGCCGTTAACATGATCGATATTGCCCGCAAGCGCGGCCTGCGGATCGATGTCGCGAATCTTCAGGCCTCGCTCGGTTGCCAGGTTTTGCTCGTCAGTGCCCGCACCGGCGAAGGGCTTAACGCGCTCCGCGCCGCCCTGCTCACCGCCACCATCCCCACCCGCACGCCCCCCGGTGGCACCGCGGGTGCTGAGGAGGAACGCGCCCTCGCGGCCTGGGCCGACGATATCTTCGCCCGCTGCGCCACCGCCGACATTCCTGAGGGCGCATCGCCGCAAGACCTCGCCGCCGCGCAGCGCGCTGCCACTCATCGCGCCCGCGCCGATGCGAGGACCGACCGCGTCGATCAAATCGTGCTCCACCCGCTCTGGGGCGGCATCATCTTCGGCCTGCTCATGCTGGGTGTGTTTTACACCATTTTCTCGCTCGCTACGATCCCCATGGACCTGCTCGACAAGGTCTTTGGCACGCTCGCTGCGGGCATCCATACCGCGCTGGGCGACGGCCTTTTCGCCAGCGTTCTTGCCGATGGTGTAGTCGTCGGCATCGGCGCCACCGTCATCTTCATTCCGCAAATCTGTCTTTTGTTCTTCCTCATCTCGCTGCTTGAAGATTCCGGCTATCTGGCACGCGGCGCGCTCCTGACGGATCGCCTTCTCCGCCCCTTTGGCCTTCCCGGCCACGCCTTTGTGCCCTTGCTCTCCGCGCACGCATGCGCCCTGCCCGCCATCATGAGTTGCCGGGCCATTCCCGATCCCAAGCAGCGGCTCGCCACCATCCTTGTGTCGCCCTTCATGAGTTGCTCGGCGCGAATCCCCGTCTACGCACTCCTCACCACACTGCTCTTCCCCGGCCGCCCCGGCCTCGCTGCCCTTGCTTTCGTCGGCTGCTACCTCCTCGGCATGCTCGCCGCCGTGCTCAGCTCGCTCATCGCCCGCCGAACCATCCTCCGCGGCCGAGCCCGTCCGCTCGCCATCGAGCTCCCGTCCTACAAAATGCCCAGCCTCCGCACCGCCCTCACAACCACCGTCGAGCGCGCCTTCCTCTTCGCCAAAAACGCCGGCACCAACATCCTCGCCGTCTCGCTCGTGCTCTGGTGGCTCGGTGCCTTCCCCCAACTTCCCAAACCCGCCACGCTTATCGAGCGCGAGCAAGTCGTGGCGCTCGCCGCCGAGTCCTTTGATGCCGCCAAGGCCGCAACACCGACCGACGCACAAGCCATCGAGTCTGCCCAGTCCGCCCTCGACACCGCCGGCCAGGAGCTCGCGCCCCTTGCCGCGGCCCACGCCCGCGAGGCCAAGAGCCAGAGCTACGTCGGGCGCCTCGGCAAGCTCGCCGCACCCATCTTTGAGCCCATCGGCTGCGATTGGCGGCTCACCGTCGGCGTGCTCGCCAGCTTCGCGGCCCGCGAAGTGTTTTCGTCAACCATGGCGGTGGTCGTCGCCGGCGAAGTGGCCGACGCCGGTGATATCGCCGAAAATGCCGGCATCCGCGATCGACTCGCCACCGCCACCCGCGACGACGGCAAGACGCTGGTTTTCAATCCCGCCACAAACTGGTCCATCCTGGTGTTCTTCGTTCTCGCCATGCAGTGCCTGCCCACCCTGGTCATCACGGCCCGCGAAACCGGCCACCCCAAATGGGCTCTGCTCCAACTGGTGTGGATGAGCGGGCTGGCGTACGGTGCCGCCTTCGCCGTGCACACCTTGTGTCTGGCTCTCGGCGTCGTGTGATCTCTCCTCCTCTTCCTTCCCTTGGCGAGCTCGTTGAATGCTCCTTCTCGGCTCCGCATTTCCAGTCGGCGATGTGCAGTTCTGGGTCGTCACGGCGATCGGGCTGGCGGCCCTCGCGTTCTTGCTCCGCGGACTCGTGCCCAAGCGATGGAAGCCCCGCGGCCGCGCCGGCGAGAAGAAGGCAACGCTCACCGTTGAAGGCAAAGCTGTCGACCGCCCCTAGCGGCGTCGCAAGCAGCAACGTCACAACCATCTGAGCCCGATTTGCCAGCCGCCCCCCCCCACCCCTGGGTCGGCCGCACTTCGAGCGCGCACTCACCGCAATTTAGAAGCAGGCGACTCAGTTTCCCTCCAACCCAAAACGAAAAACGGCCGGGGCAAGAGGCCCCGGCCGTTGAGGTGATTACAGAGGTCTGACGATCGAGGCCGTCAGATTACGGGCAACCAGCGAAGAAGGCACCGATGTAGTCGGCCAGATCGTCCGGGTCGACGGTGCCGTCACCGTTGAAGTCGGCCGTCAGCGGAGCCGGCTCTGAGAAGAACGCGCCGATGTAGTCGGCGAGATCATCCGGATCGAGCGTGCCGTCACCGTTGAAGTCCGCAGCGCAGCCGCTCGGGCAGTTGCTGACGCCATCGCTATAGACGACCACGACGGCCGTGTTGGAAGCGAGAAGGGACTCGTCGAGCTGTGTCGCGGCCGTGCCGCCAGCATTCTCGACGCCGACGGTGCTGTCGTTGGCAGCAAAGATCGTGGCGCTCATGGTTCCGTAACGGAACTCAACCGAGCCGTTCTCAAAGAGCACGGCCTGGAAAGTGTTGAAGTTGGTATCGGCGGTCGAACCAAACTCGGCAACGTTGTTCCACTGAATGATCTGACGGAGGTCCACACCGGCGGTGCCGCGGGTCTCGGTGAAGAGACCATCGCTGGTGTTGACGTTGAAGTTGAAGTCATCCCAGCAGGGGTAGAGGGCGCCGTTGGGAGCGGCGACGCTGGGGAGGTCGCCGTTGGTGAACGTCGTAGAGGCGCTTGGCGGGAACTGGAGGTTACCGTTGGTTGAGACGTTCACCGAGTTCTGCGGCGTGCCATAGAACGGGAAGGGGAACGAAAGCGTGACCGGGAAGGTCGCATCATCGCCGGGGGCGGCGCTGATGACCGTACCCGTCGCCGAGATGTCCTCAAGCGCGTTGACCGAACCGGTGATGGCGTAGGTGCCTGCTTGGGCGCACGCCGCGCCGTCGCCAAGGAAGGTGCCGCCCGCCGTGACGCAAGCCGAGAGCGTCGTGATCGAGCATGAGCCCGTCACGCAGCAAGCGCCGCTGGCCTCGCGAACCACCAGGGCGATCGTGCCGCTGCTCATGCGGGCCTCGGCATCGGTCACGGTGAAGGGGAGCGCGAAGTTGCCGGTCGTGGCGCCCATGGCGACGCTGACGGTGCCGTTGAAGATACCGTCGTTGATGACGGTATCGGGGGCCACGCCGTCGTCGAGGAGAGTCACGGTGCCGCCGCCGATGAGGGCGGTGTTGACCGTGACGCCCAGACCCGTTGAGATGGGGAACTGGCCGGGAGTGGTGGCGACGCGGAGAACTACGTCGTTGCTCACGTTATTGGCGACCTGGTTGGGAATCGCCGTGCCGGCGCCCGTCGGGTTGCTGGGCGTAACGGTGGAACGGAGGTTGATCCGCGCACCGGGGGAAGCCGGGCCGGTTGAGGTCGCGACGTACGCACCGCTGAAGTCGCTGTTGAACCTGCCGACGGCGAGGTAGTATGTGCCTGCGGCGAGGGTGGTAGCACTCCCGGCGTAGGTCACGCCAGCCGAGGTGCACGTACCCTGCGGGGCAGCGGGGCGGGTTCCCGCACCGAACGAGAGTTGCGACAATAATCCGGGGCCGCTGTCGTCGTCGGTGGCGACGAATGAGCCGCAGTTGGCTGAGGAGAAGAGGCCGATTTCGGTATCGGGGCAGGCAGCCGAGCCGACCGTATCGATATCGAGGAAGGTGCCAGCACCGGCGCTCACCGGGCTGCTGAGGGTGAAGGAGTACCACACGATACCCGCGGCGGGAATATCGAAGGTGCGGGTGACCTGGGCGGGGAGCGAGAGGTCACCGAGATTTTCGACAACCACGGGAGGTGTGGCGGTGTTGTTCACGGTGATGGCCGAGAACGAGCCGTTGCCGGTGCGTGCCTCGGCATCGGTGATCAGGTAGGTGGGGGTGAACGAGCCGGCGGTGGCACCGGCGGCGAGCGTGAAGTTGGCGCTAAAGCGGCTGTCACCGGCCGTGACGTCGCCATCGAGGCCGTTGTCATTAAGCAGGACGTCGGTGGCACCGCCGAGCGACGAGAGGTTTGCCGTCACGCCCAGGCCGGTGCTGGCGGGATTTTGGCCGCCGGTAACGAGCACCGTGAAGTTGAGGGCGTTGGAAGCGGAGTTGCAGAACGGGCCAGCGGTGTTGGTGCTGGTGCCGGACGGGTTGGTCGGGCCCACTGGGGCCGCAACGACGAACTGGACGAACACGACCTGGAACCCTTCGGCCTTGGTTACGCCGGCAGTCGAGACAGTGCCGGCCGACGACGCGAACGTCATGTTCATGTCGTTGACGAGCGCCGTGGAACTCGTCGAGACCGCGTTGGCGAAGTCAAGAACGTTGCCGAATGACGACTCGCCGACGGAGGCGGGCTGGTTGTTGGCAAAGTTGAAATTCGAGAGCGCGAGGTAGTAGGTGCCGGCAGCGAGATCGGTTGTCAGTGTCGCGTTCGGCGTGCCGTCGTCCCGACCTGCGCCGGGGACCGGGTTGAAGTTCGCGTCATAGACCCAGTAGTCCACGTCAGCGGTGTTCGTCGCAACGCGGGCGATCGTGACCGAGCCCGGGAAGATCGAGCCGCCGAAGACCACCGGAGCGATAGCCACACTCGAAAGTGTGGACGTGTACGAACCGGTCGATGAGGTGGTGCCGGTGACGCGGTAGTAGATTTCTTCCTGTTTGCCGAAGCCGTACCACTGCACGGCGCGAGCGGGGACACCGTTCGTGAGCGCCGTGGGTGCGGTTTGGGCGGGATTGTCCGTGGTACCGATCGTGCCGCCGAGCGCGGAGGTGCCAGTCTGGTTCAAGGCGCGGATCGTTCCGGTCTGGAAGAGCGTGGGGCTGGCGAGTTGGAGGCGGTGGCGGTAGATTGCGAGCGGCATCGCCGCGGTCTTGACGCGGAAATAGTCGGCTGAGGTGAGGCCCAAGACCGTGATGCTGGAACCGGTGGTGGTGCCGGTGATGGTGTCACCCGCGACCATGCCGGCGCCGCCGCTGGCCGCGACGGTGGCCGTGGCCTTGGAGTCGTTGGGCTCAACTTCGGGGTTGACCTGCGCGCCAGCCACGCTGGCCATCAGCAGGGCGGCTGAAACAGCCGTCGTCATCCCAAACACGTTGCGATAAACACTTGCCATGAGATCCACCTCTTCCTTTTCTTGAAATTCCAACAGTCCGTGAGCAAACGCACCGCGCCGTGCGCGCGCAAGCCCTCGATGAATGCATAGTCTCATGTGAAAACGTTAATAATGCAAGCAAAATCTGATCCTTCGTGCCCAAGTCAGTCGGATTTTCGGAACCGTACCGTCCCCCCTGCGTTATCACCGGCAAGATAGGGAAAATGTCCACCCCTCCTCTCTCCTGCAATCGCTTTCATGGCCACCGCCGCGGTTCGTCACTTCCTCCCGCCCCTTCTCCTCCCTTCTCCGCCCCCCCAACCCCGCCGCGCCGCTCGTCGGCATATCGTCGCTCTTCATGATGGCTCACCGAAATCGCCCCGTCCAAATCGTGTGTTCCCACCGCTCCAGTCCCGTAGCTTGGGCCATCACGCTCGTGGCCGCCACGGCCTCTTGGGCCTTGGCCGCTCGGCCCGATGTCACGCCCATCGCCCCGACCCCCGGCACACTCTCGCCCATCGCCGTCGCCCCCGCGCCCGGGACCATTCTTCCCATCCCCGGCGCGCTATCGGACGCTCAGCCCCCCCCGCCCAACGAATACCGCCTTGACGGCTCCGGCACTTGGCAGCCCACCGCCGCGCCCGAGCCCGGCACCGATGCCGCTGTCATCGCCAATGCCCGCAAGGCCCTCGCCGAAGATCGCCCTGCCGCCGCCCAGAGCATTCTCGACGACTGGATCGATGCCAACAAACGCGGCAGTTCGCGACTCCTTCCCCAGGCCTACTTCATTCGCGCCGATGCCATCAGCGCCGGTGGCAACGAGTTTCAGGCCCTCTACGACTACGAAGCCGTCATCCGCAACTTCCCACAAAGCTCCGAATACCCAATCTCCGTCGAACGCGAGCTCGACATCGCCGTCAAATACGTCAACGGCCTCGAACGCAAGTTCCTCGGCTACCGCATCATCGACGCCAGCGACATCGGCGAGGAACTCCTCATCCGCTGCCAGGAGCGTCTCCCCGGCAGCCGCGTCGCCGAGCGCGCCGGCATCGAACTTGCCGACTTCTACTACCGCTCGCGCGAGATGGAACTCGCCAGCCAGGCCTACGAGCTCTTCGTCCGAAACTACCCGCAAAGCGCCTACGTCTCCAAAGCCCTCCAGCGCCGCATTTATGCCAACATCGCCAGCTTCAAAGGCCCGCGCTACAACGGCAAGCCCCTCGTTGACGCCGCCGTCCTCATCGAGCAGTTCCGCACTAAATACCCCGCCAAAGCCGCCGAGGCCGGGCTCGACGAAGCCCTCCTCACCCGCATCGATGAATCCGGCGGCCAGCAAATGCTCGTCACCGCCAACTGGTACCTCACCAAGAACGACCTGGTGAGCGCCCGCTACACCCTGCAGCGCCTCCTCGCCCGTTTCCCCCGCACCGGCGCCGCCACCGAGGCCGCCGACATCATGAACGCCCGCGCCTGGGCCATGGCCCTCCCCAAGCCCGAAAAAACCCCTGTCCTCGAGCGCAAGCCCGTCAAAGACGCAGCCGATACCAACGCACCGGCCGAGAAGAAGTAAGCCCCAGACTCCGCTCCGGTCCGTCCGACTCACGCCTTCACGCTCCGCCCATGCCACGCATTCGCCCCCGCATCCTGACCGCCTCGCTCGCCCTCCCCGCCCTCGCGGTCGTGGCCCTCTCCCTCGCCGCCCTCTCCACCGCCTCGCTCGTCCTTCCCGGCTGCGCTTCAGACCCGCGCAGCGGCTACTCCACGCAAAGCACCTTCTCACGCCAGTTCGAGACCATCTCGGTCCCCGTCTTTCGCAACTCCACCTTCTCGCGCGGCGTAGAAACACAGCTCACCGAAGCCCTCGTCGCCGAGATCCGCCAGACCACGCCCTACACCGTCGTCCAGAGCGGCAGCCCGCAAACCACCCTCCGCGGCACCATCACCAGCGCCGAACTCCGCAAACTCTCGACCAGCCGCACCAGTGGCATGGTCGAAGAACTCGCCGTCGTCCTCACCGTTGACTTTGAGTGGAAAGACAACCGCACCGGCAAGGTCCTCGTCGCACGCCGCAACTTCGTCGCCGCCGAAAACTTCGCGCCCTCGACCGGCATCGGCGAACGCATCGAGACCGGCCAGCACGCCACCGTCCAGGAACTCGCCCGCGGCATCGTGGCCGAACTCCGCAGCGGGTGGTGAACCTCCACCACGGGGTCTACTTTGACCTCATCCCGCCGCCAGCCCATTCACATACCCCTGCAAAATCGCCGCCGCCGCGATCGAATCGCGCCGCGCTTTCTTCTGCCCATGCGTCAGCTTGTGCCCCATCTCCCGCCCCGCCTGGCTCATCGTCCAGTCGGCCTGCGCTGACGATAGCCGCTCATCAAAGAACACCACCTCGCACGCCGGGTGCAGCGCCCCCAGCCGCGCCGCGAAGCCGCGCACCATCTTGGCCCGCGGGCCCTCCGTTCCATCCATATTCAGCGGCAGCCCAAACACCAGCACCCGCGCCCCATGCTCGCCAATCGCCCGCCCCAGCGCGCTCAAAAGTGATGCCCCCTCCTGCTGCACCACCGGCACTTCCAACCGCCCCACCGGCGAAGCAATCCGCAGCAGCGTGTCCGCCACCGCCAAGCCGGT
>Ga0105046_10012278_pt1 | contig 13284 bp, 5 predicted proteins | sample MAT03_FD_78385 | JGI IMG/M metagenome (GOLD analysis project Ga0105046, IMG submission 78385) | Freshwater microbial communities from Lake Fryxell liftoff mats and glacier meltwater in Antarctica - MAT-03 (megahit assembly) | ecosystem: Environmental > Aquatic > Freshwater > Ice > Liftoff... | reverse complement strand
GCGAAGACAGCGAGACCCTCGGGCACGCTCTGCGCCAGCCATGCGGCGAGTTTCGGGGCGGTGTCGCGGTAGGTCGTGACGAGTTCAGCCAGAGCGGTTTCTGCCTTTGGCAAGGAGGCCGCGTTCCAGACGGCGCGCAGTTCGGCGCCGATGCGCTTTCGGATCGCAAGACCGGGCGCGTGGTGGATGGCGTTCCGGGCGAGATGGAACTGGCACCGTTGCCATGTCGCGCCGCCGAGCACGGCCCTGCGCGCGGCGCGCAGGCCGGCGCCCGCCATGGGCCTTGAACCAATGGCGGCCAACATGGCGAACCGTCGGAGACCACGTACTCGACCCCGCGCATGCCGCGCGCCTGGAGGCTCTCCAGGAAGGCGCGCCAGTGGACCTCCGCTTTCGACAGGGCGACGCAGACGCCCAGCACCCGGCGGCGCTCGTCCGGGCCGATGCCGATCGCCGAGAGCACGGCGGCGTCGCGCACGATCCCGCCGTGGCGCATCTCGTAACGCGCGTCGAGGATCAGATACTTGATGACGCCGAGTTCACGGGTGCGCCAGGCATCGAGCTCGTCGTCGAGCATCCTGGCGGCGCGGCTGACCTGCGACGAGGACAGGCTTTCGATGCCGAATTCGCGCATCACCGCCTCCACTTCGCGGGTAGAGACGCCCCTTGATGTACATCTCCGCCACCGCCAGCATCACGGCCCGGACCGACCGCCGCCCGCGTTCCAGGGATTGCGGGCAGAACGGTTCCCCATCGTGGCCAGCGGTCTTGGGAACATCGACTGTGACCGTACCTGCCGGCGTGTCGATGCGCTTGGGCTTGTAGCCGTTGGCGTAGCCCCGCCGGTCCACCGTGCGCTCATAGGCGCCCGCGCGCAGGAACCGCTCGCGCTCGATCTGCATGGCCAGCTCGAACGCCCGGCCAAAGACCGTGGCGATGTCGTCGGGGCCATGCTCGATCAGATGTTCCAGAACCGCCTCGATCGCCGTATCCTTCCGTCCGTCCATTCGACTGTCTCCATGGTGGTGCAACTCCATGGAATACCAGAGTGGATCGCCCCCGCCGGGGCATGACCCGGCGGGGGCGCGCGCTCACGCGCGCAGCCGAAAGTCCAGACATCAGGTTACAGTACCCCGCCAGCCATCCCGGCTATCGGCGTCGATCTCACGGAGGTCGCGCTCGCCACAGAGCGCCATGGAGCTCGCCGCGCACGATATTGAGCGCCCGCGTGACACCGGCTTTGCCGTTCGCGCCAAACCGGAGAGGATGGGCCGCTCGTAGGCGCCTTTCGCGCCCAGCGCCACCGCCCTCAGCACGTCCTGCCCGGATCGGACGCCACCGCGTCTTTCGAGCGAAGCATGGCCGAAACGTCATCCGGCTCCTTCATATCGTCCCTCCGCAGACCTTCGGCCGCGGCTGCGTCTCAGCGGTTCGCACTATCATCCAAACCTCGCTCTCAGCTCAACGAGGGCTGCAGATCCTCTGGTCGCCAGAGGGACAGTTTGTCGTGTCGCCTGACAACGGACATGCGACGTGGCATGAACAGGTCGGCGCTGGCCATTCAGTGGGGTCTGGGGCGCGATCTTCATCCAGGGAAGATTTTCTGACGCGACCCAGACGGATGAACAGCCTGCGGGCGTGGTTTATGCCAAGGCGAAGACGCTGTCCGTGAACTGAACGTCCGCGATGTCGTCCACGCCGCGAAGCAGGATGACGTCTCCATCTTCGCCCTCGAGCTTGATTTGGAGAGAACAGCCTTTGTTGCGGTCGCTGGCGATCTCCGCGCCGCCGAGGTCGATCAGATCCTCGCCGGCCTCGTAGTCGCGGATCCGCAGGCGATCAAACCTGCCTTCCCGGTCCGTGAAGACAAAGACGTCCTCATCGCCGAGGCCGCGGACGACGTCGTTCCTTCCCCCGCCGGCGACGATGATGTCCCGGCCCTCGGTGCCGCGAAGTCGATCGCTCCGCGCCGTGCCGAGGATCAGTTCGGGGGTGTCGAGGTCCAGGCCGACGATCACCGGGTCGTGGTCGGAGGAGGCGAAGGCAGAGAGATCGCCGAATTCGGCGAAATCCGCGCCATCGTACTGGATCGAATAAGCCTCGGGGCTGTTGACGTTCCAGATCGTGCTGCCGGTGACCTGCGACGCTAGGCTGTCGTTGGCGAAGGCGTAGTCGAGCGTTCCGCCAACGCCGTTGAACTGGTAGGAGACATCCGCGGGCGCCGCGAGGTTGGTCAGGCCCGCATCCTCCAGCGCCCGGATCGCGCGCTCGCCCGCATAGGCGTTGAAGTCGCCGATGGTGAGCTGGTCGGCGTCGCCCGAGCCGGTGGGATCGGTGGCGAGCCATGCGGCGAGTTCCTCCGCCGCGGCGACCCGGGTCAGCGCGGCCGAGCCCTCCACATCGCTGTCGTCGGCCTCGCCATAGACGATCGCGCCGGTCGTCGAGCCCTTGGACTTGAAGTGATTCACCGAAACCGTCAGCGCCTCGTCCGTTGCGAGTTCGGTGAAGGTCTGGGCGAGCGCCGGACGGCTCTGGGGAAAGCCGGGGGTGTAGGGCGCGGTGAACGCCTCGTCGTCGAGCACCGCGAAGTCGCCGGTGGGGGCGACCGTCGCGGACTTGTAGATCAGCGCCTGCTTGATCTCGTCCGTCCCGATCGCGCCGGTCGCGACATAATCGTAGGTCCCCGCGCCCACCTCGGCATTCACCGCTTCAACCAGCGCCGCGGTCGCCTCGTCCGGCGCGCCGAGGTCGTTTTCGATCTCGATCAGGCCGAGGATGTCGGCGTCGATGGCGACGATGGCGGCGACGATCTTCGCCGTCTGAATCTCGAGCTCCGCCTCCGTGGCCGCGCCGCGCGAGCCGAGCGTGGTGAAATAGTTCAACACGTTGAAGGACGCGACCTTCAGGCTGCCGCCGACGTCGTCGGGCGTGGCCTGCCGCGGGTTCGGATTGACGGATGCGTCGAACGCGACCGCGCCCTGGGTCTCGACCTTGTACTCGTCGAAGGAGAAATGCATCACCCCGTCGATGGCGTCGCCTACGATGCCGTCGCCGGTGCGCGGCGCGCTCGACAGGCTGTCGTCCTCGGCGTTCTCGAACAGCAAGATGTCGCGGGCGTTCGCTTCAGCCTGGGCCTCCGCTCCCGGCGTGAAGCTCTGGTAGACTTGCGTCGGCTGGATCAGCGGCGCGCCGGAGGTGACGCCGACCTCGCCGAAACTGGTGAAGGTGTCGGTGACGGTCAGCCGCTCGCCGTCGCCCGCGACGACCCGCACGCGCATGCCCTCGACGGACTCGAAGAAGGCCGCGGGGTCGAAGCCGTCCGCGAGGGGCAGCGCGATCTCGGCCGCGTCAGGCAGCGCCACCCCTGTGTCGTCCACGGTGAAGTCGGCGTCGCTGAGCTGGGTCGCCTCGAAGAACTCGCCCACCGTGCCGGTCACGGTGAGCAGGTCCCCCACGGCCACGGTCGGATCGTCGCCGGTGAAGACGAAGACGCCCTCCGACGTCGCGGCGTCGCCGTCGCCGTCGGCCGCTTCCTCTTGCAGAAAGAAGCCGTTCAGCTGGTTGCTGACGAGGGTGACGACGCCCTGCGCGATGATCCGCTCGCCGGTCAGCGGCGAGGCGTCGCCCGAGCCCTGGATTTCGCTGATGAAGACGAACTCCGGCTCGCCGTCTCCGTCGGAAAAACCGGGGGTCGGATCGTTGGGGGCGCCATTGTTGAAGTTCAGGATCCGCCAGTCGGCGGCGGCATCGGTGTCGACGCCATCGGCGATCCGACCCACCCCTGCAGGCAGGAAGGAGCCGTCCGGGCCAACGACCGGCGCGCCGAAGGCGAAGGCGTCGGACGCGCCGCCGTCGCTGACGCCGACCACGTCGCGAACCACCTCTTCGCCCGTGACCACGCCGCCCACGAGTGTGGCGGTCTCGACGAGCGCGATGGTGTAGGCGCTGTTCTCGATCGAATTCGCGGCGATCGCGATGTCGGCGGTCACGCCATAGGTGGCCTCGGCGGTGGCGTTCGCCAGCAGCAGGAAGCCGTTCTCGCCCAAGGTCGCGTCGGCGGCGAAGTCGAACCGGAAGTCGATCGCGCCGTTCGAGGCGCCGGCGTCGCTCTCGACCACGACGATGCTTAGCCCCGCGAGCGACGCGCCCGCATCGCCGATCAGCTCGACATACTCGCTGTCCTCTCCCGTGGTGCTGCCGAGAACCTCGTTGATGAGGACCTGCGCGTCGCCGTCGCTCTCGAACACCGAGTCGGCGCGGAAATTCAGGTTCTGGATGCGCGTGTCGAGGTCGAAGTCGGAGTCTGCGACGTCGTAAGGCGTATCGAGGAAGTTCGCGGCCAGGTATTCTGCGAGCGCGTCCTGCTCGGTGCCGTCATCGGCAAACGTCGCCACTCCGGTCTGGACGCCCTCCTGCGCGAGATCGATGCGGTCGACGCCGGCGCCGGCAGGGAAGGGGTAGCCGTCGCCGCCGTCGGCGAGGAAGCCGAGCGTCACGACGCGGAAGGTCGTGGCGCCGTTGTCCACGATCGCGCCGTCGCGCACGATGTCGGCGATGATCGCGCCGTCTTCGCCGACGATCGCCGCGTTCTGGATGCGGGCGCCTGCCGGCAGGTCAGGGTCGAAGCTGAACTCGACGCCAGCCACCTGGGGAAAGCGGCCCTCTTCGTTGATCCCGCCGTCCGCGTCGTAGGTCGAGGCGGCGACGCCGTGCTCCAGCACCGCGGCGAGCTCGGCCGTCGTCAGGCTGAGGATCGACAGGTCGTTGTTGAAGCTGAGCGCGTTCGCGATGTCGTTCTGGCTGATGCCGCCTGCGGGCTTGATGACGTTGCCGTCCGCGTCGAGCACTTCTTCAGGGGACAGGAACTCAGGCTCGCTGCCGCCGGCGGGGACGATCACTTCGCCGATGTCGTTGCGGATGCCGCCGCCGTTCTTGATCGAGACAACCACCTCCGCATCCGTGTCACGCGCGACCGCGAGATTCGCGTCGGCTGTCAGGTTGCCGAGGTTCGTTTCGCCGGTGCGCACCCCGCCGCGAAGGCCGTTGAGATAGACTGTCGTCACGCCAAAGACGTTCGATTCCGTCAGCGCGATTTGCGCGCCGATCGCGTCGGCGACCGCCTGCACCTCCGCATCGACCAGATCCTCGGCGCCGAGATCGGCCACGCCCTGCGCGTCCGTCGCATAGGCGCCCGAAACCTTTGCGTCGTAGCTGTCGGTGGTGATGTTGCCCTTCTTGTCGAAGTCGATCACCAGCCGGCCAACGTATTTGTAGGAGCCGTCGGTGTTGACGATGAGCGTGTCGGTCCCGCCGGCGTTCTCGACGACGATCGGATAGTCGCCCTGGATGGTGTCGCCGTCGCGCGGGCGGTCGGTCTCGTCGAGGAGCCGCGTGTTGGAGCCGCCGGCGATGATGACGTCCACGTTGACGAGACGCGCCGCAAGCGCCTCCTCGATGGCGATCTGCTGCATATGGGCCTGCAGGATCACCTTGTTCATGGTCGGATTGGCGTCGAGCAGCGCGTCGACTTCAGCCTGGATGATCGCGGCCAGCGCGTCGAGCTGCTCGGGCGTCGGGTCGCCGTCGAAAATCTCCGGAAAGACCCCGAGCGCGCCGGGGCTCGAGATGAAATCGAGGGTGGGGGTGGTCGCGCCCACGAGGCCGATCAGTTCACCGCCCTGCACGAGCACCACGGACGAGGTCACCGTTCGCGCGCGCGGCGTGCCGCCGCCCTCAACCTCGAGGGGCGCGAGATCCGGCTCGGTCGAGAAATCGAGGTTGCTCGAGAGGTAGGCGAAATTCGTGCCGAGGTACGCCAGCACGCCTGCGACGTTGTAGGCGAGCGGCGTCTCGTTGGTCGTCGGATCGCCGTCGAGGTCGAAGGTTCCGTCGATGAGATCGGCGACGAAGCCCGATCCGAGATCGAATTCGTGATTGCCGAAGGCGATCGCGTCAAATCCGAGTTCGTTCTGGATCAGCATGTCGGCGACGCCTTCGACGCCGAAGACCGCCGCGGAGGCCTGAAAGAACAGCCCCGGCAGGATCGCATCGCCGGACGACAGGCGGATCGTGTTGTCAGTGATCCCGTCGCCGCCGAGATCCTGCGCTTCGAGCGCGTTCATCACCGCAGAGAGCCGCGGCGCGTCGAACACCGCCTGGGACGCAGCCTCCTGATCGGTGACATGGAGGATCTCCAGGGTAAAGACCTCCTCCTCCGGCTTGCATCCGTCGCGGTTCGAACCGGTGGAGGTCTGATCGGGAAAAACTCTTGCCATTCTGGATATTCCGTCTGTTTCGTTTCAGGGGATCAGATCAGCGCCAGCGCGTCCGAAGACGCAAAGCCGCGGGACAGCTCATAGGCGACCGTCGTTCCGGACACTTCGTAGGCCGCGAGCAGCAGCGCCTCGTCGGTGGGGCTGTCGGCGGCGGCGACGAACCGGAGGACCTCCGGGCCAAGGTCGCCGGTCGCAAAGCCGTCGATGTAATCCACGAGGACCGCGTCGGCGGGAGCGCTGATGTTGAAGACCGCGATCCCTGAGTCCCGCTCGAGGCCGACAAAGGCGAAATGCTCGCCGTCGATCTCGCCGATCGCGATCGCCTCGGGCTCGACGCCCTTTGCGTCGGAACGATTCTCGTCCAGGCCCCCCTCGTCGTCCTGGAAGCGCTCGGGCGCCACCTCCGCGATCAGTTCGGCGAGGTCGGAGCCGCTTTCGAACACGACCTCGCCGTCCGTCCCGAAGATCGTGAAGGAGCGCGCGCCGAAAGCGTGCAGCACGTCGATGTCGCCGTCGCCGTCCGTGTCGCCGTCGACCGTCGAGATCGCCAGCCGCTCGAGGCCGGTGAGGTCGATCGAAGCGTCGATTGCGCCGGGCTCGAGATCCTCGATCCGCGCCTCGTCGAACTCGGGGGCGTCACCACGGCCGTCGCCCTCGTTGGCGGTGGCGAAGTAGCCGACGCCGTCAATCTCGAACGCCGCGATCGCGTCGGGCATCCTGAGGCCGACGAGATTTTCGAAGTTGCGGATGTCGATGATGCCTTCGTCGTCGGGGTCGATCGCGTTGCCGGGGATGCTGTGGTCGACGATGCCCAAGGGGAGCAGGTCGATGATCGTGCGCGACGCGAGGTCGATGACCCCCACCGTGTTGTTCTCCTGCAGCGTCACATAGGCAGTGGCGCCGTCGGGGGAGATAGCGATGTACTCGGGCTCGAGATCGAGCGCCAGCGACTGTCCGGGCGCGACGCGGATGCCGGCGTCGCGCGCCGCCTGCTCGAAGCCCGCAAACGCTTCGAACCCGATCTCGATCGTCGCAAAATCGTCGCAGATGTCGATGACCGTCACCGATCCGGCGGGGTTCTCGGTCAGCTCGCCGTCGCCGTTGAACTCGCCTTCATTGGCGACGAGCAGTGTCCGGCCGTCGGCGGAGAAGGCAAGCTGGTCGGGCAGATTGCCGACCTCCACCGTCCGCACCGGCGCCAGCGTCTCGGCGTCAAAGAAGGCCACAACGCCCCTGGAGGCGAGCACCGCCGTGCCGCCCAGCAGCGGCGGCAACGCCACCTCGCGGTCCTCGATGCGAATCGCTGCGGCGATCAGGCCGTTGGCGACGGCGACCGACTGCACCCCGCCGAAACCGGGAATTCCGGTCAGGTCGATCGTGTCGACAGGTTCGCCGCATGCAGGGTCGCCGGATTCCAGCGCAAAGACGTCGATGCGACCGAGATTGCCGTTCGTCACGTAGAGCTTGCCGTCATCGAAGGCGACGACCTCCGAGGCGCCGACCGGGCTGTCCTCGTCCTCCGGGTCGCTCTCGCCCTCGAAGCGGGCGAGCATGCGGACGTCGACGCCGGCCGGCATCATCGGCACGACGCGGGGGTCGAAATCGGGGTTGGCTGCCGCGCCGAACAGCTTGAGGATCGCGTCGAGGCCGGCGTACTTGAAGTTGACGTTGAAGTTCTGGATTTCGCCGTCCTCGGGATCGCCGAACACGACCTGAACTTCGTTCGAGCCGTCCTGGGTGACGAGAAGGCCGTTCTCGAAGCCGGGCAGCGCGCCCGAGAAGATCTCAAGCCCGTCCGATTCCTCGATCCCGTCGACGTCGCCCTCGCCGCGGATCGCGAAGGAGCCGAGATAGTCTTCGGTCTCCCGGTCGAAAACAGCGAATGTGCTGTCGCCCTGCGAGGAGACCAAGATCAGGCCCTCGCTGTCGGTTCCGTAGTGGATGGCAACGCCCTCGAGGTCGGGCTCGAAGAAGTCGCTGTCGATCGGCGCGACCACGTCGAAGTCGTCCGAGCCGGTCGGTTCGGCGTCGAAGGACAGCAGGCCGAGCTCGCCCTCGACGGTGAGGTAGCCGACGCCGGTCTCGCGGTCGACGGTGATGCCTTCGGACTGGAAGTCCGCCGGATCCGCGCCGTCGGGAACCGGTAGCGCCAGTTCGCGGACCTTCACGAAGCCGACCCGCCCGCCCTCGTCCACGAGCTCGAGCTGGGCGATCGCGGCCCCGCTCGCCTGGGTCACGAAGACATAGGGTTTGCCGTCGAGCGGCGACCTGTAGGCGACCAGTCCGTAAGCGGTCGCCTCGCCGTCGTCGACGCCGAAGATCGTCTCGGGAAGGGCGTCGGCTGTCACGTCGCTCAGCGTGCCGTCGACGCCTATCCTGAAGACCGCCAGAGTGTCGTTGGCGCGGTCGGAGGCGACCGCGAGATCCATCGCGCGTCCGCCGATCTCGACGCCGTAAAGGATGTCGACGTTGTTGTAGCGGATGCCCTCCGGCTCGATTGTCTGGATCAGCGCGCCGTCCAGATCGAAGACCCGCATGCCGCCTTCCTTCATCGCGGTGATGACGACGCTTGCGCCCGCTTGGTCGGGGTTCAACCAAACGGCGGGATCGTCCGGGTCGGCGCCCTCGACAGTGTCGAACTCGTTCGCGTAGCGCAGGTCGTCGGGCGTCTCGAGAAGCGGCGTGATGGTGGGCACCGATCCGAGATCGAGGGTGAGCGCGATGATCTGCGTCGCCTGCGGGCCGAAGCCGCTGAAGTTGTCGTCGGACACGACGATCAACGACTGGCGGCCATCCTCGAGAATCGGCCCGAGCGTCATGCCCTCGATGTTGTCGAGCGCGATGCCGAGGTCGTCGAAGTCGAGCAGCAGCTCCTTCTGCACGACCGCGTCCACGTTAATCGCGAGGTCGCCGTCGTCCTCGCCGGTGGGGATGGATGGGTGGCCCGAGACGTCGGTCGCACCCTGGGTGCGCACCAGATAGAGCTTGCCCGAATACCCGCGCCCCTCGCCGCCGGTCGAGAACGACCGCTCGAGCGCGAGCAGCGTGCCCTGGTTATCGACGGCGATCAGCTCCACGAGCCCGCTGTCGGCGAAAGCGTCCTCGGGGTCGGGGGCGGCGGCGATCGGGTCCACCTCGTAGACGTATTCGGCAACGGGCAGGCCGGTCGCGAGATCATAGCGGATGATCCGCGCCGCCGAGCCGAGCGCGAGGCTCGCCGGCGCGCCGTCCTGGATCAGCGCGCTCTCGGTGGCGGTGTAGAGCGTGCGCCGGTCGGGCGTGATGGTCAGGCTCTCGAAGCCGAGGTTGCTGCGCACGCCATTGGTCCCGGCCGCGTTCGGCAGGAATTTCGGATCGACGGCCACCGCGCTCAGGAGCGCGCCGTCGAGCCCGACGCGGTAGATAGAGGGGGCGCCGAGAAAGTCGCGTTCGGAGGAGACATAGATCGTATCGGCGCCGCCGAGCGCGATGCCTTCGAGATCGGGCGCGAGAAAATCGAGCGGCGCGCCGCCGCTGTTCAGCGTCACAGCCTCGAGCACGTCGACGTCGCCGGCGTCGAGGCGTCCATCGGAGAGGTCGATCGAAAGCTCGTAGAAGCGCGCGCCGATCCGGTCGTCCGAAACCGCGCGGTAGAGCCCGGTGAGCGGGTCGTAGCTGATGCCGGACAGACCGCCCAGCGTCGTGCCGTCGACTTGCGTGAAGGACGGGATCTCGACGAAGCCTAGGAAAGCGTCGCCTTCCGTCCCGTCGAGCAACGCCGTCAGACCCGGCCCGGCCTCGAGCTGCGACACGACTTCCGCGTTCGTCTCGGCGTCGGCGGAGTAGTCGCCGTCGATCGGCGTGACGGTGATGAAGCCTTCGAGAAACTGCGAGCCCTCCGACAGCGGATCGCCGTTCGGCGCGCCCGGCGCGACGGTCGGCCCCGAGCCGCCGCCGGGCAGCTCCCCAAAGGAGATCCCGAGCGCCGAGACTTCGTCGAGCCGGGTGACGCTGACGCCCGCGATCTCGCCGACGGGGATGTTGACGCTGAGCCCGACGCCTTCGGGAAGCAGCGGGCCCGCGCCGGCGGTGGCGATGAGGTCGGCGATCAGGTCCACCGTGAAGGCGCCGCCGATCCCATAAGCGATCTCGGTCGACGGAAAGCCCTCCTCGGCCTCGGCGAAGTCGATGCCGGCGGAGACCGCTATCGAGGGCACGCCCTGGCTCAGCGCCGCGACCGCCGCCGAAACCGTTCCCGACGAGATCGTCGTGACGCCAGTGTTTTCGCCTTCGTTCATCCCGGAGATCACGAGGTCAGGCGCGTCTTCGAGCAGCGCCGTCAGACCCGCGAGCGTGACGTTGATGGGCGTCGAGTCGACGCTGACGTCGCCCGGCGCGAATTCGGTGACGGTGATCACGCTGCCGATCGCCGCGGCGTCGATGTTGGTGCCCTGGCCCGATTGCTGGACCAGAGGCGCCACGATGCGCACCGTGTGGCCGGCGGTCCGCAGCGCGTCGGCCATCTCGACCAGCCCGGGCGCATCGAAGCCGTCGTCGTTGACGAGCATGATCCCAAGCCCGCGCGCGGCTGCGCTCGGCGACTCGAAGCTGAGGGCGTCGAGCCGGGCCTCGAGCTCGGCGCGGATCGCCTCGGAGGCGGACCAGTCGCCGTCGATGACCGATATGGTGGCGGCGCCGTTCGCGAAGTTGATCCCCTCGCTGTCCTCACCGCCGAAGGGCGCGACAAAGTCGACGTCGTAGGTGAGGTCGTCCTCGCCTGGCGTGGCTTGGGTGAAGCCGAATGTGAGCCCGTCGCTTCCGCTGACCGTAGTAAAGGCAAGCGTCTCGCCGTCCCAGCCGCTCGGCATGTTGACGTTGAGGCCGGTCCCTTCCGGCATCAGCGGCGCGCCCTGCGCCTTGCGCAGCGACAGATCGGCGACCAGCGCCGCCACCAGATCGGCCGAGGCCACATAGGTCGCGCCGAGCGACGGGAAGCCCTCAGCGGCCTCGGCGAAATCGAGGCCGGCGCTGACGGCGATCGCCGGTGTGCCGCGCAGGATCGCGGTGACTGCGGCGGAGACGGTACCCGAAGAGGTCGCGACCTGGCCGACGTTCTGGCCCTCGTTGATGCCCGATATCACCAGTTCGGGCGGCGTGTCGGCAAGCAGGAAGTCGAGCGCCGCGATGGTCGTCGTCACCGGCGTGCCGTCCACGCTGAAGTCGCCGGGGCGAAATTCGGTGACCGTGACCTGCTGGAATATCCGGTCGGCGTCGATCGCCGTGCCCTGGCCCGATTGCTGCTCCAGCGGAGCGACGACGCGTACGACGTGGCCGTCCGCGAGCAGGGCGTCGCGCATCATGGCGATCCCTTCCGCGTCGAAACCGTCGTCGTTGACGAGCAGGATATCGAGCGGAACGACGATCTTGCCCACGGAAATCGGCGCGACCGTCACGCGGTCCTGATCGGTCAGCGCGAGATCGACCGAGACGAGCCGATGATCCGAGGTCGGAAACGATGTCAGCGCGAAGTCGGGATCGTCGCTTTCGGGCCAGTAGACCGCCCCGTCGAGATAGACGAGGCCCTCGGAGGACGGCAGGACGTAGTCGACACGCACATTGCCCGGCGGCACGTCGGTCGTGGGATCGGCGGGGCTGAAGCCGAAGTCGGCGGTGTCGAAAGCGGGATCGCCGACATGGGCTTCATTGGCGCCGCCCTGTACCTCGGCCTGCTCCACACCGCCGGGGCCGTCGGGCGTGATCGCGGGGTCCGTCGCCGAGCCCTGGATCAGCGGATTGTCAAGCAGTTGGTCGATCGCGCCCGGAAAGCTGTCGCCGTCGAAGGGGTCGGCGTTCTGGTCGCCGAGGATCACGAAGCGCGCGCCCGTGGCGAGGCCGCCGACGGCGCCTGCATCGTCATAGATGTAATCCGTGCCTTCGACGTAATCCGCCCAGAACCGGATCTCGTCGGAATTGCGCTTGCCGTTGTAGTCCTCAGGCCCGTCGAACACCGGCGGCGTGGGGTGAGAGGCGAGCACATGAACCGTCTCGCCGTCGATCATTACCGGCACGTCGACATGGTTCTTCGAAGACAGCCGCAGCGCGGCGACCTCTTCAGGCGAATAGAAATCCGTCAGCTTGTCGTCGGTCGGATCCTCGGTCAGCAGATTGCCCGGCATGTCCTTCCACAGGAAATTCTGGAAGCTGCGGACGTTCTCGACGTCGATCGGATGCTTGGAGAAGATCACGAAGCCGTACTGACCCGGGAACTGCCCGAAGCCGAAGCTGTCGCCGGCGTAAGCCGCGCCGCCCCGGTCGACTTCCGTCGCCGTCACCCCGTCGCCGTTGAGGTCGAAGCCGCTCAGGATCCCGGTGTTGGACGCGGCCGAATAGACGTAAGGATAGTCGATCGCCGCGGCACCGTTCTGCCCGACGCCCAGATAATTCTCGCGGAACAGATTGACCGCAGCGCCCTCCGCATCGTAGTCGAATTCGTTGATCAGGATGACGTCCGCGTCCGTCTTCTGGACGATTTCCGCAATCGCGCGCGCCTGCGCATCGGCCGGCGTCGACAGATCGGCGATCAGTTCGCCTTCGGTTGCACGATTGAGCGACGCGTTGAACGTAGCAATGCGGATCGGTTCGGACATCGATTCCCCCTCTTGAACGGCCGATCTGTTGGATCGGTTTCGAAATGGTTAATTTGCCCAAGAGTCGATCGTGTCACGCGCGGATGACCCTTTTGCGACAGAAACGCCCAGTGACGGTCCGCCAAAACCGCTCGATGATCGAGGGCATGACTGCCACCGGTCCGAAGGAAGGCCCGAGGGTTGTCGCGCCAGGTGCCCTTGCCGTCCATGCTGATCGCGATCTCGGCGTCTTTCAGTATCTTAATGAAGTCGGCGGACGTGAACTGGGCGAACTCAACCGGTCGTCGCAACACCTGTAATCATGGAGGTTGTCGTGGCGAAACGGAAGCGCGAGACGGAACGGATTGGAGGAGCTCCCATGCGCTCGCCTGGGCGTCCAGGGG
>Ga0105046_10012277_pt1 | contig 13285 bp, 11 predicted proteins | sample MAT03_FD_78385 | JGI IMG/M metagenome (GOLD analysis project Ga0105046, IMG submission 78385) | Freshwater microbial communities from Lake Fryxell liftoff mats and glacier meltwater in Antarctica - MAT-03 (megahit assembly) | ecosystem: Environmental > Aquatic > Freshwater > Ice > Liftoff... | reverse complement strand
CGTTGTTCGAGCGGGTGGCCGGGTACGGTTACCACGCGATCCAAGTGAGCTACGCCAACCAGTGGTTTGCGAAAATGCCGAAAGAGCAACTCAACGACGGCACCAGCCTCGGCAAGATGCGCTTGGAAGCCGCCACGGGCGAAGACCACACCCCGTGGGTGAAACTCGCCAAGCCCGACGGCATGATGGAACGGGCGTTTCAATTTGTAAAATGGCTAGCCAAGGAACACCCCGAAGGAAAATGGGGCCAGTTCCTTACGACGGATGGCAAAGGCTTGAAATGGGAACTGGTGACGATGGCCGGAAGTTCCCACGGCTCGACGACCGCCGCACGCTTCGCCGTTCATCAGAAAGTGGATCGCGTGGTCATGTTCTGCGGCCCGCGCGATCAAACCGAAACTTGGCAGGGCTTCCCTTCGGCCACGCCGCCGCAACGATTCTTCGGCTTCTCCCACACCCTCGATGGCGGTTGGACCGGCGACCACTACTGCCGTTCGTGGCAGATGCTCGGATTGAATCAGTTCGGCCCCATCGTGGACGTAGACAAAACGCCGTTCCCATTCGCGAACAGCCGCCGATTGATTACCTCGTTCGACGTGAAAGGGGATGCCAAGCGCGCCCATAGCAGTGTGACGCCGGGCGGAGCCGCGGGAAAAGACGAGAAAGGCAAGTTCATCCACGAAGAGGTCTGGAAGTATCTGTTCAACCATCCGACGGATCAAGTCGGCGAAGCGGTGCCGATCGATCCGAAATGCAAAATGAACCAAGCCGAGAAGAAGTAATCCACGAGCCGCTGCGAATGCCCGAGTTATTCAATTCACCCCCGGCCGCAACTGGTGTGCAGCGATGGCTATTCGTGGGCGCCGGGCTATTTTTCGTGGGGGTGGCCTATGCGGGGGCCGTGCTGCCGGGGCTGCCCACGACGCCGTGGGTGCTGCTGGCGAGTTACTGTTTCGGCCGAAGTTCCCCGCGCTTGCAACGTTGGCTGCACCGCACGCCGTACTTCGGCGGATTGCTCAAGGATTGGAACGAACATCGCGGTATGCGGCGGTCGAAAAAGATCATCGCGTCGATCCTCATGGGGATCGCGATCACTTGCAGTATCGCGTTCGCGGGCCTGCCCAATTGGGTGCAATGGTGCATCGGCGGCTCCGGTGCGGTGGGCTTGTGCGTGATTTGGGGATGGGTCAAAACGGTTGGCGGCACAGTTGGGAAAGACTCCCGATAAGATACTCTTTCACGATTCCTATTCCGCGATGGTAGAGGTCGATGGCCCTTCGCGATTGGCTCGAACGCGTTCTCATTCACGGGGAATCGGTGCAGACCGAGGCGCCGGTGTTCCATTCCGATCCGGTAATCCTTCCGCTTTTGGAATCGGCATACCTGCGGCACGCCGCGAATGTCGCCGGAGTGCGGCTGCCGTTCCAAAAGAACGTGGCCCAAGATGCGGCGCGAGTACTGGCCGAAGCCTGCTGGGCGCAATCGAGCGCGAGCGAATTCACTCCCACGCCGCCTTGGCAACGCGAACCCGCCTCCGCGGCGGAGCATCTTACTGCCGATCTCTTGTACCGGTTCTTACCCGGGGTGTTGAAGCGGGCCAAAGCGCGGGATCGAGAAAGTGCCCTGTGTGTATTCCTTGAAGAGTTGCTTTGCAAGTGGCCGCTCTCGGGTGTGCTCGCCGACCTCGACGGGGCACCGGCGTTGCCCCCGGACTTCGACGGCCACGCCGGGTTGCAAATGCTCTACGCGGAGCGATTGCTTGCGAATCCGCGGGCGGGTTGGGTTCCCCGTGCGGGCACCGCGTACGAGTGGGTCGAACGCGTATTCCAAGATTCCGGCAAACCGATCCCGCAGGAGAGACCGCTTGAATGATGAATCCCTCGAACGGTTGCGAACGGGCGCCGTCGAACCCTTGAAGGCCCGCTTCATCGGCCGCGACGAAGTGATCGACTTGATCGCGCTCGCGACGGTGGCCGGGGAACACCTCTTCCTGTTCGGCCCGCCCGGCACGGCGAAATCGCTGATCGTTCACTCCTTCGCGGGGGCGGTGCGGTGCCGCTACTTCGAGTACCTGCTCACGCGGTTCTCCGAGCCGAACGAGATCTTCGGCCCGGTTGATCTGGTGCGGCTGCGCGAAGGAGTGATCGCCACGGTCACTTCGGGTATGCTCCCCGAAGCCGAGTTCGCCTTCCTCGATGAACTATTCAATGCGAACAGCGCCATCCTCAACAACCTACTCACGGTATTGAACGAACGGGTGTACCGCCGTGGCGCCGAAACGCACCGCCTGCCGCTCATCAGCGCCTTCGCCGCGTCGAATCATCTCCCCGAGGACGATACGCTCCAAGCACTGTTCGATCGTTTCCTGCTGCGGGTGAAGGTCGATTCGCTGCCGCAGCAACAACTCCCCGCTCTGCTCGCGGCGGGCTGGGCCATCGAACGCTCGAACGACGCTTCGGATGCTGCCGTCTTCAGTGCAGCCGATCTGAAGGTGCTGGGCGGTCGCGTGAAACAAATCGATCTGACGGCGGTGTGGGAACCCTATGCCGAGGCGGTGCGCAAGATCCGCGATTTGGGCGTGGCGATGTCCGATCGCCGCGCGGTGAAGGGAATGAAATTGATCGCGGCCTCGGCGGTGCTGTGCGGGCGAACCGCGGCGAACCCCTCGGATTTGTGGGTGCTGCGCTATGTATGGGATCGCGCGGAGCAGATCGGCCCGTTGGCGGCGCTCGTGGCCGGGTTGTTGGAAACGACCAAAGCCGATGCCCCGCACCCTCGCGCGGTGCGGCCCGAAGATGTGGATCCGGAAGCGTTGGCCCGCGAACTCGAGGAAGCTGGCAAGGACGTAGCGAAAGGGTTGAAACTGGCCGAGATCGCCCGGCTGCGCGAGCGGGTGCAAGCGGTGATCGATCGGAGTGCGTGGGTGGCCGATGCCAAACAGCGCGGGCACTTGCTGCAACTCGCCACCGCACTGCTGGAGAAACTCGGATGATCTCGGCGGCGCGTTGCCAAGTTCGGTTCCTTCCGGCGCTCGCTGGTTTCCGCGGCGAGGCGGCGGTGCGCGCGTTCGTTCAAGGGGAATGGTGCTGGATTCGCTGGCCCGAAGATCGCAGCGACGTTCTCACCGCACTGCGACCGATCCTCGGCGTCGAGTTCTACGAGTTTCGCGCACCACACTGGTACCCCGCGGGAAAGCGATTGCCCTCCGATTTACGGCCGCCCGATGGCGATGGCGAATCGCTGGCGCGGTTGATGTTCCCCGGTTCGTTCAGCATCGCGGCCGTGGAAGATTCCGAGTTACCCCGGCTTCCGCTGGAACTCGTACGCGGTGGCTCGATTCAACCCGCGACGGCATTGGAATGCGATTTCGAAGCCTTGGCCGCATGGGCGGAAACCGCGACGACGGCGGAACTCCGTTCCATTCGAGCCGCCGTGAGCGGATCGCGGGTGCTACTACTCGGCACCAAGCCGCCGACGATCCCCGGTGCCGAACGCTTCTGGGGGAAGGATGTCTTCCTACCGGTCGGCTTCCGGATCGTTCCCGAACTGCCGCTGCCGATTCTCCGCAGAGCGATCGGTGCGAATTCGGATGAGTATGCGTTCATTCGCCCGAACGGGATCGAACTCGTTGCGATGGCAGCGTTCGATCCGCTCACGCGCGCCGGGTTGCATATGGCGGTGCGAGCGTGAGAACATCGTTGATCCCCGAAGCTTACTTGACGTTCCCCGTGAAAGAAGAAATCTTCCTGAGTGCGATGCAATGGTCGCGCGATTGCGATGCGATTGAAGAGGCCGATGGAAGAACGGTTTGCTTCGTCGAGGAATTGCAAGAAGTGTTCCACGGAGCGTTCGCCCACGGTTCGGTTCCCCATTTCACTCACTTGATGTATCTCGTGCGGGCGTTCAAATTCGGTGGCAGCAATCCCGCTTTTGAACGATTCAAACGCGTGTACGGCGAATGTTCCACCGCAGCGGCCGCGGGTCGAAACATCGGGGCGTTGATTGCCCACCTTTGCTCCGGTTTCGCTCTCATGCTGAACCCTCCAAGCATTGAGGAATTGATCGAAACCCTCGCCGCCCGGCGGCGTACTGGCCTACGCCAACGGACCGATTTGAAGATCGACGTTGCCTTACCGCTCTCCGAGGCCGGGCCCAAACTCGCGGCGCAGATCGCCTCGCTCAGCGACGAACAACTTCGCCATTGGTTCCGCTTCGGCCGGCCCAGCCTCGCACCCGATGAGCGCATCGCCGAGGAACTCGAAAGCCTGCCGCTGCGAGTGCTCAAGCTAATCGCGGCCGCACGGACTTCGCCCCGGCTCGTGGGTGCGGCCTCGCTGATACCGGCGCTCGATGCCGGTTTGACGATCCCGCCGCGGAAGCGTTCCCCCGATGCCGTGCCGCAGGGCGGCTACTCGGATGTGACCACCCGTGGCGACCCGGATCGCCTGTTGCCCAGCCAATTCGCACTCGACCCGGATGAATTCGTACGCCGTTTCGCCGAGCACGAACTGCTCTATTTCCAACGGGAAGAACCACACGAAGCGCAAAAGCCCGAACGGGTGTTGGTATTCGACCAAGGCGTACGCACATGGGGCCGGGTACGGTTGGCGCTGGCCGGGGCGGTACTCTCGCTGTTGAAATTCGATGCCCGCAAGATCGGCGACGTTCGGCTGCATGCGACTTCCCAACGTGAGCCCTTGGAGCTGCGCACGGCCAAGATCGGAGCATTGCGGGATGTTCTGGAAGCGAGCGATTTCACGGAGACTCCGGAAGAAACATTCCGGCAGGCGTTGGAGGAATCGCATTCGACGAACATCAACTCCCCCCCACCCGCCGTTGTCGCTACGCGACAATCGACGACCTCCCCCACCGGGGGGGAGGTGAAGAACTCACCCCCGCGCGATGTGATCGTGCTGACGCATCCGCGGAACGTGCCATCGCTATTGGAAGCCGCGGAATCGCGGCGGCCGGGCGATCGCATCTTCCCCTTCGCCGTGGAAGAAGACGGCTCCGCGAAGATCGGGGAGTTGCGCGAGGAAGGCTTGGTATGGCTGCGTGCGTTCCGCCTCGATTTGCGGGCGGCTTCGGAAGCGCGCATCGAAGAAGAAACGCTGCCGACCGCCGCGAGGCCGTTCATCCCTTGGATACCGTGGACGGGCGACGTCGAACCGATCGGCTTCCCCTTCCGCCCCGGCATCGTCGCGGATGTCGATGTAATGGGCTTCACCGCCGAGGGCGATTGGCTCGTCACGGCCAGCAAGAATGGGTTGTTGCACGCCATCGCCTGCGACGGTTCGAGTGTGGAGGTGCTGCCGCGCGGCTTCAAGGATGGGAAATTGCTGCCGAGGGTACGTACGATCCAACCGGTCAGAAACGGTGTCGTCATCGACGCCGCCTCAACGGATGGCGAGGACGAGGTACTTTCCGTGATTCACTACGACATGGTTTCACGGACAGTTCGATTCCACTCCATGACGGTCGGATCGAAAAGTCCCGTATGCGTGGCCCGAGCGGAACACGATTGTGTGATCGTGTTTGAAGGCGATTCCAAGCAACCCAAGAAAGCCGTCGATTTGAAAACGGGTGTCGTGAGTATGTTCAGTGTCGCCCATTCGGCACACCACATTGTCGCGGCGGCGCTGCGGGCGAAAAGCCAGGGCAACGCGCCCCACACACTGTCGATTCACCATTCGAGCGAATCCCTCCCGGCAATGGCCGGCCCGTTTCTGTTCATCGACCGCCATCTCATCACGGTGCGCGGAACCGAATTACCCTGGGTAACCTTCTTTCCACGAACCAACGGAAAGCCGATCCTCGAAGGAGCCAATATCGAGAGTGCCCAACTCGCGGGGCAAACCTTGGCACTGACGCTATGGAAAGAAGATCGAAAGAACGACAAACTGATACTCTTCCGCGCTCCGGATGGCCGCATCCTTATGGAGTTCGAGAACACGCCGAACTCCCTCTTTGTCTTATCGCCCGATGGCGAACTGATCGCTCGGAGAAAATCGCGGCGTGAGGTATCCGTTCATGCAACCACCGAGACCCGTCCCACGTTCGCCAGGGCATCCTCTGCGAAATTGCACGATCAACTCGAAATTCACTTGAATGCGAATCCGTTCCAATTGGGCATCACCATCGGTGGGCAGAACCACGCGTTTGAAATCCACGAAGGGCGGCTCGTCCATAAGTCATCGACCGTGGAGTCACACAATCGCTTACCGGAACGAATGCTCCTCAATATTCCGAGTTACGATGAACAACGATTTCCGGGCAAAAGTGCGGTGAGCGCCAGCAACTTCTCGGCCATTCTCGATCGGCTTGGGCTGGTACACTTGTACGGTAAAAGTGTGGCCCATGGCGATCTCGTTGTGATTGTCGCATCGTTCTGCATCCGCCGCGATCTCGCGGCCGTGTGGATTCCCAGCGGGGTATTCTGGGGTTCCGCCGCACTCATCGGTGGGCCGCCGCACCCCAACGCGGCCGAACTCATCGGCGCCGCGATCATGAACGCCGGAGGTACAACGTGAAGGTTCCCCTGCGCCTAGTCAAACGGATCGATGCCGAACCCGCCGAGGCGTTCCTGCTGCTGATGGATGGCGTTCGACCGTTGGCCGCACTCTTTACTTCCACTGCGCCCGCACCGGAGATCTTCCGCATTCGCGGTGGCTTCCTGCTGATTTACTCCGCCCATCCGATGCACGAACCGCGCGGCGCGATCCGCCTGCGCCGGCTCGGCACGAACTTTTACCTCCCCGCCGATGCCGAACTTCTCCCGGCGTTGTTGCCCGAGGAACTCGCCGACCTCGCGGCCCATCGCGGCCTCATCGCCCTCCCCGGCGGAACCGTGCTCGCCTTCGATTTCCGTTCCCCGCTCGCACCTGATCAATGGCTGGCGCCGCCGGAGATTCGCCGCAATTCGTGGAAGCCGATTCCTCCCGCCCCGTTCCAACCGGATCGCCTCACGCGCATCGAATTTCGAGATGATCGCCCCGCCGCCGTGCTCGAGATTCTGAACGAGGGCGCCCCGAACGATGCCGCCCCGCTCACGGGCCAAGGCGAAGCTGGTGGTGATGCCCCGATCCCGGAAGACGCACGACCGAAGGGGTCCGGGCCGCTGGCCAAGTTCGGCGCCGGGATGGCCCTCGGTGGCGCTCGCATGCTCGCATGGATCGGCAAGCAATTGAACATGCCCGGCTTGGCGAAGCTCGGCGGTAGCCTGGCCCGCAAGGCGGTGGAACAAGTCCCCCGGCTCACCGAGAAAATCTTGGGTGCCCAAGAGGCAGCGTTGCGCGAAGTGCTACGGCAGTTGCAATCGGGGGATGCCGATCATGCGCTGCGCCGCGCGCCCATCGCTGTGGGCGATCCGGATGCCAAGGCCACCGTCAGCGATTCGGCCAACTTAGGATATGTCGATCCGCGCTATTCGCTGAGTAGCCTGCTGAGCAGCGGCAACGGCCCCGCAACCGCTTGGCTCGGCGGCGGCGATGTGTGGGCGTTGCTAGCGAACGAATACCGCCGGCTCGCGCAGGAAGCACTCGCTCGCGGCGATTACCGCCGGGCCGCGTACCTGTACGGTGTGCTGTTGCGCGATCTCCGCTCCGCCGCGAACGCCCTGAGCAGCGGCGGCTTGCACAAGGATGCCGCGATCATCTACCGGGATAAGCTCAACGATTTGCCCGCAGCGGCGCAGGCGTTCGAACGAGCCGGGAACGCCGAGGAAGCGTTGCGGCTCTACGAGAAAATGGAACGCTACGAAGATGCCGCCGAGATGCTGCGGCGCATGGGCGACGACGAACGCGCCGAACAGCTTTACCTGCGGGCCGCCCACGCTCATTCGCAAAAGCATAGCTGGCTCGCGGCGGGTGATCTCGTGCGGAAGAAACTCGGCCGGCATGATCTCGCCACAGAGTATTATGTCGCCGGTTGGAACTTCGCGGGGCCGGAAGTGGTGCCCTGCGGCCAGCGCTTGCTCGATCAATCGTTGGTATCAGGCGATTGGTCGAAGGCCGAGGAGTTGTTCGGCGAAGCCGAGGATCGCTTCGCGGCGCCGCGAAAAACCGAGGCGAACGAGTTCTTCAACTACGCCCTGCGGGTGAAGGAATTCCTGCCGGAACCTCGGCGGCCCGTATGGCAGGATCGTGTCCGCCGGGCCTTCGCCAATCAGATACGCAACTCCGCGAAGCCGCCGCAGGTGGCGGGCGAACTCTTCGCCGATGGCCGCAATTGGCCGCCGGAGGTGCTGCGCGATGCGGTGTACGCCTCCCGGGGTCGGATCAAGGTTCCCGTACCGGAAGAGCCGCCATCCAATATCAAGAAGTTGTTGAATGGTACGGTCGTGGCGGTGGCGGTCGCCCGCGATTCGCGGGACATCATCGTGGCGAGCAACACGGCGGTCGTCTGCTGGCGGGTGAAGGAGAATCGCGTTCAACATCTTTCGGGGAGTTGGATCCGCAATGAAGTGATCGGCCTATCGGTGGATGCCCACGGCGAGAACGTATTCGTGCTCTCGCACAACGGCCCTAAGATCATGTTGCAGGGCTTCCAGAACCACGTTGCGGGCAATTTCAGCGAAGGGGGAAAGGTCGAATTCGACATCCAAAATACGGAACGGGGGGAGTGGTATATCACCCCGCAATCGTGGAATTCCGACGGCGAGCCGGCCACCGCCATTGCAAATTCGTTCGGGCACTTCGCTTACCGCGGGCATATTCCGAAGGCGTGTACTCCGGATTCTCAAGTCTCCAAGGTGTTCCATCCTCCGACGCACCTCCTGTTGAATACCGAATCGAATTGGGACGAAGTGTGGAATTGGGAATCCGACACGCTGTACTATTTCCGAGGGCATGGCGACCGCCGATGGCAGCCGCATTGGCACCCCGATTCGCCGGTGGGGAATCCGATCCTCGTATCCCCGATGGATACGCTCGCCAGGACGGGCGTTCTCGAAATTGCCGCTGTGGATCGCAAGGGCATCCTGTGTTGGTCGCGGTTCGAAGCGAATACCGGCGAGGAACATACGCGGTCGAGCCAAGTCTTTTCGACCCACCCGGATCGTTTTGCCGCGGCATGCTTGCTGAAGGAAGAGACCGTCGCTGCCGTCACGTTCAAAAATGAACTGCTGTGGATGCGGATCAAACAGGGGAAACTGGAATCATACGCACCGGCCGCGCAACTGCAGGTGCCGAGCAAGGCGGTGTTCCTCGCGGCCCGGCCACAGGCGGGCGAAGTCGCGGTGATCCTCGAAGACGGCTCCGCAATCCTCGTGCGCGTGCCGTGAGGTCGTGGCAATAGTTGATAACAGTTGTCCCCGTTCCCGCCGAAACCTTCGGTTTCGACGACCTCCCCCACAAGGGGGGAGGTGGGTCTGGTTGGTAAATACGGATGCTACATACACAGCCAAACTCTTCACCTCCCCCTTGTGGGGGAGGTCGTCGGTCGAGCGCAGCGAGAACGGCGGGCGGGGGTGCCAGAGAACATTGGCGCACCCATCATTTAGCGTCGGCTTGATTCTTTCCCGCTATTTCAACGCCGCAGATTCGCCCGGCCGTCGGCATCTTGGGCCATCGCCCGAAACATCTCGGAAGTGGGGGCGGTCAGCGCGACCTCGAGCCAGCGGCTGAGTTGATCCAAATCTTTCATGCCCCGGATGCCTGTGGGAATATCCGAGGGAATATCTGGGAAGCGCAATCGCAGAATCTTCAGCAGATCGGAACGACGGGCTTCCTGCATGCCCACGGCCATCCCTTCCGCGAACCCCTCGGCGCGGCCCTCGGACTTCCATTCCAACATGGCGGATACAGAATTCACGGCCCGGCCCTCCCAAGTCGGTGGCGAACACCCGTCGGAAGTATAGAACAGGGCGATGTGGACGCAACCGATTCCGTACATTGATCAGTTATCCCCGCGCCACGGATGAATGCGTGACAGAACCTTCCGCGATCGACGATTTGCCCACGGGCTTCCCCATGCCGGAACGGATCGGCCCCTTCCTCGTGCGCCGGTTGATCGGCCGGGGCGGAATGGGGGCGGTGTACGAAGCGTATCACGAACGCCTCGGTAAGACCGTCGCATTGAAAATCCTGCCGGTTCAAAATTCGATCCACCCCGAATACCACGCCCGATTCGAGCGCGAAGCGAAGCTCGTGGGGCGGTTGAACCACACTAATGTGGTGCAAGCCACCGATGCGGGAACCGCCGAGGGTGTGCCGTACTTGGCGATGGAGTTGGTCGACGGCATCGACATTTCAAAATTGGTGCGGGAACTGGGGCCACTCACCGTGCCCGATGCGGTGGAGGTCGCGCGGCAAGCTGCGGCCGGATTGGCCCACGCCCACAGCCGGGGGGTGATCCACCGGGACATCAAGCCTTCCAACTTGATGATTACTTCCGATGGCACCGTGAAAGTGCTCGATCTCGGGTTGGCCCTCTGCGCCGATGCGTTTCCCACCGGCGGCCAACTGACGGGGGCCACGTACTTGGGCACCCAAGATTACATGTCGCCGGAACAATGGGACGATCCTTCCCTCGTGGATAGCAAAGCCGATATGTACGGGTTGGGGTGCGTGCTGTTTCAGATGCTCGCGGGCCGATCCCCGTTCGCGGGGCGGAAAACGGCGAACATGAAATTGAAGGCCCACCATTCCGAGGTTCCGCCCGACCTCGGCGAGATTCGCAAAGATGTTCCACCGTTGCTGGCGGCGCTGGTTCACCGGCTATTGGCGAAGCACCCGATCGAACGCCCGTTCGCCGGGGAAGTGCAAGCGGAGTTGGCGGCATTCGCCACCGGATCGAATTTGCCCCGGCTCGTCGAACGCGGTCGGCTCGGCACCGCGGAAGGTTTCGACGACGGTGCCCCCACGCAGGCGATGCCGGAATCGAAACGGCCGTTGCCCGTACCGATCGTGCTCGCCACCCCGCAGCACATGAGCCGAGCGACCTCGCTCGTACTGTGGGCGATGGTGATGAGCATCCTCGCCGCTTCGTTTGTCGTCGGCCTCATCCTGATTTTCAAGCGATAAAGTGAAAAGGAAATGTGAATGGGTATAGGCAGCGTCCATAATCCATTGTAATCAACCTTAGAAACTCCGCAGAGGGTGAGTCATGAAAGGGCGGGAGAGCGGGATGCCGGACATTTCTCAATGGGAAGCATTCTTCAACACCAGCTGCATCCTCGACAGGCTCGACTTGCTTGAATCGCCGGGAGATGTCGTCGAATTCGGCTGCGGGTATGGGATATTCACCCTCCCGGCAGCACAACGCATCCGAGGGACAGTGTTCGCTCTCGAAATCGAAACGGAACTGGTGCTCGAAACGTCTCGCAAGGTCGCAGAATCGGGCCTCGAAAATGTCCTGGTCGAACGTCGGGATTTCGTCGCGTCGGGATGCGGGCGTCCCGATGGGAGCATCGGCTACGCCATGCTCTTCAACATTTTACACATTGAGGATCCCGTCGGGCTGCTACGCGAAGCGCATCGGGCCTTGAAACCGGGTGGCAAAGTAGGCATCATTCACTGGCGAAACGATATTCCGACGCCGCGCGGGCCTTCTTTCGAAATCCGCCCCGGCCCGGTCGATTGCCGCCGATGGGGCGAAGAAGCCGGATTGCAGTTCGTCCGCGACGAAGAACTTTGCTGCTGTTCTTGGCATTGGGGAATGGTGATGCAACGACCGTAACGTTCGCTGCCGCGTACAAAGCTTACACTCATTTGAAAATGAAAATGCCACACCTTCTGCCCCTCTCGAATGACGAAGCGACTCCCGAAGCGCGAGCATCGCTCGAAAACCTCCAAGCCAAGCTCGGGCGGGTACCGAACATGTACCGCACCTTCGCTCACTCACCGAAAGTACTCGATGCTGCCGTTTCGATGGCCCGAGCAATTCGCGCCGACCTCGACGCGAAGTTTCGTGAACTCGCGTATCTCAAAGTTACCCAGCTCACCGACTGCCACGTTTGCCGTCACTATCATGTGGCTCTCGGTCGGAGGGCCGGATTAGCGGAAGAACAGATCGATTGTTTAGATCGTTATGAAGTTAGCGGGGCTTATTCGGAATCCGAAAAGGATGTTCTCCGATTCACCGAGCAATGGACGAATACGGGCCGTGTTAACGGAGATGTTCTCGAACGGCTCAAACTCGCCCTTTCCGCCGAGCATTTGGTGCTCCTCGCCGCGACGGTCGCCCAAGCGAATTTTACCAGCCGATTCAACAATGTCTTCGGCGTTGAACTCCCATGACAAGGAAACTCCCATGCGTTCGCTGATCCTGTCGATGAAGTTGTTTTCCGTTGTGGCCGTCGTCTGTCAGGCGGGAGAACCGCCGGTCGTCGCCAAGCCCGACGCCTTCAAAACGCTGGTGAACCCGGCGTGTTCCCATTGCAAGGACGAAGCCAAACGACGGGCCGTGGAACTCAAGCCCAACGACCGCATCCTCGCTTGGACGCGCGGCTACTCCGACGGCGGCGCGATCCCGATCCGCTTTTTCCTCAGCCCTTACCGCGTCATCTCAGACAGCTACGGCGTTTTCGTTTATGACCCCGAGGCCGGTTATTCGCGAGGCTTCGCCGCCTCGTACGAGTTCGAATTCCACGGTTGGCGCAACGGCGTCATGGTGATGAAGCACAAAGATGGCACACTCTTTTCCTGCCTCACGGGTCTCGCTTTCGAGGGGCCTCAAAAAGGAACCCGGTTGACAGCGGTGCCTACGGTCGTGAGCGATTGGGGGCCGTGGATCGAACGTTACCCGAACGCCGTCGCTTACCACATGTTCGACGAATACCAACCGGTCGAATTCACCGCCAAGGAGAATCCGGATTCGGTGAAATCACGGGGCAAAGCCGATGATCGACTGAAATTGAACGAGCAAATCCTCGGTGTTTGGACGGGGAAAATCGCCCGCGCGTACACGATCCAAGACTTGGAAAACAGCGGGATCCTCGAAGAGACCGTAGACGGTGCATCGCTCGTCGTCCTTTGGGAACCGAAGACACGGACAGCTTCTGCGTACCGCCCCTTCGCCCAACAACCGAGGAAGTCCAAAGCCCCGGCTCCGGACAAGACCGGGGTTTCCAAGCCGAACGCGGGCACGATCCTCCCCGAAGGGGCCAGGGAAATCGCACCCCGGAAACTCACACTCGGGCTAGCAACGAATGCGAGCGCCCCCGGCCGGTTCCAAGATTCGGAAACGATGTCGCATTGGGATGTGGCCGGTCGCTGCGTCGAAGGGGAGTTAAAGGGGTACACCCTCGAATGGGTGGAGAGTGTACAAGTGAAGTGGTTCGCATGGT
>Ga0105046_10012274_pt1 | contig 13287 bp, 11 predicted proteins | sample MAT03_FD_78385 | JGI IMG/M metagenome (GOLD analysis project Ga0105046, IMG submission 78385) | Freshwater microbial communities from Lake Fryxell liftoff mats and glacier meltwater in Antarctica - MAT-03 (megahit assembly) | ecosystem: Environmental > Aquatic > Freshwater > Ice > Liftoff... | reverse complement strand
CAAGTAATTCCTCATGTGAACCGTCTTCAATTAATACGCCTTCCTTTATCACCAGGATGCGATCACATTTACGAATTGTAGACAATCTATGAGCAATAATAACACACGTTCTATTTTGCATTATTTCCTTTATTCCATTTTGAATTCTTTCTTCTTCATTGATATCAATTGAAGAAGAGAATTCGTCCATAATAATAATCCTGGGATCCTTCAAAAGAATTCTTATTAACGCCACTATCTGCTTTTCACCAGCTGATAGATAACTCCCTTCCTCACCTATATCCTCAAATAATCGCGGAATAAGATTGTCTGCTCCCAATTTTACCAGGAGAAACTTAACATCATTTTCACTAGACGCAGCGACACCGTACGTCATATTAAAGTATAGTGTTCCTGCACGCATATGGGGGTGTTGCAATATTATCCCTATCTGGGATCTAAAACTTTCAACAGATCGTAATCGACAATCAATATCATCAATTAATATCCTCCCTTGAATCGGATCATAAAATCTACAGATCAAATTAATAATAGTTGATTTTCCACTGCCGGTAGGTCCAATAAGTCCAATCGATTCACCTGGTTTTATATGAAGATTAAAGTTATCCAGGACAATCTTTGAGCTCTCATACTTAAAATTTACACTTTCAAATTTTATGTCTCCCTCAATTGAATCAAAGTCTCCAACACTTAGAAGGTCCTGAATCTCGGACTTTTCTTCTATTCGTTCAACTATCTTCTTGCTTGAGATGATTCCCGACTGAAAGTCTACCAAGAATTGGGTAATATCCAATACGGGAACAAAAAGACCGCGTGTATATCCAAAGAAAGCTGCCCATGTTCCAAGGGAAATATCCAATTCAGATAGTGCCACCAATTTGCCTCCAAAATAAATAACAATACCAACTGACAAGGAGCAAAACAAAATAACCAAGGGAGCATAAACAGAGGAAAGCAGAACTGTCTTTAAAGACGCTTTGCCGTAAGCACCGCTCTTCCTTTCAAATATTTTCGCAATGTAGGATTCCTGGTTTAGCGCTTTACTAACTAGAATACCGTTTAGACTCTCATTAAAATGAACATTAACATCTGTTCCTAAACTCATTGTTTCCTGGGTCAGACTCGATAATTTTTTTTGTATGTTGACTGAAAATAGCAGTAGTAACGGTATGGTTACCATGATCATAACCCCCAATGTCATGCTGTAATACAGAATAACACCTGTCATTACTAAAAAGCCAATAAAACTTGCAAAAAAAGAATTTAACCCACTGGACAAAAGGTTAGAAACGTTATTGGTATCATTCCAAAGATTATGTATAAGTTCTCCCACAGGTCTTTTATCAAAAAACGAAAAGGACATGTTTTGAATTTTTGAATATACTTTTTGACGCAAAACCGATGCTTGCTGGGCTCGGGTTTTCCCAATGTGAATCTCCAAAACAGCTGTACAAATAATATGCGCTATTTTTAAAATAAAATAAACCAACGGGTAGATAAGAAAATGAACCGGTACGAAAAACATGCCGTCAATTGGTTTCCCCAAAGACAACACTATCTCATCAACAAAAAATAGCCATACCAATGGAATGGCACCTTGAATAATTGTAGAAATAATATTCAAGCCAATAATCCCAATGACTAGTCGGTCATTTTTTCCGGACAATGAAAGTATACGCCTCAAAATCACCCAAGAAATATTCACCGGGAATATTTTTCTATCTTCCTTCATAGGTGCCAAACTTCCTTCTGTAAAATAATTCGGTCATGACATATTATTTATTGTATTTTGAACCATGGTATCCTTAAAATACCCCCATTGACTTCGCAATGTTTCTGGTGTACCGGATTGAACCACCCTTCCATTCTTAAATACAAGTATTCTATCCATCCTATCTATTAAAAAAAAACGGTGGGTACAGAATAATACTGTCTTTCCTTCCAGTTCACTAAATATTTTGTCGAATATAATTTTTTCAGTAGAGCTATCAAGTGCTGAGTTCGCATTATCCAGAAGCAACACATGAGGATCCGCAATTAAGGTTCGTGCTAATGAAAGTCGTTGTCTTTGTCCTCCTGAAAGCAAAAAACCCTTTTCGCCAACGTTCGTATCAAATCCTTTAGGTAGCAATGTATTGAAGTATCCAATGCTGCAAGTCTCGGTAACTTTATTGAACTTAAGTGCTGACACTTCATTTCTACCACCAATAATATTCTCTTTTAATGTGGTGGAGAAAAGAAAAGAATTTTGAAAAGTACACCCAATTTTCTCTCTTATAAATTCCTTTTTATATGCCTGAATGGGTTTGCCATCAACCAATATCATCCCGCTCGTGGGTTCATAAAATCTCAAGAGCAAATTAAAAATAGTTGACTTACCTGATCCTGAGGGTCCTATAATTCCAATTTTTTCGCCCGGCAAAAGGGTGAAGGTTACATCTTCTAGACTCCATTTGTCTGAATTCGGGTATTTAAAACACACGTTTTTAAATTCGATATGTCCATGGAATTGAGTGTTACTATCCGCCTGATCGCCAGCTTCATTTTCCTTTTCAAAATTCCAAATCTCCATAATGTGTTTGATCGAAATTTGCAAACGCGCAACATGCAGAGAAGTGGACCCTATCATGCTTAAGGGCCATGCAACCATCGTAGTATATGCATAAAAACTTAGCATCTGTCCGATGGATATATACCCCGCGAAGGCAAAATATCCGGTAGCAAACAATGAAATTGTAAGTTGACTGGCGAGAAGAAAGTCATTAACATTCATGAATCTTCTAGTCTCCTTAACATTTTTAATATCGGACAAAAACTTACGAGAATTACACGCTCCGAATTTGTCGATCTCATAAGGCTGGGCAGATGATGCTATAACTGATCTCATGGAAGAAAAGCTTTCTCTGGAGATTTCTATTAACTGATCAGCGTACATTTGACTTTCTTCAAACAATATTTTTTGCGTTTTGTAAAATTTAAAACTCCACCAGAGTATCAAAGGCACAACGCATATTGATATGAGTGCAAAATAAATATTTACAATCGCCATCATTATGAACGAAAAAATAAATATACCAAAGAGTCGTATGAGGTTGACGATCTGATTTTGAAAAAAAGATTTTATGACGTAGAGATCACTTTGGTATCGCTGAATCAGCTCACCCTTCCTCCCACTAGTAAAATACCGCACTGGAATTCTTTGGATATGAGAAAATAAAGAATTGCGTAAAAAAAACATAGCATTCTCCGTTGTGGAAGTATTCAGTCGACTCGATGCGAACCATATCCCCCCTCTAAGCATAGCGGTTATGATATATATCGCCGCTATTACCATTAAAAGATTTCCAATTCCAAGGCCATATACGGGATCAAGCCATTGAAAAAAAAAGTTTGAAATGAAATCGGTACCTACGTGTTTACTTGCTGACCCTTTATTGAGCATAACATAGTCAACCGCAATTTCAAATATTTTAGGCTCAAGCGTTAAAATTAAAATTGCTAATAATAATAGTAATGCCGAGATCACATACTTGGGTATCCACCTTCTTACAATTCTAGCAAATCGCATAAAGAGCTATTCATATTATTGCAGCCTAAGAAGTATAGAGTCAACCCCAATTAATCTTTTACTGCTTTGTTCAAAAACAATTCAGCATGTTTAATTTTCTCCTTATCAAAACTATACGTACCACTAAATTTATTATTATCATAGTTGCTTAGAGCTTGTCGAAACATTTTATCCCGACTTAACCATCTATTCTTTTCAGGGTATTGCCCTGTTCTGGATACATCGTCATGAGATATGTGCTTCGCATGTCCGGATAAAATTCTGTGTAAGCCAGCTCCCAGTGTTAATCTTCCAATCATGTCCTGATCCTCCCATCCCCATCCTATCAGTTCAGAATTATATCCATTAATTTTTAAAAAATCTTGTTTTTTAACCATTAACAAACCGGGGGCATTTCTATAGCCATTATTGGCGTCTTCCTCCTGATCAACAATTTTTAAGACTCTTTTATCTGCCGTTCTAATTCGCAATTCATATCCAAAATTAGTAACATGTTTTCCCCCTATTGAATTGACCTTTGTTTCGGTTACTCCCGATAACGTGCCAAAAGAATCTTCTTGCGATGATATGGCATCATATAAAAGTTGCAATTCATACGGATCAAGAAGAATATCACAATCACAAAAAAACAGTGTATCAAATTTTGCAAAGGACGCTCCAAGGTTTGCGGCCATAGTCTTGTGAAAATGCACTTGATCAAAAACACGTACTACTCTAAAAAAAGGTTCATACGGTGCTACCTGTTCCAAAAACAGATCATTATCACCATCAAAATTTACCAAAATCAGTTCACCCTTAAAATGGTCAACTGTTTCTTCAAATGACTTCAAAGCCTCTTGCAATTCTTCTCGGTTTCTCCAGGTTACAATTATTGAAAGCATAATTGATTTTAAATTAGGTTAGAAATTTCTCTTGCTATATCAGAAGGGTTAAGATCATACGCGTTTAAAATATCGACGTAATCGCCTGATTCGCCGAAAAACTCCATACCCCATCCCTTCGAGTGAATTTTACAGTTTACGCCAGCAACACTCAGCAGATTGGCGAGTCCGAAGACTCTGTAGTGATCTTCAATAACAACTAAATGGTTGCCTATTTTATTAACTTCAGCGACGAGGCTCTCCGGAATAGGTGCAATTTTATTGACGTTAATGATCCCGACTACTATGTTCATTTTTTCAAGCAGCACCTTAATTTCAAGTGCAATGTGAACCGTAATCCCTGTTGCTAAGATGTTGATTGCCTGAGGTGGCTGAAGCCAATACCATTCTTTTTCTTGCGATGGTAAATCCGCCAGTGGCTCGCGCGGTAATCGCAGATATGCTGGCGATGGATCTTTCACCATTTGTTGTATAGCATATTGCAAGTTGCCAGGGGATGCCGGAGACCAGACCTTAATATTGGGCAACGATGCCATTAAAGCAATATCATTTACTGCTGCGTGGGTTTGTCCATTTCTTCCCGTGAACCCTCCGGCGTGAGAACCTACCAATTTCACATTTGTACAGGCTTGCGATACACCAATTCTTATCTGATCATAAGCTCGGTAACATAAAAACGCTGCAAAGGAAAAAACCCATGGTTTCGCACCAACATTAGATAGTCCTGCAGCAACTGATACCATACACTGCTCTGCTATTCCGGACATGATGAAACGATCCGGGTGTCGCTCATGAACGAGAATTGCGCCATTTGAATCGGCAAGGTCACCATCTAAAACATAAATATCAGGATCTTCGTCCATTATTCGGCTAAGTATCTTGCCGCAATGCATTCCCATTTTTTCCATATTGTACTATTATAAGAATCGTTACTGTTATTTTTTACTTATCTTCTTATACTCAGATTCAGAAAGTTCTCCGCAATGAAATCGGATTGGGTCATCTTCCATTAATTGATATCCCTTTCCTTTGACGGTGTTCGCTATGACTACGCAAGGTCCTTTTGTAAAACTTTGCGCTTCCTTGAACGTTTCCTCTAGTGCTTGATAATCATGTCCATCTACAGTCAAAACTTTCCAGCCAAAGGACTGAAACTTTTCATCAATGCGTTCTACCGGTATTTTGCAAAGATTTTTGTCATAGAACCAACCATACTCCTGATACCCATTGTTGTCAACGATAGCCTTTAGATTCCCAATCTTCTGCCGAGATGCCAACAATGCTGCTTCCCAAACTTGGCCTTCCTGACATTCCCCGTCACCCATAACAACCCAGGCATCCGCATTAAAACTCTTAATTCCCAGGGACATTCCAAGGGCAATAGAAAGTCCTTGTCCTAAAGATCCAGAAGAAAAATCGATTCCTGGTGTCTTCAACATATTGGGATGTCCCTCAAGAATCGAATTGTACTTTCCATAATTTGCCAGTTCGCTGCTGTCAAAGTATCCAAGCTTTGCTAGAATTACATATTGTGCAATACAGGCATGTCCTTTAGACAAAATAAATCTATCCCTCAGATGGTAGTTGTCTTTATCAATCCGAAGAATTTTCATGTATAAAATCCAAAGGATATCGACGACGCTTAGCGATCCACCAAAATGTCCGCCACCAGATTTTATAAGAGCGTCAACGATCTGCTCGCGTATTTCCGTCAATTGTTCGTCCAGCGATTGTTCTTTTAATAATTGTTCTTTTATGCCGACCATAGATATTAATTTTTAAGGACTGATTCATAAATTTGATAACCCTGTATTTCATTTATTATGCAATACGACTCTTGACTTTTCTTAAAGTAAGAAATAACCAACGGGTCCACATAGATACCATTTTCTCTTACCTCTAAACCCTCCTGTCTTTCCATTGATTTATTGAACGCCAGAGCTTGTGTCAAGTTCATTTCGTCCGGGAGAGAAATCTCAAATTCCCCATTTGAAAATTTGACTGGATAACCACCTGGAAGACCTAATGGTCCGGGTAAATTAAAATATGCTTCATCATTGTTCAATACCGCTTTTATAAGCGGAATGATTGTAATTGCTGTTACAGAATTAAGAGAAGAATCTGAAGCTAATGTGAGATTTGAAAGTTTTTCGTTCAGGCAAAGGACCTTCTCATTATTAATCCAAACTTCAGGCAAACACTTTCTTGATCCATTAATTAACTGAGCGAGGTGATAGTGGTGAGCAACAATCTTAATGTTATCCTTACTGGATAAGCTAAAATGTGCCCGGAAGACCGATTCAAGGATGCTCACATTTCCAATTCCCGTAAATACCTTTAGTCCAAGGCGAGCTAATAATTGATTACAAGCATCAGGATAACATCCATTGATTATACACGTTGCTGGAACAGCAACTTTTGCGGCACGCACTAACCGTATCAGCAATTCCGATTGACGAAAAACGGTTATTCCAAACCCCATTTTTTTGACCAGTTCAGACCATTCACTTCCGTCATTTAAATTCCAAGGTGATTGTAATGAAGCCAGGTGTATAATTATTTTTGCTGGGTGGCGACGCAAGAATTCTACAAGATCATTTTCTTCCTCCCATGGAATTTGGAGTGGATAAAACGAAACATTCGTTTCACTCGTTTTCGCCCTGGAATTTGCCACTGTACAGATCCAAGAGGCGCTTGATATTTCTCGGCCGCCCACAGCAACTTTCAGGACTATTTCTTTAACTAAGGACAGTCCTTCAATTAATTCCTGGGCCAGTTTTCCTGTACCCGTAATTAAAATATCATATTTTTGAAGCGTGTCCAATTACCTAAGGCTTGTCAAAACGTTTCCCAATTCATTTATCAAGCAATAATCTTTTCGCGATGGCTCTTTTTCAATGAGCACACCTGCTAAAAGAAAATGGGAATTGCTGTGGAAGGCCAGGCCTTCATTTTTAAGTTCATTCAACTTATCCCAGACCGGTTTTTCTTTACTATAAATACCCATACTCATCGGGGCAACCATAAAATCTTGTATGGCATAATTTTGATTACGAATTTCGCTAAGGATCTTCAACGGGTTGGAATAACTAGCAACCATCAACATGGCTTTTTCATACCCCATCCCAATTAATTTTAAATAGATATCACTTCCATCATTTCCTCCCCATAATAACGGATCCAGTATATTACTATGATTAGAGGGAAGAAACGGAGGATCAGAGATCAAAATATCATCTTTGTTGAATTGAACTAGGTCAAAAAAAGATCCTTTGTTAATGTGGTAATGATCATCCAACTTATTGTCCTTCACATTATCTACGGCTTTCTGAGCTGCCGATTTATTTAATTCGAACCCTTCCACCCTTCCCTTGAATCCGCTATGCATTATTGCCTGAACTACCGGTGACCCGTCGCCTGACCCGAACTCAACAATATTGGACGGCCCGGAAATCCGATTAAACACCAGACTATATAGACACTGAGCATAATAAACCGACTCTTCCGGTGAATTAAATACCGTAAAAGTTGACCCGTTAACTATTGGATAATTTATAACCATTATTTCTGAAGGTTTATGACCAACTCGATTCTGTATCCTTACATCCTTTTTCCATCATCGCCAGAGACGTAATTGGACTATTAGAATCCAAAAACTTGAAATTGTTGGTTAGTAGAAAATGATGAGCTTTTGGTAAATTAAAAAAGGGAACAGATGCCACCAAATGATGTACCTGATGATATCCATCACCGTGCGGATGAAGAATATAACGATGAAAGAAACCAAGGTTATTTCTAGCACTTCTTGATTCAATCGAAAAATCCACACCTGTATGCTCATTCGCCCTTGCGTAAAACCTCAGCACGGGGAGTAATATGTAAAATGGAATAAGATAATACACGCCAACATAATACCATCCATCAAATAAGGTTATAACCAAAAGAACAATGCTCCAGTAAATTATTTTAGTAAGACGATCTTCTTTTATCAACCAGAAATTTAAAAAGGTTGTTCGAAGATGATCCCACGTAAAAAATAAGCTGAGAGGTCTTAGGTACAATACCCATAATTTATTCTCAGGGAGTTTATCGAGTCCCCATTTTTTATAAATTAAAATATCCGGGTCTTTTTCAAAGTCACCTATTAATTGATGATGCTCCAAATGAATTTTAGCGTATGTCCGAACGTGTAAGAATACAGGATAAGCAAATAGAAATTGAAAGTTTCTGTTATAGGCGTTAGTAGCAAACACATTATTATGAGAAGCTTCGTGAACTAGAATTTCAAATCCCCGATATCTTGAAGCTAATATTATGCAAATCAAAAAATAACAAGAAAAAAACAACACGCCAGTCATATGCATCACCCATTCTTCGGATAGAAACACCGTAATTCCGATAATAAGGTAATCTATCAGTATAGCTTTAAAGCCTTCGAAATTGCTCTTCTTGCCAAACTTCTCTATTAGAACCCGGTAAATTTCCTTGTTTATCATTTTGAATACTAGTTAACAAGTTTATTACCCTCAGTAACAAAAACAACTATTGGTTTATGATTGGCCGCTTTTTCCACCTCCACATGTATGTAGGTTATTACAATTATTAAATCACCAACCATACACTTACGTGCTGCCGCGCCATTCAGGCAAATAATTCCCGATCCTTTCTCACCTTTTATAGCGTAAGTCTCAAGGCGTTCTCCGTTGGTAATATTAACGACTTGAACTTTTTCAAATTCAACAATATTACTTTGCTCCAAGAGTAGTTCATCAATGGTTATACTTCCTACATAATTTAATTCCGCCTGAGTAACTTTTACTCTGTGAATTTTCGATTTCATCATTTCAATAAATGGCATACCTTATTTGTTTATTTATTTATATACCCGTCAAATATAGGTTCGTTATATTTTCTTAGCGTTTCATTCTGAATGATAATCTCCACAACCTCTGCGATCGTTAATCCTATCTCTCCCAACATTAACATAAAAAAACTATACTGATGTAGTGATGGGAATTGATTACACTCCAGAAAATAAATCTCGCCCTGTCTCACAATAAAGTCGAATCTCGCAATATTTTTCATATCCAAATCACCAAACAAATTTAGGGAAGCCTGTACCAGCTTTTTTAGTACCATATTATCATCAATATTTACCAGTGCTTTGGAGTTGAGTTTTGCATCATTCTTTTCCGGAAAGCCAAAGAATTTTCGGTTGGTACTTACCCTTCCTAAGGGAAGCGCTTGAACATGACCTGCTCTTTCCAAGACGCCACATGTAAACTCCTCCCCTTCTATGTATTCCTGTACCAGTGCGTATGTATCATGAATCAATATTTTAGCGATCATCTTATTGATTACTTCTTGATTCTCACGTGTCAAGGCAATTTTATCTGTCAGGATACTACTGCCGAGTGCATTGGGTTTAATAACTACTTCCTTTCCCCCTAACGCCTCATAGATACTTTCCAATTTATCTGGAGAATCTATGCGCCACGTCAATGGAATTTTGATATCTGTGATAACCCCTTTAACATATTGATTAAGATGGTACTTACTTAAACAAAGGCTTGATTGAAGCGGATCTCCAAGATTGCTCTCAATATCTATTAATTTACACAGACCCTGCATCCTTCCATCTTCGCCATTTTGACTAAATAACGTTGAGAAAAGAAAATATTTTTCTTCCTTCAGTACCCGTAGGGTAGCAAACAAATCAATCGCTTTTCCGGTACTAAGATATTCGTCAGAATGCCGTGAAAAATCCACATCATTCAAGTATGCTTGATCTTGAAGATCGACGTAGATTATTGCTTCGAGGTTAAAACTCAACTTCTCTTTCTGAATCTTTATCTTGTTATATAAATTCTGAAAAGACTCTACAGAGTCTTTATGTTCAGAAGATCTACCACCAAATATTATACATACCTTCTTCATCTGCTATATTTTTCGTTGTCTAGCCATCTTGCAATCATATAAAGTTGAAATATCTGAAATGCTCTGTTCCATTGGTTCAAAAGACTAGGTCGTTCAAAAACAGCAAAGAGTTTTTTCAAAACATCACCACGCACACCCACCTCAGTCCAAATACTATGTCCAACAACCTTCATTTCAATTTCTTGTCGAAACTGATTATCCTGAAGCCACCATGCAAAAGGAGCGGTGTACGCCATACGTTCTCGCCGTTGAATTTCAACTGGCAAATCATTTTCGAAAGCTAAGCGCAGTATATACTTATCAATTCCCCCGTAAATCTCTGGAAAATGTTTTAATATACCCTCATGTTTAAATTTAAATCTGAGGTTCAATGGAAGATTGATAAAGCACTCCATCATTTCAGCGTTGAAGAATGGATAAATCACTTTCATTCCGGTAAGTGTTTCGGCTGTTCCAAAATCCGGCATTAACATTTCCGCGGTTCGTACTTCCATCTCCCAAGAACACATTAATGCCGCGATATCCAACTCTGGAAAATTTGCATGCAGTTCACGATAATACTCCACCACGTCCTCTTCAGCAAACGTCTTTGGAATATCACGGATGAAAAGTTCATTTAGTAATTCAGGTGAAAAAGGAGTCGCATTTCCGATAAAAAGTAACTCCGTCCTAATATCGGAAGGTTCGCCTAAGAGCGCATTCCAAGCGTGACTTTCTCCAACTTTATTTGCATAATCCTGAAACGCCTTATACTTTTTTCCCATAAGGGAAAAGCCACCAAATAACTCATCGCTTCCCAGTCCAGAAAATAAAATATCACAATTGTCTAATTTGGCCTGACGAGATACGGCTAGTTGAGAAATGGCACTCCAGCACGTCAACGGCCGGTCAGTGACCTGAATAATCTCTTCAAGCAATGAGACCGCCATTGCCTTATCAATTTCAACAACATTCAAAGGAAATTTAAAATGCCTGGCTGCTATTTTCGCGAAATTAGTTTCGTCAGTTTCTGGCGCGTCCGGAAACTTACAAACATATCCAACAACTTCAACTCCAGTTGCTTTTAACAAATAAGCAAGTATGGTAGAATCAAGTCCTCCGGAGAGAAACAGACCAACCTTTCTAGCACCATTGATACTGCCTTGAACAACTTCGTTCAATTTACTTTTTACAGATTCTGCAATTTCGATTTCGTCTGTGTTTTTCCAGTTAGATCCTCCAAGGGGAGTCCATACACGTCGCATCTCATTTTTACCTTCTATCGTGTACAACGAATGTCCCGGTGGCAACACTCTTTTATCTTTATAGTAAGAATGGCTAAATCGCGGGGTACCTCTGCCCAAATACATTATGATATCTTCGTGGGAAAGTTGCGTCAAATCGCTGATTCCTTCCGTCCAGAAAACAGTGGCCTCTCCTAGCAATCTATTAGTAGTTGGGGAAATCATCTCAAATTTCTTTGTTTAAAATCGTCAAGTAATTCTTAATGTAGTTAATACCTTCATCGCAATTTTCTTGTTTTACAAAAATGCGTTGCATATTCCTAACGGATTGCTGTATCTCTGTATTTGATAATACCTCTTCAAACGCTTTCCTTAACGTTAACAAAGAGATTGAATTGATATCAATTCTAACACCAAGACGATGAAACACCGCTCGGGCGCTATTTCCAAAACCATCGTTATTCCAAGGAACAAGTATCATAGGCGTTCCAGTAAAAACGCACTCTTTCAAGGAACTACAACCACCATGAACTAAAGCTATTGTAGCTTTTTCCAACATCTGCATTTGAGGTACCATTTTCTTTAGTATTACATTTGAAGGTAAAGTATCCTCAGGTATTTGAATATTCCCTATTTGAATCACGGCAATCCAATTCGGAAAATGACGAATTAGATCGATAACCGAATAGAATACTTTGGTATTCAATTGACAATGTTGACTATACGTTCCTAAGGAACAATACAGAATTGACTTTCCTTTAGCGTCAATATCAAAGGGTCCATCATTTCTATTTGCAAATACACTCGATCCAACATAACATCTTTTTTTATCATCTGCAATCGTCATAAAATCCAGTTCACGCGGCGCCAAAACGAGTTCAGGACAGCGCAATCTATACCCATATTCTCCCCAACGGGTGCGGTGCCCATATTTGTTAATTTTGCTTTTACCAGTATTAAATGTCCGGGTAGGAACAAATCCATGGCGTAGGTTCCATTTTATATCTTTAACTAAAACCTCCCGAATCAATTGGAACCACGTCCATAGCACCTGGCATTGAGTGATGAAATTATTCCTTGCGTGCGGCAAATCCTTGGAAAATACCGGTAAGCAAAATCGGTTCATTGTGTACGCAAATGTTGTATTAAGATGCAGTATTGGTATAGATCTTTTTATAAATGGGATCGAACAATTCATCATGATAGGGTCTAAAAGCACGCCCGCAACGGGAGTACTAACAACCTCCGAAATTGCTGTTTCCAGATATTCCTCAAGCCGTGCATTACGTTGCATGAGAAGTTTTAACGTCATCATCCATTTGCTTATACGGCTTGTCGAGCTGACACGAATATCATTATAAATATTGTTCAGATTATTGTAAAAAGGTTCTAACTCAAACAATACGCATTCAAAGCCTTGATCACTGACATAATTTATGTACGCAGAATTAGTCAAATAAACCACTGTAAATCCTTCACGCATTAGCCCCTTTGCCAGCATGAAACTGGCATTCAGTGCCCCGCGTTCCGGAAACATGATTATGAGTATTCTTTTATTCAAACTCATTAGTGTCCATTAAAAATATTAAAAACGTTCTTTGAAATCTTGATTTACAGGGGTTTAGACCGGTAAAATGACGGTGACGACTTGAGCCATAGATTCGTAAAAAATCGAATT
>Ga0105046_10012270_pt1 | contig 13289 bp, 12 predicted proteins | sample MAT03_FD_78385 | JGI IMG/M metagenome (GOLD analysis project Ga0105046, IMG submission 78385) | Freshwater microbial communities from Lake Fryxell liftoff mats and glacier meltwater in Antarctica - MAT-03 (megahit assembly) | ecosystem: Environmental > Aquatic > Freshwater > Ice > Liftoff... | reverse complement strand
GCAGAAGCCACCGAAAATCCTTCCTTTGCTACTGGTGTCGGCTTATTACTTCATGGTTTTCAACAGCAATATGAAGGCAGTTATAATGTGCCGGTAATGAGTGATAATGCGAAAAGCATGTGGTCAAAAATGAAAGAATGGTTTCAAGGTAATTTTTAAACAACGTTTCGAAATATACTCAATGAGTAGTTGATAGGGGTTGCATAAGTTTGCAACAAATTCAAAACTGTTTTAACGTATTAAGCTTAAGCAGAAAAAAAGCAACGCATTAGGGGAGCAGGGTTATGTTTGAATTTATGGAAGGCAGCCAACAAGGCAATAATAATGCCGTGATTAAAGTTGTTGGTGTGGGTGGTGGTGGCGGTAATGCTGTTGAACACATGGTTGCTGAAAATATCGATGGCGTCGAATTTATTTGCGCCAACACAGATGCACAGGCATTAAAAACATACAGAGCAAAAATTCATATTCAACTGGGTGATGAACTAACCAAAGGTTTAGGTGCCGGGGCTAATCCCCAAATTGGGCGGGAAGCGGCTGAAGAAGACAGAGAACATATTAGAGAGATTTTAAGCGGCGCGGATATGGTGTTCATCACTGCCGGAATGGGCGGTGGAACTGGTACAGGAGCAGCCCCGGTATTTGCTGAAATAGCAAAAGAGTTGGGAATATTGACAGTCGCTGTGGTTACTAAACCGTTTTCATTTGAAGGCAAACAAAGAGCCTTGGCAGCAGACGAGGGTATTCGTCGTTTAGCTGAGCATGTCGATTCGTTAATCACCATTCCTAATAACAAATTATTAAGTGTTTTAGGTAAGAATATCAGTTTATTAAACGCGTTTAAAGCGGCTAATAATGTACTTTTAGGCGCAGTAAAAGGTATCTCGGATTTAATTACTCGTCCTGGTTTAATTAACGTGGATTTTGCTGACGTACGGACAGTTATGTCTGAAATGGGTATGGCCATGATGGGTACAGGCAGTGCAACGGGCGAGCAAAGAGCCCGTCAAGCTGCGGAAGCTGCTATTGCTTCTCCACTATTAGAAGATGTAAATTTTTCCGGGGCTCGCGGTATTTTAGTCAATATTACTGCAGGCCTGGATATGTCGATTGGTGAATTTGAAGAAGTTGGCGATGTGGTGAAAGAATTTATTTCTGATGATGCAACAGTCGTTGTTGGAACGGTTATTGATCCTGATATGACTGAGGAAATGCGTGTTACGGTCATTGTGACTGGTTTAGGTGATATGCGTCAGCGTCATCAACAATCATCGCAACAGCAACAACAGCATTCACATCGTGCCCGTTTACTTGAAACAACACGTAGTGATGGCTCTGTTGATTACCATCAATTAGACAGACCGGCCGTTATCCGCAAACAAGCCCATAGTGCAATGACTGGCACTACTAAAACCACACCTAAACAAAATAATGATCATGTTGCGGATGTAGATTATTTGGATATTCCAGCTTTTTTAAGAAGGCAAGAAGAAGCATAGATATTTGATTGTTTGTGATTCCTCGCAACGCTCGGGATAAAGAGTCTTGATTTGTAGGGATTGGTTTTTATTTAGTGAATGTCTTAATAAAAATACTCAGCACAACGTCCCGCGGTTTGACGCGGGATCCAGGAATCTTGCGTGAAAATTAATTCTGATGGATTCCGTGGACAAGCTATGGAACGTAGATTATGTGAATTAAGAATTTTCCAGTTTAACTGACAACCATAGGACAAATACGATTATCAATTAAAAAAACAGTGTAAAAAAATAAAAAATTAGACTAATCAATAAATTGTTGCTAAGATCAAGAGGTTTTTGCGCGAAAAATAAATAAAAGATGAAAGGTGAGCACTGAATGACAAAACAAAGAACTCCTAAAAAGGTAATCCAGGCTACTGGAGTTGGATTGCATTCCGGTGAGAAAGTGCTGTTAACCCTTAGACCTGCTCCTGTGGATAAAGGAATTGTTTTTCGACGTGTTGATCTTAATCCTGTAGTAGAAATTCCCGCATCTTATGAGAATGTTGGGGATACTATGCTATGCACTACATTACATCAAGGCGAGGTTAAAATCGCTACTGTTGAGCATCTATTATCCGCTTTGGCTGGTTTAGGTATTGATAACGCTTATATCGATGTTAATGCCCCTGAATTGCCAATAATGGATGGCAGTGCGGCTCCTTTTGTGTTTCTGATTCAATCGGCTGGTATTCGTGAACAAAATGCACCCAAGAAATATATCCGAATTTTAAAACCCGTTCGTGTGGAAAGTAATGGTAAGTATGTCCAATTTGTTCCGCATAATGGATACAAAGTGTCATTTACTATTGATTTTGATCATCCTGTATTTAATGACAGACCACAAACCGTAAGTTTTGACTTCTCTGCGACTTCTTATGTTAAAGAAGTCTGCCGCGCAAGAACGTTTGGTTTTCTTTCCGACTATGAAAAATTGCGTGAGTGTGATTTAGCAAAAGGCGGTAGTTTGGATAATGCAATTGTTGTTGATGATTATCGCGTTCTCAATGAGGACGGTTTACGTTTTGAATCTGAATTTGTTACTCATAAAGTGTTAGATGCCATTGGCGATCTTTATCTTCTTGGCTCAAGCTTGATAGGCGCCTTCGAAGGTTATAAATCAGGTCATGAATTAAACAATAAATTATTACGTGAGTTAATGGTGCGTCAAGACGCCTGGGAATATATTACCTTTGAAGATGAAAGCCACCTACCCGCAATGTATTCTGAGTTTTATCCTGTTGAAGCTTGATATATAAATAATTCGCACGGTGTAATTTACCCATGCGGCCATTATTTGACTATGAAATCTGATTAAGGAAAAATCATTTTCGAGATAGTCAATAACTCATACCACCAGCAAGGAGTCGCATTATGAAATTTCCTCTAGGCCTTTTAACCTTGAGTTTGTTCTGCAGCAGTCCTGCATTTGCTCTGTATTCTTCTAATGCTGCTGAAGCACTTCATCTGGATTGGATAGACACGAAAGTTTCACCTGGCGATGATTTTTACAGTTATGCGAATGGTAATTGGCAAAAAAATAATCCAATTCCACCCGAATATGCTTCTTGGGGTAGCTTCAATGTAGTGAATGAAAAAGTACAAAAAATAATTCATCAAATGTTGATTAAAGCAGCAGCAAATAAACAAGCTAAACCAGGTAGCGATGAGCAAAAGGTCGGTGATTTCTATTACAGCGGCATGGACGAAGCCACCATTAATAAAGTGGGTGTTATTCCTTTAAACTCTGAATTTGCCCAGATTGAAACAATTAAAAATATTGATGATTTACAAAAAGAAATTATCCATCTTCACCAACTTGGAGTTGATGTATTATTCGGATTTGGTAGCATGCAGGATTTTTTAAATAGTGATGAAATGATTGGTGCTGTAGTGCAAAGCGGGCTAGGACTTCCCGACCGGGATTATTATTTAAAAGACGATCCGAAATTTAAAAAGATTCGTGAAGCGTATGTGGACCATGTTGCCAAAATGTTTCAATTATTAGGTGATCCATCAGAGAAAGCAAAAAGTGAAGCAAAAACCGTAATGACTATTGAAACGAGATTAGCACAAGCGTCCATGTCACAAATAGAGCAACGCGATCCACATGCTATTTACCACATGATGACTGTTTCTGAGATTGATAAGTTAACTCCTCATTTTTCCTGGCCCAATTATTTACAAGCTCGTGGGCAGGATAAAATTCAAAAAATCAATTTTGCTATGCCTGAATTTTTCAAGGCAGTGAATAATTTACTAACTTCTATTTCACTTGATGATTGGAAAATATATATGCGTTGGCAATTAATTGATTCTTACGCATCATTCTTATCACAACCCTTTGTGGATCAGAATTTTAAAATGGTGGCTGCCTTAACCGGTACAGAAAAAATATTACCTCGCTGGAAAAGAGTCGTGGCCACTGAAAATGCCGCGTTAGGTTTTTCTATAGGTCAAATGTATGTGGCGCAATATTTCCCTCCGCAATCAAAAGAAGCAGTCCTCGACATGTTGAAAAATATACGAGGAGTCTTGCAAGATGATATTCAAACCTTAAGTTGGATGACTCCTGAAACTCGGGAAGCTGCCTTAAAAAAACTCAGTCTTATGGAAGAACGGATAGGTTATCCGTCTAAATGGTGGGATTACAGTAAACTAATAGTGGATAGAGGCCCTTATGTTCTGAATGTGGTTCGTGCCAATCAATTTCTAATTAATCGTGATTTAGCTAAAATTGGTAAGCCAATCGATAGAACCGAATGGGGAATGACGCCGCAAACTATCAACGCATATTATGACCCTTCAATGAATAATCTTAATATGCCAGCTGGAATATTACAGCCACCGTTTTTTGATCCTAATGCACCAGCTGCATTAAATTATGGTTCGGTAGGTTTTGTGATGGGGCATGAAATGACTCACGGATTTGATGATCAGGGAGCGCAGTTTGATGGTCATGGCAATTTAAAAAATTGGTGGACCCCCAGTGATCTTAGTAAATTTAATAAAGCCACAGAATGCATCGTCAATCAATTTTCACAGTATGTGGTGGATGGTGACCTTCACGTACAGGGAAAATTGGTTGTAGGAGAAGCTACGGCTGATTTAGGAGGTATTACTATCGCTTATCGCGCATTCCAAAGATCCAAAGAATATAAAAATGCGAAAACGATTGATGGTATGACACCTGATCAACAATTCTTTTTAGGCACGGCTCATGTCTGGGCGACTAATATTAGACCTCAACAAATTCGGAATCAGGTTACCACCGATCCCCACCCGCCTGCACTTTACCGCGTGAATGGAAGTCTGGCTAATATTCCACAATTCCAAAAGGCGTTTAATATTCCCGATCAAAGTCCCATGGTTAATAAAAACAGATGCGTTATTTGGTAAACTACTTAAAAGTAAAACAAAGGGGATCAATATGACTAAACAAGAAATGATTTGCCGGGTTGTTCGCCACATTACTAAAAAACCAAGTGCTAATAAAACCTGCTGTCGATAATGCAACCCGATTTGAAAGCTTTACTGCACTATAAAAATGATAAAATAGTTGCTCATTTTTGTTATCATCATCCTGAAATTTCCTTTTTGGAAGCTAAAATACTCTTTACTGATTTAATGGGGTGGATGTGGTTGAAAGCGAAAAGAGCATCACTTAACAAAAAAACCTATCTGTTTGGCCCTTTATTAGTATTAGATAAGATGTGGCACACTTTTATCTTACACACCCGGGATTATATTGATTTTTCCATGGTGTATTTTGGCGAATATTTTCATCACGAGGTTGAGCCGGCAGGATTAGAGCACCATATTGAGGAAAGTGAATTGGCTGATTATTTGGACGATTGCTTTAACCATTTACAGCAAGAATGGGTTGAGCGTCGTTTTTCAGACGCTTTTATCGATTTATAAATCTTCGCCGTTGGCCAGATGGAGTAATGCTTTTTTTAAAGGTTGATAACTGCACTGTTCGCTCTCACTAATAATAGTGGCTTTAGCCTTTTCTGACAGCTCATGGATAACCGGCTGAGCGTCATTTTTTGACGATGCCACTTGTTCAGTTACGGTTACTTTAATTGATATGAGTTGATACATTCCTGCGTCCTTGCGCAATTTATCTCTTAATTCTGGTAGTGCATAACGTAATTGTGATGCCCAGACCGCGTTAGTTGTCGTTAGAATTAAACACCCTTTATTAAAACTGCCAACCTGGCAATTAGACGATAAATTAGATGGAAGCAAATGCATGACTTTACCGGATAGTTCTTCTAATTGCACTGATCGCCTGCAAATGTCAGCAAGTTGTTTATTGAGGCAACGATTAATTGAGCGCATGTTGTGAACTTGGGTAATTTAGCATATGGATAGAATAGCAAATTATGAGTAAGTGCAATATCATCCATTGAGTTTTATTATTGGAATTTTAACATGTTGCACATTGCACTTTATCAACCCGAAATCCCACCTAATACAGGCAATATTATACGCTTGTGTGCAAATAGCGGTGCGATGCTTCATTTAATTCATCCTTTGGGGTTTGCTCTTGATGATAAAAAGATGCGACGGGCAGGTCTGGATTACCATGAATGGGCTTTGGTGCTACATTATGAGGATTGGTCTGCATTTATTGAAAAAAACAAGGATAAACGAATTTTTTGTTGCACCACCAAAGCTGAGCAAAATTATGCAGATGTTGTTTATAAATCTGAGGATATTTTGTTGTTTGGCCAGGAAACCAGAGGATTACCTGAAAGCATCAGGAATGCGCATCGCACGATTAAAATACCAATGCATGAGAATAGCCGTAGTCTTAATTTATCCAACGCTGTGGCAATAATCCTTTTTGAAGCCTGGCGGCAATTGGAATTTAAAAGATAGACAACTTTTTTTCACTTGTTTTTATCGCAAAATTTGTCATTTTGTGTTTAGAATAGCTTTGTCTGGTAATTATTCATTTTCAAGGTAATTTATATGGTTGGAGCGCCACCAGATAACGATGTGATTTTTTTTACGCGTCTGCATTGGATTATTTTCTTTTGGCCTGCGGTTAGTTTATTTGCCGTGCTTGCTGTTTATATTTACATCCAGGAGTTGGGCTTTCTTACTATTTATTTAGCTGCTTTTGTTTTAGTCTGGATGTTAATGACGTGGGTCACCTGTTATTTTTCTTCGGTTACCATTAAGAATAAGCAGGTCATTTTGCGGACAGGAATCATAGTGCGACAAACGGTAGATATTCCGTTGAGTAAAATTGAGACCATTGATATTCGGCAATCCATTATAGGGAGTTTGTTTCGATATGGTGCATTGGTAATCACGGGCACCGGGGGCACAAGGCATTTAATTAATTACTTGCATAATCCTTTGGCTTGCAGACGTCATATTGAGCAGTTGATGAATGCGTCTTAAGTTATGATTTATTCTAATTACGCAGGTTAATAATTTTATGTAAATCGCCAAGTGCCCCAGCTTGACTGATTTATCGAGCCTACGGCTAGGTCTAATTACTTTCGAGCTTACAGACTTCGCGTCAAGCTTACAGGCCAGGATTCATTGCCATTCATGGCGGTATGACTGTTATATACGAGTCGGTTTATTTGCTTTCTTCACTGGCAGAATAACCGCAGCCTTCTTTTGGGCACATAATCTGACGACCAAACTTTTTGCTTTCTTTGACCGTTAATATTGGCCATGCACATTGTGGGCAAGGTTTGTCAATAGGCTCATTCCACAAGGCATAATCACATTTAGGATAATCTCCGCAGGAATAGAAAATTTTCCCCTTTCTTGATTTTCGTTGTAAAATTTTGGCCTGAGTGCATTTGGGGCAAACAACACCAGTATCTGCAGGTCTTTCAAGGGGCTCCATGTGCTTGCACTGAGGATAGTTACTACAGCCTATAAAACGTCCATAACGTCCGTTTTTAATATGTAAAGGATTAGAGCAAGAGGGGCAAGCTCTATCTTCAACTACCTCCGGTTCTGATTTTTCATTATCCTGACCACCCATGTCCTGAGTGTAATCGCAGTCTGGATAGCCGGTGCAACCAATAAAACGACCGCGTTTACCCAACCGAATAGATAGCTGTTTTTGGCACTTGGGGCAAAGATCTGTTAAAATTTCTGTCGTTACATCTTTGCGCTGAACCTGCTCATCAGTTTGCTGAATTTGTTGAATAAAAGGTTTCCAAAAATCCTCTAATACAGGGATCCATTCTTTTTCCCCTCGCGCTACCGCATCAAGAGTATCTTCAAGCCCTGCGGTGAACTGATAGTCCACATAGCGAGGAAAATAGCTCGTTAAGAAACGATTAACTATGCGGCCTACATCCGTAGGTGAGAAGCGTTTTTTATCTACTATGACGTATTCACGCTGTTGTAGAGTGTGAATAATTGCAGCATAGGTCGATGGTCTACCTATTTCATATTCTTCCAGGGCTTTTACTATAGTGGCTTCAGAATAACGAGGCGGTGGTTCGGTGAAATGTTGATTCGCTTCAAAATCAAGAACCTTTACTTTTTCTCCTGCAGTAAAAGGAGGTAACATACTGCTATCGCTATCGTCTTCTTTTGAGTCATCTCGACCCTCTTCATAGACAGCAAGAAACCCGGGGAAAGTAACTGTTGAGCCGTTTGCACGAAGTGTATTGCCAGTCCCGCAACTAAAGTCTACCGCAACGGTATCCATAATCGCATCGGCCATTTGGCACGCCAAAGTGCGCTTCCAAACCAGATTATATAGTTTATATTGGTCGCTCGTCAGGGCGCTTTCTACCATCTCTGGCGTGCGTTTTATGGAGGTAGTCCTGATTGCTTCATGTGCCTCTTGCGCGTTCTTTGATTTGGTTTTGTAAATTCTGGGCTCTTTAGGGCAATTATCCTGGCCATAGCGTTGTGATATGTATTCTCTGATTTCTTCAATGGCTTCCCCGGCTAAATTCACAGAGTCAGTACGCATATAACTGATAAGACCTACAGTGCCGGTACCAATGTCGATACCTTCATATAACTGTTGGGCAACCATCATGGTTTTACGGGCAGTGAAGCCAAGTTTTCTTGCAGCTTCTTGTTGCAAAGTAGACGTGATAAATGGAGGTGAGGGTTTACGCCTGCGTTGCTTTTTTTCAATTTGGGTCACTACTAAAAAGCCTTGTGCTTTTTTAATAAGCTCATCTTTAATTTGATGAGCTTGCTTATCATGATTAACGGTGAACTGTTGTAATTTTTCATCGTTATAATGAGTTAACCGTGCTTCAAAGGCTGAATTAACGTGATTACATTGCGCTAATATCTTCCAGTACTCTTGCGAAACAAAGCGCTCAATTTCTTCTTCTCTTTCCACAACAAGCCGCAGTGCAGGACTTTGGACGCGGCCGGCAGACAAGCCTCTTCTAATTTTTTTCCATAACAAAGGAGATAAATTAAAACCCACCAGGTAATCTAGGGCACGTCTTGCCTGTTGTGCATTGACCAAATCCATTGAAATACTTCGTGGGTTATTAATCGCTTCCTGAATGGCAGACTTGGTAATTTCATTAAAGAAAATACGATGGACTTCTTTATTTTTAAGAAGATTGCGTTCTTGCATTAATTCAAAAATATGCCAAGAGATGGCCTCACCCTCTCTATCGGGGTCGGTTGCGAGTAGTAATGAATCTGATTTTTTCAATGCTTTGGCAATGGTTTCAATATGCCTTGCGTTTTTTTCAAGCGGCGCATAGGTCATTGCAAAATTTTCATCAGGATTCACAGATCCTTTACGAGCCGGTAAATCACGGACGTGACCATAGGAAGCCAGTACATCATAATCGCTGCCAAGGTATTTCTGAATGGTTTTCGCTTTTGCGGGTGATTCAACGATCACCAAGTGTTTACTCATATAAAATAAACCTTATCCTGTAAATTAGTTGTATTGGTTCACCATGATTTAAGCTGCTGTGTGCTATTCTGGTGATTAATGTATTGTTAACCCGTCTTCTGTTTGGTATAGCACAAGATCCAGAAAAGCCAACTGTTCTTCGTTTAAATTAGGAGCTAAAACGTTTCTGATAGTCCATTTGGTCTCTTGTAATGTGACAATACGGGATTCAGAAAATTGGAGCTGATTAATAATTAATTCAAAAAGATCAATATCAATTATACTCCATAATTTCATTCTCATAAGGAATTGATAACTGGCTTTCGTCAGTTTCATTTGTTCTTCGTAAGTAAAGACTCGAGTGGATTTGGATTGCGCAGATCTAATGTGCAAAGCCTGATCTTCGGCAATTGAAACATCATCATCATTATTTTGATCTAAGGCAGACGAGCCACCGGATTTATGGCTTTTTTGTAATTGATTAAGACTTTTTTCAAATAAATTCAATAACATTTCAAATAAGTTATCTTTCATGTAAACACCTTATATAGCCGCCGGGTACTGACAAAATAGCACCTTGTATTTCCAGTTCAGCAAGTTCACCAGTTACTTGTTGCACACTGTAACCACTGCGCATGATGATTTGATCGACAGTCGTTGTTTCAAAGCCAATGAACTTTACTAGGTTTTCATTCCCGCTGGCAAGGGGAAAAACGCATTTATCAGTTGCTAAAGAGTCAGGTTCAATTCTTAGTTCATCCAGAACATCATTAACGGAAGTTACCAGTTTGGCGCCTTGTTGCAATAAATAATGACAGCCACGCGCCAGAGGATTATGTATCGACCCTGGTATGGCCAAAACGTCTCTATTTTGTTCCAACGCCATACGTGCCGTAATCAGGGAACCGCTTTTAATTGCCGCCTCTACAACCAAAGTGCACAATGATAAACCGCTTATTATACGGTTTCTGCGTGGAAAATGTCCAGCGATTGGCGGACTTTTTAATGAAAACTCGCTAATTAGTAGTCCATTCTGGATAATTTGTTCCGCCAGTTTCAGGTGACGACGAGGATAAATACAATCAATACCGGTACCTAAAACTCCTACAGTCTGGCCATTTGCTTCAAGACAACCCATGTGAGCTTGCGCATCGATACCTAAGGCCAGGCCGCTTATTATAGTTAAATTCTGTAGCGCCAATTCTTTTGCAAAATACTTGGCATTCTCACTGCCTGTCACAGTGGGGTTACGGCTGCCAACAATAGCTAAAGTGGGTCTATCCAGAGAGGATAAATTTCCTTTTGCATACAAAACAACTGGGGGATCAGCGATTTCTTTTAACAAAACGGGATAATTTGGGCTTTCCCAGGTTAACAGATGGTGAGTGTCAGAAATACTGGCCCATTCAAGGTCCTCATCAAGCCATTGTAAATCAAAATTTGCAATGGCTTGAGCTAAAGCAGAAGGTAAACCCGCCTGTTCCAGTTCATTACAGGACAGTTGAAACATATCGCGTAAGTCAGGCCAGCGCTTTAACAGCTTGGTCACGGTGCGCGGCCCAACTTTATTGATTTTATTTAAGGCGAGAAAATAACGTAAATTACTCATGGGTTGGTTACTGTATCCAAAAGATAAACGGCACGAATAGAGCGTACTATAAGGGCATAACTGGTTTTGGTAAATGCTCGAAATACCATGGCTTCACCAATGCGCTCAGGAGGCAGTTTAATGGAAACCAGATAATTCTTAGGATCTTGCACAATGCGGGTTTTACCATATATTCCCAACACATCGCCTGGTTTAAGGCCAGAGTTTGCCCCCAGATTAATTACAACCACACTGCCTACGGCTCCTTGGCTGGTCCCTTCAGGCATATTGTTTGGCATTTCCAGAATATACCCTTTAACTTTAGTCCCAGGTGTTTGGGGTTCAAAATATAAATCAAATTCAGGGCTGTTGTTGATGAGTACTTTATCGCCCTTGGCAATCCCCATATTAATACTTGTTAACAATAGCGTGGCGGGATCGCCGCCTGCAAGGAGCTCTCCGTAACCCACTAAGGTCGCCTTGTAACCTAACAATGCTTTCGTTATTGGGTCGACATAGTTCTTACCCGCGCGAAAAATTGAATAAGCGATGGTTCCGCCTTTAGGTAATTCGGCAGAGGGGTGTAAGCCTTTAACATAGACCTCATCACCTTGTCCGCCTAACATGTGTTCTCCCATGTAGGCTACGATGTAGGGTGCGCGAACCAGCACATCCTCATCGAGGATTAACGATTCATTTAAAAAGGGTTTAGCATCGCCTAAAGGAATTGCCAAAACTGCATCATCCAGCTCGTATGATCGTATACTGGGAGAAAGCTTAATCGTGCCATTGGAAAGCACTTTGATGTAAGGATTGTTTTTATAACGACTTAAAACAAGTATTGCTCCAGGATACAAACGATCAGGATTTTTGATAGCAGGATTGGCATGCCATAGTTGTTTCCATTCCCAGGGATTTTTTAAATAACGATTGGCAATGCTCCATAAAGTATCTCCATGCTGTACAACATAGCGTGATGGTGAATCTGTTTTAAGATTAAGTGCTTGAATTCCAGTTGATAAAATGAAACAAAATAACAGGATAAGAAATCTCATGTACCAGTCCTTTGTTAAACCGTGGGCATCTTGCAGCATTACCGTATATAAGGGATAATAACATGATTTTTATGTGGAGAACCAGATAAGCAATGACTATTCGTAAGATTCTTTATTTGCCTGACGAGAGGTTAAGAAAGGTCGCAAAACCTGTGGAACGCTTCGATGATAATCTGCAGGTATTAATCAATGACATGTTTGATACGATGTACAATGCCAGAGGTGTAGGTCTCGCAGCCCCGCAGATTGGTATTAGTCTTCGTTTGTCAGTCATTGATATCATTGGGGATAAAACGGATCAATTGGTTATTATTAATCCTGAAATTATAAGTTCGGTTGGTGAGAAAGAATTTGAAGAGGGATGCTTATCGGTACCAGGTGCTTACGATAAAGTAATTCGGGCTGAGAAGGTTACGGTCAATGCGCTAGATCGTTTAGGCCAACCTATTGAAATTCAGGGCGATGGTCTATTAGCTGAGTGTTTACAGCATGAAATTGATCACATGAACGGTAAATTATTCATTGATTTATTATCCCCATTGAAAAGAGTCATGGCACGGCGGAAATTGGATAAATACAAACGACGCAAGCAAGCCGATAAATCATGAGTGGATTAAATATCGTTTTTGCAGGCACACCTGAATTTGGATTACCTTGTCTTGAGGCCATTTCTCAGTCCCCACATCATCTTAAAGCAATCTATTCTCAACCTGATCGCCCAGCGGGCCGCGGTCGTAAATTACAGGCCTCAGCGATTAAGCAATGGGCTTTGGCCCATGATATTCCAGTTTATCAACCCCTGAATTTTAAAAGCTCAAGCATCGTTGACGGGCTTGCATCGTTAACCCCTGATGTAATGGTCGTTATTGCTTATGGTTTAATTTTACCTAAAGCAGTTTTAGAAATTCCCCGTTTGGGATGTATTAACGTTCATGCATCACTTTTACCCCGCTGGCGTGGTGCCTCACCTATTCAGCATGCGATTTTGCATGGCGATAGCGAATCTGGGGTAACCATTATGCAAATGGATGCAGGTATGGATACTGGAGCCATGTTGTCTCAGGTCATTTGCCCTGTTAATTCAACAGATACTACAACCCATTTACACGATAAATTGGCGCAACTTTCTGCAAAACCCTTATTACATGTTTTAGAGAAGTTGCAACAAAATAAAAGTCGGGCTGAAAAGCAGCAGGATGGATTAGCGACTTACGCAGGTAAAATTAGTAAAGAAGATGCCTTAATCAATTGGCAAAATC
>Ga0105046_10012269_pt1 | contig 13289 bp, 13 predicted proteins | sample MAT03_FD_78385 | JGI IMG/M metagenome (GOLD analysis project Ga0105046, IMG submission 78385) | Freshwater microbial communities from Lake Fryxell liftoff mats and glacier meltwater in Antarctica - MAT-03 (megahit assembly) | ecosystem: Environmental > Aquatic > Freshwater > Ice > Liftoff... | reverse complement strand
GTTCCGTTGCTTCTTCGGCAGCGCACGGAACTCCTCGAGCATCACGGGATCGTGCTGCAACGCCTGGTCCAGGCCGGATGCGTTGAAGGGCAGGAACGCACCGGTCTCCATATCGACCAACTGCTGCGCGATCGCAACGCGCGTCACCGTGCCGTAGGAGTACATGGGGTCCCAATCCCGATAGCTCTGCTCGAAGACCATGTGGGCGAGACTGCCCATGAGGCCGATGCGGTAGAATCCATCACCGGCCCCCACATAGATCACATCGTTCTGGCAGAAACCCCAAAGCTTGGCGGTGTTCAGCACCTGGCGCGAGCCGCTGTCCGGTTGCCAGTAGAGCTTGCTCAATGCGTTGCGGATGTCCCGCACCGCAAGACCCTGGTCATCGCGCAGGCGCTCGATAGGCACCGTTGGCGTGTTCGTCCGGAATGCCTGGAACCCGAAGTACGCGCCATCGCGCAGGTCCATGCCTCCATGGTATGGCACCCAGATCGTATCCGCCTGCGCGGAAGCAGCGCACGCGAAGAAGGTGACGAGGATGAAGAGGTGAACACGGAGGGTGTTCATCAGACCACGGAACGGATCAGGGTGATCACTTCATCGGGTGCTTGCGCATGCACCCAATGTCCGGCGAACGGCACGGTCTCCACGCGACTGTTCGGGAACTGCTCCTTGATCGCGGGCAGGTCTTCGCGGATGATGTAGTTGCTCTGACCACCCCGGATAAAGGTGGTTGGCACCCGCACGGTCTCCGGCCCGATCGCCGCGAGGATCGCCGATAGATCGCGCTCCAGTAATGACACGTTCATCCGCCAGGCCAGTTGCTGATCGGTAAGCCAGTAGAGATTCTTCAACAGGAACTGCACCACGCCCGGTTCCTTTACCAGCGTGGTGAGATGCGCTTCCACCTCTTTGCGCGTGCGACCCGGCGAGAGGTCCGCGGTGCGGAGCGCCTCTACGATATGCGCCTGGTTGTTCGCGTGTTCCCGCGGGCTGATATCCACCACGACCAAATGCTTCAGTAATTCCGGCCAGCGCTGCGCGAACCGCATCGCCGCCTTGCCACCCATTGAATGTCCGACCATGACGATCCCTTTCAGCCCGAGTTGGGTCACCAGGGCGTGCAGATCCTCTGCCATGAGCGGATAGGACGCTCCATCCGTGTGCGGCGAACGCCCATGATCGCGCAGGTCGACCAGCAACACATCACAGCCTTTCGCCCCGGGATCGGTCGGTTCAGCCAGTTCCTTGCCCACGCTTCCCCAATTGTCCGACGTGCCGAAGAGGCCGTGCAACACCACCACGGGAGTGGCACCCACAGGGCCCAGACGACGGTGGAACAGGTCGACGCTCATCGCAGCTCGCGGAGGTACAAGGGGACGGTATTCTCCAGTCCGAAACGCAACGCGTCGCAGATCAGCGCGTGGCCGATGGACACTTCCAGCAGGTGCGGTACGTTCTGTTGGAAGAAAGCGAGGTTGTGAAGATCCAGGTCATGCCCGGCGTTAAGTCCCAGTCCGCGGTCCGCGGCATGCACGGCCGCCCGTGTGAAAGGGTCGACGGCCGCATTGCGATCGGCGTGGAAATGCGCAGCGTAAGGCTCGGTGTAAAGCTCGATCCGATCGGTGCCGGTATCCGCCGCGTGCGCGATCAACTCGCTGTCCGTGCCCATAAAGAGCGACGTGCGTATCCCGGCCGCTTTGAACCGCGCGACCGTGTTCGCCAGGGTGCGCTTGTGGGTTTTCGTGTCCCACCCGGCATTGCTCGTGAGCACATCCGGCGGATCAGGTACAAGGGTGACCTGGGCCGGGCTTACCTCGAGCACAAGCGCGATGAAGTCTTCGCTGGGATAGCCCTCGATGTTGAACTCGGTGGTGAGCAAAGGCTTCAGGGCGTGTACGTCGGTGCGGCGGATATGCCGTTCGTCCGGTCGCGGATGTACCGTGATCCCTTGTGCGCCGAAGCGTTCGAGGTCGAGCGCGGTGGCCACCACATCCGGGTTGTTCCCGCCGCGCGCATTGCGCAGGGTGGCCAGCTTGTTGATATTGACACTGAGACGCGTCACACAGCGATCCGTTACTTTGTCCGCCACGCGGCAGGCGCACAAAAGTAGCTTCCGCCCACGGCCACAACACCCAACGATGCACGCCATCGACCTCATCACACCGGACATTCCGCCGCTGCGCCCACAAGACGACGTTGGCCGCGCGTTGGATTGGATGGAGGAATTCAAGGTGGGGCATCTACCCGTGGTACATGAGCAGCGGTTGGTGGGTATTGTGAAGGACCAGGACCTGGTGGACCGCAGCGATCCGCGTGCGGCCATCAGCGCGGTGATGGAACAGGTGGAGGTGCCGTTCATCCGCGGTGGCCAGCATATTTATGAAGTGATGAAGCTCTTCAGCGAACGCGGGCTCACGGTGGTGCCGGTGCTCGATGAAATGGGCCGTTACCTCGGTTGCATCACCGAGCACGAGGCGCTGAAACGGCTCGCTGACGTAACGAACATCCATGAACCGGGCAGCATCGTGGTGCTGGAGATGAACCCGACGGACTACAGCCTGCACGAGATCGCGCGGCTGGTGGAAGGGAACGATGCGAAGGTGCTCAGTGTCTACAGCCATACGTTGCCGGGCAGCACGCGCATCGAGGTCACCCTCAAGATCAACCGGGAGGACATCAGCGATATCCTGCGCAGCTTTGAGCGGTACGAGTACTTCGTGAAGTCCACCTACCAGGGCTCACGCCTGCACGATGACATGCGCGGCCGTTACGAGGAGCTGATGCGGTTCATCAACCCGTGAACCACGCGTACCCCACGGGTATTTCCCCGGCTTCGCGCAGCGCCCTGCTTCCATTTCTGCTCCTGTTCTGCTGCGTTCAGTCGCACGCACAAGACACCACACCCACGCCAGCCGTTCCGGTGCGCATCATGGGGATCACCATCACCGGCAATGCGGTTACGCGCGACCGCATCATCCTGCGCGAGCTGGTGGTGAAGGAAGGCGATGTGCTGAGCGATGCCGTGCTCTTCGAAAGCCTGGAACGCAGCCGACAGAATCTGGCGAACACCGCGCTCTTCAATACAGTGACGGTGCTGCCCCTTTACCTGGCACCCGGTGCGGTGATGGTGGAAGTGACGGTGAACGAACGTTGGTACATCTGGCCCGCGTTGATCTTCGACCTGGCCGATCCGAACTTCAACACGTGGTGGCTCACCAAGGACTTCGACCGGGTGAATTACGGGCTGTACCTGTTCAAGTACAATTTCCGCGGACAGAACGAGACGCTCTACGTCAAGGCCCAATTCGGTTACACGCGCCAGTTCGCGCTACGCTACAAAGTGCCATACATCGATCGCCGGCAACTGTGGGGGCTGAGCCTGGGTGGCAGTTTTTACCAGCAGGACGAGATCACGGCGGGCACCGTCGGCAATAAGCGGGTGTTGATCGCCAACCCCGATGGGAGCAACCGCGACGAATGGAAGGGTGACATGGAACTGAGCCTGCGCCGAAGTCACGACGTGCGGCATTTCTGGCGGTTGGGTTACACACAAGCGGAAGTGCAGGACACGATCGTCCACGTCGCTACCGACTACTTCGATCGGGAAGCCAGCACCACACGGTTCCTCAGCCTGGGCTATGCGCTGGTCTGGGACCAGCGGGATGTCCGGATCTTCCCGCGCAGCGGCCACTACGCCGAGGCGCGCATCGACCGGCTGGGCCTGGGCGTGCTGGGCGAGAACGAGCCCGACATCACCACCCTCTATGGCACCGTGAAGGAATGGTGGCAGGTCCAGGACAAGGTGACGCTCGCCTTGTCCGTGCGCGGCAAAGGCACCATCGGCACACCTTCCTATTATGTGCAGGAAGGCCTGGGCTATACCCACAGCGTGCGCGGTTACGAGTACTACGTGATCGACGGTGAGCACTTCGCCTTGGGCAAGGGCAACCTCATCCTCCAGCTCATCAAGCCGCGCACCTACCGGCTGGAAGCGATGCCACTGGAAGCGTTCCGCACGTTCTACTTGGCGCTCTACCTGGACCTGTTCGTTGATGCCGGCTACGTTTGGGACAGCCGCTACGCGGAACCGAACTTCCTGGCGAACCAATGGATGAGCGGCTACGGCGCCGGACTCGATCTTGTAACGAGCTATGATCAGGTGGTGCGCGGCGAGTACACATTGAACGCCTTGGGTGAGCACGGTTTCTTCCTACATTTCACGCAACCCTTCTGAACGCCCGACACGTCGGGATGGAACACATGCGCATAGGCGTCAATGGCCGCGAAATGGAACGTGGCACCGCACCGGTGGTGACCAATGTGCTGGCGCGTATGCGGCACAACGGCATGGAGCCGCACCTTACACCCACGCTGGTGAAGTGGCTGGCGGACAGTGGTGAACCGGCTGAACATCCCCTGCTGGCCGAGGGTGATCTCGCCGCACAGGAGTTGGACCTGTGCGTGGGTCTTGGCGGTGATGGCACCCTGCTGGATACCGTGGCTCTGGTGGGCCGAAGCCGGATCCCCGTCCTAGGTGTCAACCTCGGGCGGCTGGGCTTCCTTTCCAACGTGCGGCTGGAAGAACTCGACGAAGCGCTGCTGGCGCTGAAAGATGGTCGCTACTCCTTGCAGGACCGCTCGCTGTTGGAGGTACTCGACAATGCCGATCTGCTCGGCGACCGCAACTTCGCGCTCAACGAGGTGAGCGTTCACAAACGGGATAGCGCGAGCATGATCGCCGTACACGTACACCTCGGCGCGGATTACCTCAACACCTATTGGGCCGATGGCCTGATCATCGCCACACCCACCGGCTCCACCGCATACTCGCTCAGTTGCGCCGGACCGGTGGTCTACCCTACTGCTGATGCACTGGTGATCAACCCGATCTCGCCGCACAACCTGAACGTGCGCCCCTTCGTGGTACCGGACCACTACACCATCCGCCTGCAACTGGATGCCCGTTCGGACAAATGCCTGCTGAACCTCGACGCACGCAGCACCTCGATCGATGGGCAGAGCACCGTTACCCTGCGCCGGGCGCCCTTCACCGTGAAGATGGTGCAGCTCGAAGGCAACGATTTCCTCAGTACCCTGCGCGCGAAACTGAACTGGGGACTGGACCTGCGGACGCCGAGGCCGGGGGGAGAGTGATCGAACGTGCCGTCGATCGTCGATCTTCAGCCCGACGGACGCACTGAAGAGGGCACATACCTTTATGCCCATGCGATTGGATGATGCCACATTGACACAGCTACGGTCGTTCTTCGCCGCGTACCCGGTGAAGAAGGCTTACGTTTTCGGCTCGTTCGCCCGGGGGGAAGCCAAGGCGAACAGCGATCTTGATCTGCTGGTGGACATTGATCGATCGATACCGTTCGGCCTGGCCTTCGTGCAAATGCAGTTGGACCTGGAGAAATTACTAGGCCGCAGGGTGGATGTGGTTACGCGCGCCGCCCTCTCCAAATACATCGAACCGTACGTGAACAAGGATCTTCAATTGATCTATGCGCGAGCGGAGGCGTGATCGGCTGCGGCTCCAGCATATCCTGGACGCGTGCGATGCGGTAATGCTTTCCTGGAGGGTAAAGTCGAGCGTGATCTGGTCACCGATAAACTCTTGGTTTAGGGTGTTACCCGCCAGATCGAGATCATCGGCGAAGCCTCGAACATGATCTCGCTGGAATTGCGGGCAGAGCATCCGGAAGTGCCGTGGGCGCAGATCATCGGTATGCGCCACAAGATCGTCCATGAGTACTTCTCAGTGCAGACGGACACGGTTTGGGACGTTGTGAAGAACGACATTCCTGTGTTGCGTCACGCATCGCGACGATCCTTACCACCTTGCCTGAAGGGGGCTTTTGAACGATCATCGGCTTCCGAGATCATGTACCGGGATGGGGTGATCACACCAAGCCGATCAAAGACATCGAGATCAGGAACGATACGCTGTACGTTTCAGGTGCGTTCACACAGGATGCCGGTGCTCCGGGGAACGGGGTGCCTACTTCGACGGCACATCGTGGAATGACATGGGTGGTGGGGTGATCCTCACGCTTCAACCGGCCAGTACCACGGGGATGGCTATGCAGTGGTTCCATGACGAACTCTATCTAACCGGACAGTTCAACGAGGCGGGAGGCATGCCCTTAGAAGATGCCCTGGTAAAATGGAACCGGCATCAGTGGTGTTCGCTTCCAGGAAACTTGGACGATCCAAATACTGCGATCGATCGGGTGTTGGATATGACCGTTTGGCGCGACAGCCTATTCGTTTGCGGTTCGTTCACGACTATAGACGGGGAGCCTGCACGCCATGTAGCTCAATGGATCGGTGGCGAAGCAACGCTGGATTGCAGCCCTTCTGTTGGAGTCACGGAGTATCAGACTCCAGGGGTGATCACGCTTGTGCCGAACCCAGCGACTACGACGATCACGATCCAGGGTCTTTCGTCGGAGGTGAAAAGGATCCAAGTCGTGGATGCTTTAGGAAAGATCGTAATGCAAGTAACGCCCAGCGTTACACTGGACATCTCTTTCCTCCCTCATGGGGCATATTCGCTGCAAGCGTTCGGCGATAGTGGAAGGATCCTGGCTAACGAGCGTTTTGTGAAGTAGGTGGAAACGGCGAGCTGACGAGATCTTGTCGTAGGTTCTGAACAGAAAGTCCTCACATCTAGGCCCGGAAAACACTGATCTCTTGTAAGCCTTCGGCTAAGTAGCTGTTATAGGGGGTGCGGATATTGGATGTGTCGTCGCAGTGAGTCCACCGGCATTCATTTCACGATCCTTAACGCACAACATCCCTTCCGGCTTTGCCCCTTGCTGCCGACCAGTAACTTCGGCCCCGCGCCTTGGCGGCATACCATGCCCAAGGTCACCACGTTACGAAGCCGATGCAACGCCTTCCGCTCCTGTTCCTGAGCCTGTTGTTCTGGCCTTCCCTGCGCGCGCAGGTCAATGAGATCGGCGGCACCATCGGCGCCAGCTATTACATCGGGGACCTGAACTCGCGCCATTACCCGCGCGACACCAAGCTGGCCGGGGGCATCGTGTTCCGCCACAACCTGAACGACCGCTACGCTGTTCGTCTTCAGGGACTGTACGGCACATTGCAGGCCTACGACGGCGATTCGCCCGATAGCCTTCAGGTATTACGGAACCTGCACTTCCGTTCCAAGCTCACCGAAGTCTCCCTGGTGCTGGAGATCAACTTCTTCAAGTACCGGCTCCGGGGCAAGGACGGCCGCAAGTGGACGCCCTTCGTTTTCGGTGGGCTCGCCTACTTCCGCGCCAATCCCAAAGCCCAGTTGGACGATACCTGGTACGACCTGCAGCCCTTGGGCACCGAGGGCCAGGGGACCAGTAACGGTGGCGAGGTGTACAAGGTGGACCGGATGTCGTTGCCCTTTGGGGCAGGGTTGAAATTCAACCTGGGGCGTGTGGACATACAGGTGGAGTGGGGCCTGCGGCGCACCTGGACCGACTACATCGACGATGTGAGCGGCACTTACGTGGACAACGACCTGCTGGCTTTCGAGAACGGTCCGCTGGCCGCTCAGCTGGCCGACCGCAGCCTGAGCGACGCACCCGCCTATACCCAGGCCGGCCAGGCCCGGGGCGATGTGAACACCACCGACTGGTACCAGTACACCGGTCTGGCCGTCACCTACATCATCAGCCGCTTCTCCGACTGCGACGAGCAGTACAACTGGATGAAGCGCAAGCACTGAACCGGCCCTTTTTGGTCACCTTTGCGCTCCTTTTGCAACAGGCCTCCACCCCAGCTGACGAATTGCGGCTGCGCATCGATGCGGAGCGCGTGCCCGCGCACGTTGCCATCATCATGGACGGCAACGGCCGCTGGGCGAAGCAGCACGGCGAGCACCGCATCGTTGGCCATGCCAACGGCGTGCGTTCGGTACGTGAGGCCTTGACCGGGGCCACGGAGATCGGGATCAGGTACCTCACGCTCTACGCCTTCAGCACGGAGAACTGGAACCGCCCGCAGGATGAAGTGGACGCGCTGATGGACCTGCTGGTGAAGACCGTGGTGAACGAACTGAACGAGTTGCACGAGAACGAGGTGCGCTTGAACGCCATTGGCGATCTGGACAGCCTGCCGACCGAATGCCGTTCGATCCTGCAGGACGCCATCAAGCGCACCGCCGGCAACACCCGCATCATGCTGACGTTGGCCCTGAGCTACAGCGCGCGCTGGGAGATCACCAACATGGCCCGCTCCCTGGCCGTGGCAGCGAAAGCCGGGGAACTCGATCCAGCGACGATCGACGAGCGGACCGTGGCGGACCACCTGAACACAAGCGGCATCCCCGATCCGGAGCTGCTGATACGCACCAGTGGTGAGCAACGCATCAGCAACTTCCTTTTGTGGCAGATCGCGTACGCGGAACTCTGGTTCACGCCGGTGCTCTGGCCGGATTTCCGCAAGGAACACCTTTACCAGGCGGTGCTGGATTTCCAGAACCGCGAACGCCGCTTCGGCCTCATCAGTGAACAGGTCACCCCGAGCTGATATGCGCCGACTCCTCGTTCTGCTCCTCGCGGCCTATGGCTTGATGCCGCTTCTTGCACAGCCTGTCCTGATCCCGACGATGGACTACGGCATGCCGCAGGAGTACGAGATCGGTGGCATCACCGTGAGCGGCACGCAGACCGTTGACCCGAACGCGGTACAACTCTTCGCCGGCCTGCGCGTGGGTGACAAGATCGAGGTGCCAGGCGATCGCATCTCAAGAGCCATCCGCAACCTCTGGGACCAGAAGCTCTTCAGCGACGTGCGCATCGATGCCGCAGAGGTCCGCGGTCGCACCATTTTCCTGCACATCATCGTCACGGAGAAGCCGCGCCTCAGCCGCTTCAAGTTCAACGGGGTGAGCAATAGCGACGCCGACAAGCTCCACGATGAGGTGGAACTCGTGCGCGGGCAGCAGGTGAACGAGGCCGTTCTCGCCAATACGCGCCGTGCGATCAAGGCCTATTACGTGGACAAGGGTTTCTTGAAAGCCGATGTGGTGATGCAACAGGAGGTGGACACCGCGCGCAGCGCGATGGAGAATGGTGTGATCCTGTACCTGAACGTGGAGCGCGGGCAGCGTGTGCGCATCAAGGACGTGGTCTTCGAAGGCAACACCGCGTTGAGCGACGATCGCCTGCGCCGCGCAATGAAGAAGACGCGCCAGAAGCGCTGGTACAACATCTTCGGCAGCAGCAAATTCATCGCCAGCGAGTTCAAGAACGACCTCAATGCCGTGCTGGACGTGTACAACAACGAAGGGTACCGCAACGCGAGCATCACCGGCGACACGATGTACTTCGTGAGCGAGAGCAAGGTGCGCGTGGTGGTGACGGTGGACGAGGGGCAACGCTTCCACTTCCGCAACATCACCTTCAGCGGCAACACGAAACACACCACGGCGGAACTGGACGCGATCCTCAACATCCACCGCGGGGATGTTTACAGCAAGAAGATATTGGAGAGCCGCCTCTACATGAACGCGAACGGGCGCGACATCAGCTCGTTGTACATGGACGATGGCTACCTCGCCTTTTACCCCGATCCCATCGAGATGGTGGCGGAAGGCGACAGCATCGACCTGGAGATCCGTATCCGCGAAGGCAAGCAGTACCGTATCCGCAACGTGATCATCAGGGGCAACTCCAAGACCAACGAGCACGTTGTGCGGCGGGAGATCCGCACCAAACCCGGCGAGCTCTTCGACCGCAGCCTGGTGATCCGCACGCAGCGCGAACTTTCGCAGCTCGGCTACTTCGATCCCGAGAAACTCGGCGTGAACCCCATCCAGGACCCACGCTCCGGCACTGTGGACCTGGAGTACACGGTGGAGGAGAAACCGAGCGATCGCCTGGAATTGAGCGGTGGGTGGGGCGCGGGCCGTCTGGTGCTTTCAGTGGGCCTGTCGTTCACCAACTTCTCGTTGCGCAACATCAGGAACAAGGCGGCCTGGCAGCCGCTGCCTTCCGGTGATGGACAAACATTGAGCGTTCGCGCGCAAACCAATGGCGCCTTCTTCCAGAGCTACAGCATGTCCTTCGTTGAGCCCTGGCTCGGTGGACGTAAACCGAATTCGCTCAGCTTCTCCATCTACCACTCGGTTCAAACCAATGGCGTGGACCGTGACAGCCCGTTGCGCCAGTCGTTGCTCATCAGCGGTGCCTCCATCGGCCTGGGCAAGCGCCTCACCTTCCCGGACGACTTCTTCATCCTGCGCCAGACGGTGGCCTACCAGCTGTACGACCTGCGCAACTACAGCAGCGGCCAGGTGATCTTCGCGTACACCAATGGCACCAGCAACGTGCTCAGTTACCAGGTCCAACTCTCACGCAATTCGGTGGACCAGCCGTTCTTCGCGCGCTCGGGATCGGACATCACCCTCACGGTGAAAGCCACTCCGCCCTATTCGTTATTGCAACCTTCCAAGGACTACACCGCGCTGGAACCCGATGAGCTGTACAAATGGGTGGAGTTCCACAAGTGGAAGTTCACCATGCAGTGGTTCAACAAACTCTCCAACAGCAAGAGCGGCCACAACCTGGTGCTTATGCTGCGCTCGGGCTGGGGCTTCTTGGGCAAGTACAACGATCAGATCGGCGAATCGCCCTTCGAGCGCTTCTACCTCGGCGGTGCGGCCCTCACCGGCTTCCAGCTCGATGGTCGGGAGATCGTGGGGTTGCGCGGCTACGACGACTTCTCCCTCTCCCCTGCCACCGGCAACTTCCTCATCTCCAAATACACCGCCGAGCTCCGCTTTCCGCTCTCGCTCAATCCATCCGCCACCATCTACGCCCTCGGCTTCCTGCAGGCTGGCAACACCTGGCGCAATTGGGACCGTTATGATCCGTTCAAGCTCTACCGCTCCGCCGGAGTCGGCCTGCGATTGTTCCTGCCCATGTTCGGGCCCATGGGCCTGGATTACGGCTGGCGACTGGACGATGTACCCACCGCTCCGTTCATGGCCAAGAGCCAGTTCCACTTCACGATCGGCATAGATCTTGGCGAGCTCTGAACGGGATCAATTACTTTCGACAGCTTCGCATGAACCGCACGATCCCCTACACCTTCGCCCTGCTCGCGCTGGTGACGATGGCCCTTCCGGCCGAGGCGCAACGCATCGCCTTCGTGAACACCAAGTACATCCTGGAGCAGATGCCCGAGTACGAGAGCGCGCAAAAGGAACTGGACCGGCTGAGTACGCAATGGCAGGAGGAGATCGATGAGCGGCACCTGCAGATCAAGCGCATGCGCGACGCCTACAACGCGGAAGCGATCCTGCTCACCGAGGAGATGAAGCGCTCGCGCCTGGAGGAGGTCGATCGCCGTGAACGCGAAGCGCGCGACCTGCAGAAGAAACGCTTCGGACCCAATGGCGACCTGTTCAAGAAACGCGAGGAACTGATCCAGCCGATCCAGGACCGGGTGTACACCGCAGTGAAGGAAGTTGCGGGCACCAGTTACGTGGCGGTATTCGACATCGGCGGGCAGAGCAGCAACCTGCTCTTCGCCAGTGAGAGGTACGACAAGAGCGACAGCGTGTTGCGCAAGCTCGGCATCCGCCCCAAACGTGAAGGCACTGGCGGCGGCAACGAAGAAGAATTCGGCGAACCACCACCCGAGGAAGCACCAAAGGAGAAACCCGAAGGTGGTGGCGACACCTCACCGCCACGCGATGGCGGCGGCACCGCCAGCCCCTCCAAATAAACCAGATGAACATTCCCCCCCTGATGAAGAACCTCATACTCGCACTGGGCCTCGCGCTCGTTTCACTCGCACCGGCCCAGGCCCAAAAGCTCGGTCATATCGACCGCCAGAAACTGATGCTCACCCTGCCCGAACGCAAGGACGCCGAAGCCAAGATGCAGGCCTTCGCCAAAACGCTTGATGAACGCCTGAAGGCCATGGGCGCCGAATACCAGGCCAAGGTGGCCGCCGCACAAGCTGCTGGTGAGACCATGACACAGACCGAGAAGGAGATCGCCGTGCGCGAGATCGGCGAACTCGAAGAGCGCATACAGGCCGCCCAGGAGAAAGCCCAGGAGGACCTGTCCAAGCAGGAAGAGGAATTGCTGCGGCCCATGGTGGAGAAGACCAACCTGGCTATCAAGGAGGTGGCCGACGCGAACAATTTCACCTACATCTTCGACACCAGCACCGGCTTCGTGCTCTACTACGAGAAGGGCGAGGACATCCTGCCCCTGGTAAAAGCCAAGCTCGGCATCCAGTAGATCTATCTTGTGCGCCGTGGTCAACGATCGACCCATCGGCATCTTCGATAGCGGCATCGGTGGCCTCACCGTTACAGCCGCCATACGCCAGGCGCTCCCCCACGAGCGCCTGTTGTATTTCGGCGACAACGCCCACATCCCGTATGGCGATCGGACATTGCGCGAGGTGCGCTCCTTCAGCACCACCATCGTTCGCGCGCTGCTCGCCAAGGGCTGCAAGGTGATCGTGATCGCGTGCAACACCGCCAGCGCCGCTGCCCTGCGTGTGCTGCGCGAAGCCTATCCGCACACGTTGTTCGTGGGGATGGAACCCGCGATAAAACCCGCTGCGGAGCGATCGCGATCACGCGTTGTTGGCGTCATCGCCACGAGCGCGACCTTTCAAGGCGAACTGTTCGCTTCGGTGATGGAGCGCTACGCACAGGATGTGACCGTGTTGGAACAACCGTGTCCGGGCCTGGTGCAGGCGATCGAAGCGGGTGATCTGGCCACCGAGGGCACCGAGCACATGCTGCGCGCGTGGCTCGAACCGATGCTCGCCCAGGGCATGGATGAGTTGGTGCTCGCTTGCACGCACTACCCACTTGTGCGCCCGCTCATCGAACGCATCTGCGGTCCGCAGGTCGGCATCATCGATCCGGCGCCCGCTGTGGCCCGGCAGATCGATCGCTTATTGACCGAACGCGCGTTGCACGCCACCCCCACCGACCAAGGCCAGTTCCAATGCCGGGCCAGCGGCGACTTGGCGAGTTCACGACGGATGCTCACCTTGTTGCGATTGCCGGATGAGGACCTGGTGCAGGCGCCTTGGGTGGGAAACTCGCTCACGCTGCCTTGAACAAGTGCCCGAAGGCGTGGAGAAAGTGGAGTTGCGCATGGTGGATTCCTCAGGCCGCTTGGTGCTCTTCCGCTCCCGCAGGGTCACCGCCTCGGGACCCTGCGGCGCGCAAGGCTATCTCCACTCCCGCAGGATCACCGCCTCGGGACCCTGCGGCACGCAAGGCTACCTCTCTACCTCCACTC
>Ga0105046_10012268_pt1 | contig 13289 bp, 13 predicted proteins | sample MAT03_FD_78385 | JGI IMG/M metagenome (GOLD analysis project Ga0105046, IMG submission 78385) | Freshwater microbial communities from Lake Fryxell liftoff mats and glacier meltwater in Antarctica - MAT-03 (megahit assembly) | ecosystem: Environmental > Aquatic > Freshwater > Ice > Liftoff... | reverse complement strand
TGGTTAACATTGCTTTTTTGCTATAAGTTGCATCGCCACACTTGCGTCGCACTCCCGAAAAACATCGGGACGATGTGCGTTTGTTACAGTGCAGGTGTGCGAAAAAATGGTACACTGACTTTCCTGCTCTCTGACCATCTCGGAAGCACGTCCCTGACCACAGACTCTGCGGGCAATGTCATCTCGGAGTTACGCTACACCGCGTGGGGAGAAGTCAGATACCAAGCTGGGACTACGTCCACGAGCTACACGTATACGGGACAATACAGTAACACCGCGGACTTTGGCCTGATGTTCTACAACGCACGCTGGTACGACAGTCAACTGGGACGTTTCACCCAAGCGGATTCGATTGTGCCGGGTGAAAAAATTTCACAGTCTTGGGATCGGTTCGCATATGTGGGTAATAATCCTGTGAAAAATACTGACCCTGATGGTCGTTGCTATCCACTATGCACAATGGCAATAGGGGCGGCCGTTGGCGCTATAGCAGGAGCCGCAATATATACATATAATAATCACGGCACGAATTTTGATTATACAGAATTTGCAGTAGCTGTTGGGGCAGGGATAATAACAGGTGGGTTGGTGGGAACAGGGGTTGGAATTGGAATGGCGGCGGCGACAGGTACAGTAGCAACAACAGCTGCTGGGATAGTTTTGGCTGATGCTTCAATGGCAATAGGTGCTGGAACTTCTGGAGCTTTAACAGCGGCAAGCTATACCACTAGCCATCCAGGTGAATTTGACGCACTAGATTTTACGGCGCAAACTGTAACCTCAACGATTGCTGGTGGTACTTCCTCCAATCCTAGTGCTGGCGTTGCGGCAAGGATTGCAACTAATGTGATTGCTGGGGAGGTAAGCTACCTTACAAATGGAACTAATACGCACACAGCGACGGGCGTGTTAATAACTGGTGTGGGGTCTGCAGTATTAAGCGCGCCAAACATTCCGATAATAGATAATAGCGGAAAATTTCTTTTTCCTAAACAAACTTTTACCAATTTGAAAATCGGTGTTGTTAATGGTGGACTTTCATTTTTTGTAACAGGCTTCGGTGCTAACTTCGGGGGAAAATTTGATGAAGATTATTTTGAATAGAGATGATTACTGCAATGATTATAGAGAGGAGTAAATTGCATGGATAATTTTAGCTATTACCTAGGTGTGGTCGTATTGATTATATCTTTAGCGATTCGATTCGCATTTTCTCCGAAAAGGGGGGTAACCAAACTGCAAGATTGGGCAGAAGAAGGAATGCCATTCAATGCAGTGACCCTGTTAAGTTTAATGGGAATTCTTTGGATAATTATGGGTATTATTATAACCTTGGGCAAAAAATGGTTTGAGGCGGGCTTTTTTCATGATACTGTCGTGCAGCCTCTTTTAATATCTATTCCCTTTTTCTTATTTAAGTGGTTTATTGATAAATACCGAAGGAATAAATAATTTATGGGAGAGAATGGGGAACAAGGAAATTGATAGTAACGTTTTCAACTTGACATATGACGTAGGAAGCAGTTGGTGGACGTGAAGCAAAGCAATAATGCATGCTCGGTGACCATATTTCGACAAACTCAATATAAGCCTTGGGGAGAAGTCAGATATCAAGCTGGGACAACGTCCACGAGCTACACCTATACGGGACAATACAGCAACACCGCAGACTTCGGCCTGATGTTCTACAACGCACGCTGGTACGACCCTGCGTTGGGACGCTTCGCCCAAGCGGATTCGATTGTGCCGGGCGGAGTCCAAGGGGATGATCGGTATGCTTATGTCAATAATAATCCTGTCAATGGGACGGATCCCACGGGGCATATGACAGTAGAAGACCAAGGCGGAAGCGCTTATACAGCATTACCTCTTGCCTCTGATGAGGATAGCGATGATGATGTCGTTTCGTCTCTTGAGGATGATGGCAAGGGACCAGGGTTGAATTCGCCAACTCAGTCGTCGGATGATTGCCTTCTTGGTGATGAGGGACAATTATCTTGTTATGTAGATTTTTCTGCTTCCGATACACGTAATATTTACAAAAGTTTAGACAATTTTTCGTATAATCTTGGTCTACTTAGAATTATCTCTGCTGCTATATTTGGATTTGTTGTAGGTTCAATAAGCCCAGTGTCCGGGGTCATTGTTGCAATTATTGTTTACCTCGCATTTGAAAATGAAGTAAAAGACATTAATGCATTACGAGATACATTTATAGTTAACGAAGATACAAGTGTGCTTTTTGAAAGAAGTAGTTCGAATGACCCGATATATATCAACAATAGAAATACGCCAATTGATGGATATCTTGCCACATCAATAATAAACCGAATAATAAACGCAGTAGCTTCTCGACCAGAAGACTAAGACTTTTTGAAATTCAAGACAAAAGCACCATCCGTGATTTTGCACAAGGTCAATATTTTTTACGGATACCACCCCACTGATGCGTGAAAGTTATTCCATACACACTAACATACGGAAACTATCTCATATGAATAACGGAAACACCAAAATTCAAATTAACCATATTCTTTTTAGTTTGACGACGACTTTCGTTTCTCTTGGCTCAATATTTTTTTCGTTTCATTTTTGGCGTGCGCACCTTGATTACCCACCCTTTCCGCCTACATATTTTCAAATAACAATTCGTTTTTTGCCCTACATTATTTTCGGGGTAGTTCTAATTATTACTGGTATGGGTTTAGCGAAACTATCAATAAAAAAAGAAAATATATTTTCTTCAGTTTTATTTCGACTCAAAAGAGTAGGGTTATTTTTAACCAACACGATAACTTTTATTACTGGTGTTTTTTTGTTGAATTTTGGAATAGTTTTATTGTTACATATTGGCTCATTGGTGTTGATTTGGACGACTGTTGAAGAACTAATATCTATTATAAATAGTCGTTAAAGAAAAATATCCAACAAACTCGATAGACAATTCATCGGCGGCGTGACCACTTACTTTGTGGGCGCTCATTACGAGTTGACAGGTGCAGTTGTCACCAAGTATTATTTCGCTGGGACTCAACGCATCGCGACACTTGCGCCGCACTCCCAAAAAACATCGGGACGATGTGCGTTTGTTGCAGTGCAGGTGTGCGAAAAGGGGCTATACTCACCTTCTTGTTCTCTGATCATCTCGGAAGCACGTCCCTGACCACAGACTCCACAAACCATGTCATATCAGAGTTGAGCTACAAACCCTAACGGCGGGCATAAATGGAAAAACAGGTAAAATAGTGCCATGTTAAAAGCCCTGATCAAAACCATGCGCCCGCGTCAATGGGTGACAAAAAATGTATTTATTTTTGCCGCAATCGTATTCGACAAACAATTGTTCATCGTCGATTCTTTTCTGCGAACATTGGCGGGCTTCGCGTTGTTCTGCCTGATTTCATCCAGTGTCTATATATTCAACGACATCGCGGATATCGAAGCAGATCGTCAACACCCCGAAAAGAAAAATCGTCCGATTCCCTCTGGCACACTGCCCCTCTCCGCCGCGTGGACAGCCGGTATTGTATTGGCGGCCTTCACACTGAGTACAAGTTTCCTGCTCGCGCCGTCTTTCGGATATGTGATCGGCGTATATTTTTTACTGATCATGGCCTATTCAAAATGGCTTAAGCACATCCCGATTGTGGATGTGCTTGTTATTTCAGCAGGCTTTGTTTTGCGGGTGGGCGCTGGCGTTACGCTCATTCAAGTGGAACGTTTCTCACCCTGGCTATACGTGGTCATGACTCTGCTTTCCTTGTTCCTTGCCTTTGGCAAACGCCGCGCCGAATTGGCCTTGCTCCTACAGGGCGCAGGCTCACACCGCAAAGTTTTGGATGGCTACACCCTGCCCCTGCTCGATCAATACATCATGATCGTTTCAGGCACAACCATTGTCGCTTATTCACTGTACACATTCTCCGCGCCCAACGTGCCAGAAAATCACAGCATGATGCTCACCATTCCATTTGTGGTCTATGCCATCTTCCGTTATCTCTATCTGATCGAAGTCAAACACGCGGGCGGCGCACCCGAAGAAATTTTATTATCAGACCGCCCGTTTCAAGCTGCAATGATCCTCTGGGGAGTTGCCGTTCTGGCGATCTTTTACCTTTCGTGAAAGCATCCGCGCCCGGCAAGATCATTCTTTTTGGCGAACATGCGGTGGTTTATAACCGCCCCGCGCTTGCCGTACCCGTCACGCAAATTCATGTGGATGTCGAAGTTTTGGATTCGCCCCGCGCAGGGATATTTATCCACGCCGCGGGCATTGACCTGCACGCCGAGCTTAATTCGCTTCCTATCGACCATCCAATGGGTCAGGCGATTCTCAATCTTTTTCAACGCTGCGACATTTCACAAATACCCGATCTCGAAATCAATATTTCATCCACGATTCCTGTCGCCTCCGGGCTTGGCTCAGGCGCGGCAGTTTCTGTTGCCTTAATCCGCGCACTGGCTTCTTTTCTCATTCAGCCGCTGGCAGAAGATGACATTAATTCACTCGTCTATGAGATCGAAAAACTTCATCATGGCACACCCTCAGGCATTGATAACACGGTCATCACCTACGCCAAACCCGTTTACTTCATCAAAGGGCAGCCGCTGGAAACCTTCAAAGTAGGCAAGCCATTCACCATTGTGATCGGCGATACAGGCATCCCCGCGCCCACCAAAGAATCAGTAGGTGACCTGCGCCGCTTGTGGTTGAAAAATACAAACGTTTATGAAAATTTCTTCAACGAAATTGCCCAGATCGCATTGATCGCGCGCCGCTCCATTGAAAGTGGTCAACCTGAATTGCTCGGCGACTTAATGGATCACAACCATTCCCTGTTGCAGGAGATGACCATCTCTTCTCCCGAGTTGGATAGGTTGGTAGATGCTGCGCGTAAGGCCGGCGCACTCGGCGCAAAACTCAGCGGCAGCGGACGGGGCGGCAATATGATCGCGTTGGTTGAACAGGCCAAGGCCGATTCGGTTGCGAGTGCATTAATATCCGCAGGTGCAAAAAATACAATTATTACAGAAGTCAGCTAGCAGGAAATAATTCCATTTGGGATTGGGTCCATATATAAAATGAATGAAAAATGGTTTGCCCCTGTCCTTCCTTATCTCGCCGTGTGGATGGGATTATTTTTATTTAAGAGTGCCTGGACGGCATTGATCGGATTGCATATCGCGTTTCTATGTGTGCTGGCATTCTATCAATCAAAACCTGCGCCGATACATCTTTTCAAAAGCAAAAAATCCAAATGGATTGTATTCAACCTCCTGCTTTGCGGGCCGGTCGGATTGGGCATTTATTATCTACATTCCTTTGTTGGGTTGGCGCTCAATTTTAAAATGCAGTTGGCCCAACTCGGTTTGAATACAAACACTTTGCCGGCCTTTATTGCTTATTTTTCACTGGTCAATCCATTTTTGGAAGAGTATTTTTGGCGTTCATTTTTTGGAAGCGGCACAAAAGGTTTTTACATTGGCGACCTGCTCTATGCCAGTTATCACGTGTTCATTCTTATTAATAAAGTATCCATACTCGCCACGTTATTTTCCATTGTTTGCCTGACCTTCATCGGTTGGTTTTGGCGGCAGAGCCGGCGTGAAGATCAGGGTCAGCTCGCGGCGGTGCTCGGTCACATGGCCGCGGATTTTTCCGTTTTGACGGCTGTGTTTTTTTTGGTCAAATGAAACCATGAATATCTTTCTTCTTAAATTAATTCTCGCACCGCTCATTATTGGTTCTGCCAGTCTGGCTGGCAGAAAGTGGGGGCCGGCGGTCAGCGGCTGGATCGTAGGCCTGCCGCTCACTTCGGGTCCCGTTGTGTTTTTCGTCGCTCTTAGCCATGACCGTGCTTTTGCGTTTGAAGCAGTTCGAGGCGTGTTAAGCGGCGGCTTTTCACTCGTCGCGTATTCGCTGACCTATGCATGGCTGGCAAAACGTTTCAGTTGGAAAATTTCGTTTGCAGCAGGTGTGATGGTATTCGGCGGAATGACGGCCCTGCTTCAACAAGCCATCATTCCATTCGTTCCACTTTTCTTTTGTATCCTCGCTGTGATTCTGCTGGGCGTCTGGCTGATGCCAAAATATGAAGTCGTCGTCTCCACATCCACGCCGGGCAAATGGGACATCCCTTCGCGCATTCTACTCGGTACAAGTTTTATCATCCTCGTCACCGGCATTGCTCCATATATAGGCGCTCGACTCACAGGATTATTAACCACCATTCCGTTGTACGTCAGCATCCTGACGATTTTTGCACATCGAAACGACGGAGGTGCAAGCGCGATTAATGTTCTGCGCGGATTGATCTACGGATTATTTGCCTTCGCTTCTTTCTATCTCGTACTTGGGTTGCTCATCCCGAACAATAGCCTCGCCTTAGCATTCTCTGCCGCGATCATTGCAACGTTGCTGACACAAGGCATCACGCTGTTGGTACTCAACCAGGCACACAAATAAAATAGCGCGGGATAAAAATCCCGCGCTATTAATTGGCAAATTTCTGCTATTCCTCAGGTGGCTTTACAGCGATAAACTCACGATAGATCAATAAGTCGTAAACAATTTTTAGACCGCCTGTAAGAAAAAAAGGCACGCTAAATAAGCTGGGAATGCTGAAGAATAACCCGGTCAACATAGGGGAGATGGCGGCTCCCACCGAACGGGCAATGGCAGTCACACCCGCAGCGGCGGAGCGTTCGTCTGGCGCCACAACAGCCATCGTGTAGGATTGACGCGCGGGTACGTCCATTTGAGAAATGCTAAAGCGTAATAATAAAATCGTAATGGCAAGCGGCAGGTTGGGCATCAACGGGACGAGGATCAACAAGATATTGGATGGGATGTGCGTGAAGACCATGGTGTTGATCAAGCCAAATTTGGCAGCGATACGCGCGGCTAATAAAGCCGAGATACCCGCCAATACATTTGCGCCAAAGAAGATACTGCCGAGAACACCCGAGTCGACTCCGTATTTGATGTGAAACCAATACGCGATCATGCTTTGCACGATCAAGCCGCCGGCGAAAGCATCCAGCGCAAAGAGTGCGCTCAACTTGAAGACAACGTTTCGTGATTTATGTAATCCCAGCACTTTCTTAGGTTGATCTGCTGTATTGATTTGAATGACTTCAATGGCGGGTGAAAGATTTAAGAAAAGAAGAGTTAATAACAGGCCGCCGATGGCATAGCCCATCAAAATGAATCGATAGGCTTCCAATGCAGACCAACCTTTGGTTTGCAAAATTTGTGCGAGCCAGCCGCCAGCCAATGCGCCTGTGGCCGTTGCAAATGAACCGACGAGGTTATACCAGGCGAAGACCTGAGTCCGTTTTTCATTTGCAATAATATTTGTCAACCCGGCCTGTTCGATTGAAAGAAACGGGCCGATCTCATTTCCGCTGGGGCTGATGACGCCGATGATGGCGGCGGCCATCAAGACGATGACATTATTCGTCAGGATGAAAACAATGCCAGCACCGAGCATCAGCAGCCCGCCGATTAACAATGTGCGTTTGCGCCCATAACGGTCTGCGCTGGTGGTGAGCCAAAGGGAGATGCCTGCGTCACCAGCGAGAGTCAAGGTGAATACCAAGCCGATCATTTTTTCACTGAGACCTGTCTCGGCAAGATAGAGCGCAAGCACCACTGAAAGAAATCCGTAGCAGAACAGGCGAATGATGCGGGTGGTGAAGAGCAGGGTAGTGTCTCGTTGATTTGTCATATTCCATTTTTTCCTTCTTGTTACGATTATAGGTCTTTTTCTGATGTGATAGAAATTTGGTTGAAGGTCGAAAAAACTTTGCCTAAACTCCCCTATTGAAATAGAGGATAACGCCTCTAACTCCATGCTGTGAATACGCGTAAACTTATGGAAGATATATGAAAAGTTTATGAGAAGAACTTGAACCTATATCCCAGAATCAACATTTTTAATGAGGAGATTACCATGAAAAAATTATCGTTCGTACTATCCCTGATCGTGCTGGCATCGCTGGTTCTTTCAGCCTGCGGCGCGCCCACTGCTGCGCCCACGGCAGCGCCTGTTGTTGCAACTGAACCGCCCGCTCCGACGGAGGCTCCCGTACCCGCATGGCAAGGACCCGATGGCGCACTCGTATCCATTCCCATCGCTTCCGCTCCCACGCTTGACGGCGTAGGCGACGAAGCCTTTTGGGCTGATGCTGAAGAGATCGTCATTGATGTAGATGGCGGCTTTGGTGGTTTTGAAACCAAGGCACACCTCAAGTCAGTCTACACTGCCGACAGTGTTTACTTCCTGTTGAGCTATGACGATCCCACTGAATCCTTCTTCCGCTCTCCCTGGCAGAAACAGGAAGACGGCACTTGGATGCAAATCAAAGACCCAGATGACAAAGGCGGCGACAACAATACCGTTTACGAAGATAAATTCTCCTTCATCTGGCCGATCAACAACAGTATCCCCAAGTTCGAGACCAAAGGCTGCTATACCGCCTGCCATAGCGGCGAAAATGCTGATGAGAAACCTTACGGCAACAAGTTCACTTCCGCTGAAGGCGAATTAGGCGATATCTGGCACTGGAAATCCATCCGCAACCTGAATCAAATTGACGATCAGTATGTCGATTGGACTACCTACGAAATTCGCAAAGAAACTGACAACGGTAACAAAGAAGCTGGCCGTAAGGCTGACCCGAAGGAGAGTGGCGGCTACAGTGACAATTTCGCCTCCCTGCCTGATCCTGCCGATGCAACCAAGACAATTCCAGACAAAAGCATGCCTGGCTTCACATCCCCCAACATTGATATGACCACTGGCGCTCCCGGCTACATCCTTGCCAGCGAAAAAGTTGCCCTGACCCAGGAAGACCTCGATGCAATGCCCGTTGGTTCCTATATCCCCGGCATCGTGAAGTCTGAGATCGTTGGTGATCGTGGTCAAATTTCCGCTGGATGGAAATGGGCTGACGGCGTATGGACAATCGAATTTGGCCGCCTGCTCGACACCGCCTCTGAATTCGATGTTGAATTCACCGACCTGACCGCCTCCTATTACTTCGGCGTCGCAGTCTTCGAAAATGCACAGGTTCGCCACGCAACACAGACTGGCGCTTCCTTCCTCGTCTTCAAACCTCAATAAAAACTTCTCCTTTTTGATTGAGTAAAAAATCCCCAACAGTGAAACACTGTTGGGGATCAATTTTATTCCCTGCCCACTCTTTCGAACAAATGATGTTCATACGCATAGGCCGCAAGTTCGATGCGATTATTCAAATGCAGCTTCTCGAACATTGAACCCACATAATTGCCGACCGTCTTCTCGCTTAAATTCAATAACTTGCCGATCTCGGCATTCGTCCTGCCTTTTGCGAGATGCATCAACACATCCATTTCGCGATCTGTGACCATGCGGAAGGCGTCTTCTTCAGCCTTGCGATCTGCTTCGCGGACTCGTGTTAACAAGCGCGCTGTGGTGGATGGATCAAGAACCGCTTCGCCCCTCGCCGCAGCCTGGATCGCCCGAATTAGCTCTTCATTCCCTATTTGTTTTAACACATACCCGACCGCCCCCGCATTGATCGCGCGCATGACCAACTCATCATCTGCAAAAGAAGTGAGCATCACAACTTTAATGTTCGGAAATCGTGAAGTGATCTGCCGTGTAGATTCAATTCCACCTTCACCGGGCAGGCGGATGTCCATCAATACCACAGCGGGGGAAAGTTTTTCAGCGGCAGAAATACCCTCAGCAGAAGTACTGGCTTCGCCGACTACTTCCATATCGGGCTGGTCATTGAGCAGGGTCATCAACCCTAATCTCACAAGTGCATGGTCGTCCACCAATAAAATACGGATCTTTTTCATCTCAATCTTTCCACGGAACAGTCAGGGTGACAACAAGGCCTTTGTTGTTTTCGAAATCAATATTCCCATTTAATAAACGCGCGCGGTCGCGCATATTGCGCAGTCCATATCCATTCCTTGCATCGGTAGATAAACCCATGCCGTCATCCAAAATCTTAATTTGGAAAGTTTCGCCAAGATCACTGGTTTCAATATTTACATTTCGCGCGTTTGCATGACGGATCGTGTTTGCCATGGCTTCATTCAAAATAGAGGAAAGATGATTGGAACGCATGGCTGAAATCGCCTTTAGAGAGGCTATCTCATTCTTAATCGTTATTCGAACCATCGTATTGTAATTTGGGTTATCCGCGATGTTTCGCAAAAGCTCAGGGATTGGCTGCTGAACTGCCTGCGTATGTGCATGTAACTCGGACAGATTCCGCCTCAAGTCCAGAATTGAATCGCTGAGTGCAACCACGGCCCGTTTGAGTCGTTTATCCAATTCACTTTCAGGCTCGGCAATCCGTGCTGCTGATTCCACAAGCAAACCCGCAGTATACACTTTTTGAATGGCTCCATCATGCAGGTCGCGCGCCAGGCGTTCCTGCTCGGTATTAATGATCTGCTGTTGTTCAAGCTGTTCGATGCGGCGGTCTGTTTCAAGGCTGAAGACTTCCAACGCGCGAATGATCGTAAACGCAATGACCATGCCGATCAACGAACGAAACACCAAAGGCGGAACGCCGACCCAGGCGGTAAAGGTATCAGTGTTGATGACATTGCCCGGGAAGAAATCCACGGGCGGTGCAATCACCCCGCCTACCAAAGCATAGACACCTAACGCGATGCCCGCAATGCGAAACATTTGCACGATCTCCGGCACATTGAGCGGTTGAATCCGCTGCAGGGTGTGTACCCGCAGACCATATGCCGCCAGCATGGCACCCGGGAAGCCGATGATGTAGCGCGCCAGTGAATTGGCTGTTCTATTCCATTGCGGGTCATTCGAATTGACTGGGAAGACAACGAACGCCATCAAAACCCAAAAAATATAAACAGCGGCCGATTCCCAATGAAACCAGCGGACCCGCCTGCTGGATGGCAGTACCGCAACTCCAAATTCAAACAAACAGATGAATGAAACTGCCAGCAGGATCTTGTGAATAAAATACAAGGCCTGCATGGTGGCTTCACTCAAGTATTGGGATTGTATCGGTATGAACAGGTCGCCCCATTCATAAAACCCGTGGGTAATGCCAAATGCCGCAAGCCAGCGCAAATTTCGCGCCAGATCGAGCCGTGATGATTGACGGGTTTGCAGGATGATGGCAAAGCCCAATAAAAAAAAGACCAGTCCATATACAAAGAGGATGATCTCGCGGTTGAGGTCGAAGAATTCTGAAAGGGTGATCATTCGATAAATTGTAGCATGCTGTATATTTTTGATGCGTAATTTACTTGTTACTCTTTGCTAGATCCATGCGGCACCACGCATACAGTGCGTCATAGACTTCAAATTGATGCTCCATATTTTCCATGTCTTCGGGAAAGCGCAGGCTGTAGCCGGATGCAATCGCTTCGAGTCCGCGCGCGATGGGATCGGTATCAATATCTTCAGATACATCTGCGGCATGGACAATCTTTGCCAAACGCAAAAGACCTGGCTCCTTCAATTCGTATTTAACAATAATGGATTCGAAGGAACAACGCCCGTCCACATGGCCGAGTTCTGCGCCGGGGGTATCGTATGGAATCGCGCCTGTTTCTTTGACAACTTTGTCAATTTGATTAACAGGGACGAAGAGAAATTTCGCTTCGTTATCGACAAAGCGGGTGATGAGCCACGGGCAGGCGATTCTGTCTACATGTACGTGCGAGCGGGTAATCCAGATCATGATGGTGCTCCTTTGGGAAATGTAGAATGTAGAATGTAGAATGCAGAATGCAGAATAGGTATTATAAGAATAATAGACCGAATATACCAGCGGCGAGACCAAGCCAGAGGATGATAATAACAATGGCTGCCGCCCAATTGACTGGTTTGCCGTGGCGAATGATTTCCTGTGCTTTTTCGCGGCTTTCAGTCATTACATTTTCTGGGATCATGGAAAGCGCTATTTTGATTCCCAAAGGAATGAGAATCAAATCATCCAGGTATCCAATCACGGGAATGAAATCTGGAATCAAGTCTATGGGGCTGAAAGCATAGGCAACCACACAGGCAGTAAAGATTCGCGCATGTAAGGGGACTCTTGGGTCTCGATACGCCAGATATAAAGCATAAACGTCCAGCTTAAGCTGCCTTGCCTTTTGTTTCCATTCTTCAAGCATCCGTTATGCTTCCTTTTGTTTTGATGGACAATGCTTGTCTGCATACGAACAGTATACACAGCAATCTTCCGACTTGGGATGTAGAACTGCGCCGCAACTGGCACATTGATAAGAAATGATTCAGGTATCCTGCGGCATCTCTTCAGCTTTGGAAAAGCCGCATTGCGGGCAGGTGATGATTGCGTCCAGATTCATCATTTTTTGATTACAAGAATAACAACCCAAACAAACCAGCAGCGACTACCACCCAGGCGACTGTCCATTTGGATTTGGAGGCGAAGAGGGTGATGACGGCGAGGCTGAAGATGATCCATGCGTTTAAGCCGATGACGGTTTCACTTAAGATACCCAATGCGGTTGCGGCGATTAAGCCGACTACACCTGCGGTGACGCCGTCTAAAAATGCGTGCGCAGATTTATTTTCTATAAGTTTTTCGAGATAATCATGCCCGATGATGGTGAAGGCGAAGGCGGGTGTGAAGATGCCAACAGTCATGGCAATGGCACCCAAAGCGCCGCCGCCGATGTAACCGACAAAAGTGGAGAAGATGATGAGAGGTGCAGGGAGCAAGCCTGAAAGAGCGAGACCATCCAAGAATTGCGGATTGGTCATCCAGCGGCCGACTTCGACTGCGTCATGTTGAATGAAGGGGATGGCGGTGTATGCGCCGCCGAATGTTAATAAACCAGCGCGTAAGCCTGAGAGCAATAAAGATAATGTGGATGGTGCGCTGGTTGCGATGGCGGATGCAGTCGCTGGGGAGGATGAGGCGGCGGTAAATGCGAAGGCGAAGTACATAATTCCGAAGACAGAAGCAATTATCAGCGTGAGTGCGAGGCGCGTTTTTTCGAGTCCAACCAATGCATAGATGAATCCGACAATCAGAAGTGTGATCAAAAAGTTGACGTGCAGCAGTTGAGCGAATCCTGCAAGGAAAGCGATTCCCCATAGCCATTTATTTTGGTGCACAGCATTAGCATGAAGCGCGTGGCCGCCGATGCGATGCACAGCGCGGACAATGAGCGCGGCGACGGCGGGCTGCATCCCAAGAAATACGGATTGGAAGATGGGCGAGTTGATACCGTAGGTGACGTAGAACCACGAGAGCGCGAACATGAGCAG
>Ga0105046_10012267_pt1 | contig 13290 bp, 11 predicted proteins | sample MAT03_FD_78385 | JGI IMG/M metagenome (GOLD analysis project Ga0105046, IMG submission 78385) | Freshwater microbial communities from Lake Fryxell liftoff mats and glacier meltwater in Antarctica - MAT-03 (megahit assembly) | ecosystem: Environmental > Aquatic > Freshwater > Ice > Liftoff... | reverse complement strand
TCTCCGGTCAACACAAACCACCCCGTCACAGCGTCCTCCGAAGCTCTGCGACCCACCCGGTCCTCTGATTTTAACCGTTCTCCTCAGTACGTTCTTGCAATCTACTGAGTTGGATCCCGAAACTTTCCGAACGTATCAAGAAGTCGCTCCAAATATTCACCTAATGAGCTGACCACACGACCGATAACGACGGCACTTGCCTTAATGAACGCCACGAACGAAAGCGGGGCGGCCCAAGGCCGCCCCGCTGGAACGCTTTTCACTTCCATGGATCGTCGACCACTCAGGCCCCGCGGGTCCGACCGACACTCGCCCGCTCCTTCGGCGGCGAGACCATCGCGGCCCGCTTGATCGCCGCAAGCATGCCAGCCTTGTCAAGCCCGACCTCTGCGAGCTGCTTCGAGCGTGTGTCCTGGTAGATCCAGCGATCGGGCAGCCCGAGGCGAATGACGTTGCTCGCGTCGAGCCCCATCTCCTGCGCCGCTTCCAGCACCGCGCTCCCGAAGCCGCCGACGATCGAGTGGTCCTCGATCGTGATGATCGGGACGCCCTTCTCAAGAAGCAGCCGCACCAGCTGGACATCAACGGGCTTCGCGAAGCGTGCGTCGTAGACCGCGACCTTTATGCGTTCCTCGACGCTCGCCGCGGCTTCCATCGCCGTGATCGCGAGCGTTCCGAACGCCAAGATTGCAACGTCCGGCGTCGGACGCGAGTCCGCCCCATCGCCCTTCACGTCGAGCGCGGGCGTGAGGCATCGCGCCTTGCCGAGCTCGAAGGCCGGGCAGCCTTGCGCGGCGAACATCGGCGAGACGACATCACGCGGGTATCGCACCGATGACAAGCCGCTCTCGAAGCTGGCCATGAACTCGAGCGACGCCTTGAGGCTCGGCTCGTCCATCGCGGCCATGATCGCCGCGCCCGGGAGCGTCCGCAGCAGCGACACATCGCAGAAGCCATGATGCACCGCGCCGTCGGCACCCACGAGCCCCGCGCGATCAAGGCAAAGCCGCACGGGCAACCCCTGCAGCGCCGACTCCTGGAAGCACTGGTCGAAGGCACGCTGGAGAAACGTTGAGTACACCGCAAAGAAGGGCTTCCAACCCGTCTTCGCAAGGCCTGCCATCATGTCCAGCCCGTGCGACTCGCAGATGCCAACGTCCCACGCGCGATCGGGATATACCGGGAAGACCTTGCTGATGCCGGTGCCATCGGCCATCGCCGCCGTGCACGCAACCACCTTCGCGTCGCGACCCATGAGGTCCACGAGCGCCTCGCCGACTGCGGCGGTGAAGCTCCGCCCGTCGCTCTTGAGCTCGACGCGGCAGCCCTGCCTTTCAAGGCCCGCGGCGGCGCCCTGCTCGACCTGCGTTGCGGCCTCCGAGTCCGGATCCGCCGCAGCGACATTGAACGCTGGCGGCGAGTGGAACCGGCTCGAATCCTTCTCCGCGAACTCGTACCCCTTGCCCTTGATCGTCTTGACGTGCAGCACCATCGGCCGATCAAAGTCTCGCGACTCGCGCAGGTAACCGATCAGCTGCTCGATGTTGTGCCCATCGATGGGACCGACGGTCACAAGCCCAAAGTGCTCGAACCACGCGCCCTCATTCACAACGGCCTTGCAGGCCTCGCCGAGCTTGTGGTACGCCTCGCGGATCGTGCCGCCGCCGGGCAGGCCCCGCAGCACTTCCTTCGCGCTGCTCTTGAAGTCGCCGTAGAGCGAAGACAAGCGCAGCCGGTCCAGATAGTGCGAGATGGCGCCCTGCGGCTTGCTGATCGACATGCCGTTGTCGTTGAGGATTACCAGGAACTGGCGAGCGAGCGTACCCGCGTTGTTCAGCCCTTCCATCGCGACGCCGTTCACGATCGAGGCATCGCCGATGAGCGCCACGACGCGCCGCCCGCCCGGATTGCTCCGGGGGTCATACGCGTCCTTGTTCAGCACATCGCCACGCGCCATCCCCACCGCCGTCGAGATCGCCGTGCCCGCGTGCCCGACGCTGAAGAGGTCGTGCTCACTCTCGCGCGGCTCCGGGAAGCCCGCCATCCCCTCGCGCGTCCGCAGCTTCTCCAGCAGGCCAAGCCGACCCGTCAGCAGCTTGTGCGGATAGCACTGGTGTCCAACGTCAAAGAGCAGACGGTCAAAGCCAAAGTCAAAGACGTAGTGCAGCGCGATGGAAAGCTCAACCACACCCAGGTTCGGCGCGAGGTGCCCGCCAGTCTGCATCACCTGAGCACAGATCGCCTGCCGCATCTCTCGCGCGAGCTGCTCAAGCTGCGGGATCGTGAAGCCCCTGATGTCGCGAGGTGTGCGGATGGTTTCGAGCAGCGTCTTCATGCGTCTCCCACGGTCTTCCATCACCCGACCCTCCCGATCTCTACCTTGTGTACTTCCAGCTTTCAGAGAACACTGAAAGTATAGAGGTGTCCAAGCTCCAGCACGCGTACCGGACAGGCCCGGCGGCCTCGATCTTCCAGGTGTACTCAAAGGCCGTTCGCCCGGTTCGCGACTTCCAATTACTTACTTCGTTCGCGACGCCATGTAGTTGCACAACGTCCGCAATCCGCGGCCTCCGTCGCCGGCGGGTGCGAGTGCCGCGACCGGCTCCAGAGCCGACTCCGCGGCGGCCCGAAGCCGCTCAACCTCAGCCCGTGTCGCCTCGATCCCCAACACGCCCGGATACGTCAGCTTGCCCATCTCCGCGTCCTTGCCCGTTCGCTTGCCAGCGTGTTCGGATGTCTGCGTAGCGTCGATCAGATCGTCGACGATCTGGAACATCAGCCCCACAGCCTCCCCATACGCCGTGATCGCATCGAGCAGCGCGGGAGGTACAGATATGACCGACATCGCCCCCATGCGGCACGCCGCCCGAATGAGTGCGCCCGTCTTGTTGCGATGGACCAGCCGCAGCCGCGCCTCCTCATCCAGCGCGTGCGGCAAGCCCCCGAGCGTGTCAAAGACCTGCCCGTCGACCATCGATCCAGTCGCCCGCGCCAGCTCGCGCGCGAGCGACAGGCGCGTCGCGTCTGCGAGGCCCGGCTCATCCATGATCCGTTCAAAGGCCTCGACCAGAAGCTGATCGCCCGCAAGGATTGCCATTGCCTCACCGGCATGGCGATGGAGCGTCGGCCTTCCACGCCGCAGATCGTCGTTGTCTAGGGCGGGCAGGTCATCATGCACGAGGCTGAATGCGTGCACCAGTTCGATAGCGCATCCGGCGGTCAGCGACGCTTCACCACTTCCCCCCGCGGCCCCGGCTGCCACCGCCGCGTGCCACGCAAGCACTGGGCGCAGGCGTTTGCCCGCGCCAAGCGTGGCGTATCGCATCGCTGCCACGAGCGCATCGGGCCGGTCCGCACGCGGCACGAGCCATCGATCCAGCGTCGCCTCGACGGCTGGCAACGGCGCATCAAGCGTACAAGAGACTTCGGCCGCAGAAGGACGCGCGTCATCCATCGGCAAAGACGCCGCCCGCGGCGAACGCTCCGACGCATGCTTCCCGAGTTGGGCTTGGGTGCGATCCATCAGGCTTACCGCGGGTGTGCGTACCGCACGAGCGTCCGACGCGAAGAGGTTCGACCGGCATAGAAGGACTTCAGCTCGCACTTTCCCGGCTCTTGAGAAGTTCAAAGATCTCCGCCGCGGTCTGGGCTGCATAGATCCGCTCGCGGAAGTCTTCCATCGTCATCAGCCGACTGATGCGGGCCAAAGCCTGGATGTGGTCGCTGGTTCGGTCCGGTGGGCTGGCCAGCAGCACCACTAGCCTGACCGGCTGCCCGTCGATGGCCTCAAAGTCCATCGGGCTCGCGGGCTTGCCGATCGCCATCGCCAGACCGGGCATTCCCGGGCACTTGCCGTGCGGGATGGCAAGCCCGGCCCCGATGCCGGTGGTGCGCATCTGTTCGCGCTGCCAGACCGCATCCTTGAGGAGCCGTGCGTCGTTGACCTTCTTGACCGAAGCCAGAAGGTCCACGAGCTCATCAATCACGCCTTTTTTGTCCTTCGCGACCAGCGGTGCAACGACCGAGTCGGGCGAGAGAATTTCGAGCAGGTTCATCACGCCGTCGGCTCCTTCGATCCATGCGCTGGGAGGACATCTCCCGGCAGAGTCGGAAGTTGGTCGGAGTGTACCCCGCCCGCACGCGCCGAGTGCGAAGCCGCACTTCCACGGCGCGGCCCACCCTCGGCCCCGGCCCGGAGCACCGCCCAATAGGCCCCGTCGCGGTACGCCGCCGGGTCACCGCCGGGCAGCCCCGCCGGGAATGTTGCCTCTTCCGCCAGCAGGTCCAGCCCGAGCTGGTCCGCGGCCCAGGCCGCCTGCTCCTGATTCTCCGCGCGGTCCATGGAGCATGTGCTGTACAGGATCCAGCCCCCCGGCGCGAGCATCTCGCGAGCCTGACGGAGCAGTTGCCGCTGCAGCGCAACCAGACGCGCCGTCTGCGACTCAGACCAGCGGAGCGCCGCCTCGACGCGGCGTGCCAGCACCCCGCTGTTGGAGCACGGCACATCGAGCATGATCATGTTCGGGCGATTCGCCATTCGCGACGCGAGCTCTCCGATCTCCAGCACCCTGACCCGCGGCAGGTGGGCCGTGGCGCTCCGCAGCACCCCCACGCGCCGCAAGTCCGAGTCGGTCGCAAAGATCGTCGCTTCCGGGAAGCACGCCGCGAGCTGGCGCGTCTTGGTTCCCTGCCCTGCGCACAGATCGAGCACCACGCCGCCCGAAAGGGAGCCCACGATCTCCGCCGCGCTCGACACCGCACGCGCCGACGAAGCATCCTGCACCCACACATCGCGCCGCGATCCCAGCAGCTCCACCATCGCCGAATAGGGCCCGATCCAGACACGATGGCGCGGCGTTCCGGGCCCGTTGTACGCGAGCAGCCCATCCTCGGGAATCGACTTCTTCAGGTATCCCACATTTAGCACTGTCGGTGCGCTCGCGAGGCGGTGGAGCGACTGCCTGATCGCCTCCTCGCGCCCGAACGCCTCGCCCCAGTGTCGCACGAGGCGCTCGGGCGTTCCCGTCGCGGTCGCGATGCACCTTGCCGGCTCGGTCGGGAGCAGCGGCACGCCGCGCTCATCAAGCCCAACCACGAGCGCACCTCCATCGCTCCGCGGCAGGTGATTCGGCGTGAATTCATACCGCGACCCCAGCCGGCCCGACGAAGCCAGGCCCGCGATCTTGCGCAGCACCGCATTGACAACTCCCGTGAGCCGCGGCTGGCCATTGCGCCTCACCCACTCCACCGACTCATTGATCGCGGCGTGCGCCGGCACACGATCAAGAAACAAGAGCTGAGCCGCGCCGCAGATCAGCGCCGCCCGTGCTGGCGCTGGCATCTGCATGATCGGCTGCATCAGGTATCGCGACGCGATGAACTCAATGGTCGAGAGCCGACGGATCGCAGCGTCATAGATCGCCAGCGCAAGCCCGACATCGCGCGGATCCTCGATCTGGTCCGTGCGCGGCGCCAGGAAGTCTCCCTCCGAACCCGCCAGCACCACATGAATGATTGCCCGGATCGCGGCATCACGCGCATCGGTCGGATCCGCCAGCGTCGCGTGCGCCTCGGGCTCAGGCCCGCTGCCCGACGACTCCGCCCTGCTTCCAGACCCCCCACCCGCGACAGGATCATGGCCCCAGGTCCGCCCATCGTCCGCGCGCGGCGGCTGTGCTGCGGGCGCTGAATCCTGACGCGAAGCGGGCCTAGAAGGTTGGTGGGGAACCGGCATCGCTCGCAGTCTAGGCTCTCACGCCCGATGGCCGAGCCCACCACCATCCCCGACCCCGGCTCCGAAGCGCTCGCCCGCCCAGCACGGCCGCGGCCAAGAGTCTCCTTCGATCCCGCGCGGGTCCGGAGCATCTCAACGGTTGGCCGGCGCGGCTTCTTTGCGCGCCTCAGGATCCGCAAGAAGCTCATCCTCCTCCACACGCTCTTCTCGCTCACGCTCGGAGGGCTTCTGCTGGTCGCCGTGCGCCCCGCGATCAACGACACCGTGAGCATTGCCGAGATCGAGAAGGCCCGCTTCCTTCTTGAGAGCGGCATCGGCATCGATCGCCCGCCCGTGGACGGCGTCACGATCCGCTCAGGTTCTGCCGAGGCACTGGGCATCTCGACGCAAGACCAGTTCGCCGCCATCGCAGCAGACGGCCGCGCCGTCCACGCCCACAGCGGCGAGCTTGCTCCATGGGCGATCCACTACACGCCCAAACGCAACCAGACTCCAGAGCGCTTCGATGGAATGGCCGTTGTGATCCCCGAGGTGCGTTCCGCCGCCACGCGCATGTACGTGCTGCTCGTCGGCGCGCTCCTCGTGGGCTACTTCCTTGTCGCGCTCGCGCTCGAGTTTCTCGTGCTGCCGCGCAACGTCTATGACCCAATCCGACGCATGCTCGACGCGGACGCCGCCATTCAGGGAGGCCGCAAGGACGCCGAGCTCATCCCCGCACGCGACATCCCGCAGGACGAACTCGGCGACATCATGCGATCGCGCAACGAGTCCATCGTCAAGCTTCGCTCGCAAGAGACCGCACTCAACGACGCGCTCGCACGCCTCGAGGCCGTCGCCAACGACCTCAAGGCCAAGAACCACCTCCTCGAGACCGCGCGCCGGAATCTCGCCGACGCCGACCGGCTCGCCAGCCTCGGCATGATGTCCGCGGGCATCGCCCACGAGCTCAACACGCCGCTGGCCGTCCTCAAGGGCCTGACCGAAACCCTCAACATCAACCCGCGTGGGGGCGTGGAGCCCGCAACCGCCGCCCTCATGCTGCGCGTCGTCGGCCGGCTCGAGCGCCTCGGCGACAGCCTCCTTGACTTCGCGCGCGTCCGCCCTCCCACCAGCCGAGTCGCACCGCTCGGGCCGATCGTCGCCGAAGCCCTCACGCTTGTGAGCCTTGATCGAGAGGCCGCGAACATCACGTTCGTAAGCCACATCGAAGCAAACGTCCTGACCGAGTGCGACCCCGACCGACTCGTGCAGGTCTTCGTCAACATCATCCGCAACGCGGCCGACGCGATGACCACCCTCCCGCCACGCCCCACCATCGACGCGACCCCGCCAACCATCGAGATCCGCGCGGACCTCTTTCATCGCGACGATCGCGACTGGGCCAGCGTTACCATCATCGATCAGGGCCCCGGAATCGACCCCGCCATTCTCGCCCGGCTCTTTGAGCCCTTCGCCAGCACTCGCCTCGACGCACGCGGCTCGGGGCTCGGCCTTGCCGTCTCAGAGGGCATCATCCGCGAGCACGGCGGCCTCATCCTCGCGAGGAATCGCTCCGACCGCAGCGGCGCGATCTTCGAAGTCATCCTTCCCGCCGGGCCGTCGGCGGCCACTTCCTCCACCACGCCCGCCCCTCCTTCCGGTACACTCGAAGAGGCGTAACCGATCTCGCGCAAACGTTGTCACGCATCTAGACGGCCTTACTCCCGAGCACGCATGACCAACTCGCCCTCAATTCCCGGAGCAAGCACCGACGACGCCGAGCCAGCTCTCGCGCCGCACCTCAACATCGTCGCGCTCGACGACGACGATGACTTTCGCCAGTATCTCACCGGCGTGCTCGAGACCGACGGCCACGACCTCCGCGCCGTCGCAACGCCCGATGCCTTCTTCGCCGCCTGCGAAGAGCGCCTCCCCGACATCGTCCTGCTCGACATCAAAATGGGCCGCCACAGCGGCGAAGAAGTCCTCGCCCAGATCCGCCGACGCTGGCCCAAGCTCGGCGTTGTCGTCGTCACCGGCTATCCCTCCCTCGAAGGCATGCGCCAGACCTTCAAACAAGACGCCTTCGACTATCTCGCCAAGCCGTTCTCACTCGCCGAGCTCCGTCGCACCCTCGCGCAAGCCGCGGCGTCGCTGGGCCTCGGCCGCCGCCCCGAAGACCGCCTTCGTGCCGAGCTCGGTCGACAGATCCGAATCGCCCGCACCGAACGGGCGTGGACACTCAAGGACCTCTCCGAAGCTTCAGGGGTCTCGGTCAGCCAGCTCTCATCCATCGAGCGCGGTGCTCACCTTCCAAGCCTCGAGTCTCTCGTGACTATCGCCGGCGCACTGGACCGACGCCCCTCCGCGTGGCTCGCCGCCGCCGGACTGTAAAAAGTTCAAAACGCCGACACGTGCCACGATCACTCGGTTCTGGCCACTAATCGTGGTCCGAGCTACTTCGAGCTCCGCGCTTCTACGTTCCCAGTCCCTTCCTTCCTCCTTCCTCCCTAGCCATCTCTCTGACCCTGCGTATGGCACTCCTGCCGCCCGCAGCGGGACACTCGATGCTCGTCCCCACACCACGGTTCATCAGCGTTGAGGGAACCCCGCCCTACCATCGACTCGTACAGATCCATGGCCAGCCCGAGATCCACGCCACCGCTCCCCTCAAGCAACACGTGCTACTCCACAACGAGTCATCCTCTCCCGATGCCATCGGAGGCTCACCAGCCACGCAGGACGCCGCTCGCGCGCCCGCAGTCCTCTTCACCGCCTTCGAACCCTCCGGCGATGATCACGCCAGCGAAGTCATCGCGGTCCTGCGCCGCCGTTTCCCAACGCTCACGATCTACGCATGGGGCGGCCGCAAGATGGAGGCCGCCGGCGCCACGCTCATCGAGCGAACGGGCGACAACGCCATCATGGGCCTCCCAGGAATCCAGAAGATCATCGAGCACAAGCGCATCAACCAGCGCATCGACGAGTGGCTCGCCTCCCATCCCATCACGGTCCACGTCCCCGTCGACTCCCCCGCCGCCAACACGCCCATCTGCGAGCTCACTAAAGCCCGCGGCATCAAGATTGTCCACCTCGTCGCACCGCAGATCTGGGCCTGGGGCCGCTGGCGCATCCACAAGCTTCGGCGCCTCACCGACCTCGTCCTCTGCATGCTCCCCTTCGAGCCCGACTTCTTCGCGCGCCGCAACGTCCCCGCGCGGTTCATCGGCCACTTCCTCTTCGAGAAGCCTCTCGACGAAGCCGCCCTCGACCGTCGCGCCGCGGCCTTCGGCGACGGCTCACCACGCATCGCCATGATGCCCGGCTCACGCCCCGAAGAGCTCGAGCTCAACTTCCCTCTCCTCCTCGACGCCTTCGCTGGCCTTCGCACGAAGCATCCAAACGCCACGGGCGTGGTCGCCGCCACTTCCGATCGTGTCGCCGATCAGCTCCGACTCGCGGCCAAGTCCCGAGGCGGCTGGCCCGAGCACGTCCGCATCGTCGTGCAGGACACCGACGCCGCCGTCCGCTGGTGCACACTCGCGCTCGTGAAGTCCGGAACCGTCACGCTGCAGGTTGCGCGGCAGGGCAAGCCCATGGTGATCTTCTACAAGAAATCCAGCCCCTTGCTCTACCTCATGGCCAAGGCCGTCCTCTCAACCAAGGTCTTCTCCCTCCCCAACGTCCTCGCGCGCAGCCGCATCGTCCCGGAGTTCATCCCGCACTTCGGCGGTGCCCACGCCATCATCGCCGCGGCGGACGAGCTCATCAGCAACCCCGCGAAAGCAGCCGAGCAGAACGCCGCCGTAGCCACCGTCATGGCACCCCTCCGAGGCGTCGCCGCCAGCGAGCTCGCGGCCGATGCCATCGCCGAAATCGCAAACTTCCGCCACCCCGAGGTCGCACCCGGCCCATCGAGCCAGTCGCCGCGCCTCGTCGGCGCGTAGGCCGACTTCCTCGCCGCATCACTCGCCCGGAATGTATGAGATCGCTCCCTCCCAGGGACTGCTCGCGCTCGCGTACAGCTTCCGAGGAATCCGCCCCGCGAGATAGCTCTGTCGCCCCGCAACGCATCCGTGTCGCATCGCGTGCGCCATCAGCACCGGATCCTTCGCATGCGCAATTGCGGTGTTGAGCAGCACACCGTCGGCCCCAAGCTCCATCGCCTCCGCAACATCGCTCGCCGCGCCGACACCCGCATCCACAATCACCGGATACGTCGGATCGCCCTGCTTGAGCAGCTCAAGGCACAGCACGATGTTGCTCGGGTTCAGCACGCCCTGGCCGCTGCCGATCGGGCTTCCCGCGGGCATCACGCTCGCGGCTCCAGCCTCCTTGATCCTGATCGCCGCGATCGGATCATCGCTCGAATACGCCAGCACCTGAAACCCTTCCTTCACGAGCCGTCGCGTCGCCTCAAGCGTGCCAACCGGATCGGGAAGCAGCGTCTTCTTATCGCCCAGCACCTCAAGCTTCACCCAGCTTGCGCCCGCATTCCCAAGCTGCTCAAGAATGTCCCGCCCCAGCAGCGACACACGCACCGCGTCATCCGCGCTGAAACACCCCGCCGTGTTCGGCAGGATCGTGACCTTCGAAAGATCGATGAACTCAAGCAGGCTCTTCCCCTCGGCATTGAAGAGCCGCTCACGCCGAACCGCAACCGTCACGACCTCCGACCCGCTCGCCGCGAGCGAGTCACGCATCAGCGACATCGTCGCGTACTTACCCGTCCCGACAAAGAGCCTGCTCGAGAACTCACGCCCCGCAATCCGCAGCGGCGCACCGGCTGCGGAAGTGCCAGCGTAATTAAAAGATTCAGAGGTTGGGTTCGCAGTCGTCATCGCCACATCCTTGCAAGCATCGCACTCCCCCGACGCAAGAACCCCTCGCACCCTTCACCCGCCTCCAACCAGCGACACCACTTCCACCACATCTCCGCCCGCCAGCACACGCGCCTCATGCTCGCGCCGCGGCACGATCCCCCGATTCACCTCAACCGCGCACGCCGCCTTCGCCAGCCCCATCTCTTCGACCAGCCCGCGCACACTGATGCCCGCCGCAACACGCCGCGGCTCACCATTCACAATCAACTCAATCAGCTCCGCCCCACGCTCTCGCGAATCAACGCCGCTCATGGCCTGCGCTCCTCGCCATCCCTTACCCCGTGCGAAGCGACCAGATAGAACCTCGCGATCTTGACCTCAAGGATCGCGCCATCCTCGGCTTGGCACTGGTACGTCCCCTCCATCGTGCCCCACGGCGTTCCGAGCGGGCAATAGCTCGCGTACTCAAAGTTCTCGCCCGGCGCAAGCTCCGGCTGCCGCCCCACCACGCCCTCACCCTTCACCTCGTGCGCGCCGCCATTGGCATCCACGATGATCCAGTGCCGCCCCATCACCCGCACACGCCCCTCGCTCTGGTTCGTCACACGCACGTGGTACGTAAAGACAAACTTGCTCGACTCCGGCTGGCTGTGATCAAGGCTGAACCGCGGCTGAACCTCAACCCGAACTCCATGCGTCACCGCCACCGACGCCAGTTTTTCAGGCAACGTCGCAGCATTGGGGGGAGTCGTGGTGTTCGAGGTATTCACGCGACAACGATACGGACGCTCCCTCCGCCGTGCCACGATCATCTTCGGCTCAAGGAAGATGATCCCGGACCTCGCACCCACCGACTCATCCCCATATATGCCCCTAGACTGCCGTCCAATGCGCAGGCGAGTCCTCCTCATCGTCAATCGCGACAAGCCCGAGGCACTCGCCGCAGCCAGCGAGGTCCGCGCCCTGATCCAGGAGCACGCCGCCCTCCTCGGCGAGGTAGGTGCCGACGAGCCAAGACCAGGCACGGGCAACGCAACGGGCACTTCTCTCGATTCCGATCTCATCCCAGATCTCATCGTGGTCCTAGGCGGCGACGGAACGCTCCTCCACCAGGCCCGCGAGCACGTTGGTACCGGCGTCCCGATGCTCGGCGTCAACCTCGGCAAGATCGGCTTCATGGCCGAGTTCGACATGGCCACCCTTCGCGCCCGCGCTGGCGAGCTCCTCACCTCCGCGACGCTGCCCATCCGGGAGCTCGGACTCCTCCGCGTCCAGATCCTCGACGAGAACCTAGCTCCCCGCTTCGACGGCCGCGCGCTCAACGACGCCGTCATCACTGCCGGCCCCCCCTACCGCCTCATCACCATCTCTCTCACGATCGACGGCGAGCAAGGCCCAGTGATGAACGGTGATGGTCTCGTCATCGCGACCCCTACTGGCAGCACCGCGTACAACCTCTCCGCTGGCGGCCCAATCCTGGAACCCGGAACCGACGCCATGGCCGTCACGCCCATCTGCGCGCAGTCGCTCTCGTTCCGCCCCATCGTCGTCCCCGGCTCCACCCGCGTCGAAGCACGCCTCCTCGCCGTCAACTCCAACGGCAGTGGCGACGGCACCACGCTCGTGCTCGATGGCCAGCTCTACACGCCCCTCGCCAAGGGTGAGCGCGTCGTTATCACCTCCCTCGGCCAGTCCGTCCGCTTCGTGCGCAACACCGCCTTGGGCTACTGGGGCCGCCTCATGGGCAAGATGAACTGGGCCGCCACGCCGCGCAGCCAGCGAGGCTGATCAAGTTCCCTAAGTGCCTCCGGGTACCACGACACTCCATGGCGTGTTCCCCGCTGCCTCTTCTCGCGTATCACGCTCCACGATTCGCGTTCACCCCTGCGTGAAAAGCCCCGGCTCGCGATCAACGCCACCCGCCGCCCCCGCCAAAGCGGTCAGCGCCCTCAGCGTCTCCGCCTCCTCCGCGCGCTTGTCCTTCCTCCATCGCACAATGCGCGGAAACCGCACCGCGACCCCGCCCCGGTGCCGCGTCGAGCGCGCAATCCCCTCATACGCGATCTCGAAAACCTGCCGCGGCTCTACCACACGCACCACGCCAAATCGCCCCGTGGTGTGAGCCCGGATCCACGCGTCCATCGCGCCAAGCTCCGCATCCGTCAGCCCCGAGTACGCCTTCGCCACTGGCACGAGTTTCCCCGTTCCGGCCGTTGCACCATCCCACACTGCCAGCGTGTAATCCGTCAGCAACCCCGCCCGCCGCCCATGCCCCGGCTCCGCATAGATCAGCACACCATCAAACGTCCGCGGCTCGATCTTCCACTTCCACCAAGCTCCTCGCACACGCCCAGCCACATACTCCCGGTCCAGCGCCTTGATCATCAGCCCCTCAACGCCCCGCGCTCGCGCATCCCCACGCAGCGCCGCGGCCTCCCCCCACGACCCCGCTCGCACCACCTCCGACACGCTCAGCCGCTCCGAACCCGCCGCAGCAATCAGCACCTCCAGCCGCGCACGCCGCTCACGCAGTGGCAGCGCCCGCAGGTCCTCACCCGCGGCCTCAAGCAGATCAAACGCAATCATCGCCACCGGAGCCTCTCTCAGCACTCGTGCCGAGAGCGTCGTGCGTCCGATGCGGCGCTGCATCGTCGCGAAGGGAAGCGGCCGGCCATCCCGCCACGCCAGCACCTCCCCATCCAGCACCGTGCCCGCGGGCAACCGCGCCGCCGCCGCCAGAATCTCAGGGAAGCG
>Ga0105046_10012266_pt1 | contig 13290 bp, 9 predicted proteins | sample MAT03_FD_78385 | JGI IMG/M metagenome (GOLD analysis project Ga0105046, IMG submission 78385) | Freshwater microbial communities from Lake Fryxell liftoff mats and glacier meltwater in Antarctica - MAT-03 (megahit assembly) | ecosystem: Environmental > Aquatic > Freshwater > Ice > Liftoff... | reverse complement strand
GCTGCGGCGGCGTACTCCCCACGTCCTTGTGGCCCGAGCAATCGAGCAAGCAAAATGCCTTGGGCAAGCTGAAGCGCCACGATCCCAAACGAAATGCCGACTGTCGTCAACAGCGGAGTTGCCCGGCTCAGCAGAGACGCGACCTCGTAGGCAGATTTTGGCACAGTCGATACGGTTTCTTCAGCGGAACTCATGCAACAGATTGTAATTACCAGTTCCGCAGCGAATCTTGCCGGAAGAACCTTTTTAGGATTGTCGACCAATCTAGGGTAGGTATCGTACTACCATCGGCAAAAACGCTCCAGCGACCATGGATTTCGAATCGTATTTTCCATTAATTCGGACAGAAACCGAGTGAGACAGACAGTTTGGCTAAACACCGGACATGCGGCCATACTGCAAGAGGCCATAATCTACAGCGTTGCCTCCACCAAGAATTAGGGCAAAGAGTAGAGCAATTGTCCCAATTGCTCGGAAAACGATTGCACGGAAAACAATTGCGACAATTGTTCTACACTGACAAAGCACTAGGCGTCTTTCGTCGATTTGTCCGTCACCGGACGCTCGTCGATCAACATCCTGACCTGCGGAGACTGCAGGTCATCGAACTGCCCCAGCTTGATGCAACGAACGCAAGCGATGGCGGCGGCGGCACCTAACATGAGTGCGACTGGCAGAGCGACAAACAACACACTCATCGCGCTACCTCAGCTTTCTGATCGCTATCGCCAAAGGGCTTCGCGGCCAATGTCAACGACAAGATTGTGAGCGAGCTGATCGGCATCAGTATCGCCGCAATCAACGGATTGATAACACCGAAGATCGCCAAACTCATCGCCAAAATGTTGTAACAGAGCGATACACGAAAGTTTCGGCGAATCAAACGTACCGTTGCGCGGCTCGCGTCAACTAACTGCACGATCTTCGTCAAGTCGCTGTCGGACAGGAAGACAGGTGCTGCCTGAAGACTCGCTTCTGCACCGCCTTGTACAGCGATCCCCACATCCGCTGCTGCCAACGCCGCCGAATCATTGACACCGTCTCCAACCATCACGACAGCTTTGTAATCAGCCTTCGAGCTTTCGATTCGCTGCAGCTTGTCCTCTGGTGACAAACCACCAAGAGACATTTCGGGCTTTATGCCAAGCCGCTTTGCAATCGCAGCAACCGTTGCTGGATGGTCGCCCGATAAAATTCCCACGATCCAACCACGATTGCGAAGACCGATGATCGCTGGGAACGAACTTGGCCGCAGATCATCACCGACAGCAAGCACCGCCTTCACGAAACCATCAATCGCGATGACAACTGGCGTCGCTCCTTGCTTGGCAACTCGAGCGACCTCCTCGACTTGATCCGCATCAACGTCCCTTACAAGCGATCGAACAAACGCTAGGTTGCCGATTGCAATCTCGTGACCATCGACGAGACCGCGAACGCCGCTGCCTCTTATTTGGCAAACATCCGCAACATGCAGGCTCATGTAGTCGCTCAAACCACGTCGGATTGCAGCATCGACAATTGCGCTGGCGACCGGATGTCGGCATTGCGATTCAAGTCTAGCGCAAAGTATCAACGACTCATCATCCAAGCCATCAACGCCCGCGACGGGTCGTCCGCTGGTTAGCGTCCCAGTCTTGTCGAACCAAACAACGCCTGGCGTCGCTAGTCGCTCGAACGTTTCTCCACTGCGGATCAACAACTTGCGTCGAGCTGCTCGGCCAATGGCAACGGCAATCGCTAGCGGCGTGGCGAGTGCCAGCGCGCACGGACAAGCCACAATCAACAACGCCACCGAGTTGCTCATCGCTTTCATTGGATCGATCTGCCACCAAACGACCATCGTCAATAGCGCAAGACCAAGCAACGTCACCACAAATCGTCCGGCAATCTTGTCCGCTAACTGCACGATAGGAGTTCGCTTCAAGCTTGCCTGCTGAACGAGCTGCATCAACTTCGTGATTCGCGACTCAGCTCGAGTGGCTACCACTTCCATCTCAATCGGAGATTGAAGATTGAGCGAACCACCTTCGACGCTGCCGCCGATCTCCACACCAACGGGCAGACTCTCGCCGGTCATCAGTGAACGATCCAGCAGCGCTGAACCGGCCACTAAACTTCCGTCAACAGGCACCGATCCACCGGCCGCAACGCTGATCCGCTCTCCAACGACCAATGAATCCGAGGGCACCTTCGTGTTTGTTCCATCGTCATTTAGGCGTACCGCAAACGATGGCGTCAGTCTTGTGAGCAGCGACACCATGTCGGACGCGCGATGCTGTTGCCGAAACTGAATCCACCGTCCGCCTAACAAGAGAAAAACCAACATCGCAACCGAATCGAAGTAAACATCCGCATGGCCGATGACTAAGCTGACTCCGCCAGAAATCGTACCGACTCCAACGCCTAGCGCGATCGGCAAATCCATGTGTGGTGTTCGCGTGCGAACTGAAGCCCAGGCGCCACGAAAGAACGATCGTCCTGGCCCTACCGTCGTGACGATCGAGAGTAACACCCCGGCGCACCGCATCAGCATCATCTGTGACGCCGCCATCCCCGAAAACTCTCCCGCATAAATAGCAATCGCGATCCACATGGCGTTCATCGCGCAGAACCCCGCGATGGCAATCTGCACCAGCCGCGAACGATTCTCTTTGCGAAAGCAAACCGAATCAACTCCTTCCACCCAAGGCGAAACTTGATATCCAATCCCCGCCAGCTTCTCTGCGATATTGCTCAGTTTCGTCCGCGCCGGATCGAACGTGACTTCGATGCTGTGATCATGCATGCCGACTCGCGCATCTTGCCAGCCGGGCACAAGCGGTGCCATGCGCTCGATCAACCAGACACAGGCTCCACAATGAATCCCCGCAATCGCCAGTCGGCTACAGACGAGACCGTCTCCAACCGCCTGCAATGCGGATGCACCCAGCAGACTGGAGTCGTCCAACTCGTCCCAACGCGGTCGCCTTCCCAACTTGCTCGATTCAACTGGCTCCGTTGGCGAAGCCAGCAATCGGTCTCGCAACGCGTAATAATCCTCCAGTCCCCATTCATGAATCAAAAGGTACGCGCCCCTGCATCCTTGGCAACAGAACGTCATCCCGCTTGCATCTCTCGGCGGAGATGGCAAGCCACAATGGTCACAAACAAAGCATTCAGGACTCTGCTGCGAAATCAATGGGTCGTCGAGTAGTTTACTTGACATGCTGGCAACACGGAAGAGGTTCGTTGACCATCGTTTCCAATGATAACAACGGTGATGTTGTTGCTTTCGACTTAAAACTCGCTAATCGTTGCTCAAGCGATTGAAGGTCGGCACTTGCCCGGCCTGTTGCGGTGTGCAATCCAAACAGGATCAAGACGACCGCGCCAATAACGGACGTTAAGCGTGGCATCATACGGCTAGTCATCGCATCCAATCGCAATGCTCCCGCCATCAGCGCTGATAAGGCTGGCAAAGTACCTAACCAGAACGCGAGCATCAACAGCAGCGACGATCCGAGCGACCCGCTGCCCGCAGCAAGCAACACAAACAGATACAGCCAACCACAAGGCAAAAGCACAGTCACCGCACCGATCGAAGCCGTTCGAATCGCGATCGGCAACTTGGAAATTCGTGGCCGCAGACCTGCGACGGTCTTGGAAGTCCATGAACTCCAGCGTTCAACAAACTGCGGTACATAAGCCGCCGACGATCGTCCGCGACAAAGACGAACCAGTCGCTGCGCACCCATCACAACCATCAACAACCCAACCAGCTTCGCGGCCGCAGACTGCACACCGGCCGCTTCGCCGATGCGGCCGAAGATGCTACCGACAAACCCGGCGGCGGCACCCAAAACCAAGTAGGTCGAAAGCCGTCCCAGGTGATAGCCAGCGACTCTTGAAAACATCATCGTCGCCCTCCCGTTCTCACTAGCCCGACCGCTCCAAATAGCGATCGGACCGCACATGCAGACGCAATGAAAACTGCCGAGCAAGCTGGCGACGAAGATCGCGGAGAACCAAGTCCACATCAACTGCCCCCACGGATATTTACGACCTGCGAATCGAAGAAATGTAATCCATCGTGCTTCGCGTCCAGCAGTATCTCCACTTGCCAAAGACCAACTTGGCGCAAGTCAAAACCGTTCGTTGCGTCTTTCAACGAAACAACGATCGGTGCATTCGCGCGAGCGTGATGAAAAAGCGTTAGCTGTCCGGATGCATCGGTAACCGATGCGCCTTTTGCATCTGCCAGTCTGCACCGCAGCGTACTCCCCTGCCCTGCTGAACTCTGTTCGTACTTCACCGTCCATCCCAACTCCCTGCTCTGCTGCCGCAGTTCGGCGGAATTGTCCCAAAGCGACGCTCGCTCGTGATATCCGGGAACGACAGCGACGGTTGGATCATTGTTCGCCAGAACGAAAGCCGCGACTCCAATCAAAATTTGTCCAGCTAAAAAGGCAACAACGATCGAGCCCCAAAACCATCCCGCGCGACGCGAAGCAAGCGTTTCACTTCCCTGTTGCGTCGTGCCTTTTGACAATTCGCTTCTTTCCATCATTGAACCTCTATTGTTTCGGTCCCAGCAATTGAAAATCCAAATTGCGTGTTCGACCAGCGTCATCGGTAATCAACATCGTCGCAGTCGTGCTCCCGTTCAGCTTGGTCAAGCTCGCGGGGAACTCAGCCGTCAGCACGAGCAAATGGTTGTCACCAGCGGCAAGACTTAGCTTTTCGGGTTGCATCACATCGATCACGACATCTTGGGGCGAGCTGATGACGATCTGGTAACGCTGCGGCTCACTCGAGCGATTGACCAATCTCAGTTTCAACGAGTTGTAGACTCGACCAACACCGATCGACGTATACGGGTTGCCCGACCCGCGCATGACAACGGCATCAAAAGCCGACTGGTTCACCACCTTGTAACAGAACGCCGTGCCAACAATTAACAACAGGACTGCATATAGGATTGTGCGTGGCCGTACCGCTCTTGACGAACGGCCGCCATTTTTAAAACACGTTCCAAGTGCAGCTTGCGAAGAATACCGTATCAATCCCTTTGGTTTGCCAATCTTTTCCATGACAGCGTCGCAGGCGTCGATGCACTGCGTGCAATTGATGCACTCCATCTGCAAGCCTTCGCGAATATCAATCCCGGTTGGGCAGACAACGACGCACTGCTTGCAATCGACGCAGTCACCGGCGACGGGCATCGAACGGTCTACGATAGGCAAGCTCTTCCTTAGCTTTCCACGTGGTTCGCCGCGTTTGACGTCATAACCAACGATCAGACTAAAGCGATCCAGCATCACCGATTGAAAACGTCCGTACGGACACGCGATCAAGCAAAGCTGCTCCCGGAAAAACAGAAAATCAAACATCATCGCGACCGTCGTTCCAGTCATCACAAAGAACGCAAGCGGATGCTTTGCTGGTGAACTTCGGAGCCAGTAGGCCAGTTGGTCCGTACCAACAAAATACGACAAAAACGTGTGAGCCAAGGCCATCGATAGCACGAGATAAATGGCATATCGGACCACCGCTAGCGGCCCCGTCACTTTCCTACGCGGTGCTCCGCCGCGACCTGACGTATTCTCAAACCAGCGGTCGATCGGTCGAAAGAGAAACTCCATGTACACCGTTTGTGGGCAGCCCCAGCCGCACCAAATTCGACCGCTCAGCGCCGTCGTTAGCATGATTACCAGGAATATACTGACGATTCCGAAAGCGAGCAGCAGCGTGTCTGTTGGTAGGTATGTATGCCCAACGATGATTAGTTGACGATGGGTAATGTCCAACAGCAATGCGGGCTTGCCGCCTACGCGAACGTGTGGCAACGCGACGAAGAACGCGATCAAGGCATAACCTATCCAGCGACGCCGATTCCAAAATTTGCCCTTCGAAAGTTGGGGCCACAGCCATCGTCGCGAGCCATCTTTCTCAAGCGTGCTGAGAACATGTTCTGGCGAATCCAACAGCGGGCTGCCCGTCTCACTAAAACTATTCACGGGCTTCATCGACTTTCTCTTCGCTGCCGACGGCGACGTCTTCGAGCGTTGGCCACGCTGGGATTAGCGCGCCCTCAGGCGGCTTGGCAGTTTCCGGAACCGGCGTACCACGCAAGCTCGCTGCGTAGGCTGCGGCAAGAACGATTTCATTGTTCGACAGCCTCGTTTTCCACGCCGGCATCGCACCTCCCGCTGCCCCGTTGGCGATCACGGTGTAAACATCCTCGATATTCTTGACATTCTTGTAGTGGTCGTCAGTCAAGTTCGGTCCCACCAGTCCGCTGCCGTCAGCCTTGTGACATGAAATGCAGTTCGTCTGGTAGATGCTCTTACCGAAACTCAACCAGCTCTTTTCGTTCATGTACTTGACGATCGTTGGTCGGTCGCCCGTCAGTTCGCCGATTTCCGCGAACTGCAGCCGCGCGTTGGCGGCCAGCGCCACTTCATATCCAGCTATCGTTGAACGACCGTCCGTTCCGAAATGGTAGTAAGCCCAATACGGTGGACAGATCAAGATCGAACCGATGAATAACCACTTCCACCAACCTGGCAACGGATTGTCGTACTCTTCGATCCCATCGTAACTATGGCCGGTCGACTCGAATGGTTGCTTGCCATGCGCTGCAGCGTCTGAACGGTCATTCATGATGGAGCTATTCATCATCACGCGGATCCTGCGGTGTATCGTGAAGTGGGATGGAGGCGAATCGATTCGCAGCACGACTAGTCAAGCGAATGGTTGCGTAACACATCAGGCCAAAAGCGACACAAAACAGCACCAGTGCAATTTCAGCAAGATCGCTGTAGTCGATGGCACGGATCAAGTCATTGAGCATTAGCAGCTTCCTTATCTAATTTGGCCGTTGAACTTGCTGTTAGCCCAGAGGGCGAAACAATTGCCGGGGCATTGGGCACGGCATCTGCAGGTTTGAAAATGTCGGTTCCGATTCGCTGCAAGTAAGCGATCAGAGCAATCGCCTGTGAATCCATCGTCTTCAGCGATTCGCCGTTATTGATCGTTCGCATCATGGGACCGCCCTGTGAAACGATCTGCGCGGCAATTTCCTCCGCCTGCTTTTGTGCCATCTCAGGAGCTTCGGTTAGTTCTCGAGCATACGGAGCGCCAAGCAGATGCGCTGCGTGGACTCGATCCGTGATCTTCTTGAAGTCGAGCGACGTCTCTAGCAAATGATGATATGACGGCATCACGCTTCCGGTAACGACTTGCTGTGGATTGTCAAAGTGCAACCAATGCCAGAGGCTGCTCTGCTTGCCGCCTTCGCGAGCCAAATCCGGCCCGATCCGCCTGCTGCCCCATTGGAACGGACGGTCATAGATAAATTCGCCGGGCTTGCTGTATTCGCCGTAGCGCTTGGTCTCAGCCACGAACGGACGAATCATCTGGCTGTGGCAGTTGTAGCAACCTTCGGAAACGTAGATATCGCGGCCGGCAAGTTCGAGCGGCGTGTACGGCTTGACGCTCGCAATGGTCGGAATGTTGCTGCGAATCAAAAACGTCGGAATGATCTCAAACAAGCTGGCCGCGACGACAGCGATGACGACCAAAACGGTGAACCTCAGTGGCAACCGTTCCCAGCGCCGGTGCCATGTCATTTGACTAAAGACGTCCAGCCTTTTGGCGAAATTAAGCACCGGTGCCTTGGCAAGAACAGTCGCGGGTTCGGGTGTGTCCAGTTCCGTGACGGTCGAAGGCAGCGGGGCCAATCGACGAGCCGAATAGACCGGCACCTCGTAGGCAATCGGTCGCGAGGCCCAGGTCATGACATGATTCACGACCAGCATCACGATGCCAGAAAAATAAAGACCGCCACCGAGGATTCGCGTCCACCAAAGTGGAATCGATGCTTGTACCGCTTCAATGAACTCGGGATAAGTCAGTCGGCCTGATTCATCCATCGCTCGCCACATCAAGCCTTGTGTCAGTCCCGCGACGTAGATCGGCACGATGTACAGCAGAATGCCAATCGTCGCGATCCAAAGGTGCCACTCGGCCATCTTCTTGCTCCATAACGGAGTTTGATACAACCTGGGTAGCAACCAGTAGGTCATTCCGAAAATCATCATCCCGTTCCAGCCTAGAGCGCCAGAATGAACGTGAGCGATCGTCCAGTCGGTGTAATGGCTGAGACCATTAATGCTCTTGATGCTCAGCATCGGCCCTTCGAACGTCGCCATGCCGTAAAACGTAATGCCGACGACAAAGAATTTTAATACTGGGTCGCTTGAGACTTTGTGCCAAGCCCCGCGAAGGGTCAACAACCCATTGATCATGCCGCCCCATGAAGGCATCCATAACATCAAGCTAAAGAGCATCCCTAACGAGCATGCCCACTCGGGCAGCGCCGAGTAGTGAAGATGGTGCGGACCAGCCCAAATGTAAATAAAGACCAGTGACCAGAAGTGAATGATCGAAAGCTTGTAGCTGAATACCGGACGCTCGGCCGCTTTCGGTAGAAAGTAGTACATCAAGCCGAGAAACGGCGTGGTCAGAAAGAATGCGACTGCGTTGTGTCCGTACCACCACTGCATGAACGCATCTTGAACACCTGCATAGATCGGATAGCTCTTGCCAAGACCAATCGGCACAACAAGATTGTTGAACACGTGCAGCACCGCGACGGTCACGATTGTGGCAATGTAAAACCACAGCGCGACATACAAATGCCGTTCCCGCCGATGAATCAGTGTCATTAAAAAATTGCCGCCGAAGAAGCCAAGCCAAACGATCGCGATGGCGATATCGATCGGCCACTCCAGCTCAGCGTATTCCTTGCTTTGCGTGATCCCGAGCGGCAGCGTAATCGCAGCCGAAGCAATGATTCCTTGCCAGCCCCAGAAGTGCAGCCAACTGAGCTTGTCGCTCCACATCCGTGCTTTGCAGAGACGCTGAGTGCTGTAATAGACAGCGGCAAAGATCCCGTTCCCGCCAAAGGCAAAAATCGCTGCATTGGTATGTAATGGGCGAAGCCTACCAAAGCTGAGCAACTGCGACATCCAACCGAGCGGCTCAAAAACTTTTGGCAGCACCAACAGCACCGCGACGGTCAAGCCGACAAGCATCGCCACCAATCCCCACAGCACCGTCGCCGTGAGAAAGCTTCGCACAATCGAGTCGTCATAGCTGTACTGGTCGACCGAGGTCGTAGCGTCACTCGCAGGAGTTCGCGTGCTAGTCGTGCGGGTCAAAGATTCGTTGGTCAAGGACGCCATCGTAGCGATCACTCCAAGGTCAATGCATTAGTTCGATGGACCGCGAGCATTAACACAAACAGTGCCAAAGTCGCATGCATCAAGGAATCGCCCTGCAAACAACGGCATCGACGTTCGTCAAACGCACGCATTCGTGCGAAGCAACGCGTTAATCCGATAAATTGTCGCACGTCGTCGAGCAGGCCCTACCTTCAAGAGGGTCAGACCTAAACATCCCAATGCAGCGAGACATCGCCGCACGCAAAAGCGCGCCCCGCCGCACACACCAAACAATGCGTGCCAATTTACGCTTTGCCCGCGTCCTTCGCGCAAGCGAAGGGCAACAAAGTCGCTCGTCGCTCCGCGACGTCAGCGTGAAACGAATGACGACCCACCAGTTCGCAAGCATCGTAACGCATTCCAAAGCCACCTCGAAAAACACCACGCACGGCAATCGCTGCGAATCGGATTGGATGACGCAGTCCCTGCCGACATCAATGTCAAAATCGACGGCAAGTGACTGCGCGACTGACCTCCAACCCCCTAATAGCTTGACGTCCGAGTTTGCACCCCTTACAAATACAAAACACTACCATGGGCAGGTTTCGAACCCGCAGACGTTTCGTTTGGTACGCTCAACGGAGACCTTTATCGTGACCGATTACTTGCTTCGCATCGAGGCTGTTAACCTTGCGAGTTTCGTATCCGACAATGCGGACTTGAGCACCGTCCGCGGGGGCGGACTGCTCTTGCTAGAAGCGATTCGGTCGGTTGCTGAGTGTTGTTGGCAAGGTGCAAAGCTGCAAACCATATCCGTCGGCGCGTCGATGGGATTGTTTCAATTTGCCGCCGATCATGACCAGCCTCTCAGGTCTGAAGTTGAGCAGTTTCTCGATCGTCATCCCGCTTATCGGCATGCTACGTTTGTTGTTACGACAACAAGTTTACCTGCTTGCGATGCGGACGCCACGGCTAGGGACCGAATTGCGATCGAGCGTGCGTTGGCAACGTCCAGATGGCAGCAGATGCAAAAGCCGTCCGTGCATGTGCGTGACAATGATTCGCAGTGGTACAGCTCCGTAAGCGATCGGAAGTCTGAAGAGATTGAAGTCAAAGACGAGGTTGGCAACAATTCAATTAAGGAAAAACAGCTAAGTCGTTATAGCTGCAATATCGATTCGCTTCGGCCCAAGCAGCACTACCTTCGTGGAGCTGAGCACGTTGCCGTTAGCGCCAGTACCGCGATTCGCAAAACAGCCGGACGCGATCGAAAGCAGTCGTTCTATTCGCAACTAAGTCATCAACAAGAGCTTTCTCCGCAAAGCCTACCGAGCAATTTCGCCAACGAGTTCTCAGAAATTGCGGAGGTTGGTGCCAATATTCACGGATTGAGTAAGCTAAATCGCAAGTTGGCGGTACTCTACCTCGATGGTAACGCCTTCGGCGCCCGTATTCAGCAGTACTGCGACACCTTCGATAAGCTACGGTCATTCGACCGTCGATTGCAGGCCTCGCGTGCTGGATTCCTCAATCAATTTTTAAGAAATAAAAGTGCTGAACCGCACTGGAACTTTAACGGCAAGTTCCAATGGGAGACGCTTCTTTGGGGAGGTGACGAAATACTGTGGGTGCTACCTGCGTGGCAAGGCTGGTCGATGCTGGCAAGCTTTTTCCAAGACTGGAAGGTTGTCAGCCCCGAGGAATCTGATCCGTCGGGATTGTCCAGCGCAGCATTTAGTGATTTGACCCATGGAGCTGGCTTGGTGTTTTGCAATTACAAGACTCCGATTCATCAAGTCACTGCCTTAGCAAAGAACTTGGCGGAGCTTGCGAAAGTTCACCGTGATCGCAATGTTTTCGCTTATGAAATCCTTGAATCGTTCGACCATACCGGAGACGACCTGCACGTCTACCGAAAGCTGCGTTCGCCGGTTGACTTCCGTCCGGTTGTGACGATGCCCGTATCGGTTAGTCCCGCAATATTTAGTCCAGCACCGGTGGCGAATCTGGTCACCGCCAATGCGATGCAACGCGCCCGCGAAGAACAATTGCGACAAACAACAAGGCCGGTCCAAGTTAGAAATCTATCCCATCGCCCTGCCCCGCGTGTGGCAGCCGTAACAGCCGCAGTCGCCGCGCCGCCAGCGTTAATTCAAGCCGTCGCTGACGAGCCGCCAACCCCGGATCGCATGCTGCTCGGCCTTCCTCAGATGACGCTGCTTGACCAGCTTTGCCGTGAGATCAAGCGAACGCCGAACTTTCCTCGCGGACCGCTTCGTGATGTGGCGTGTCAAGCCTTGCCATCCAGCGGCGTTTCACCTCAACAATGCGATGAGGCATTCGAGCGATTGACGAAGAATCGATACGTCGCCGCAAATTCGAGACTGCTAGAACTGATCTCGCTCACTTCAGAAGCATTCGCCGGAGATCGAATTGGCATGTGGTGCCACGTCAATCAACTCTGGGATTACATCGGCTTGCCGATCAGCAAACCCGAAGCAGGAGGGCAATAAGATGAGCAACACGGTATCGCGTCCAGCCAAGATTGAAATCACGCTGACCATTCAAGGCAGGTTCTTAACTGCCAGCTCCTCGTCGTTGCTTCCTGGCGTAGACGTAACTGTCTCCAAGACCCAGGATAACCGACTTGTTCTTGCGGATTCACTTGTCAAAGGTAAGCTAAGAGAAGCGTTTGCAAAATCCGAGAAGGGACGAGTATGGGCGTCCCACTGGTTGCGAGAAAAATCCGAATCGGACAGCAATTTACAACGAGGTCGAATTCGGTTTCAGGATTTCGTCACCGAGCGTTTTCATCGCCGATCGAAACGTATACTTGCATCGCGATCGATCCGATCAGTCACAGTGTTACCGAGGGGATGCTGCTGTGCTTTGAGTTACCAATCAAGGCTGGTCAAACGTTGGACTTTACGGGAACCGTCGAGTTCATTGCGGATTCCGGTGAAGAACTTGCGGAGGTAAAGAAATACATCGTCGCTGGCCTGCGAATGGTCTCTCAGTTCGGGGCAAACTCTTCGACTGGTTTTGGCAGGCTGCTGAAGGTACGACAACCTGTCGTTGCAAGCCAGGATTGCAGTCCTGCGACGACATCGACGTTGACGTTCAAATCCAATCGTGTCTATTTCATGCTCCGCCCACGCAAGTCGTTTTGTGTCTCCAAACCGCGCGTCGCGGACAACCTCTACGAGTCGGAAACAAGCCTCGGTGGCTCAGTCATCAAAGGCGTTTTTGCTTCGATGATCAACGAACTGAGCGGTCAAAAAACCGGCGGCGCGGTCGCTGCGGATCGTTGTCCCGATTGGCTCAAGCCATTAGCTAAAAATCTGGACAAGATCTGTATGGTCACCGCCTATCCCACGTCATTGACAAATCCTTCGCTGCCCGTGACAGCACCGCTTTCGATCGTTCAAACAAAGTCGTTGACGCCGAAGCACGGCTTGCGCCTACGCGACGTCAGCTTGTGCGAAAATCCTGTGCTCCTTCGTGAAGGTCACGCGTATGTCGCTCCTAGCTTTGCCGTCGATTGGAAATCAACTCAATTGGATCGGATGAACGAAGCCTTTGGCCAATGCTCGCCGAAGCGAGAGCTGCGTGTCCGAACAGCGATTGATCCTGACCGGCGGCGAGCCGATGAGGGGCAGTTGTTCGCCTATCAGATGGTCCGGCCCGATGATCACCAGTGGCTCGGTGCGATTGATTTATCGGCAATCGACGACTCGGAGCGATCAGGCGTTTGGCCAGCGATCCAGCAACTGGTAAGCGGTGGCGTGTGGGGCATCGGAAAAACGAAGGCGTCGGCAGACTGGCGTTTTCTGGACTCGCCACCAGCAGTTCCCGATTTGCTGGTTCAATCCTCCAAGCCGATTGACGTCAAAGAAACGAGTGAAAAGTTGTGGGTCGTTACGCTTCAATCTCCATCGCTGATGCATCAACCCGACGCGGCGCATTTCGACGCTCTTCCTGAAGAGGACAAGAGTGTTGGCAGGCATGAACTGCTTACGAAAGCCTATCAAGACTACTGGCACGAAGTGTCTAACGGCGCATTGACACTTCGCCGATTCTT
>Ga0105046_10012265_pt1 | contig 13290 bp, 18 predicted proteins | sample MAT03_FD_78385 | JGI IMG/M metagenome (GOLD analysis project Ga0105046, IMG submission 78385) | Freshwater microbial communities from Lake Fryxell liftoff mats and glacier meltwater in Antarctica - MAT-03 (megahit assembly) | ecosystem: Environmental > Aquatic > Freshwater > Ice > Liftoff... | reverse complement strand
CGCTTACTTTCCTCGAACCGCCCCTTCCCGCATGTGTTGATGGCAGGCGGTGCAGGTGATGTTCATGCGAACCAGATCGAGAGTCATCGCTTCCCCGTTCCCTTGCTGTGCATGCCGCTCCAGATCGGATGCCTGCTCTTGGAAATTCTTGAGCAATTTCCTGTATTGAGGGGTTTGCTCCACAATGTGCCACGAAGTGGCTTTGCTGATCATTCCCAAAGTCTTGGCGCTCGCTTCCACCTGGTCGAATCTATTGAGCGTGATCCCCTCCAGGACACGATTCATCTGGCTGAGCTTATCGCGCATCAGCAGTTGGTTGCTGGTGAGTCCCAAGGGGTTCGCGTCATTCTTTTCCTGTGAATGGACAACGGACGAAACATTCACAAGGCACACTGCGACCATCAAGCTGCTCAGTTTCAAGAGTCTCATATTGTTTGGATTCATGCGAGTGATAGCGGGGATGCGATCAATGTCAAACCATGCGCTTGGCCGCCTCGATCATGACAATGGTGTCCTTTTCCGCCTGTTCGGCGATGAGCTTCAATTCTGCCGACTTCGACAGTGATGCAAGCAGGACGGCAGGGCGCACCATGCCGATCAAGGAATTACCACCGTATTGATAGACGCAGATACGGCAAGGGAGTGCGATGTTGATGCCGATGTCGGAGATGAGCACGGCGGCGGGTTGCATGGGGTCGCTCACCTCAAGAATGTGGCAGGCGTTTGGAATGTCGAAACCCTTGCTCGCGAGAGTTTCTTTGAGGTCGTAGTTATGGAGCACGCCCCTAGCCATGCAGCTTTACGGAGGCTTGGAGATCAGTCACGGCTTGGGCCAGAGATTTGGCGGTTTACCTTGGGCTTGGCATCGAGAAACTTGTCTTTGATGCCGGGTTTGACGCTGGTTTCCCGGCCGATGATCACGGTGGTGAAAAACAGCGCGATGAGGACGATGATGGTTCTCATGGTGGTGCATTCTTAGCGACTGGCCGTGCTGAAGGTCCGCCACGATCCCGCGAGATTGCGGGCGCGGAAGCCGTGCTGCATCAGCAGGCGGCAGGCGAAATACGAGCGCTGGCCGCTCTGGCAGGAGGCGATGATTTCACGGTCGCGGGGCAGTTCCCCGAGACGTGCGCGCAATTCATCGAGCGCGATGTGCATGGAGCCGGGGATGAATCCCTTGGCGCGTTCGTCGGCGCGGCGCACGTCGAGCACGAGCGACTTCGCGGGATCGAGCTTGGCGATCTCATCCCACTGCGCGAGCGCGACATCGCCGGCGAGGACATTCTGCGCGGCCATGCCCGCGAGATTGACGGGATCTTTGGCGGAGCCAAAAGGCGGCGCGTAGGCCAGCTCCAGCTCGGCGAGATCGTGGACGGTCATCCCGGCTTTCAATGCGGTGGCGAAGACATCGAGGCGCTTGTCCACGCCATCGCGGCCCACGGCCTGTGCGCCGAGAAGTCTGCCGGTGTCCGGCGCGAAGAGCATCTTGATCGCGATAGGTTCCGAGCCCGGATAGTAGCCTGCGTGCGAGGCGGGATGCAGATGCAGGGCCTGATATGGAATGCCCGCCACGCGCAGCGTTTTTTCATTCGCGCCAGTGCATCCCGCAGTGAGCCCGAAGAGGCGCAGCACGGCGGTGCCCTGCGTGCCGTGATAGCTCGCGCTTCGCCCGGCGATGTTGTCCGCGGCGATGCGGCCCTGCCGGTTTGCAGGGCCGGCGAGCGGGATCAAACTCCATGCGCCGGTGATGACATCGCGCACTTCGATCGCGTCGCCGACGGCGTAAATGGACGGATCGCTCGTCTGCATCTGCGCATTGACGCGAATGCCGCCGCGCTCACCGATTTCAAGACCCGCGCCCTTTGCCAGTCCCGTCTCGGGACGCACGCCGAGGCCGAGCACGACCATGTCGGCTGGGAAGCGGCGGCCATCCTTCAGCACGACGACGGAGGCGCGCGCGGCCTCGTCACCAGCGGGCGTTTCAAAAGCCGCCACAGCACTGCCGATGGCAAGCTCGACACCGTGCTGCTTCAATTCCAAATGCAGCCACGCGGCCATCTCGGGATCGAGCGGAGCCATCACCTGCGGCAGCGCCTCCACCAGCGTGACGGACACGCCGCCGTGACGCACGAGTTGCTCCGCCATTTCCAATCCGATGTAGCCGCCGCCCACCACCACGGCACACGTCGCAGCCGTCCCGCTGAGCCATGATTTCATGCGCACCACGTCGGGCACATTGCGCACGGTGAAATGGCCTTCGTTCTGAATGCCGGGGATCGGCGGCATCAGCGGCGCGGCTCCGGTAGAGATCACCAGCGCGTCGTAAGGCAGCTCGTATTCGCGTCCGCCCGGCAGCCCGCGGACCTTCACCACACGCGCCTCGCGGTTGATGGCGACGACCTCGCTGTTCACCCGCACGTCGAGATTGAAACGCGAGTGCAGGCTCTTCGGCGTCTGCACCAGCAAATCGTCCTCGCTGGTGATTTCACCGCCGACGAAGTAAGGCAGACCGCAGTTCGCAAAGGAGACGTGCGGCCCGCGCTCAAAGATGGTGATCTCGGCAGACTCGTCGAGCCGGCGCACACGCGCAGCGCAGGATGCTCCACCAGCGACTCCGCCGACGATGATGATTTTTTTGGCAGTGGGGTTCATGAGCCGCGAGAAACCCGCGCCGATTTCCGTTCGGTCATTTTTGTGATGCCTGTATTGATGTCCATATTGGCGGTCGTAGCTGGTGGGTCGCTTTGGAAGTGATGTGTCTCAGGGCTGCGGACGCGGAGTTGTCGCAGTCTCAGCGGGCAGGATAGGCACCTGCAGGACCGGCTGCTTTCCGGTGAGAGTGCCGAGGAAATCAGTGATCTCATCGATCTCCAAATCAGTGAGCGTCGCGCCGAGCTGGTTGGAGCCCATAATCGCGACGGCTTCTTTCAAATCCCACACCTGCCCGGAATGAAAATACGGCGCGGTGAGCGCGATATTGCGCAGCGGGGCCGCGCGGAACACGTAGCTGTCGGTCTCCGTTTTCGTAACTGAAAAACGGCCGCGGTCGCCGGGCGGGCGAACCTTGGCATCCGGTGCGGCGACGACACCGAAGGGAAAGTAGCCTTGCCCGCCGAGGTTCACGCCGTTGTGGCAGGCGGTGCAGCCCTTGTTCATGAAGTGTTGCAGTCCACGGAGTTCCTTGGCGGTGAGTGCATTGGCGTTGCCTTTCAGCAGTTGGTCAAAGCGCGAGTCCGGCGTGACCAGCGTGGCTTCAAAGGACTCGATCGCCTTCGCCGTATTGACGAAGGTGACGGGATCGCTGTCCTCGGCGAACGCTTCCTTAAAGCGCTGTACATATTCCGGAAGGCTCTTGAGTGCGGCGACCACGGTCGCGGGTTCGCTGGCCATCTCGACGCTGGCCTGCATCGGGCCGGTCGCCTGCGCCTTCAAGTCTTCGGCACGGCCATCCCAGAATTGCGCGACGTTGAAGACAGCGTTGAACACGGCAGGTGAATTGCGCGGACCTTTCTGCCAGCCGTGGCCGACGGAGGTCGGAAGGTTGTCGCCGCCGCCCATCCCGAGGTTGTGGCAACTGTTGCAACTGATGATGCCGCTCTTCGAGAGCCGCGGATCAAAGAAGAGCATCTTGCCAAGTTCGCTGCGGGCCGGGGTGACGCTGTTGCCTTTCAGCGCCGGGACGCCGTAGGGGATGGGTTTGAACAGCCCCTGGGCCTGGGTGACGAGCGCGGGGCTGGGCTGGATCGGCGAGCAAAGTGCCGGCGGACACGGCGAGGGCCGCCGCGGTGATACGGAGTGCGGTTGATGTTTTCATGCCAGTTCGTGCTGATTGGTTCTGGTGATTTCGTTCGCCTATTTTCCTCCGGCGAAGGCGCCGTCGTTCTTTCCGGCAGTGCGGATTCCCAATGGGCAGTAGGCGGGGCAGAAGCCAATGAAGGCGGTGAGCAGTGGCACGGCGCCGATGGCTCCGAGCCAAGTGTGATTGATGATGCCGTAGGCTATCAGCGCGAGGCCGATGATGATGCGGAGAATGCGATCAATAGTTCCGATGTTCTGTTTCATGATGTGGGTTTGTCGTTGGGTTGTGATGCGGGGTGAGTGTGTTTGTTCGCCATGAAGTAGAGGACAGGCACCGCCATGCGGCTGATGAGGAGGGTGGCGATTTCGCCGGCCATGAGGGCGATGGCGAGGCCTTTGAAGATCGGGTCGGCGAGGATGACGCTCGCGCCGACGACCACGGCGAGCGCGGTGAGGAGCATGGGGCGGAAGCGGACGGCACCGGCGTCCACGACGGCTTCGGCGAGGGGCATGCCTTCGGCGAGGCGTTGCTCGATGAAGTCCACGAGGATGATCGAGTTGCGCACGACGATGCCGGCGCCGGCCATGAAGCCGATCATCGAGGTGGCGCTGAAGAACGCGCCGAGCAGGCCGTGCGCGGGGAGGATGCCGACGAGGGAGAATGGGATCGCGACCATGACGATGAGCGGCGTGAGGAAGCTGCGAAACCAGCCGACCATGAGCACGTAGATAATGACGAGCACGGCGGCGAATGCGCTGCCGAGGTCGCGGAAGACTTCGATGGTGATGTGCCATTCGCCGTCCCATTTCATCGCAGGGCGTGCGTCGGTGAAGGGCTGGACGGCGTTGAAGATTTGCAGCGCGGTGCCGTCGCCGCCGAACTCGCGGGTGTCGAGTTTCGCGAGCGCGTCGTTCATTTTTCCGATCGCATAGACGGGGCTCTCGACCACGCCGGCGACGTCGCCGATGACGTAGGTCACGGGCATGAGGTTTTTGTGGTAGATGCTTTTTTCGGTGACGGTCTGCTCGACGCGCACGAGTTCGCGCAGCGGGATGAGCGGTGCGGTGCCGGCGGCGCCGGGCTCGGGCAGCGCGTTGGCGTCGCCGGAGCGGACGCGCAGGGCGAGCAATTCGCCGGGCGTGGTGCGGGCGCTGCGCGGGAGTTCGAGCATGATGTTCACGTCCTCCTTTTCGCCCGGCAGGTGCATGAGATCGACGGACTCACCGCCGACGGCGATGCGCAGGGTCTGCGAAATCGTCTCGGCGCTGATGCCGTGCAGCGCGGCCTTTTCCTTGTCGATGATGAAGCGCGCCTTGGGCTGGTCGGCCTCGACATACCAGTCCACATCCACGACGCCCGGCGTGCTTTTGAAAATGTCGCGCACCTTGCGGGCGAGCGCGTGGCGGTCGGGTTCGGTAGGGCCGTAGATTTCGGCGACGAGCGTTTGCAGCACGGGCGGGCCGGGCGGCACTTCGGCGACGGCGACGCGGGCGTCGAAGCGCGCGGCGATTTCGGCGATGCGCGGGCGCACGCGTTTGGCGATGTCGTGGCTCTGCGCGCTGCGGTCGTGCTTTGAGACGAGATTCACCTGGATGTCGGCGACGTTCGCGCCGCGGCGCATGAAGTAGTGGCGCACGAGTCCGTTGAAATTATACGGCGACGCGACGCCCGCGTAGATCTGGTAATCGGTGACTTCCGGCTCGGTGCGCACGGCGGCGGCGATCTCGCGCGCGGCCTGCGCGGTGCGTTCGAGCGAACTGCCTTCGGGCATGTTCAGGATGACCTGGAACTCGCTCTTGTTGTCGAAGGGCAGCATTTTCACTTTCACCCAGCCGATCGCGACGGTGGCCATTGCGAGCAGCAGCAGCGCGGTGATCGAGCCGAGGAAAAGCCAGCGCCAGAACGGCGTCGCGATCATCGGTCCCATCACGCGCCGATACAGTCGCGTGAAGAAATCTTCCTCGTGCGCGAAGTGGCTGCCAGCCTGCGCGGGCGCGGTGCCTTCGGTGAGTTTGGAATACTTTTTGCCCCAGCGCAGGATGCGGATCGAAGCCCACGGCGTGACGATGAACGCGATGGCCAGCGACCAGCCCATTGCTGCGCTCGCGCCGATCGGGATGGGCCGCATGTAAGGCCCCATGAGCCCGCCGACGAAGGCCATCGGCAGCACCGCGGCGATGACGGCGAAGGTCGCGAGGATTGTCGGGTTGCCGACTTCGCCCACGGCTTCGACGGCGATCGTGGACCAGTTGCGGCCCTTGTTTTGCGGGAGATGAAAATGGCGGACGATGTTTTCCACCACGACGATCGCGTCATCGACGAGGATGCCGATCGAGAAGATGAGCGCGAAGAGCGTGATGCGGTTCAGCGTGAAACCGAGCAGGTAAAAAACGAGCAGCGTGAGCGCGAGCGTGGCCGGAATGGCGATGGCGACGATGCCCGATTCGCGCCAGCCAAGCGTGAGCCAGATGAGCACCGACACGCCGAGCACCGCAAGGCCCATGTGCAGCAGCAGCTCGTTCGATTTCTCCGCCGCGGTCTCGCCGTAATGGCGCGTGATGGCGACGGAAACATCGCGCGGGATGAGCGTGCCTTTGAGCGTTTCGACTTTGCGCAGCACGTCCTCGGCGACGGAAATCGCGTTCGCGCCGGGACGCTTCGCGATGCTGAGCGTGACGGCGGGTTCTTCATCCGCTGCCGATGCGCGCGCTGCGCCGTGGCCGAAGAAGGTGTAGTTCGACGGCTCCTCCGCGCCATCGACGATCTCCGCGACTTCGCGCAGATACACAGGCCGTCCGCCAAAGACGCCAACGACCACATTGCCCACGTCCTCCGCGCTGATGAGGAACGCGCCGGTCTCGATGATAACTTCCTGATTGTTCGTCGTGAGCCCCCCGGAGCGGTATTGGCGGTTGCCCTGCTGGAGCATCGGAACGAGGCCCGCAGCGCTGAGATTGCGCGAAGCGAGCCGCACCGGATCGAGCAGCACACGCACCTGCCGCCGCGCGCCGCCGATGATCATCGTCTCCGCGACGAGCGGCACGGCTTTCACCGCGTCGTCCACTTCCGCCACGAGCCGGCGCAGCGTGAGATGATCGTAGCGCGCGCTGTGGAAGGTGAGCGCGAGGATCGGCACGTCGTCGATGGACTTCGGCTTCACCAGCGGCGCGCTGACGCCATGCGGGACACGGTCCATGTTCGAGCGCAGCTTTTCCGTGAGCCGCACGAGGCTCTCGTCCGGATCGGACCCGACCTTGAAGCGCACGATGACGAGGCTCTCGCTGTCGCGCGACGTGGAGTAGATGTATTCCACGCCGGGGATTTCCCAGAGCAGTTTTTCCATCGGCCGCGTCGCGCGCTCCTCGACCTCTTTCGCGGTGAAGCCCGCCATGTTCACCATGACATCGACCATCGGCACTTTGATCTGCGGCTCCTCTTCGCGCGGCAACAGCACGAGCGCCGCGATCCCGAGCATGACCGCCGTGATGATGATGAGCGGCGTGAGCTTCGACTCGATGAACGCGTGCGCGATGCGTCCAGCGATGCCGGGGTCGGTGGTGTGATTTTTGGAAGCCGCGCTCATGCGAATGCCGGTTGGGACTTGGATTGGCGACGCCCGGCCGATGTGTGTAGAATGCACCGCATGAAGACGCTGAATCCGAACGCTGAATACATCGTGAAAGGCGGAAAGCCGACGGCGGTCATCATGCCAATTGCGGAATACGAGGAGATGCTGGAGGATTTGCACGACCTCGCGGTGCTCGCACGCCGGAAGGATGAGCCGACGATTCCCCTGGCTGAGGTGAAGCGCAGACTGAAGACGAATGCCGGAATACGTCGTTAGTTTTCGACGATCCGCTGAGAAGGATCTGCGCAGGCTCGACAGGACCGTCCAGCGTCGTGTGCTCCAGGCGATCGACGGGCTCGCGCAAATTCCGCGCCCGGATGGTTGCCGCAAGCTTGTCGGCACGGAGGACGCGTTTCGCATCCGCGTTGGCGACTATCGGGTGATCTACACCGTGGACGACGCGGTCTTCATCGTGGCCATTGAGAACATCCGCCAGCGGCGCGAAGCGTATCGCTGAGTTTGCGACGGAGGTTTCCAGTGAGGTGTGCATCGGAGCTGTCACTTTCCGCTCAGCCCGAAGAGCAGGCCCAGCACTCCGCCGTAGATCGCGCCGCGCCACCATGTCGAGGTGAGCGGGCAGGTGCCGGACGAGCATTGGCCGAAGTAGCCGAGCGCAGAACCCAGCGCGGCTCCGATGACGATGGCGACGAGGACGCGCATCATGGCCGTGCCTCCGTTTGACCCGTAGCGCGCAGGGCGAAGGCGCGGAGTTGCGCGGCTGGCATCCCGCCGGAGGTGCGCTCGACTTCGCGGCCTGCGATGAAGACTGCGAAGGTGGGAATCGAACGGATGCCCATGCTGCCGCCGATGGCGGGCTGCGCCTCGGTGTCCACTTTGACGACGAGCAACTCGCCCGCAGCGAGGGCGGCGACCTTTGCAACTTCCGGCGCGACCATCTTGCAAGGGCCGCACCATGGCGCCCAGAAATCCACGAGCACAGGGAGCGATGCGCCGCGGATGAGTGCGGTGAAGCTGGCGGCGGATTCGATGTCCACGGGGAGCGATGGATGCGGGAGCGCGGCTTTGCAGCTCCCGCAGTGGCCGATCTGTTGAAGGCGCGAAAACGGAATCCGATTCGCACGCTGGCATTGCGGGCAGTGGAGCAGGATGCCGCGGTCGTCGGCGGTGAGATGTGCAGTGGTGGTCATGGTTTGAGTGTGATGGGCTGGCCGTCGCGCAGTTGCTCCGCGCCCTCGAAGACGACGCTCTCTCCGGGAGCGATGCCCGCGAGCAGTTCGACTTCGCCGCCTGTGCGTTTGCCGGCGCGGACGATGCGGAGCCGGGCGTTCTGCTTTTCGACTACGAAGACGGTTTCCATCTGACCACGCACCACGAGCGCGGAGAGCGGCACATGAATCGCGCGATTCTCGCCGATGGGGACCAGCACGCGTCCGAACTGGCCGCTGCGCACACCTTCCGTCGCGGGCAGATCGAGCTTCACCAAAAATGTGCGGCTCGCGGCATCGGCGACTGGAGCCATTTCCACCACGACACCCTCGATCATCGGGGACTTCGCACCGATGCGCACGGCAAGCTTTGCGCCGAGTTTGATGCTGCCGATGAGCGCCTCGGGCACGTCGGCTTCGAATCGGAGGAGACGCGGGTCTTCCATTGCGGCGATGGGTTTGCCCGGGGCGGCGAGGTCACCCACGTCTGCGAGCTGGCGCGTGATGATGCCATCGTAAGGCGCAACGACTTTCGTGTAGGCGAGCATCGTTTCCGCTTCCGTGAGCGCGCCGAGGGAGACGCGTGCGCGTGCCTGCACGCCGTCAAATTCCGCCTGCGTCGTGATCTTCTGCTGGAGCAAAGCGCGAGCACGATTGAGGTCAGCCGTCGCCTGCTCGCGCACGGCCATCGCCTGATCCAGCCTCGCCTGGATTTCGCGCGCATCGAGTCGTGCGATGAGGTCGCCGGCTTTCACCATCTGCCCCGGTGCGACGAGCAGCGCTTCGATGCGGGCGCTGACCTTGGGCTCGATCGCTGCGCGCAATTTTGCCTGCACGGTCCCGACGACTTCCTCAAACGCAGCACGCGCGGCCGACTCGACCGCCACTGCGCGCACGGGAACACTTGGCAGAGACTCGGGTGCGGGTGGCGCCTGGTGCTTGCCGCATCCGGTGCCGAATGCGGCTGCGATGAGCATGGCCGAAATGGCGACGTAGAATGCGGGCCTGCGGCGAAGTGAAATCATGGGCGGCAGCGGCGGAGAGGATCAGGCTTTGCGATTGAGTGCGTCTCCACAGCCGGCCTTCGGCACGCCCATTTTGATCAGGATGCGCTCAAGCGGACAGAAGCCGGTGAAGCCGGATTGAAGCAGGTTCAGCCACACGAAGACGGCGAAGCAAATCCAGCGAGGGTCCAGCCATTGCGCGAGCGTGAGGCTCGTGAGGATGAGGCAGCCGGCGACGATGTAGACGATGCGTTCGGTTTTCATTATGCGGGCTTTTTCAGTGGTGTCTGGCGTGCAGCAGTTCTGCGAAAATGTAAGCGCGCGGGAAGTCGAATTCGGGCACGAGGGGCTCGACGCGCTGACCGGGGAGAACCATCAGCGCCTGCTTCGCCCGTGCGCATGCCGCGGCCATCGCCAGCTCATCGGCTTCGTTGCCGAGCATCGCACGCGCACGCGCGCAGCACGCTTCAAGCACCTCGTCGTCCAGATGCGCGACGAGGCCGATCAGCATGAGCGAGACTTTTTCAGGTTCGATGCGGGCGGTGCCGCCGCCGCTGAACCACCAATGGCGCTGGCCATTTCGCACGACGGAGATCGGCCCGATTTCGAGCGCAGCAATCAGCGGCGCGTGTCCGGGCAGGACACCGATCTGGCCAACCGTCGTCGTCATCTCCACGAATTCCACCGGCTCATGCAGGAATTCTCCCGCCGGAGTGACGATGCGAAGATCGAGGATGGAACGTTGCATGGCAAAGACGGCGGCAAGGTCACACCCAGCCGTTCGGGACGATGTGGAAGTAGGCTTTGTTGAACGCCATTTTAAGGTAGTGCATGAGCGCGTTCGGATTCTTCGGGTGCGGCGGACCGCTGTAGTCGAAGTCGAGGATCGTCGCCTGGCTGTGGCCGACTTCGAGGAAGCACATGACGTGGCCTTCGTAGGTGGCTTTCTTCACATTGGGTTCGCGATGCTCGACGGCGGCGGCGATCTGTTCGGCAATCGCGGGTGCCTGGAAATGCGCGGTGCTGCCGGCTTTGCTGATCGGCAAATCAGTGGCATCGCCCATCGCCCAGATGTGATCGTGACCGGGGACGTGCAGCGTGGCGCGGTCGGTCTTCACCCACCCGCGGGCGTCGGCGAGTGCGTGGCGTTGCAGGAATTTCGCGCCACGATGCGGCGGGATCATCACGCACAAATCGTAGGGCAGCTCTGTGCCTTCCATGCTGATGGCGAGACGCTCAGCAGGCTTGATGGATTCGAGATTGAAGAACGTCTCCACCTTGATGCCGCGCTCATCGAGGAAGCGCTGCGCAATTTCCGCGACCGTCTCGATCGTGAAGCAACGGCCAATCGGGAAGGTGTAGGTGATCTCCGTCTTCTCGCGCAGGCCCCGCTTGGTGAGGAAATCTTCGAGCAGGAACGTGAACTCCAGCGGCGCGACCGGGCATTTGTAAGGCAGCCCGCCGACACCGACGACGATCTTGCCGCCGGAAAATTCCTGCAACGCGCCGAAGAGCCGGCTCGCGCCTTCGCCGGTGTAGAAATGGTGCGCGCCTTCGACCAGACCGGGCACGTCCTCCGGCGCGACGTGCGAGCCGGTGGCGATGACGAGGAAGTCATAGTCGAGCCGCGTGCCGTCCGCGAGCGTCACGGTTTCCGCAGTGGCGTCGAGTTCGCGCACGTCGCCGTGGATGAGTTCGACTTTGTCATTCAGCAAATCGCGCTCAGGCCGGCTGAGCGAACGCGGATCCTGCTGCCCGAACGGTACGTAGAGCCAGCCGGGCTGATAGTAGTGCTGCACTTGCGAACTGACGACCGTGATGGTCGCCTGGCCGCCGACGCTGCGCGCGAGAAGATTCGCGAGCAACGTGCCGCCTGTGCCGCCGCCGAGGATGAGGATGCGTTGCATAGGTCAGTGAGTTTTGCGGCAGATGAAACGCGTCGCGCCTTCCACAGCCTCGGCGTCGAGCAATTCATGCTTCGCTTTCGTGAGCCAGAGCGGGATGTCCTTTTTGCTGCCGTCGTCGCCGGAGATGACGGCCAGCACGTCGCCGACCTTCGCATCGCGGACGATGCGGATGAGTTCCATGAGCGGGCCGGGGCAGAAGCTGCCGCGCGCATCGCTTTCGCGGGTGATGGTGATGTTGTCCATGTTAGTAGTTCGTTAGATGAACAGCGTCTGGCCGCCCGTACTATCCTCGACGAAGGAACCGACGCCCGTGACCTCGCACACGACTGGCTCAAGGTCTTCGAGCTTAATGCCGAAAAGATCCATCGTGAGCCCGCACGCCTTGATCTTCACGTCGCCGATCTCCATCGCGTCGCGCAGCGTATCGAGCCAGTGCGGCACCTTCTTCGCCTGCATGGCCTGCATCGCTGCTTCGGCAAAATCCGCGAAGTCCGCGCTCATCCGCGGCGGCTGTTCCTTCGCACCTTTCCGGAAGGCCATGAGCCCCCAGAAGGTGAGGAAAATGGTGACCTGCTTCTGCATCGCCGCCGCGCCGCTGGCGATGACGCTTGCAGCCATGAGCTTATCGGTGGTGCCCGAGAAGAGCACGATGGAGAGTTTGTCGGTGGAGGATGGAGGAGTGTTCATAGGTTTTGTTTCACGGAAACTCTAAATGCTTATTCGGTTATACGCTGCGCAGCAATTGTCTGAGATTCACCCATTCTTGAAGGTTCAGATCGCGTAGTGCGGGAGGGATTCGCGGGCCTTGCGATTCAGCCGCTCGCACACCAGATCGCAAATCCGGAGGACGAAATCCCCCTCCATCGCATAATGCGCAAAGACCCCACGCTGCTCCCTCGAAATGAAGCCTGCATGGAGTAAAACCCGGAGCTGTTTCGAGATATTCGGCTGCGTCGTCCCTATCGCTTCCACCAGCTCATTCACCGTCTTCGGGCCGGATTTCAGTTCTTGGAGAATCGCAAGCCGCGTGGGCTCGGACAAAGCACGGAAATTGTCAGCAATCTTCGTGAGGGCCTCGCGACTTTGCTTTCTATGGGTTTGAGCGGGCATGGCAATAACTGTATGGTGATACAGTGATGCAGGCTCCCTGCTCGTCAAGCCGAAGTCATCCAAAGGCTCAATGTGCAATCGGAACACATGTGAGAACGCTTACGACTGCTCTCCTGCGATGAGGACTCCATCGGGTGCCATCCGCGTATCGTATTGAGGTGGCACAGACATTCCTGTCTGCGCACGAGAACACGGACAGTAGTGTCCACGTCACTTAAAAGCGCGTGCCTCAACAACTGCACCCGGAGACTTTCCGCAGCGCCGGTTACTTCAGCAGATGCGAGAACTCCTTGTCGGTGAAAGCCCGCATCGTGTCGGTGCGGACGCTGCCGCCCGCGGCGAGTTCAGCGAGGAGGTGCAGGATTTTCTTCTCGTGATCCGCAGTGAGGATGAGGACCCCGTCGCAGTGGCCCATGGTCCAATACTGGCCTTCGACGGTGACGCCGGCTTTCTTCGCCATTTTGTCGAAGCGGTGCGCACGTTCGGTCGAGTCGTGGATTTCTTCCGCGCCTTTTTGGGTGAATGTGAGGAGGGTGATGTATCGGGTTATGGTGTGTTCCTTCGAGCCTCTTGCAAAACCGACGTGAAAAATTCGCGGGCAGGGGGCGGTGGCGCGAAAATGGGCGGCAGGGCGGGTGGCAGCGGCCGCGGATGATGTCGGACTTGGATAATCGGG
>Ga0105046_10012264_pt1 | contig 13292 bp, 7 predicted proteins | sample MAT03_FD_78385 | JGI IMG/M metagenome (GOLD analysis project Ga0105046, IMG submission 78385) | Freshwater microbial communities from Lake Fryxell liftoff mats and glacier meltwater in Antarctica - MAT-03 (megahit assembly) | ecosystem: Environmental > Aquatic > Freshwater > Ice > Liftoff... | reverse complement strand
CACATGGGTGCGCCCAGTCGTATTTACGGCGCGTCAGGGGATTCCACAATCTCGATTTCGGTCAATAATACTCGGTTAGCGGGCGCTTCACCCGCAACCAGCAGTCGCTCCAACGTATCCAGTCGGTAGACCACCAACTCAAGCGTATAACGACCGACTGGTAAATCCTCTGGTAAAACCAGCGCATAATGATCGGCGTACCGGCTACCGATTTGCCACTGACTGGTCTTAGCCAACCGGCTTTGTGGGGAACCGTCCCGCTGGCTCATCAGGATTCGATCTTGGTTCAACAGTTGGATACCGAGTTGATAGTCTTGCTCAATGGCCTGTGTTGGCATCCATTCCAGCGCCAAGAGCAAGGAGTCGCCCGCGACGAAGCTTGGCTGGGTAGAAAACTGGATATCGGTCAGCGCCAAACGTTCGTCAAAAACTTTAGGCATCACTTGGTCTGTCGGAGCGAGTGCTGTGCCGCGACCTGTCGCAAACAGCACGGCGCGGGCGTAATCGCTGATTAGGATTTCGGTCTGCGGATACAGCGTCGTCGAGAGGTAACGCTCCAGATAACGCGGATGTTCTTCAGAGAGGGCATAATTGGACGGTGCGATCATCCAAACCCGATCTGTCTGGGTGAAAGCCCATTGTAGGGCGGCCAGCGATGGCTCATCCAGCAGGCTATCAGGCGGGAGCATTTCAGGTTCTTCTGGTAAGGTGATGAAGCGTGGCGCGGCTTTGAACCGATTCATAAACAAGAGCATATGCTCATTGCCGCTGAGGAAGATTACATCATCGGGTTGGGAAACTTCCCCCAATTCATCAATCAAGGTCACGACATCTTGTCGGCTGCCGATATAGCGACCATCATCGCGCAAAGTGAGTAACCCCAGCATCATGCCCACTAAAAACAGGCTCATCAAGCCAGCCGACGCCGCATAAACTGTCCGGCGGGACAAGGATGGTCGGCGGATGGCGAGATAGCCCCACCTCAGTGCCAGCGTTATCACCAAGACCTGATAGGTCGGGATGAGATACACGGGTCTTGAGAACCGCCATGCGCTGTCGAGATTTGACCAAGACAGATTTTGCAGGTGATAGCCGATGGCGGTATTGCCCCATGACCAGTTCTGGGTCAGCCAGCGTGTTTCAGACGAGGATTGAAAGTAAAACAGGTTATAAAAATCGCTATAAGGCAAAGCGATTCCGAGGATTTGGATGGCAACGCTGAACAGGATCAGCAGGCCAAACCCGAGTTGCTTTAAGCGCCCAGCGCGTAAGACCGAGTCAATGACAGGCAGCACGAACAGCATCCACAGCGGAATGATGGGCAGCATATAACGCGGCCCCCAGTTCCAGCCCCCGTTCCAATACGACCCCAAACGCAACGCTCCATAAGCGGCGGAGGTCAGCACGAGCGTGAATAGGATGCCAAAGGCCAGCCAACGGCTGTCCTCTTTTTTGATGAGCCGGAAAATACCGATAAAACCCAATAATAAAACCGGTGAATACAGCCAAATGCTTCGCGCAGGGCTGAACTGATACCCCAAAAAGCTCTCAACCATGCAATCGAGGCAAAGATTTTGGGGGTTGATCCACTTCGCCAAGTTATAACGCTCATCCCCGAAATTGGGATTGATGATCGAAATAATGATTAAAAATATCCCAACCACCGCCACTAATAGGCCAATAATGGGGACGTAGCGGCGCAAATGCCTCAAGTTCGGCATCAGGCAAATGAAAATACCGGGGACGAATAATAAGGCGGCTTGCTTAGTCAACATCATGCCGATGATACAGACAACCAGCACTGTCGCCGACTGACGGATCGGTTGTCGATTGTAGAGTTGGGTTCGGATGTCAAAGGCGGCGGCGAACGCCCACAGGATGAACAACGTCATCAAGGGTTCGCGGAACAGCCAACGGCTATAGGGAAAGGCCAGCGTGGCCGCGCCGAAGATGAATGCGCCCAGCCATGCGGTCCAGCGCGCATAACCCAATCGTAGGGCAATGATGTATAAACTGACTGCGGTCAGCGCCGTGACCATGATGTTGAGCAAAAAGACGGTCTGAAATTGCCCAACAGCACCAAAGGGCAGCGCCAGACGATAAAGCAAGCTGCCCGCAATGATTTGCAGCGGCTCGTATAACGGCTCTAGCGCGGGCGTGCCATCTGGCATGACAACCGGGTCGCGGTAAAACTCGACGGTGCGCCACAAGGTATCCTGCTGCGACAAGCTTTTAATGCTGTCAAAGGTGCTAATTTCGTCGATGCTGAGAGGATGCCCACGATAAAACAGCATGTACAAACAGGCCAAAACCACGAAAAGTACCATTCCGAGGAAAGCTGTTTGCCTAGCTGTGTGGTATGTGGGAGTCTGCGACGGGTTCATATAAGCTTTCTAGGCCATTACACACCCATTTTAAGGGCATCCCTAAACTTTACACAGGGTATCAGCTAAATAGCCACCGCACATCGTCGGCGTTTACCCGGCGTTTTGCTTGTATAATCCGACGCTTATGCCCCATACGTTTGCGAAGCGACCACGCAGAAGTCAAAGCTGGGAAGGATGAGCGTTCGCGCAATACGATAAATAGGACGACTGCAACATCATACATAAAGATACGTAGTAAATCACGCCTAAACAAGCTTGTGGTTTCATTTTTAATCATCAATAAATATCGGTTACGGACGGCGCACTGCCTTAAATAGGGGCTGACCGTCACTCGCTGACCGGGGCGAAAGGATCGGATATGGTGGGCGATGGCGTCTGGGACATAGCAAGATGTCCAGCCGGCCAACTGCGCCCTCCAGCAAATATCCACATCTTCTTTGTGGATGAAAAAATCTTCGTCAAAGATTTCACCTTCCACGGCGATGTCTTCAAGCATGGTGCGGCGGTAAAACGCAGCTGCGCCATCGGGTCCGAAAATCGGGCTGGAGTGGGGGGGGATTTGGGACAGGGGCGCGTTGTCCAGTAACAGCCCCTGTCGCCGGTTGCGCCGCATGAACAAGCCCACGCTATCAATCGCCGTTGGAGATTGGTCGATGCTCTCAACCCGCAGCAGACATCCGGCAGCCGAACCGAGGGTCGGGTTCTCATCCAATACCCCGCACATCACGCCCAGAAATCGCGGCTGTAGGAGCAAGTCAGGGTTTAACGTCAGCACATAGTCCGAGTGTGTTTGGGCGATGGCTTGATTATGGGCGACGGCGTAACCGACATTGGTTGCATTGATCTGAACCGGCAGCCCGATTGCTCGGATTCGCTCGACAGTCCGATCCGTTGAGGCGTTGTCGATGATACATACCTCAAAAAGCGCCTCTTGCGCCAAGAGCGCCTCTAGGCACGCTGTGATGGTGGCCTCGTTGTTATAGGTCACAAGGTGGACGGCGACTCGCGGAGTTAGAGGGGTCATATATTTTTTGATCCGTTATGGTGACAGCTAATGGGAATAGAAATAACATGATACGCCTAATGTGAAATGATTGCGCCTCGTTGGACGCCAGAACGGGCGGGCAAGCCTCGCCCCTACAGCATGTGGGTGCGCGTCTTTATCGCATAAAATAAAAGACGGGGCGCGCTACCACCCCGTCTTTTGACGATTAACCCTCCCCCATTTATTTCACCAAGAACGTGTCAAACTGCCAGACATCATCCTCGTGGAGGCGCTTGCCGTTCCACGGGCTGAAAATATCCTTGCGGTGCTTCAGCGGCGTCCAATCGGTCTGAACCGATTCACAATTGCCGAGATACAGCTTGGCGACGGCTAAAATTTCCTCATGTGGCAAATCATCGGCCACGCACAAGCCTTGATCCGGGTGTTTAACCATCCATGTAATCGCGCCCAGCAATGAGGCGGCCACTTGCAGCGTGGTCGCGTTTTGGCCGGGGGCGTGCTTGCGCGCTTCATGAATGTTCAATTGGCTGCCCGTCCACCACCCGTTCAGGTCATGCCCCAGCAACAGCACGCCCAATTCGTCCATGCCGTCGATGATTTCGTCGCGCATGATGCGTTGAACCGGCTGCATCTCATAATTCCGCATCTTGAGTTCCCAGAGGCTGACGATGGCCGCCGATGACGGGTGATAGGCGTAATGCACCGTCGGGCGATAAACCGGGTGGCCTTTGGCGTCGCGCACGGTCAAATGGTCGCTGATGGTGAAGGCCTCGCCGTGGCGCACCACCATCCCCGTGATTTCGCCGTGGATAGGAACCCATGAGCGCACATAGGTCTCAATGCCCATCTGCGAGAGGCAAATCTGGTTGCCGGGGCCGTAATCATAAATCCAAGCATTGTTGGGAAGGCGGCGTTCGTGCGTCCCCCAGCCCATCTCCGCCGGGGCGATGCCTTCCTCATAAAAACCTTCAACAGACCATGTATTAACGAATTCGTTCACTCGCTTCGGCTTATCGCTGATTTGTGTATCGCGCTCGCTGATGTGGATGACCTTGACGCCCAATAGCTCTGATAGGTGATTCCACTCGCGTCGGTCAAGGTGGGTTTGTAGCGCGGCGTGCTTGTGGGGGCTGACGCCTTGATTGAACATGGCATGGGTGACATCGGTCAGGGCGACCTTCGTCCAATGGCTGACGAGGCCGGGGTTTGCGCCGTGTTCGACGATGGCCGTGGGGCCGGTGGTCGTCCAATTGGATTTCATCTCGCGCAGCATCATGTGGCGTACATACAGGGTGCGCTGGTTGGGCGGGACGCTGGCATCATAACCATCCCAGAGTTCGGTAGCCGTATTAATATAGGTTACATCATTATCATGACACCATTGGATGATGTCGGTGGTTTCGATGCTCCATGCGAGGTCTATCAGCAAATCGCCCGCCCCGACGTTTTGAGTGAGCGTCTCAATGAGGTTAGTCTGGTTAACCTCGTGAATGACGTACTGCGCGCCCGCCGCAAGCATGTCTGGGATTTCGCCTCGGTGGTCAATCATGTCCATGATGGTGAATTTGCCGAAATCCATATCCAGATGTTTCAGCAAGAGCGGTTGTATGCAGCGCGAGACCGCGCCACATCCCAATAGTAGAATTCGTCCGCTAAATGGGATTTTCATAAAGCGACTCCTTTTTCTTAACAAGCAACTAAGTGCTTGAACTAAAAAGCGCCGAGGGTGGCTCTATATAAGCGTCCCGGCGCGATGAACCCCATTATAGGGGCTACAGAATGAGGGCGTACATAGCGGCTTCATACGCTGGGCGAAAATAAATCGGCGATGGGCGTGCTGAAGCCCGGCAACAGGTCGCCAGCCGTCAGCCTATCCGTCCCGCGCAAAATCACTGGCGGCTGCCCCGGCGCGTGGACGACCACCGTCTGCGCGTCAAAATCCACCATCCAAATCAGGCCTAAGCCGTCGCGCAAGTACAGGTCAACTTTGGCCGCGATTTCAGCGTATTTATCGGTGGGCGACAGCACTTCAATCACGAGGTCGGGCAGCAGGATGAACGGCTTCGAGTCGGCCTCTGGCACGAGGGCATAAAAGGCATCGAGTTTTTCGCGACTAATCCACATCACATCTGGGATGCGTGAGCCGCGCACCCAATCGGGCGTTTCTTCGAGGATAAAAGTGGTCTCCGAAAATACCTCGCCCAGCTTTTTATCTTCAAACGGGAGCAGCGCACGAACCAACCGTTTGATGGATTTACTGTGTCCCGATACCGTCGACATTTTGGGGACAATCTCCTCGCCTAGAATCTCAAAGTCACCTTCAGTCGCGCTACGGCACAGAAACTCCTCCATCGACATGCCGAGTCGTTCAGGGGCGGGCGCAAGCGTCATGATCTGTAATTTCTCCTCATCTTGTCGTGTTATTCATGATAACCCCGTTTGGGGGTCAGGCGTCACGCATTAGGTCAAGCGTCTGCTGTTCATAATCCCAGACCGGGCGATCCGCTTCCTGTTTACGCAGACGGTTGAGGCGCGCAAAGCCGTCTTCTTGTTCGCGCATCCACTCTTTCGCGAACGCGCCGCTGCGGATTTCCTTCAGCGAGGATTCCATCATGCTCTCTAAGCGTAGTTCTGCGAAACGCGCCATGCGGCTGAGGGCGGAATACTGCGCGATCAAGGGCTGCTGCATTAAGGTCGGCATCAGGCCGTCGCGGTTGGCCTGTAATAGATAATCGAAAAAACGCCCGGCGATGTGCAAATCTGCGAAGGCGGCTTCTGGCGGGATGCCCTCACGGGTCAGCAATTCCGCGGCCGTGACCATGATGTGATGAAAGGCTGGGATGATGGCTTGCTGGACGAATAGCGCCATATAGGCCTCGTGTTCTACCGTGACCTCAATTGCACCCGCCCGCAACAAGCCCGCCCCTTGCGCCAGCGCCAACGTGCGCGTAAAGGCTTGGCGACTGGCATCTTGCACCACCGAGATGAACGTCAGCGATCCCGTCCCGTTCAGATAATTACCGCGCATCCCTTCCCCGGAAGAGCGCGGCGCGAGTAAGCCTACATCCACAAAAGTCGGTGGCTCGATATATTGAAAGGCGAGGTTATAACCGCTGGTGAATACCAACAGGTCATTGGCTTTTAAGTGCGGGGCGATGGTATCCAGATAGGTTTGGGGCAGCGCCTCGTCCGAGGTGGTCACGATCAGCATATCGCATTGGCGGGCGACCTCCCCGGCCTCCTCCACCGTCATACGGTCAGCGGCGGCGGCGTCTAATTCGCGTCCGCCCTCGGCAGACACCAAGACCGGCGCGCCACTGTCGCGCAGATTCAACGCGAAGGCTTGCCCCAACGGACCGTAACCCAAAATTCCAGCGGTGCGCCCACGTATCGCGCCCAACTCTGCATCGTCATCAAAGTAAATCACCGTCATGGCGTAGGCTTTCCGGGGTTGAAGAAACATATCACTGCCGATTATAACCCTGTAGCATGAGACGATTCACTGTTTTGCTGATTTTACTGCTGGCCGCCTTCACCCGTTTGGGCGGGCTGGGGGAGGATGTGCGCTTCCATGGCGACGAAGCGTGGTTCGCCACTTTTGCGCGCAATGCCGCCGTCCACGGCGATTGGTGGCTGACCGGCGCATTGGATAAGCCGCCACTGCCCATTTACGCGATGGCGCTGTCAATGCAAACCGTCGGGGTGACGGTCAACGCCGCAAAGGTGCTAGACCTCGACTTACGCTTGGGCGAATGGGCGGCGCGTCTGCCCTCCGTTTGGGCGGGAGTGATCACTTGCGCTGCGCTGATCATGTTCGCCCACCGTGTGACCCGTGACCGACGGACGGCGTTGTTGGCCGGGGTGATTTGGGCGTTGTCGCCGGTGGCCGTCGGCTTCGATTCGATGGCGCTGACCGACCCGCTGATGCTGGCCGGAGTTGCGGTCAGCGTGGCGGCGGCGGTTTATGCGCGCCCCGGTTTGGCGGGCGCGGCGTGGGCATTCGCCTTCGCCAGCAAACAACAAGCTATCTTTATGCTGCCCCTAATCATCGCCCTTTTACTCCCCCTCTCCATAGGGAGAGGGGGTCGGGGGGTGAGGTTTGCTGTCGGCAACTGGGGGGTGAGCTTATGGCGATTCGCGTGGTCTGCCGGTTTAGGGGTCGGCCTGTTATGCTTATGGGATGTCGCCCGCCCCGGCGAGTCGATTAACGCCTATGCCGCCGTCAATAACAACCCGTACCGCAGCCTCGCCGCCCCATCCGAGTGGCTGCCTCGCTTACGATTTTGGTGGGAGTCGGTGAGCGCGGCGTTTGGGGTATTGGGTGGGTGGATGTTGGGGTTGGGAATCGTTATTTTTCTGTACGGAGGCGATAGAGGCGATCTAAGGGCGCAGCACGTTGCCGCCCCCACAGAACATCCGATTGCTGCGGATAAAATACACATCACAAGAAATTTTGTAGGGGCGAGGCTTGCCCGCCCGCTCATGAGATATACGATGTCCAATTTCATGAGTGATATAAATTCTATAGGACACCCCAAAAGGCGTCGCTACAAATACCTTATCATGTTGTATAGCCTGATCTACATCCTCGCCCACATCGTCCTGCCGTTTAACCTATATGAGCGCTATACCTTGCCTGTAACCCTCTTACTCACCCTCCCCACCGCCGCGCTGATTGCTGCCCTGTCACACGGGCGCGGGCGTTATCTGTTCCCAATTCTGATGGCCGTGTCGTTGATTCTGCCGTATTACCAACCGTCCACGCTCCGCGACCCCGACTCGGATTTAATCGACTTGGGCGCGTTCATCAACGCTCAAGGGTTGGGGACGATTGTTTATAACCGCTGGCTGGGTTGGGAGATGGGCTACTACCTCGGCGCATGGTCGGATAAGCGCACCGTGTATTATCCGACACCGGAACAGTTCGCCGCCGATGCCCCGTTAAATCCTGACACTGCCCCGCGCCTGATGATTGCGCCGCGCTGGGCGGACGCCGCGCCGTGGCTGACCGCCGCAGACGCCGCCGGATTCGCCGTTATGCCCGCCTATGACAACCCGCGTTATCAGGCGTGGTGGCTTAACAACCGTGATGAGACTAGACCGATTCGGGAATCAAGACGGTTAGCCAATAACTATGGGGCGTCCGCGCAGTTCATCCAGAATAATCCGGCGTCCGCGCAAAATAACCCGGCGTTCTCACAAGAAGTCTGCCGTCCCATCCAACGCCGAACTTTTTTAATCCCACGCTTTGGGCGCGAAGTGAACGTCTCGGTCTATCTGCCGTGTTTTCGGATCGGGGAATATCTCCCCTACCTGATTTTCCTGCACGGGTCAAACAAAGACGACCGCCACTTGCTCGAACTCGGCTTAGAGGCCGCCGCGCCGCCGTTCGCGGTCATCATGCCATTCGGGGAAGACGAGGCCAACACCAACGAGTTCGGCGAACGGTCATGGGGACGGGTTGTGTATGACCTCATCAACACGGTTGAGCATACTTTCCCGCTGGATAGCACCCGCCGTGCCATCGGTGGCATCAGCCGGGGCGGGTTTTGGGCGTATCAGATCGGCCTGACACACCCGGAAATGTTCCGCGCCATCGGCGGTCACAGCGCGTTTTTCGACCTCAACCACGCACCACCCGACGCGAATCCGCTAGATTTGGCGCTGACTCTGACTCCTCAGACGTCCCCCGCGCTTTACCTTGACCGGGGGGCGGAGGATTACGCTGCGCCGGGGCTGGACATCATGGACGCCCGTTTGCGCCGCGCCGACATCCCACACACCTATGTGGTGAATCCCACTGGCGAACATAACGACGACTACTGGCGCGCCCATTTGTCTGAATACCTCGATTTTTATGCCGCGGCCTTGATGACCGACAACCCCGCGCCCGTAGCACCTCCTGTCCCGACAGAGCCGTCTGGCGTCGCGTTGTTCGTGCCAGTCGCGCTTTATCCCAGCCCGTTATATGACCTCGACCCAGCGACGCTGGCGACTGTAATCAGGGGCGGCGCGGAATCCAAGCTGACCGTCAGTCAAGTGACCCGTGAGGCGTTGGCCGGGTATGGGGTGCTGCTCTCGCCCGACATCCGCACGCTGGATACCGCCGAGGCCGTGCAAAACGACTTGTTCCGTGACCGCTCGCGCTGGACGATTACCGCGTGGGACGGCCTAAATTTACGCCTGCGAATCCTGATGGTCGGCGGGCAGCATCCCGTCGATTTATTGGGGGGTGGGTATGGGTTGGCGTTTAACTCGGAATCGCCCAATTTTGATCCCGCTAAATTGTCGCGGGTGATGATTTCCGGCGTGACGGCTTTAGCGCGGGGGACGACGCTGGCGCTCGATTCCAACAGCGTCGAATGGGCGGCGGAGGCGATTGCGCCGTTGACGACCCGCGCCGACCTGTTTCATGTGAGTAGCGAGGTATCCGCAATCGAGGGCTGCCCGTCCGTGGAATCACCACGTCTGGGCGGAAATTCTAGTTTTTGCGCCAAACCGGAACACCTCGCACTGTTCAAATTGTTGGGCGTAGACCTGATTGAGCTATCCGGCAATCACAACAATGATTACGGCTATCCCGCTTATCTTGACACGCTCGACAGCTTACGCGCTCAAGGATTTGCCACGGTGGGCGGCGGCGAGTCGCTGGCGGTAGCGCGTCAGCCCTTTTTATGGGAAGGCGCGGGCGGGCGGGTGGCGTGGCTGGCTTGTAACGCCGTTGGCCCCTATTACGCGCTGGCCGATGACGCCGAACCGCGCCCTGGCGCAACGTCTTGTGATACAAGCTGGCTACGCGCCGAACTGCCGCGCCTGAAGGCCGAGAACGATGTCGTGATTCTCACCGTCCAACATACCGAATTTGACCAGCACAATCCGACAGATGATCAGCGGCGCGATTTCGCAACCTATGCCGAATGGGGCGCCGATTATGTGGGGGGGACGCAAGCGCATTTCCCGCAATCGCTGAATGTCATCTCCGGTTATGGCGGTGAAGAGGCGTTTGTGCATTACGGATTGGGCAATTTCGTGTTCGACCAGACCTTTTGGGCGGGCGTGCGCTTTCTGATGGATGAACTGTATATTTATGATGGGCGTCTCCACAGCGTGACCGTCTATCCCGGCATCATCGAGGCACAAGGCCGCCCGCGCCTGATGACAACCCAAGAGCGCGATAATTTTTGGTATGTGCTGTTCAATCAATACGGGGAATTTTAGCGCGTGGTGAACCCTAGCTATAAGCACAATCATGAGTGATGGTTTGCGGCAATCCGTGTTGCACGGAACAACCCGGCAGTACATTCTGATGCTGACGCTGTGCTTTGTGTTCCTGATTCAACCCGCCGCCGCGCAATCACGGGTCGATCAACTTTTGGCCGACATGACGCTAGAGGAAAAAGTCGGCCAGATGTTCATGGTTGACCTGTATGGCGCGCCGCTGAATGAACCCGGACGCCTGTTGTTAGAGACATGGAAACCCGGTGCGGCGGTATTATTTGCCTCCAACGTCGGTAGCCCAGAACAGACCACGCGCCTGACCAACCAATGGCAGTCCGCCGTGATTGAAGCGGGCGGTGTGCCGATGTTCATCACCACCGACCAAGAGGGCGGGGTGATTGCGCGCCTCAAGGACGGTTTCACCACTTTTCCGGTCATGATGCTGCTGACCGCCACCGGCGATGTCGGCCTCGCCCAACGCACGGGCGAGACCTTGGCGCGGGAACTGTCCGCCGTTGGGGTCAACATGAACCTCGGCCCCGTCGCAGATTTATACACCAACCTTCGCAACCCCATCATCGGGCGCAGGTCATTTGGGTCAGAGCCGGAACGCACCGGCCAAATTTTGGCGGCGCTGATTCGCGGGATGCAGGGCGGTGGCGTGTTGGCGACGGCCAAGCATTTCCCCGGCCACGGCGACACCCAGCAGGATTCGCATACCTCGCTACCGGTGGTGAATTACCCGCGTGAAGAACTCAATCGCGTGGAGCTTGCACCTTTCAAATGGACGGTGGCCGCCGGTGTCGAAGCCATCATGGTCGCGCACATCTGGTATCCGGCCTATGACCCATCTGAGCGCATCCCGGCCTCATTGAGCTATAACGTCGTGACCGGCTTATTGCGCCAAGAACTGGGCTTCACCGGCTTGATTATGACCGACGCGATTGAAATGGACGCGATTGACCTCGTGTATAGCTACCCAGATGCCTCGGTTTTGGCGGTGCTGGCGGGCGTGGACATCATCGCGTTCGGCGCGAATCTCAGTCCACAGAGCCAAATCTGGGCGATGGTGGGCGTGGTCGAAGCGGTGCGAACCGGGCGCATCCCAGAAGCGCGGATTGACCAGTCGGTGCGGCGGATTTTGGATGCCAAAGCTCGGTATGGGATTTTGGACTGGCAGCCGTTAGACCCTCTCAGCGCCGACCAACGGGTCAATGTGGGTGAGGGCGCGGCGTTGGTGCGCGATTTGTTCAACAGCGGCGTGACGTTGGCGTATGACCAAAACGGCGTCATCCCGCTCAACCCGACCACGCAGCGCATCAGCGTGATTTATCCGGCCAATCGCCCGGCCATCCGGGGCGAGTGTGAGCGTTACGCCAGCAACATCACATGGTTAGGCGTTGGCGAAAGCCCGTCGGAATCGGACATCGCCCGCGCTGTGACCACTGCCCGCGATACCGACCTCGCGGTGGTGTTCACATCGAATGCGGCTTTTGATGTGGCACAACAGGCTTTGGTGACGGCGCTCCCACTTGAAAAAACCGTGGCCGTGGCGCTGTTTTCCCCGTTTGATTGGATGAGTTTTCCCGGCGTCACGGCCTATATCACGACCTATAGCCCGCTGCCACAGGCTGTGCCAGCCGCCTGTGCGATTTTGTTTGGCGCGCTCCCGGCGCTGGGCAGTCTGCCGGTGGCCTTAGACGGCGCACGCGATTTTGCCAACGGCGGCGCGCAACTCACCGACGGCGGCGCGCTGAGTCTGCTGCCGCGCCAAGTCAGCACGCTCGAAGGCTCAGACCCCGGGTCAACCGCCGTGGCGATGCTGTTCACCCCGCCCGTCAGCGCGACCCCGCCGCCCATGCCCACCCCCTCCCCGACCTCACCGCCGCTGGACGCCCTGACCCGCCCCGCCGCGACGCTCACCCCAAACCCGCAACCGACGGTGATTGCGGCGGTCATCCTGCCGACTGTGCCGCCAATCATGGCTGAAGGCGCGCCCTCGGTTGGATGGGATGTCGGGACACTGGCCTTGTTTGGCGTCTTGGCGGGCGGCATCGGGCTGGTGGCCGTCGGAATCCATAAAACCCGTAAACCGGCCTCGACGCGCCCAGAGTCGCCCTTAAACCAACGCCCGCCCGCCCAGAAATCTGTCGCGCCAAAGTCGCCGCAAAAAGCGCCCGCGCCAAAACCATCCCCGGCAAGGCCGCCGCAAAAAGCGCCCGCGCCAGATAAATCACGCGCTTTTTTCTTATCGCGCTGCGTGATTTGTGGTCAGCCGACGCTCAAAATCGAACAGGGCAGCAAACTCGTCCACTGCACGACCTGTTTTTCGATTATGCGCCTACAACGCGACAAGCGATGGGTGCTGCGCGTCAATGGCGATAAAAACCCAGAGATGCACACGCGCTATAACGACAAAGCCATGACCGAGGCCGAATTACGTAACATCGAACATGGGGGTAAGGATTAAATTGTGGGGTCATAAAAAGGTGTCGCGTGTTTGCCGTCCGCGCAGACACGCCGAAAACGGACATCCAAAAAAGTATCCCTACATAGGGTTTAGGGCTGGGAATCCCCCTCATTAGGCGGGACTTCTTCCTCACCAGTCTGGTACAGGTTGACCAGCATATTGGTCATCATGGTGGAAATATAGCGCACGGCGGAAATCGCCCGTCCGTAGT
>Ga0105046_10012263_pt1 | contig 13292 bp, 6 predicted proteins | sample MAT03_FD_78385 | JGI IMG/M metagenome (GOLD analysis project Ga0105046, IMG submission 78385) | Freshwater microbial communities from Lake Fryxell liftoff mats and glacier meltwater in Antarctica - MAT-03 (megahit assembly) | ecosystem: Environmental > Aquatic > Freshwater > Ice > Liftoff... | reverse complement strand
TTCCGCGGCTATTTGGAAGTGCTTGCTGTGATCCGGTCCGCATTCGTCGACCAATCGATAGACGGGCGTTCCCTTTAAGTCGCGTTGTGCAAGTTGCTGAAGCAAGGATTTGTAGTTTCCACCGCCGTGCCCGTCCGCTGCCAAGCGAATCTCAGGTTCCATATGCTCCAAAATGAACTTGCCAACCATCTCGACGCCACTATCAAGAAAGATCGCGGCAACGATAGATTCAAACACGTCGCTCAACAAGGAACGAGGCATCCCCGTTCTCAACATTCCCCGCCCAACAATCAAGCAACTATCCAGGCCGAGGTGTCGGGAAATCTTGGCACAAACGCGACGTGAGACCACCACGGACTTGATTTTCGTCAGCTCCCCTTCGAGGTATTCCGGATACGATCGAAAAAGCCTTTCGCAAACGATCATGCCCAGGATAGAATCACCAAGGAATTCCATTCGTTCGTTCGATTCGGTACGTGTCGACGCGACACTGGAATGCGTTAACGCAGACAACAAAATCGTTGGGTCTCGAAATCGATATCCAATAATGGTCTGGCAACGCTCTACCTTTTCGTCCACGCTGAGAGAGTCATCTGGTGGAGTTAGGTCATTCATGGCCGTTAGATAAGGTCCAAATCGCATCGGTTAGGAGGTTGGGTAATTCAGTTATCGCAGGTTATTGCACTAATGACTAGCCCGAGCAATAAAATCTGAGAAAAGCGAGAATTGGAATAAGAGTTGAGCGTCACGACAGCCGAACTTAGAGCCGAATGGAGTGAAACGATCTGCCAGGATGGCTACGGAATCCTACCGCTTTTGATTTAGTGGATGATGCAGCCAATCCTCATCGGAATCGCCACACTCACAATCTCCCTGACCGTGGTCATGCTCAGGTCTGGCTACGGTGTTTTTGCCGATATTTTGCAAAACCGCTCGACAAACAAACGACAACTGGTGGCGCAACAGTCGGCCAACCTTGAACTCTCCAACAGGCTTAACCAGACCTACCTAGCCCTTGCCACGAGTCGTCGGCAAGCACGATGGCGGGAAGTCATGGTCGTCAAGATTGTCAAGGAATCGGATGATGTGAAATCGTTTTACTTGGTGGCCCAAGACTACGAACCTTTTCCGCCCTCCTTGCCTGGACAACATATTCTGGTTCAGCAAACACCGCCACCCGATTCGCAAAGGGTTTGTCGCTGCTATTCCCTCTCGGATGATTGTGCGGCTGGCCATTGGCGTATTTCGGTCAAGAAGAGTTCGGACCAGCCCCAGAGCACTAGCCGTTGGCTCCACAACGAAATCGAAGTAGGGGATATTCTAAAGGTTCGTGGACCGTCTGGTGCTTTCTATTTGCGACCAACTGCAGAACGCAACTTGGTTTTTGTCAGCGCGGGCATCGGCATCAGTCCGATGCTGCCAATGCTGATAGAAGCAATTCGAAGACGCTGTGGTTCCATTCACTTTTATGCGCAGTTTCGCGATGTAGCCCACATGCCTTTTGCCGATTCGCTCTCCGATTTGGCTGCCAAATACCCTCAAATTGCTATGAATATTTGGATTAGTCGCTTTCCCAAAGGAGTTCGTCGTGCGACGCGAGGTTTGTTCTTCGAAGGCAAGTTTCAGGTAAATGAATTGCTGAGCCATGATGGGGCGATAGACGGAAGTGACTATTACCTGTGTGGACCAGAGGAATGGCAGGATCAAATACGGGCCGGGCTAGTGCGGGCTGGTGTGGGAGCGGAAGCCATTCAGTATGAACTATTCCAACAAAAGGAAAAACCCATATCCACCAGAGACGAATTTATACAGCACAGTATCCATTTCAAACAATCCAACGCAAACGTCCGATTTGAATCAAGCCATAAGAGTCTGCTTGCCTGCGCTGGGCAAAATAGCGTTTCCATGGAGAGCGGATGTCGTACCGGTGCATGTGGCAGTTGTGCTGTGAGGCTACTGCGAGGAAAAGTGCGTTACACGCGTGAGCCACAGTTTCCCATGCAGGAAAGCGAAATACTCCCATGCGTGTGCGTGCCAGAGAGCGATATCGAAGTCGACGTGTAAAATCGATTTGTGTGATTTTTCGATTTCATTTGCAGCAGCACTGAACTATTTTGGGTCCTGTCTAGAGACAATAGGCCTAGGGCAATCGAATTGGAGCACTTGCAATGTCTGTTCGGAATAACCGAATTCAATCGTTTCGTCAGCGGGACAGTTTATGCAACCAGGTTGTTTATTTGTTCCTTCTGAGTTTGTTTTTTCCTGCGAGTGCTCGTTGCTATCAACCCGAAACGGCCAAAGAAACGCTGAAAATTCTGTTTGCGGGCGACATCATGTTGGATGGAGGACCGGGGAATTTCGTGGCCAATGGCAAAGATCCGTTTGCCGCCTGCGCACCGCTTTTTGAAGGAGTGGACCTTTGCATTGGAAACCTGGAATGTGTGCTCGGTCGAGGAGGTGAACAAAAACTCAAACCTTACGTCTTCCGCGGTGCTACGGATTCGCCCCGCTTCATTAAAAAGTACTTTCACGCGGTAAGCTTAGCCAACAACCACTCTATGGATTATGGTCCAGAAGGGATGACGGAGATGCTCGCTGTACTGGATCGTGAGAAACTCCCCTATTTCGGCGGAGGAATCAATCGCAAGCAAGCTATGGCTCCATTTGTTGTTGAGCTCAAGGGACACAAAATTGCGATTTTGGGTTTCAACGAGTTTCGTGCCCAGGAATACGCCGCAACCCAGGATGTTGCCGGAAATGCGCCCCTTTCCGATTTGGAAGCGGCCAAAGCGATCAAAAATGCGAAAGGGAAACTTGGCTGCGATGTGGTTATTCCGTTTTTGCATTGGGGTCAGGAATTGACGCCAGCACCTCGGCCAGATCAGGCGATATCGTCGAGAATTTGGATCGACGCCGGAGCGACGGCGGTGATTGGTGCTCATCCGCATGTGACGCAAACCATCGAGACATATCGTGGTTCGCCGATCATTTACAGCCTTGGGAACTTTGCTTTTGACTATTTCCCGGTCGACCCACCCGAGTGGACCGGCTGGGTCGCGGTGCTGGAAATAGAGCCCAGTGGAGCAGTCGGGCTAGAAATCAAAACGATCATTTTGGATGCAGCAGGGTGTCCAAAACCCGCACCAACGGACTGAAATTTGGTTCTGCCGCTGGCCGTACAATCCATCCAATGCCTAAGACCGCTGTCTGCTCCTGAATTCGGCTGCAGAATCAATTTGATGGTGCACCTTGTTTTCTTCGTGCATGACTGGAATCTGCGGTTTGCGTAGACTAGTCTGATAGCTTAGATCTTTCCCTCGTTTGTACTCTCTCTTCCAGGTGACGACCGGCATGGCAAACTACGTATCGCTCGATGAAGCCGCAAAAGTTCTCGGCATTTCTTCTGACGAACTCGTTGAAATGCGATCCCGTGGTGAAATATTTGGCTATCGCGATGGGAAATCATGGAAATTCAAGACCGAGGAAATCGAACGGGTTCAATCGGAATTAGACGGTGACGCATTGGACGAGGAAGCGGGCGGGTCGTCGATTTTGATCTCCGAACGACAAGTAGGGCCATCAGGCAGCAAGAGTGGATCAACCATCGGCAAAGAGGGCGCGAGTGACTTATCGCTTGGAAGCGATCTCAATTTAGCCGACGATGACGAGCGAATGGGGAGCGATGTTGCGTTGGTTCCAGATCCAAGGAGTGGTAGTGGGGTACGGTTGGTGAATAAAAAACCAGGGTCAGCCGATAGCAGTGGCATTGAATTGGATAGGGAGAGCAAAAGCGTTAGCGCCAATCCGGAACTCAAGTTGCCGCAAGAAGGAGGCTCGGGCAGCGAAGTGGAACTGGGTAGCGATTTGAACTTGATGGGGGATGAATCGCCGGACGAAAGCGGTTTTGATCTGATGAGCAAAGATTCTAAGCTCGGTTCTGGATCTAAGGGTGGGAGCGGTAGCATCGGACTTGGTGCAGATCTTGAACTGGCCAGCGACGACGAAGATGACTTAGTCTTGGGATCGGATTCGGGAGTTGGGCTGGCTTCCGAAAGCGGCATCAATCTAATGAGCCCTTCCGACAGCGGCTTGTCCTTGGAAGACGAACCCCTTGACCTTGCCGGAACAGGTATCTCTGGACTCGATTTGGGTGGTGAAGTTGCAGGAGGCTCAGGTTCAGGTGGCTCGGGTTCCGCGAGTGGTATGAGCGGTCTCGGAAGTGGTGCCTTGATCGATTTCCAACAAGGAGAAGAGTTCCAACTCACTCCTTCCAGTGGCGGCATCGAAGTCGATGACGATAGTGGGTCACAAGTTATCGAATTAGAGGACTCGAGCGAGTTTGGTGCCATTCCCGGTGGCGGCATGGGCGGTTTTGATCCGATCGACGAACAGGGTGGATTCGGCGGGGAAGGTTTTGGCGATGAAGCGGCTTTGGCCGGCGGTGCGCTAGCCGCGGGTGCCGGCATGCGTGGTGTTCCAGAAACCCCGTACGGCACTTTGGATGTCATGCTTCTCTTGGGTATTCTGCTGTTGATGGGGTTGGGTGGGTTGTTGCTGTCGGACCTGATGCGTAATATGTGGGCGTGGGAAGGTCAAAACGACTATACGTCTGGTCTAACATCCATGTTGGTTAATGCAATCGGTGCCAAGTGATTTCCAAATCATTGGCAGGATGATGGTGATGGCCGGATGATAAGTGGATTCTGCCGGCCAAGAATTCCAAGCTTTATTCGGCGGTGATGGTCATCAGTGTCCCAGATTCGTATTTGATCTTTACCAAAGCCAACATGTGCTGAATCTGTTTGGTCGCCCATGAGTTTTCGGCGATGATGAGTCGATTTTCGGCATCCAACAAATCATTGAGCACATTGCTAGGCGACGGGTTTTCTCCGTAAAAATTCTCGAATCCTAATTTATGTCCTTCCACCTCGTCTCTTGAGGCAAGCGTGCTTTCGATGGCTGCCATGGTCGTTTCATAGGTGGCTGTCGCATTGAGATAGGCTGTGATGATATCTGCTCGCGCCTTGCCCAGTTCGTTCGCGTAGTCTTGTTGGAGTTTGGCAATCTCCAACCGACGGCTGGTTAGATTTGCGTTTGCAGAGCGATTGCCGACTGAATTTAGAAAGGTAAGTCCGGCTTGAAAGCTAGGTCGTCCCGAGTCGAATTGGTTTCCATATGCTCTTGAAAACTCATTGTTTCCGCGTAGGCCACGAACATAACTACTTGTATCCAAATCCAGTTGAGGTCGGAGTTCGTTCACTGCCAAATTCTTCTGAACAACAGCGATCTGGATCGTTTCCTGTATTGCAAGAATGTCCCCACGATGGTTCAACGCAGCGATGAGTTCTTCTTCGATGAGAAAAACCGGCAGTTCGGTTGCGGGCAACGTCAACGGCACAATCTCAAAACAGTTCAGGTCGTCCAGCTCCGGGGCGTTCACCAGTTGACGAAGCGATTGCTGCAATCCCAAGATGTTGTTTTTAGCAGTCTCAATCTGACCTTGCTGAATGGCAATGGCGGCTGTTGCTCTGGACAAATGTGTCTTCACCAAATCGCGTCCTTGTCGATTTATCAGTTGCTCTTTGACTGCCTTAAGTCGTTCTTGTCCCTTTCTCGCCTGCTCAAGCAAATACCGGTGCAAGACCAACTCCCAATAGGTGTTGACCACATCCATCGTATGGTTCTGCAGTTCCCTGTTCGCAGTGGCGATTGCTTGATTCGTTTTTAGCCCCGCTACACGAATAGAGGAAGTGTTGTAATATCTCCCAGATCCTCGCATGAGCGGCTGAGTGTAGTTCAGACTTAACTTGGTGTCGGCTTGGTTGTTTGGCTTGAAGAACAGCGAGTTGTTGTCTCTCGCGTTGAACAATTGCGCAAGCTCGGTTTTTCCGCCTAAGGTATTGCGATCCCTAACGCCTATGGAGTTTTCCCAGAACTGTTCGTTGAGGCGATTTGGTCCGCCCGTCGTCAACGTGTTCCCGACCGGGTCCGAAGTGTCGTGATAGTTCGTGTTTGCGACTCTTCTTCTATCGAATTCGCCAGCAGCAATCTGAATGTCCGTACGTTGAATTTTAGGGACGATCAAAATGCTTTGAACTTTGGGGGAAAACTGCATGGATTGCCAAACGACTTGCTCCAAGGAAACTCGACACACTTTGTTCATTTCCATGGTTAATATGGGGCTAGAACACTGCTCTTGCCACCACGGAATGGTTTGGACCAATGCAACTTGCGATGTATTTTGAATTGGATTTGCTACTGGCGGGTTCTCCAGGTATCCCGGAAATGGCGCTGGAGCTTCGATGGGCGGAGCATGGTTTATCGCTGGCACAGACTGAGGGTTCGGAAAAACCGGAACATCCGAAAAAGGGGGGACCTGGCCTTGAAGTCCAACGAGGCGTTCGAATTCTTCGCTGGAAACCCCTTGAGACGGCAAGGCCTTGGGAAGATCGTACGCGGGCGTTGAAAACCGCAACGGGTTGGTTTGCGCGTTCGCTACAGCGGTACAAAGCGTGAGCAAAATCGCCCAAGCCTTTCCCTGCGAAGTTAGTCTTCGTGCGAACTCCAACACGACAATCCTCCATGCACCAACGCGACCGGGCGATCCATCCATGGAAAGCAATATTAGATGTGCGGTTATCCACGGTATCGAGTTTTGTAGGAGTCGGCGTTAAGCATATAGGGGGCAGGAGTCCTATAAGTGGAAGTACCTACTGACACCTTCGTCTCTTTCCCTATAGACGATTTGCTCGGCACAATCCTACCCAAACGTTAGCGAGCTTAAGCAATCGATACGAACGTCAAAGTCGTCATGAACGGTGTATCTTATGCGCATCGTCAACTTAACTTGAGCAATCAAGCATTCTTTGCGAGCTGATCGGAAGTTTTAAGCAACAGTAAAGTGGCTTGTTCCAAAACCCAGAAGCCCCCTTTGGAAGCAGCAACGCTCATACCCAATCCTTTTTTAAATTCTGGACACCCCCTTTAATGCCTCGGTTGAAGATCACCTATAAAATGGCGATCATCCTTGCGACGATGTCGTTTGGACCGATGTTGGCTGGAGGTATCTCTGGAATGATTCCGTTTGAAAGCAACGAAACCCAGCGGGATCGGCAAGACGTTAGCCGACAACTGGCTTCGAGCAGTTCGACTTACTTGTCGAACAAAGACAATAACGGCCTTCAGAAATCGTGCAGAGCCGCGTTGATTCAAGTTGCGGACCTCAAGAGCCTAAGTATTATCCGGTACGACGGAATGGTTCTGTACGCAAGTCCGGATCATAATCGGCACTGGACTCTGAGTCCCGATAAGCCGTCCAATTTGAATCAGGTTCGAATCCCGCTTGACCGCGGCAACAAAACGTTCGCCGAGTTAGAAATTGCATTCGAACCGATTTCGCAAAGCTACGGTCCAGCCTTGATCAAATGGTCGATATTGTTGCTGGTTGGATTTGCGTTGAATTTCGGTAGCTTCTCTTTTTTCCTATCGCGTTCGTTGAGCGTATTGGATCCAAAGAGTGCCGTGCCAAAGCGGGTACGCAACACCCTCGATACCATCGTTGGTGGCGTTGTTATTTTGGACTCGGCGGGCAAGATGCTGTTGGTAAACGATTCCTTTTCAAAAAGCGTTGATCGTCGCACCGACGATTTGCTAGGTCAGTGCCTGAGCCAATTGCCGTGGCGACGAGAGACGAACGAAGAGTGGCCATGGGACTACGCTCTTCGGGAACACGCACAAAAAACAGCCGTAAAGGTTCATTTGAAGGTTGGACTAGAAAAAGAACTCAGCTTTGTGGTAAACGCTACCCCGGTCTTAGACGGGGATGAACGCGTTTCTGGCGCATTGATAAGTTTCGAAGACATCACCGTAATGGAATCGCAACACAAAGACCTTTTGAAGGCTTTGTCCGACCTCGAAACCTCGAAGGAACAAATCCGATGCCAAAACGATGTACTACATGAACTGGCCTCGCGGGATGGATTGACCGGTGCATTGAATCGTCGGGCTCTGTTCGAACGAATCGAAGCAATTTGGTCAAATCGCAGTCAGGGTGATCGCGGAATCATCACGATCATGATGGACGTTGACCATTTCAAGAAGCTCAACGACCAACATGGTCATGCTGCTGGAGACGCAGTCCTCAAAGACTTGGTCAAAACGGTTCAAAAACTTATCGGGACCGGTGCGACTTTTGCTCGGTATGGGGGCGAAGAATTTTGCGTTACCATGGACTCGGCTACGGTAGAAGAAGGCGTTGCCATGGCAGAGCGCATTCGTGCTGGCATCCAAGAGAACTTGGCAGATCCGTACAAAGTTACCGCCAGTATCGGCGTTTCCAGTAGCAACTTCGGTGCTCCCAACCTTCAGTCACAGATCGAGCAATCCGACCGAGCGCTCTACGCGGCCAAGCATGGCGGCAGAAACGCTGTCCGCTGCTGGAATCCGCAAATGGAAATTGACGCGATTGAAGCGGAACTAAAAAAAGCCACCAAACTCTCTTCTATCGATATCGAAGAACATCCGATATCCTATCATTCGGTGGTAACCCTCAATGCAGCCATGTCGCTTCGGGTACCGGAGATGGCCGCTCATTCGCACCGTGTAGCGGAAATGAGCGTTGCCCTTGCCCGCGGCTTAATGTCCGTTGGTCAATTGTACATGCTTGAAATCGCATCCATGCTACATGACATTGGCGCGGTAGGAACAGCGGATGCCAATGCCATCGAAAAACTCCATTCCCTAATTCCGCAAAATCAGGATATAGTTGGTAATCATGTTCGAGTTGGGTCTGAAATTGCAAGAGCGGCGTTCCATTCTCGCGATCTACTCGACATCTTAAAATACCAAAACCTCCCGTATGGCGGCCCTGGCGAAGTTGTCGGAGAAGCCATTCCGTTGGGAGCAAGGATTGTTGCGATCGTCAACGCTTACGACGCGATGACATCCGTGTTGACGTCCTCTCCGTGTAGTCACGAAGATGCGATTCAAAGGCTTCGCGACGAGTCCGGTTCGCTTTACGACCCGATGTTGGTTGAGAAATTCGCCTCTACACCGATTGGCTGGCGTGCGCCTGGCTTAGTCAATGATACTGACATGAACGATCAACATGCGATCATGATTGGCTACCAATTAGAACGAGTGATTCATAGTTTTGATTCTCGCAATCCGCTTGTGCTCAAGTCTCGACTACAAACACTGCAGGAAATCGCCAAGACGATCGAAATGCCAGCCATTGCGCGCATCATTCAGGAACTGGCCGGCGAAGTTGACCGCAAAGCAGTCGCGGACTGGGATTCCTTGCTCCCAATGCTACAGGATCTTATCGAGCTTTGCCTGATGATCCAGCGAGCCTATTTGCGAACTGCAGTCCAAGTGGTTCATTGTCAGCGCGACCTCGCATAACAATCCATTTGCTTTTGCTCTCACTATCAACGTCATTCAACAATGCACGCAACCAATTTACCGCGACCGTCAATTTGGCTTCCGTGTTTGGTTTTTGTAAGTATTGCCATTGTCTACCTAGTCTTCGCCCCCAACTACGAATGGACTCCCGAGGAAACAGGAACGGCATACGGCGCTGATTTTATGCAAGAATGGGTTGGCGCGCGCATGATTGTGTCCGGGCACGTCCGGGAACTTTATGACGTCGATACGTTTCGAGCCTGGCAATACAACCCAAAGATTGTTGGCTTCCAATGGGAGACGGACCAGTATTTCCCGCCAGTTTACCCTCCTCCGCATTACGTCCTGTTTAGCCCATTCGCATGTTTGTCTTATCGTTGGGCCGTAGTGTGTTGGCTATTGGTACTCATCTCCGCGGCATTCCTTTCGGCGAAGGTAATAGCCGATATTGCCAACCACTCTGCGTCCAAAGGTAACCCAGAATCGTTGGCTGACACGCAATCCAAGTCAACGTACCTATGGCTTGGACTGATATTGTTTCCGTCGTTGTTGTTTTCGATTACCCTGGGTCAGAAAAGCGTTTGCTGGTTGCTTCTCGTATGCTTGACTTGGCGATTGCTACAGTCGCATCGCGACTACGCGGCCGGCATGGTATTCGGCGTTCTTTCGATCAAACCGACGCTGTTCTTTCTGATGCCGCTGGTAATGCTAAGGAATGGTCGATGGCGTTTTTTTGCTGGCGCCAGTCTGAGCGTTTGTATTATCTGGGGAGCCACCGCTTGTCTTGTCCCAATCGATACATGGATGGCGTTTGCCAAAGTGCTTAGTACGGCAGGAAACTATGCCGAGAACGCTGGCTACCGACTCGACTGGTCCTGCAATCTCATGACCATGGCCTATAGTCTGCCCCCGGGTTTGACGGAGTGGTGCAAATGGGCCATCTGCATGCCACTATCAATCTACTTGCTTTACTGCGTCTTTGAAGATCGACACTACGCGGTTGATTCGCCAGAGAAGGCTCTCATGCTCCTCGGCTCGACGATCCTCATCAGCCCACATACGTACCACTACGATCTTTGCGTCTTGCTGTTACCGATCCTTTGGCTAGTCGCAACCTCGACACAACGGGGAATTGCGTATTTTGCGATTCTGGCGATTGGCGTCGCCGTGGCTGGTAACATTCAAGACTACTTCCACGTCCCCATTCTGCCGATCATGCTGGTGGGCATCGTTTGCGAACTCAGGTTACGCGGAGTGTTGCGAACCGTGGCCGACGCTGCTAGCGTCGGTTCGGATGCGGCTATGGTTGGCTCGGATGCTAGCAGCGTCGGATCGGATGCGGCTATGGTTGGCTCGGATGCTAGCAGCATCGGTTCGGATGCGGCTATGGTTGGCTCGGATGCTAGCAGCGTCGGTTCGGATGCGGCTATGGTTGGCTCGGATGCTAGCAGCGTCGGTTCGGATGCGGCTATGGTTGGCTCGGATGCTAGCAGCATCGGTTCGGATGCGGCTATGGTTGGCTCGGATGCTAGCAGCATCCGCCACGGTGTCCTAAAATTCTTGCCCCTTTCGGCTTTAAGGTTTCCTTGCTTTGCTGGTACAATGAGTCAGTCCCCAAGTGGACAGGATATTGAGTCCGATATTCCTCCTGCCCTGCGAGCAATCCAAATTGAAGCCATTTCACTACGCGACCTTTTTTGATCGCGGCCCACTTTCGACTGCGATTTTTGCCAATGCGGGAGTTTGCGGCCTCCTTTTCGCGCTCGGAATGATGGATCGGAGCCTCGCAGATTCAAACTCGGCTGTCGAAGTCGATTTCAGTCGACAGATTCGTCCCATTCTCGCCAAACAGTGCTTCTCGTGCCATGGACCGGACAAACAGGAGTCGGGGGTCGCGTTGCATGAGTTCGCGAAAGCAACTAGCGAAAGCGACAATGGCCTGAAACCGATCGTGCCTGGCGATTGGAACTCAAGTGAGATCCTCAAGCGAGTCGCTTCCGCCGATCCAAGCGTGCGCATGCCGCCCGAAGGCTCTGGTCTATCAAAACAACAAATCGAGCTTCTAAAGAATTGGGTCCAGTCTGGGGCCGAATACAAAGAGCATTGGGCATTCGTTCCTCTGAGCAATCCACTTCCTCCTGCAGTTCATGCACCGGTCCCCCACACCAATCCAATCGATGCATTTGTGTACGCGCGCAGGAACAAAGACTCTCTCAAACCAGCCCCGCAAGCAGAACCCAGAATACTTGTTCGGCGTTTGTACTTTGACTGCATAGGTGTGCCACCGGAACTAGAGACCGTTGAACGATTCGCTAAGAACCCAAGCGAGTCCGCTTACGCGGAGCTAGTAGACCAACTCCTGGCCGACCCAAGATTTGGCGAACGGATGGCTCGCGACTGGCTCGATTTGGTTCGCTACGCGGAGACCAATAGTTTCGAACGAGACGGACCAAAGCCAAACGCTTGGAAGTACCGAGACTACGTCATCGATGCCTTCAATAGCGACAAACCTTACGATCGATTTCTGCTGGAGCAGTTGGCAGGTGACGAATTGGACGATCCGAATAGCGAATCGCTTACTGCTACGGGATTTTATCGGCTTGGAATTTGGGACGATGAACCTGCAGATCCGTTGCAAGCCAAATTTGATGGCTATGACGATCTTGTTACGACCATTGGTCAAGGCGTCTTGGGACTCACTCTCAACTGCGCTCGATGCCACGATCACAAGATTGATCCGATACCTCAGAAAGACTATTACCAAATGGTTGCCTTTCTTCGCGATGTCACACCCTATGGTACACGCGGCGATGAAAAATCGAACAATCAAATGGACGTTTCCAAAAATGATTTGGCCCGCCGGAACGATGAACTCAGAAAGCGATTGAAGGAGACCCGGGAGGCGATCCGCCGACTCGAAGAGTTAGGCATTGCGAAGATGACGGACGAAGACAAAAAAGCAGCCAAGGGCCCTGATCGGGATAAAGTCGCGAGAGAACGATTAAAAACGCAATTGGAACCTAGCCAATGGGATGAGTACCAGTCGCTCAAGAAACTTGCTGAAGATGTTCGCAAGGAAATGGAATCCCTGCCTCTCGATTTTCGGTTAGGACTTGCGAAATGCGATGCGACACCTGAGCAGACCTATGTATTGATGCGAGGTTCGCCGCAAGCACCGGGCGACTTCGTAGAACCCGCGTTCCCGAAATTGTTTCAAGAGGAAAAACCCGTTTTGGGCGTGCCCAAAGTAAGTTCCGCTGGACGCCGAACCGTGCTCGCGAAGTGGTTGACTTCACCCACCAATCGATTGACAGGTCGAGTGATTGCCAATCGCATTTGGCAGCGGCACTTCGGTCGAGGCATTGTTCGTTCGTCGAACAATTTTGGTCAACTTGGCGACCCGCCAACGCATCCGGAATTATTGGATTATCTGTCGCAGCAACTCGTTCGATTCGAATGGCACTTGAAACCGTTGCACCGAATGATGCTCATGTCGCAAACGTATCGGCTAAGCTCCACCGGAGATCCAGAGAGCGTTCAACGCGATCCTGGCAATGATTACTTCTCTCGCTTCAACGTTCGACGATTGAGTGCCGAAGAGATTCGCGACGCAGTCCTCACCGCAAACGGTCGGATCAACTGGGAACAGCATGGACCGAGTTTTTTCCCGACCGTCTCCGACGATGTAAAGGCTGGCCAAAGTGTCCCGGGCAAGGGTTGGGGGAACTCGGATGCAGCGGATAGATCGCGTCGAAGTGTCTATATTTTCATTAAGCGATCCTTGATCCCTCCAGAATTGTCGGCGTTTGACTTCCCCGAAACAGACTCGAGCTGCGAAGCACGATTCCTCACGACACAAGCAGCCCAAGCAATGAACATGTTAAACGGAG
>Ga0105046_10012261_pt1 | contig 13294 bp, 8 predicted proteins | sample MAT03_FD_78385 | JGI IMG/M metagenome (GOLD analysis project Ga0105046, IMG submission 78385) | Freshwater microbial communities from Lake Fryxell liftoff mats and glacier meltwater in Antarctica - MAT-03 (megahit assembly) | ecosystem: Environmental > Aquatic > Freshwater > Ice > Liftoff... | reverse complement strand
GTCGTTTTTGCAGGAGACGAATGGGCTGTTGGCAGGATAGAAATTTTTAACCCGATCGGGCAGTGCATCCAGATGCAGGAAATCCGGGTTTCACCTGGTTCAGGGGTCATTTTGCTAATCGATCAATTCCCGCAAGGCAATTATTTCTTGATTTTCAGGCGGGAGGATGGGGTGATTGTGGGCGAGCGGTTTGTTGTTTTTAGGGGGTTTTAAAGATAGGCTTACTTTACTCGAAAATCATCAAACGCTTCTTCTTCCATATCGCCTACAAGGGGGTCAACTACCACGGCTGGCAGCGGCAGCCAAACGCATTGACTATACAGGAAGTCATAGAAGGTGCGTTAAAAAAGATTCTCAAAACGCCCATCCCCATCGTCGGCTGCGGGCGAACAGACGCTGGGGTTCACGCAAGCCAGTATTTTTTTCATGCAGATATGGTAGAAACGGCTATGGATGAATTGCTATTTAAACTAAACCGTACCCTGCCAGAGGATATCACTGTTTTTGGCATCATTGCATTCTCCGACAAGGCCAATGCTGGTTTTGATGCAGTACAGCGCTGCTGTGATTATTTTACACATTTACGGAAGGACCCCTTTTTGCAGGACAGCAGCGCTTTGTATTCGGATTTGGACCTGGATATCATGCGTATGAAAGCAGCCGAGGATTTGCTGCCGCAATACGAGGATTATTACGCGTTTTGCAAGTCTCCTGCAAGTTTTAAACATACGATCTGCCGGGTCAGTTCAGCACATTTATGGATAGATAAAAGCGGGGAACGAATTCGGTTTCAGGTCAGCGCCAACCGGTTTTTAACAGGTATGATCCGAATCATTGTAGGCCGACTCTTGGAGATCGGAACAGGAAGGATGAGCCTCGAAGAATTTGAAGGCCACCTACGCGACAAAAAGACACCAAGGATTATTACAGGAGCACATCCTCAGGGGCTTTATTTGTCAAAAGTGGTTTACCCTTACCTTGAGTTGCCGCAACAGACAGTGTCTGCGGAATTGTTTGCGGAGGATTATGCAGGGTATTGGTTTTAACACAATCGGGCAGCGCATCCAGATGCAGGAAATCCGGGTTTCACCCGGTTCAGAAGTCATTTTACGACTCGATCATTTCCCGCAAGGCAATTATTTCTTGATTTTCAGCCGAGATGATGGGGTGATTGTGGGCGAGCGGTTTGTTATTTTGAGGGGGGGAGTTGATAATAAAATTTGTTACGGTGAGTGGTTTTTAGTGGCCTGGCAGCTCACGGGAGTAAATATCCATGTGCGACACGCGAACGCAACGCGGGGCGGAAATAGGCCACATAGTATTATTTTTTCCACCAACCCTTTGAAACGATAAACAAATGCCTTTGTCTTGCATAATCACTTTGCTTTACTATTTCATTGTAAGGTTGGGAGAATTCATTAATCTTGTCTCTAACTATGGTGACCTTGCTTCTAATCTCTTTAAGTAAACGTATTTTGTCTTTACAAACTACAAACCTGGGATACCAGTTTCTATTTGGCTTTTCAGTTATTTTAGATGCCATTCTATTTTTACTATGTAATTTAAATTCTGGAAAATCAGAGCCAAATATTTCGTATCCAAGATTGAATATCTCAACCTTTAATTCTTCGCAAAACTCTTCTAACCAATTTTGGCCTATAGTATTAAGAACGAGATCACTTTCGGGAAGACTAATAATTCTAAGTGCGATCTTCCAAAAATCTTTATCATTTTTTTTATCAATAACTATGTGTATTGAATAGGTAATTGATTTAGCAGTAATCCTAGTTCCAAAATTCATATCAATATGTTTCATGTGCCCAATTAATTCTGACCACCGTGAAGCAGATTCATCTCTAAATTTATCGTAAAATTTATGTTTATTTATAGTTGAAATCAGCATATCTGCCACATCTTTAATTTCTGAAAACAATGGTCTGTCTAAAATTTTTGATAGAGAAATGTCTTGAGATGTAAACCATTGAAATATTCTTAAAATGTGAAATATCTTGACGTTAGAATTCTCTACCAACCTTAAAAAACCAATACCAATATCCTTTATATCATGAATTTTCAATCCAATTAAAAACTTCCTCTCTAGTACTGAAAGTTTAATGTTAGGTGATTTTAGATAAAATTGCTCCAGAAGAGTTAGATTCGAGTTTTTCAAAGCAGAAGATCGAATTATGCCTGATGTCTCTTTTTCGATTAGACTAATCAAAAACTCCTGCATAGAAGGATGATAAAATGAAACCTCCTCTATTACACTATTCTTATTAAGCCGCACGATCCCGCCCTCTAATTCTTCAAGTTCACGCTGGTAAGAAGTTATTCCACTTATATTTAGGTCCTTAATAAGATTAGTATATGTCTTTCCAACCTCATCAATACCCCTTTCCAAGCCACATAATATCGATATAAGAAATGCCTTTCTTGGGTCTTCCAAATTAAAAAAAAGATTTGACAAGTACTCGTCGGGCTTATCTAGATGTTTGGATAAGGCTTTTAAAATTTCTTCAGTATTTTTTGTTAGGTTTACAGTATTTGTAAAAAAAGATCGTATTGTTTCAGGTGAAAAGTTTTGGTGACGTAGAATAGTACGTTCTATTTTAAGAATTTGGGCTTTGGTATCTACATCAAAACTAGACAGGGTCACATATTTATTCAGAATGGCTAGCTTTTCACCGTCTGACAAAGCGAAATATTCCACCAAAATGTAATTCAGATAATCTTCACTAAAACTCTTTGCGTAATTTTTGAAGGCTCTGAAAATATGCTCCCTGCTCGTGAAAACGAATTTGTGATTTTCATCTGCAAGAAAGAAAATATCTTCTAATTTCCTATCCCACTCCTCCGCACTTCCATAGGATAATCCATGAGCACCGAATGCGTCATCACAAACAAATATTTGTTTTCTGCTAGGATTATAGAATTTCTCTATCTCTTCTGGATCATCAATACGAATTGCTTCAAAGTCACCAGTTCCTACATAATACAAGGCTACCATTTCTGCATTAAAGGTTTTGCCACTCTTTGGCGGCCCAGAAAGCAAAATGATATGATGTGTATCTATCTTAGAAAGGGCGTCGGAAGCAATCTTGGTGCGAACGAAATAATCCCTATTTTTGAGTATGGACTTAAACCACCCTAAATTTCTTGCCTTTATTATTGTATTTAAAGCATCATTTATAAGAATTTGAAAATCAGGGTGTGATATAATGGCAGGAAATCCCCATTTTATATCTGTCTGTCTATCTATTATTGACTCTAAATGCCTATACCCAATAATATAGAAATTTTTATTTGCCAAACTATTTTCGGCACAAAATGCAGTAAATTGTTCATTAGCTTTATCAAAAAATTCTCCTGGCACTGTTAAGTTAGTAACTAATATGTAGTTATCGCAAGGCAAGTTGTTTTTGACAAAAACCTTTTGAAGTTCTGGTTTTAGATCAGCTAGTAAATTATCAAGTGCTTTTCTTTCGCCAACACCTCTGATCGATTTATGCTTAGATTGGATTATCCATTTGCCTCGCCAAGTAGGTTCAAATTCAATTGAATTTCCTGTATATATTATGTCTCTTCCTTTATCTCCCCCTCCTTCAATGAATTGAATAGAGGGAGAAACCATTATCTGTAAGCACCTAAATGCAAATACTTCAAATTCTTGCCAATGAATGTCATCAAGATTATATTTCATATGTATAACATATTTGCTTTTATTAAAAAACCATTTCCGCCCTGCGTGGTGTTCTAATACCACTCCCCGCGCATATGTGTCTTTTGACCATAGCCGTCAGGTAAAGGGTCACTAATTGCCGATAACATTTTTTGTCGATAGCCCAGACTGTGAAAAAAAACGCTAAATTGGCACCTACATAGGACAGCCCTATGTAGGAAAAATCGATACTTAAAGATATCCATTATTGAAAACTTTGAGCTTACTTTTAGGCTATTACCACACCTAAATAACATAAAGCCAGTGTTCCAACAGTTTCCCGCCGCGCTTGGGTGTTTTGACGACCCAGCGCCACCACGTGTTGATTTTTAGGAGATTGAACGATCAATTTTTCTGAATTTTGAAGGGTGTCCAAGAGATTTGCACTTTCAGCAGAATCGCTCACGGAAGTGGCGCTGGGTCAAAAGACCAGAAAGTTGAAAATGACACTGGATTACAAGCTAAAAAAGGATAACTTTGCCATACCTTCGCAGCGCGAAAAAGGGGGCTTCCCGTCCCACGAGAAGCCCTAGACCGACGAATTTTGCAACAGGTTTTCTTGTACACCTGCATAACGAAGGTTTTCGAAGTCGAGTCCGTTTATCGGATTCGAACCACCCTCACAACTACTCTTACGGTAGTGGTCCGGATGATGCGTACATAAGCCATAGGCTTGTATAATCATTAATGATACCGCGACTTTGTTGTAGGTGTCGCGGAAAATAGACCCTAACGGGCGGCGTTGACGCGCCGCCCGTTTTTTTATGCTGGTTTTGTTAATAGTCTTGACAATTCAAAAAATCCGTTACCTTTGTAACGAAAATGAGGGTGCGCCTCCATTTTGGCAAAGGCCAGTGGTCGTGTAATTTCCTCCTTTTTGATTAAAATCTAATTTCTGAAAATAGTGGTCACGAAATCCTACCGTGACCACTATTTCATTTATGGTGCAAATTTAACGGATTATGCTTCAAAGTCTAATAAATTTCTAACCAAAATGTTACACAGAATGCTTAACTTGCCAAAACTTCAAATAAATTGTTGACTATTAGGTAGTTATGAAAAAAAACGAAGTTTTCCACATTATGTGGAAAACTCCTAACAAAAAGAGCAAAGGCGTGTGATGGGCCTTTGCTCTTTTTGTTTTAGGTGGTGTAAACTCGTCAATAGTCGCCTTTATTCTTTGCCGCCGCGCCGTTTTTTCTTTTTCAAAAATAGAAATCGCCCGCCCATAGAGTCTCAATATTTCGATTAGTACTTTTCCCGAATTGGATTTCCACGAAAATCAATCTTTACATCATTCCATGCACAAACTAGGTGATGGGTTCTGTTTTGAGTTTCGGTGCCGCCATAAACCAAGATTTTTTGATTTACTTTTCCACCCGACCATCTTTCAAACACGTCCAGATTTTTGAAAAGTTTGGGAAGCACCGTTTTTGTTGATTTTATTTCGACGACATCAAATTTTGAAGGCGAGTTATAGAACATCAGATCAATTTCAAGACCATTGGAATCTCGCCAGAAATAAAAATCACGATATAGATTTTGATGAAAATTTTGTTTCAAATACTCGTTGATGATGAAGTTTTCAAACAGTGCACCTTTTTGTTTGCTCAATAAAATGGCCTCTTCATCTCTGATATTGAGCAGAAAACAAAGTAATCCCGTATCGTAAAAATAGATTTTGGCACTTTTGATAAGCCGTTTTCCAAAGTTTTCGAAATATGGCGGCAACCGGTACACCAAATAACTGCTTTCCAAAATAGACAGCCATGATTTCAGCGTGGGAATAGAAATGCCCGCATCTTTTGATAGTTCGGTGATGTTCAAAATTTGCCCTGCACGGGCAGCACACAGTCGCAAAAACAACTTGAACTGCCCCAGATCCCGGATATTCAATAGGTCTGACACATCGCGTTCGACATACGTTTCAACATAATTGCCGTAAAAATTGGTCGTGGGAATGGGTTGGTCAAAAAGCGCAGGATAGCCACCGCGCAAGAGCAATTCGGGGTAATCTTCGGGTAATAAATCGGCCTCTTTCAATTCCCCAAAATCAAAAGGCAGCAGTTTGAACAGTGCCACGCGCCCCGCCAGACTTTGCCCGATTTTTTGCATTAAATTGAAATTTTGAGAACCTGACAGTATAAACTGCCCCATGATTTTGGACGCATCCACTAGGGTTTTCAAGTAGGAAAACAGGGTGGGCGCACGTTGCACTTCATCGAAAATGACCATTTTATCGTACAGCGACAAAAAGCCATTCGGGTCGTTTTGGGCGAATTCGAGGTTGTCTGGATTTTCCAAAGAGACATATCGGTAGCCCGGAAACATGTGTTTTAGGAGGGTCGTCTTTCCAGATTGACGCGGCCCGGTGAGGGCAATGATTGGATAAAATACTATCGAATTTTGAATGGCTTCGGCAATTTTTCGCGTGATCATGTTGATTATTTTTTGACAAAAATACTTTTACCTTTTCGATTTGCATGAATTTTGTTTTGTTATTTACATAAATTCAACTTTCTGATTTGCATAGATTTTTTGTTCCGAAAAGTTAGAGCATGCTGGGGATTTTTTGTTGAGGCAAAAACGAGTGCTTTTTTTTAGTTTTTGCGTTTTTAAAGGAGCATAGTTGAGATTGCCTAACTGAAAAAAGGTGAAAAATGGCGAAAGAAGAGCCGTTTTGACTCAGTAAGAAAATCTCCAACATGCTCTCATGCTTAGTAAATGTATGCACTAAGCAGAAAAGGCAGGTTTTGAAAATAATCAAGTTTTGAGTTAACGATATTTCCTTTCAGGGACATCAAAGGTTGAGGCAATTTTTGGCGCAAATTCGAAATACAGGTTTCCGAACTTCAGAAATATTATGCGCTAATATGCTCCACCGATTAGAAAGGGTACACATTTTTTATGTAAATCAGATTGAACATTCGCTGAACGTTCAGAAAAGACAACCCAGCTTTAGCATGTTTACTCGAGTTATTGACTGGTTTTTCCGCCAATAACATAGCACATGGTTCCAAGGCAAGAAAATGTGTACCCTTTCTAGTCCACCGATAAAGATTATATCATCTCAAACCTTTAACAATGAAAAAATCAAAAACCCAGGCTTCTCCTGCTTCGTCGGGGACAGCAAACCCCAAACCACCCAAAACCGGCAAACCCAGTCCACCTAAAGGTATTCGGGTCGACGTAGAACACAACAGGCTTTCCAGGGCCCTCGAAAAAATTTCCTTTCGCAACAAAGAAGCGGTCAGGGACTTAGTAAGCAGTAATGATTTTAATGCGGTCGAACTGGCGCCGGCATTTCAGAGTGCCTTTAAAAAATCGGCTCGTCAGGGAACTCAGCTCGCCGAGATATATGCCAATTCCCTGACGGATGCCGCTCAGCATCGCGAATTTTTCCAGCACGTGGCAACCATGCAAGTCGAAGAACGACAGGCGGTGATCACTGGTTATCGCAAAGCCGGACAAGCGCGCGGAGTTGTTCATGCCATAAGCCAATTGCCCCGTGCCTATGGCAGAACCCTTATGCGCGACTTTGTACTGGATCAGGATCAAAAAGCGGATAAAAAAGCCCTACAGGAAGTACTCTTCTGGTTGCGCGATGCCGGTGCAGAAATGCGCAAACTGGAAGCCACACCCAGAAAGGCAAACAGCCCAAACGCCGAAGAAATGGACGACCCGATCGTTGATTTTTTTGAAGACGTCGCGGACGCACTTTCAGATGCAGTCCGGGCTATTGTGGACGCCGTCGATGATATATTCAATAACCTTGGACAACTGATTACAGATATGGTCAACTGGACTGCAGATGCCGTAAGAGATCTGGTGCAGGCACTGATCGTCATTGCAGAAGTGACCATCGGCAATCTTTTGGTGGCGGCACTGGAAGCTGGATACGAACTGGTCAAAAAAATCGTAGCAGGCATCGAAGCAGTCGGCAAAGCCATGTTCGATGTGTTGGAAGCAGCAGTAAACTTTGCGAAAGACGCATTTATTACCGTGCTGCGGGCCATCGACCAATTGGGTCGTCAGTTGATCGAGTTCGTTTCCTGGCTTGCAACCAAGACTTTCGATATCATTAAAAAAGGGGTGGAAGCTTTGATTGAAATTGGTAAATCCATCGGTAATATTCTCGAAAAAGCATTGCAATTTGGGCTTACCCTGATTACCAATGTAGTCAAAGCATTGATCGAAATTGGCAAAACCATCGCCGAAATCCTGGTGGTAGCCATTACCCGTCCTGGCGATTTGTTCGACACGATAGTCCGTTCCCTGATGGATCTGGGCAGAAATCTGCGGGCTATGCTGGATGAAGTGCTGAACGCCGGACTGGATCTGGTTCAGGAAATTGTTCGTGCCGCTGCCCGAATCGGTACGGTGCTGATCGAGTTCACCCAGTATCTGGCCACCACAACGCTGGAAATTGCCACCAAAATTCTGAAAGGGCTCCTCGAAGCCGGACGCACGCTGGTCGATGTTATTCAGACGATAGCTACACACGCACTGAATGCCGTAAAAAATGTGGTTGAAGCCTTTTTCAATCTGGGCAAAACGATGATCAACTTGCTCAAAGATTGCTTTAAACTCGCCATGAACTTGCTGAAAGCGGTGGTAAAAGCGGCTTTTGAACTAGGCAAAACGATGTTGGAATTTACCCGTTCGATGATAGAATTTACCTATCGCGCAGCGGCGCGGCTCATCGAAGCAGCCTTGGAAATCGGCAAATCGGTGGCGGAAATTCTCGAAACTGTGGTCAATACCGCTTATTACGTTTTCCGCAAAATCGTCAATGGTATTTTGCAGGCACTGGGTCCTGTTGGCGAGGTGTTGAATTGGCTGTTAGAACGCGGCGAAGCACTCGGATCGGCCCTTTGGCGGGAAACCGTACTGGCTTGCCGCTTTGTCAAACGCAGCATCAATGAAGTGCTCGATTGGGCTGCTTCACAAGCCAACGCCGTATTGGAAAGCATCATTCAAGTGGTGGAATCGGTCGGTGCTGCCATTACGGAAGTAGTGGACTGGGCCATTTCTGTAGGGGAAACGATGCTGGAAACCATTGCCGGACTCTGGGAGCGCTTGGGCAATTCGATCACTTACGCGCTCAATTATCTCGAAAAAGACTTTATTCCGGGCATTGCCAAGTTTGTAAAAGGGGCGCTCGAAGCTGGCTTTGAAGTAGTCAAACTAGTCGCGTGGATGGCAGGTAAAGCCTTGGAAGTCACAGCCGAAGCCCTGAAAGGTGCCCTGGCAGCAGGCGTGATCATGGCTACGCTGATTGTCGAAACGGTCAAACACCCGGATCAGGCGATGAACAATCTTATGGCCGCCGCCCGACAACTGGGACAGACCATGAATCAATTGGTGCAATCCATCGTGGAAGCAGGCCAGGAATTTGAAGCCGAATTTGTCCGGGCAATGGTGGCCATCGGCGAAGATCTGGTGGAAATGCTGGAAGGATTTTTGGAAGTCGTAGTTGGAAGTCTGGATGCCGTCATTTTCATTTTAATGGAAATGCTCAATTCTTTCCGCAGGCTCACGGTCGCCGAGCGTCAGGATGCCCAGCTTGTTTTTGGCAACACCATCGATCTGGACAAAACCTATATTGCTACGGAAAGTCCCACCAATTCCATCATTTTTGGAATTCAGGATTTCTTTTCTGGCAATCCGGATTCCAGAGCGTTTGTGACCGGCAACCTGATTAATATCGATGCTGATGATGATACCTGGGATCGTCCGACCCTGATTCATGAACTCACGCACGTCTGGCAAAATCAAAATGTCGGGCCTATCTACATGGCGCATGCCATTTTCTCCCAGATTGCCGGCGATGGCTATAATTATGGCTACACGGAAGGTATCGGCATCACGCTGCCAAATGCTAATTTTGATGGCAGCAGCAAAGCCGACCTGGATAGCGGCCAGATGATGGGATTGAATGGGGAGACGGCTTTGGCAAACGCTGCCGGCAATTTCTCCAGCTTTAATCCGGAGCAACAAGGACAGATCATGATGCATTATTTTGTCCGGCGGGTTCTGCTGAACCAAACTCCGGCGGAATTCGCGCCCTGGGAAACCTATAATAGTTTTGTACGCAACAATCCAAATGTCGCATAAATCCAGAAAAATCTTGATTGCCTGCCCTGAAAGAAGGGCAGGCAATCTTTCCGTGCTGCTTGATGCCTATCAATCGGTCGGAATCCAAACGGCAGTTCATCTGTACACAGGCAATCCGCAGGCTTCGGCTATTGATCCGGCTTTATTGAATTCGACAGACGCATTATTGGTGCTCGGAGATGGCTGCTTTGCACCAGGAACGGTGTTGCAAGGTCCGTTTGTATCCGATGCTACTGGCCGACGATTACCAGGTGCCTGGTTTCCCCTAAAGGATGAAGCGAGGTTGGAGCGATTTGCCTCAACCATCCGCCAGGTGCACAACAGGGGGAGACAAAAACCCGGATTGGCCATGCTCAGCCAATGGCATCCGCGCTATTTGCAATTGTCGGACCGGGTAGAAACCATTCTCAAGGGTCAGATCCAAACTTTCCGCTGGACTAGTGACGTGATTGGCCGCAACGATGTTGTGCAAGCCTTGGGTTCAGGACTGGGCATGGGTTTGTATGTCGGTCATGGTCGCCCGCTGGGCTGGGTCGGATATTATGGTATGCGCGCCCATCATTTTGATTCCTTTTCCGGAAGCCCGATGGGATGTGTTTTATCGCTTTGTTGCAGAACCGCCAGTCGCCGTCGCAACGGTTTGTCCTACACCGAGGCTTTGCCAACGATGGGCATATCTGCTGCTTCGTTCGGTGCGATCAGAGAAACCAGGCATACCGACAATACCCGCTGGATTGTGCGTATTTGTGAATCGCTGTTACAGGGTGCGGATAATTTGGCGGATTTGCTCTTGGACGCTGCGCCCTCAAATCCTGAATCGATTCAGTATTATCGGATTGTGGGCGATCCACTTGTGCCGCTGTATACCGATTTAATTTCGCTGGAGCGAGCAGAATCGGTGAAGACGTATGCCTAAACCAAAAATGTGTGGCACACCCTTGGGCTGTGGCATACGCATCCAATTATCATTATGTCAAATGAACAATTAATTTACCAACTCCGCAACGAATTGCGCGGCATAAAACCTGTTCTGCCCGAAAATTTTCCGGCTACGGATAATTTTAGACACGACTGGGATCTTGACTCGCTTGAACTGGTCGAATTCGTGGCCCGCATCGAGCAGCAATACAACATCCTTATCCCGGACGAGGACCTGCCTACCCTTATTTCATTACACGCCGCCGCAGCGTACGTGCAAAACAAACTAATCCATTGAACCCCCTTTCTTCCAGAATTGTCATTACCGGGATGGGCGTGGCCACCCCGCTGGGCATGAGCGTCTCTGGTCTCTGGTCTAGGTTGTTGGAAGGGCAATCGGCTGCCAGGGCCTGGGAAGATCTGGCCGCAGAAGGCTACCGAAGCAATTATGCCTGCCGGATCGAAGGAATTGAACATGCACCGTTCCGACGCGGTAGGCAGCTTGCCTTGCTAGCCGCCGAATCGGCTGTAAAACAATCTGGGTTACCTGTTCCAAAAAATACTGGCATATTTTTCGGCAGCACTCTCGGTGAAAGCGCGGCTTTTGAGTTTGCAGCCACCGGGCAATCTATTGATTTACAAGACCATGCAGTGCGTTCCATTGCCCGTGGAATAGCACATCAATATGGCGTGGAAAACGCACCAACGGCTATTGCTACAGCCTGTGCCGCAGGGAATTATGCGGTTGGAATGGCATGCCGAGCCTTAAAAAAGGGCCGCATTGCTTTGGCCATTGCCGGAGGCGCCGAGCCTTTTTCCCGTTTAGCCATGGTGGGTTTTAGTCGCTCCCGGGCCATGAGCAACCAATATTGCCGGCCTTTCGATGTCAACCGAAGTGGTATGCTGCTGGGCGAGGGCGCAGCCATATTTATGCTCGAACGTGCGGAGGATGCCCTTGCGCGCGGCGCTACACCACTAGCGGAGGTGCTTTCGCTAGGGCTGACCTGCGATGCTTATCACCCGGTGGCCCCGCGACCCGACGGATCCGGCATACGCAGGGCTATTGAAACGGCCTTAAAAACTGCCGGGGTTTTGCCAGAACAAATCGACTGGGTGAATACACATGGCAGCGGAACCAAATTGTCGGATATAGCCGAAGCCAAGGCCCTGAAGCAGGTTTTTGGAGAAAACGTACCCACCTGTAGCGGAAGTAAGGGCGCTTTGGGACATGCTTTGGGCGCAGCTTCCGCGATTGAACTGGCCTTGTGCGTACAGGGAATTCAAGCCCAGACCTTGCCGCCTACGCCCTGCCACGAACAGGCCGACCCGGAGTGCAATATTCCTTGTTTGAGCTCTCCCCGATCCGCCACAATTCAATATGTACTCAATTGCGCCTTTGCATTTGGAGGCCTTAACTCAGCCCTCTTGATTAGATCATGGAACGTTTAAATGATTTAACACGGCGAGAGTATTACGCCAGCTTTCCGTTTGCGGACGAGAAAGCAACTATGGAAGCCGTTAATGCCGCGCTTCAGGCGATTTTGGGAGTGCCGGTTTCGCCCGATAAGACCGGCATTTACCTGATCTCTTCTAATGCCGGGTTTTATTCCTCTGTCGCGTTTTGGGAAGAAGTACTGGAAAAAGGACCCGGCTTAGCCAACCCCGAGCGTTTTCCATGGACGCTCGCCAATGCGCCCTGCGGAGCGATCTCCAGAGCCTTCGGCATTACCGGTCCGAATTATACTTTTCACGGAACCGCTATGGATTTGCCTGTAACTTTGGAACAAATCGATTTTGATTTAAGTCAGGAATTAATCTCGCAAGCCTGGTTAATTGCCCTTGATTTCGGGAAAAATCTAAAGGAAAACACCCGATTAAGTGTTCTGGTATTTTCAGATGCTTTGGAAGTAAATGCGCTGATGGCACAACTTTACAGGCAGCCGTATGGATTGGAAGGATTATCTTCAGATGCTTTGAAAAAATTCCAGTTTTTTGCAACAGATTGAATTTAGTACCGATGAAATAACAACCTCAAGATTTGGAGGGTTTATTCAATCATTATACTCCCCTCCCAGTATTGGCGCTTATTGTCCTTTACCAATATCCGATAAAGTCCAGGCCCAGCGTCTTCGAGACTAAGTTGAAGGATTTGCTGCCCCGGCGGCGTTTCCTTATGCAGTACCATAGCGCCAAGCGTGTTATAAATACTAATATCAAGCGGCTGGGATTTGTCAGAGAATAACTGCACGGAAAATTGTCCGCCGTTTGGATTCGGCAAAATCATACGACGCAATCCAATATTTTCTGGATTTCGAGTATCCGTTATTGCGTTGACAAAGAAATTTGCAGCACTGTCACACCCCATGGAACTAATTGCATTAAACACCAGAACCGTATCGCCGAAAATAGTGCTACCCATAAATTCGGTGCCGATTGGCCACGTCAGGTAAATACTGTCTGAATGGGTGTGACCCCGCAGTGATGTATGCTCAGTTTGCACTATAACCGAATCGGTCAATTTTATTCCAGAATTGATTCCAT
>Ga0105046_10012260_pt1 | contig 13295 bp, 12 predicted proteins | sample MAT03_FD_78385 | JGI IMG/M metagenome (GOLD analysis project Ga0105046, IMG submission 78385) | Freshwater microbial communities from Lake Fryxell liftoff mats and glacier meltwater in Antarctica - MAT-03 (megahit assembly) | ecosystem: Environmental > Aquatic > Freshwater > Ice > Liftoff... | reverse complement strand
TTTCAACATCGACGACAACCGGCAAATAGCCGCGAAAGCGCTCAGCAAAGTTTTTTGTGAAGATAACCGGGTGCACAAGCGCTCGTTGGACAAATTGTTGGGGGTGGAGGATAGCGCCGATAGAGGCAAAGCCAAAGCCAAGTTTACGGTGCTATACAGCTAGGCCGGCCGAGGATGGCGCGGGTGGAGCGCCAGGCTGTAATGCCGTTCCTGATCGGCGTTCGTGATCACGCATCAAACAGGTCAATATGCCGTCCGGTTCGCTCAAACCTAACGACGTCCCCGATAATTTTATAAATTAGCAACCAATCCGGTTCAATGTGCGCATCACGAAAGCCACGCCATTCGCCTTTTAACGGGTGGTCCAGATAAGCCTCGGGTAGCGGTTTCCCATCGATCAGCAAGCCCAACAAGGTTTTGAGCTCAGCCGTATCCTTGCCATGTTTCTGCGCTTGTTTGACGTCACGTTTGAACTGGCCAGAGTAGTCGGGTTGACGCATCAGATGCCAAGCTGCGCGAATAGGTCATCGGCGCCGTCGGCGTGTTGCACGTCCTCCCCGCGTTCGCTCTTGACCAGCGTTTTCACCGTCAGGGCATTGGGTACACGCATATCGAAGGGTAAAACCTTTTCCTTCGCAATCTTCGTCAACGCAATACGCACGACGTCAGAGACAGTAAGTCCCATAGCGGCCAACACGATTGCGGCTTCGTTTTTTAGCGTTTCATCAATCCGCGCTCGGACAAATGCAGTTGCAGCCATGGTCTATATCCTTTTCAGTTTCCTTATTTGTAGCTCAAAGCAGCTACAAATGCCAGCGTTAGCATTTACGCCCAAGATTCTGGTCATGTAAAACCGGGTAAAGCGACCCGGCAAATTTGGACTGTGCTTTTCTTGTTTCAACTAGCTGGTTTAGCGAATGCGCAATCGTTCAAGTGCCAGATCTGATAACGCAATTCGATTGTGCATGGCGTAAATAAACGAACAATGTTTGCGTCTCAGTTTAATATCAGCGACTCAAATCAAACGGAGTCGCCATGAGTTCACAACGCCGCACCAAAATTATCGCCACTTTGGGCCCTGCCACAGATAAGCCTGGCGTATTGCAAAAATTGCTCGAAGCGGGGGTTAACGTGGCGCGCTTGAATTTGTCGCATGGCGTTGCACAAGATCATCTTCGGCGCGCGGAAGAAGTGCGTGAAATGGCGCATAAGTTACGCATAGAAGTCGCAGTTTTGGCCGATTTACAAGGTCCAAAAATCCGCATTCGTACTTTTGCAAATGGCCCAGTAGTGCTGGAAGCCGGGCAACGCTTTGTTTTGGAATGCCGTAAAGATGCGCTGCCGGGCGATGCAACTCGGGTGGGCGTTAGCTATTTAGAGCTGTGTTTGGACGTCAAAGCCGGCGATACGCTGCTGCTGGATGACGGTTTGGTGGCGATGAAAGTAGTTGAGGTTGCTGACACTGACGTCATCTGCACGTTACTTACTGACGGCACCTTGAGTGATCGCAAAGGCATTAACCGCCTCGGCGGCGGCCTGAGTGTTGCGGCGCTGTCCGATAAAGACCGCGCCGATATCGAACTTGCTTCGCGTATGGGCGCTGATTTCTTGGCAGTCAGCTTCCCCAAGACTGCCGCCGACATGAACGAGGCGCGCGCCTTGCTGCGCGCAGCGGGTTCTAGTGCTGCGCTAGTTGCAAAAATCGAGCGGGCCGAGGCGATCGAAAATTTGGCGGAAATCATTGACGCATCCGAAGCTATTTTGGTTGCGCGCGGTGATTTGGGCGTAGAAATTTCTTACGCTGAATTGCCCGGCCTGCAAAAGCACATTATTCGCGAAACCTTAGCGCGCAACAAAGTGGTGATCACCGCGACGCAAATGTTGCAGTCGATGGTGGATTCGCCGATTCCGACACGCGCGGAAGTTTTAGACGTGGCGAATGCGGTGCTCGATGGTTCGGACGCGGTGATGCTCAGCCAGGAAACGGCGGGCGGTAAACACCCGGAAAAGGCAGTGCTAGCGATGCGCGATATCTGTATCGCCGCCGAGCGCAATAAAATTGATTCGCGCGAACATTCGCTGGACGCGCAGCAAATTGATCGTTCCGATCAAGCGATCGCGATGTCGGCAATGCTTCTGGCAAATCGGATTGGGGTGCGCGCCATTATCGCGCTGACCGAATCCGGCGCGACAGCGCAGTGGCTGTCGCGCTATCGCTCGTCTATCCCGATTTATGCCATGTGTAGGCAAGCCGATTCGCGCCGCCGCATGATGCTGTATCGGGATGTTTACCCGGTCGCGTTTGACCCACAGGGTACCGATCCAAATAACGCGGTGCGCTTGGCGGTCGAAGCGTTATTCGCCCAAGGGCGCTTGAATGTTGGTGATCGCGTGGTGATCACCACGGGCGATCACACCGGCAAACTGGGCGGCACCAATACCTTAAAACTGATGCGCGTGGGGCCAGGCGGCAGTCCGGAAGGCATGGGACACTTATAGCGTCACTTTTAGCCGCATCCGTGTGCGATTAGGGATTCGATTCAAAGTGATATTTTCGAATTATGGATGAAGACAAGTTTCAAGATCCGCTCTAATCCTCGCATCGCGCTGAACGAAACCCGTTCGTGCTGAGCCCGTCGAAGCATGCAGCCGCAATGTTTGTAATGGATGGCTTCGTTAGGAATCGTACTTCTCTGCCCTTCGACAGGCTAAAGGCGCGAACGGATCTCACTGGGAAATTTCAACCTTATTCTGGCCGCATCAATAAGATACCTATTTTTCCGTATTGCGAATAGTTCGCATTTGCATTACAGTTTGGCCTCAAACTTGTCAGGCCGATTTATGTTTTCCAATACAATTCCACGAACAACCTTGGCGCTCAGCATTTTTTTAGCACTTTCCACCAGTGCTGCGCACGCAAATCCAGGCGCAGCTGCTAACACCGATGCCGCTGATACAGACCGTGGCGGCGCTGCGCGAACGCTGGATCAAATTACCGTACGCGGCAGTTGGGATCAGTATCGGGTGCGTGAAAGCTTCAGCGCAACCAAAACGCAAACGCCGCTGCGCGATATTGCGCAAAGTATCAATGTGGTCAGTAGCGCGCTGCTAAACGATCAAGGCGCGCGTTCCTTGCAAGATGCGCTGCGCAATGTGCCCGGCATAGGTGCCAGCCACGGCGATGGGCAGCGCGATCAGGTTAGCATCCGCGGCTTTTCCGCGATCTCGGATCAGTTTGTTGACGGCATGCGCGACGATTCACTGTACTTCCGCGATCTTTCAAACATTGACCGCGTTGAGGTGCTGAAAGGCCCGGCGGCGGTGCTGTATGGCCGTGGCTCGTCAGGCGGGCTGATTAACCGCGTGTCCAAGCGCCCTGAACTTGGCAGCTTTTCCACGGTGGACATGAATTTAGGCAGCGATGGCCAGAAACGCATCAGCAGCGACTTTAACCGTGAGGACGAAGAAAGCCTAGGTTTTCGCTTAAACGCGGCAACTGAAGACTCCGATGGCTATCGTGATCAGCAATTTTTAAAGCGCACAGCATTAGCACCTAGTTTTTTCGCACAGCTTGGCGAGCATGATTCGCTAACGCTACAGGCCAGCTACTTGCGCGATCGACGCATTACGGATTTTGGCGTGCCTTCGTTCAATGGCCGCCCAGTCGAAACCGCGCGCGAAAGCTACTACGGCTCCGGCAACGCCGCGCGCGATGACTATACCCAGAGCAAAGTCGGCGCGATTTCTGCGCTTTATAGTCACCAGTTTAGCGATGCTTTGAGCGTGCGTAACAATATCCGCTTACAGACCTACGATTTGGACCGCAACAATACGCTGCCGGGCGGCACGGTCGATGCCGTTACGCAAACCGTCGGGCGTTCACGCGGTGAAGTTCGTCGCAAGGAAGACGCATTTTTTAATCAGACCGATTTTGTTTGGCGTGATGCACAACCGGCTGCGGGCACGATTAGCCAGCAGTTGCTGTTCGGGGTGGAATTTGGCAAACAGCAAAAATATGCGCAGTTCGTCAATCAAGCGAATATTGATCGGGTAAATATCTTCAACCCAGGCAATGTTGTGCCACCGGCAATCTCTGCGGCCGCACGCGCCAGCGATGCGGCAATTGGTTCCGACACGGACTTGCTGGTGCGTGCGGCTTATTTACAGAACCAGCTCAATATCGGTGAGCAAGTTAAGCTCGTTGGCGGCGTGCGCTTTGATAGCTTCAAGCAAGATACCGTGTTCGAGCGCAAATTACGCTCGCTCAGCCGCACCGATAGTCAATGGAGCCCACGCCTTGGCGCGGTGTATCAGCCAAATTCGGCGGCAGCCTATTACGCCTCGGTTAGTGAGTCATTTCAGCCCTCGGCGGAAGGCTTTGCGCTTACGGCATCGAATGCGGCGAACGAACCGGAAGTCACGCGAAATCTGGAAGTGGGCGGCAAGTGGGAACTGCTTGATTCGCGTATGTCGATCACCGCTGCAGTGTTCAATTTGGAGCGCACCAACATTAAAACCATCGATCCAACGCGGCCAGGCGTGCTGATTAATGTCGGCGAACAGCGCACGCGTGGCCTAGAGTTCACCGCGAATGGCCGCATTGACGAGTTGTGGAGCGTTTACAGTGGCTTTGCCTATTTGGACGGGCGCATCACCAAGTCCAACAGCTCAGTCGCCGCACCGCAAACGCCGGTGGTGCAAATTCCGCTGCAGGGCAACCGCCCCAGCCTGACCCCACGCCACAGCGGCTATGTGTGGGTCAATCGCGAATTGCCTGCGGGCTTCGCGGTTGCTGGCGGCCTGAACTACACGGCCGAGCGTTTCGCTTCGCCCAGCAATGCCGTGACTTTACCCGGTTACACATTGCTCGATTTAGCGCTGCATTATCGGGTGGAACGCTATGAGCTTGGGCTTAATTTGAAAAACGTGCTCAACCGCGCGCACATTGTTTCAGCACATGGCGGCAATGACAATTTGATTTTACCCGGCCCCGGCCGCGAGCTACAGCTATCCGTGCGCTATAACTTTTAAGGCCATAGAACGCATGTATGAAACCAGCGGGCGCGCTGCGCCACATAACACCCCTGAGCAAAACGCTGCACAGATTTTGACGCACGTTACGCCTGGGCCTACCGTACGTCGGCGCAGCGCGCGGTTTCTGAAAACGCTGCGCAAAGTGCATCTATACGTTGGGCTGTGGGGTGCGCTGCTGGGCCTGCTGTTTGGCGCGACCGGTATTTTGCTCAATCACCGCACCCTGCTTAAGTTTCCGCTTGCTACCCCGCAACAGGTTATTGCACAAATGCCGCTAGCGGATCGCAGCTTTGCCACGCCGGAGCAACTGAGCGACTGGCTACGCGCAGAGCTAAAGCTCAACCCGCAAACGATGGTGCGCATAAACGCACTCCCGGCGCGCAGCGTACTTTGGGAAGGTATTGAGTTGCAGCAGCCGCCGCAGTGGACGATTAACTTCAACAGCATCGACAAAAGCATCGTTGCGGACTACATGCCCGGCAATCGCTTCGTCAAACTCGACACCACCGCGCAAACGCCGCTGGGCACGCTGATGCGGCTGCACAAGGGTGTCGGCATTGGCATTGCGTGGGTACTGCTTGCCGATACCATCGCTGGCGGCTTGATTGTGCTGTGCATTACCGGGCTACTGCTCTGGAGCCGATTGCACCCGCTGCGCCTAGCGACCGTCGGTACGTCGCTAGGCGGCATCTCGATGGCGATTTGGCTGTTCTGGGGCGCGCTTTAGCGGATGCGGTTTTGGCGTTGACCAAAACTGCATTGAATAACGCGACGTTAACGCCTATTTTGCGCGCAAAGTATCCCGAATTTCGCGCAATAAAACTTCTTGTGCGGGTGGCTCCGGTGCGGGTGCTGCTGCTTCTTTTTTCTTCAGTGTATTCATCACTTTGATGACCAAAAATAGGCAAAAAGCGATGATGGCGAACTGAATCAGCGCATTTATGAATTCGCCATAGGCGATCACGACGGCGGGAATATCAACCCCTTCTGCGGTTTTGGATGCGGCCTTGAGCGGATAAAATTGTTTGGCAAAATCGACGCCGCCGGTCAAAAAACCAATGATCGGCATCATGATTTTGTCGACTAAGGTCGAAACAATCTTGCCAAAAGCGCCACCAATTATTACACCGACCGCTAGGTCGACGACATTGCCGCGCATTGCGAAGTCTTTAAATTCAGAAAGTACGCCCATAATTTTTTCTCCGGTTTGGTGCAGATAATTTGGATTATTTTGGCGCAGCAGCGCGAACCCAGCTCGTCGCGCGGGTGGCGTGAAAGTAATTAGACAATCCGGTTTTTACAAGCATGAATGACGTTGTTTTGAGTCGGCAAAACATCGAATCGACGATTGTTTACGGATTTGCGGCAGTACCCACCGTTTGAATCAACGTAACGGCGGGCTCGTGGCGTTCGAATTTGAAGTAGCCCAAATTCGATCCACAACCGTTTCCACGCCCAAGCGGTTGCGCACCCGGATTTCGGTGTAAGGCGCGGACACCATCACTTGGCCCACCACGCCCGCATTTTCGCTATTTGGATAGCCCTGAAACACTGCGTTGACGCCAGCGCGGCTGCTAAATTCCAGCGGCTGATTAGCCTGCCCTGGGCCTGTGGCATAGACCTCAACCAAGCCAAAAGCATCCAACGCCCAACCGGACACTGTGATGCGCTCGCCCGCTTCAACTTTAAGTCGATGATCCCAAGCGGCAATCGCCGCTGGCTGCGCAAATACAATGACGCTAAGCACGCCACTGACTACGCTGGCGACTACAAAGCGACGAATTCCGATCGTTTTTGCATTTGCAGCCAAAACCAACAAGAGCGCTACCAGCGCAACCAAAGAAAGATGCGCATGACGCGGCAATTCGGTGTAGCCATCGCCCAGCAATGAAATCAGCAGTGGCAAGGTTAACGCAGCGATCAGCAGCGCCAAGCTCAGACGCAGCGCGGCGAATTTGGGTGGACGGGTATCGGCCGCGCTACTGACACTGCGCATCCCGCAACCCAGTGCCGCGAAACCCAGCGCCGCGAAACCCAGCGCAAAAATCGTAAGCCAAATATAGACTGGATACGACAGCCGTGGCACTACATCGCCGACGCTCCAAAACGGCGCACGAGCGAAATCACCGTCCGCCTGCTCGCCAACGTAACGTACCCGCCAGCCGCGCGATTGCGCAAACGCGTTCGCCAATAGCCTAAACGCAGTCTTGGGATGCGTTGCCAATACCATCGCGAGCCTTGCGCGCGAAAAACCATATGCCTCGGGGCAATCGCGCGCAACATCGGTATCGCGGCGCAGGTACCAGCTGGAAAATGCCAGCTCGCCGCAATGCGCGGGTAATCCTAAGGCCTGTGCGAACTCGACTGGGTCGGGTGCCGATGGCAGCACCGTAAAAAACAAAGTATTGCTGGCGTTTGCATGCGCCACGCCTGCCAAACCGTGTTGGTTGCGAACTGCAACAACACTACCTAATAACAGCGGCAAAAGCACCGCAAGCGCCAATGCCCGGGGAAATTTACGCTGCGCGAGCCAAGCAAAATAGAGCAGTACGCTCGCCAGGACAATCGCAAGCGGCGCATGCGGCACGCGCGCGCAGGCCAAACTAGCAAGTCCAATCACGACCAGGGCAAGCGCTTGACGTTGGCGTGTCAATTCGGCCCGCGCATCGACAATACGCCAAGCGACGGCCCCAGCAATCGTCAAATACACGCCTAACACCGCGCCAAATTCGGTATAAATCGTGTTCGCGTAAAGCATCACAAACGGATCAGCCAGCACCAGCGCAGCCACTACCGCATGCAGCAATCCCGCGCTCGGATAGGGCCAAAGCAAGAAGCTGAGCCACAGCACGCCGCCCAACAGCAGCGTAGTTTTGAACGCGCCAATCGAGCGCAGGTCAATGTCGTTGCCACCAATCGCCACGCGATGCAGCGCCAACGCCGCAGCTGTGAGCGCGACATCGGTGCTCCAGTAGCAATTACTGCGATCAAAAACCCGGCGCTGATAAATGGCAATAGGCGCTTTCGGTGTGGCGACTTCTAACTCGGCGTCAGTTAGATTTGCCGCCGCTGGGCCCGGCCATAGATCCACGCACGCGGAACTACGCAGCATGTCGTATTGATTCGCGTAGCCCAGCACCGGGCTGTGCAAAACCAGCGTCAACATGCGCAGCGCTGTTAGCAACAACAGCGCCAACGTCGCTAATTTAATAGCGCGAACCTTCACCACAGCAGGCGCTAAATCGCCCAAAACACAACTGCCAGCGTGGCGCCTACGCTCAAATAGCTGGCCGGATCACGCAGCGCATGCACGACCGGATCCGCATGCATTTGCCCGCGCAATGCAATTAGCCATAGCCGTGACATCCCATAAAGTACAATCGGCAACAGCAGCGATAGCCGCGTCGGGTGGCTGTAGTGCAGCCGCATCTCTGGGCTGTTGAGATAAAGCACCAGCACCACCGAAGCACCCATGGCCGCTGCCGTACCCATTCCGATCAATAGCGGTAAATCAATCTGTTGATAAGCACGCTGATTGACCTCTATATGCCCACGCGCCAAGTCTTTCAGCTCAATCACGCGCTTTAACAAGGCCAAAGAAAGGAATAGAAATAACGTAAATGCCGCTAACCAGAAACTTAAAAGCACCCCAATGGCCGCCGCACCCGCCGCAACGCGCAATACATACAGGCCCGCCAGCAACATCACATCAATCAGCGCGACACGTTTAAGCCCCAAACAATAGACCAAGGAAGCGACCGCGTACGCCGATAAAATGAGCTGGAACTTAAGCCCCAAACTCATGCTGAGCACAGCGGCAACCGCTAGCCACATCAGTGCAAGGATGGGGCCCGCCCAAATTGGCAACGCGCCACTGGCAAGTGGGCGCTGCGCCTTGCTTGGATGCGCGCGATCACTGGCAATATCCAGCGTGTCATTGAACGCATACACGGACGATGCCGCCGCGCAAAAGGCAAAAAAGGCAAGCACGCTTTGCTGCAGCGCCAGCTTATCGCTGTAGCGATGCGCCGTCAGCAGCGCAGTCAACACCAGCGCATTTTTGACCCACTGATGCACACGGGCAAGTTTTAGGACTGCAAACAGCATGCGGTATTCCAATTCAAGCTAACTCCTCAGGTACCACACTTGCGCTGACTCTCATAGTTTGCCTGGGATCAACGTTGGCATTATTGGCGTAGCGGGTTTTCTGGGCAATTAAACCAAGGGTCAAGATACCATCGAATTTTCAATTATCCAAAGCGACGCACTGTTTTTCTTCTGCCGTGCTTAATTTTGTTAGTAATTCTTGTGCCGCGCGCTCGATGAATGCGCCAGTTTCGCTGTCGCCACCAAACCAGCTAACTTTCGTGGTCGCACCACGGTAAACGCGTCCGGGACTGGTTGCTACTAATTCACCCGTCACACTGGACGTCACACTGGCGAGAATATTGAACGATAGCGTCGAGCGATTGGTTTCCATATATGCCTGAGCGAGCTCAACAACCAATTTAGGTGACTTTGGATTCGATTCTTGGGTTCGAAGGCGTGCGCGCAGCTGAAGTTCAAACCACTTGCTAAAATCTGGGTAAATGACGGCCCGCTTACCAATGACACCAAGATTTTGAGGGTCAGTTCGGCGATCCACAAATTCTACGCTGAAGGCGCATTTGCTGTGCATAGCGGCGGTGGCTTTCAAATCATCTACCGCTTGAACAGGTAATTTTCGAGGCGCATTGGTGCCGCATCCGATGAGCGTGGCAAGTATCAAAAGCACCGCCGTCAATCGCACATTATTTGGCATTTAAAGCAGTCCAAATACGCTGATATACGATTGCAACTAGACTTCTATTGCCGTCGGTTTCCATCACTGAGCCTTCTAAACTACCGCCACCAGGAAACGTTACTTTCTGCTTCTGCGCGTCCGCCGGGATTGCGATGGGGATAGCAAAATCCCGTTTGATTAACCCCCCGATTTCTTTCAGCGCCTGAGCAAAAGCGTCTTTCATTGGCGCACCACCGCGAGCGCTCCACACGGCCGCGCCAGCCTCATATCCGCCAAATTTTGCAATTGGGAAAAAACTATTATAGGCGACGAAAGTAACCTTCCCCTGCATTTGCGCATCTGATTTATATTTGGGTTTTGGTTTGCCTTTCGCATCCAGTACCATCCCAATATCTCCAAATCGGAGATAATTAAGAAAATAGAGATTATTAAAATTTGCATCAAAAGCGTATCGCGCATCGATTGCAACGCCATTTCGCCCCTTAAGTTCGACCAATGCATTCTCGAAGGCAAATTGGTCACGAAGAACCCGATAGTTAGCGTCTTCACGCACCAAACTTGAGGGCAAGGTTTGCTTCAACATCTCAATGTAGCGATTCTCAAAATCGAGCCCAACCAGAGCATCACGGATCGGTGCAATCGCTTTTTGCCGATTCTTATCCATCGTTGATTCAGCGATTCCTTCGATGATTGCGCCAATCAAGCCACCTCCGCCATTAACGTCTGGCTTATCAATCTCCACTTCACGCTGTACGAGCAGCACAAGCACCGTGTCTGCACGGGAAGTTGCTACAACTTCCGGTGTAGATAAACGTTTTGGCGTGGTGTTAACGCATCCAACGCTCGACAGCACTACGACCAAACTAAAAACCAACGAACGCAAATTTCGAGTCACAATTTTCTACCTTTTTTAGTTAATAAATTTTAACAGACCTAACAAAGGAAGTTCAAGAATTTGCTTAGGCGAGGCTTGCTTTTCGCTGACAAAGTCTTGGCCCGATTCTTATCGTTAGATCGCAAAGCTCAGTCTGCACACGTGTTGGGAATTCGGTGTTTGCAAACAACTACGATTAGGGCTGAGGCAATTTAGAGCTACGTTTTCGCCGTCAAACGTTCCAAATACTCATCCACATTCACCTCCACCTCGCGTGGGCGGCGGTTGAGTAGATCTTGAATACGCGGAATCGGACTGGCGCGTACGTCTGCCATTGGCCCGGTCATCAGCACTTGGCCTTGATCGAGCACGGTAATTTTGTCGGCAATCTTGAACGCGCTTTCTAGCTCATGCGTGACGACGACAATTGTCATGCCCATCGCTTCGCGCAGGCGCAAAATCAGCTCATCCAGCTCAGCAGAAACGACCGGATCTAAACCCGCAGAAGGCTCGTCAAAAAACAGCAGCTTAGGGTCCATCACAATCGCTCGCGCCAATGCTGCACGTTTAATCATGCCACCAGAAAGTTGGCTGGGCATCAACTCTTGAAAGCCGCCTAAGCTGACCACCTCAAGTTTCAGCCGGCTCATAATGCGAATCGTGTTCTCGTCGAGCTTGAAATGCTCGCGCAGCGGCAGGGCCACGTTTTCACCCACCGTCATCGAGGTAAACAGCGCGCCGCCTTGAAAGCTAACCCCCATTTCGCGCTTGAACTCCAGCAATTCCTTGGCGCTGAGCGAGTTGATGTTCTTACCAAGCAACTCAATCGTGCCGCTGGTCGGTTGGTGCAACCCGAGCAAATGCCGGAGCAGCGTCGATTTCCCCGAGCCCGAGCCACCCATAATCACCCGAATCTCGTTATGCGCGACGGTAAAATCAACATTGTCGAGGATTTTTCGCTGCCCATAGTGCGTCGTCAGCCCGCGTACCTCGATGGCAAACTCAGAATTCGTGCTGTCTAGGGATGCGGATGCCATGGGTGAAGTATGCCGGGTTTAGGGCGGCGCAATCAAAAGGTGTTTTGACACGACTACACAAACCAGGATGCGTGAGAACTTAGGCGTACAAACGCTTAGCTTGGTCGGGCTGGCGGGGTTCTTGTGCTTACCGGTGATGCGCAGGCGCGCAATCAGCCCCGATATATCTAGTCTGAATATGCCCAACTATCCTGCGCAAACGTTACAGTTTCGGCATAATCAGGGTCGGCAATCAAACACAAACGGAGCGACAACGATGATTTTTGGGAAAATGTGGGCCGCATTTCGCGCGCAGCTAAATAAACTTGCCAACGTATTCTTTGAAGCCGATCCCGTGGCACAGATGCGCTATGAATATGATCGTTCCGTCGAGCAGCTTAAAGAAGGCCGCACCGGGCTGGAAATGTATCGCGCGCTGGTCGAAAAAGTCACGCGTCAAGTCAAAGTCAACGAAGCCCATGTTCTGAAGCTTGAGGCACAAACGAAGGCTTATTTGAAAGCCGGAGATCGCGAAACGGCGGCGAAGTTTGCGTTGGAGCTGGAAAAAGCCCGAACTGAGCTCAAGCAAAACCAAGAGCAATTGGCGATGCACGAGGGCAGCTACGAAAATAATCTGAAAAAGATTCAGAACGCGATGAAAAAGCTGGGCGATGTGCGCAATCGCATCGATAAGCAAGAGGCTGATCTAAAAATGAGCGAGGCCGAAGCGGAAGTCGCAAAATTGGCGGAGCAGTTTAATTTTAATGTCACCACCGACTTTGGCCAGTTGGAAGACGTGATGCAAAAGAAAATTGATCGCAATCGCGCCGCGGTACGGGTTAGTGCGGATATGAGTCAAGAAGGCATTGCCAGCATCGAGGCTGAAGAACGTATGGAAGGGCAAATGGCGGAAGATGCGCTTCAACGTATGGAAGTTGAGATGGGCATTCGCACGCCAGAAACGTCGCAGTCGGCGCCAGCGGAGAAGCAATTGGGGCCAGCACAAACGAACTGACCATGCCTTCGGTTAGTAAACTTACGGCTCTGCCCTTCGACAGGCGCAGGGCGAACAGATACCTTAAGCGGTAATTTTGCGAAGCGAAACGAAGTTTCTTCAAAGATCTTTCATTTACGGAGTGCACATCATGAGTCAACAACCCAAGCCGGCGTTCTATTTCGTCGTACTGCTTGTTATTTTAAGCCTACTCGGCTACGCGTTTTACCGCTTTCAAAACCGCGCAGCGGACGCGCCTGCGGTGGTGCAGCAAGATCAGTCGCAATCGAGCAACAGCAACGCTGTGGGCGATGCACCTGCGGGCAGCATCGAAGCCCCGGACAGCAGCAGTGTCGCTACGACGGTCAAGGAATATTCGTTCCAACCGGCGCAACGCCTGCCGGAAGTCAAAGGCGTTTCCAACTACGCAGCAATGGAAGACAACACCGTCAAAATGGCGCTAAACGTTTGGGCCGGCTGGGCACCGATTGTTTATGCCAACGGTGGCTCTAAGCCCGGCAAAGTTTGGAAAGCGGCCGACGGTTCAACGTTTAAAGTTGAGCTTATTTTGATTGATGACCCGGTGCAGATGCG
>Ga0105046_10012257_pt1 | contig 13299 bp, 8 predicted proteins | sample MAT03_FD_78385 | JGI IMG/M metagenome (GOLD analysis project Ga0105046, IMG submission 78385) | Freshwater microbial communities from Lake Fryxell liftoff mats and glacier meltwater in Antarctica - MAT-03 (megahit assembly) | ecosystem: Environmental > Aquatic > Freshwater > Ice > Liftoff... | reverse complement strand
ACCACCTTCACCGCCGTCATCATTCGGAGTCGCCTCAGTCTCTAATGTTTCACCAATTTCTAAGCATTCTCCAAGATAGTTATCGCAATAGTAGCCAGGTTGAGAATTGTCTGTCGTAAGCCATAACTCATAATCACCGACGCAAGTATAAATGCACGTCCCCCCACCATCTCGAGCCGCGATTGAATGCTTGTTTGTCAATTTTGATTTCTTTTTCATATAGATAAATTCACATTTTAGGAACGTAGGGAACAAACGTATTAATCATTTAACAGGTAAGCAGAGTCCAAAACAGCAAGAGTTTTCGCGATACGAAATCCAGTACTATTATTCGGTTTCCGTGGAATAACGGGCATGAGTTTTGTGAACGTCGACGACGGACGTGATAATTTGTATCCACACGCGCAGCATCCTTCTCTTAGGGAGAGTTTTACTGACCCAAGCTCATCGCTCGGGTATTTTCCGCTCTGTTCGAATTTCGTAGAAACGAATTCAGATGCATTCGCCATGCCGTCAAATGTTCCAAAGGTATTCGGAAGTCTTGTGCCCACAGGAGTCGTTGCAGTTCTCACTTCGCCATTAAAGGCATAGTCTTGTTGCCATGGTGTATGTACCGTTCCGTAGCTGCAATCGGTTTTTGTTGTTGCGAGGCAGCCATACTCCCACTCGCCTCTCGTTGGCAATCGATAACCTTCTTTGCGGTAATCGACTTCAACAGTCTCATCTTCGACTAGGTTACAGATGGACATTTGCTCTTCGGAAAAACCTTGTTCACTACTCAGCCAACGAGAAAATTTTAAGGCGTCTACCATGGAAATGCCGGTTACCGGATAAGCATTGTCGTTTTCTTGATCTGCTAAGCCAAAATACTTCTCGTCCGGCGCTAAAAAGGTCGGATCAAATTGGCGATATTGGCCGAGGGTCACTTCGTCCAAACCGATCGCGAATCCCCATGGTATGCCGTGTTTTATCATACTTGGCTTGCTTGGCTTCGAGGCAAACGTTTCCATCGTGAATTCGACGGGCTCTTTCACTAGGAGCATTTGCATTCCCAGTCGGTTTACGTACCAGTTGCGTCCTTCGACGATGCCCTGACGACTGAGTTGGCTGTCCATTTGTCGCAACGATTCGGCTTGTCCCCAAGCATTCAGCAACCAACGACACATTCCGTGAACGCCGCAATCGGGATGTGACTGATACGCGTCCAACAGCCAAGCTTCTATTTTTTCGACGTTTGGTTCGCCTAGGCTTCGCTTCGGGCACTGGCTAATGGCTGCCAACAATGCGTATTGAATCGACGCGTCAGATTCTTCTGATAAACGACCGACGAGCGTGTTTAAATCAAAGCCTGTTAGGGCAATCTGATGAATAAAGTAGGTTCGCAACCGAGGATCCGGCGCAATAGCCAAGCTTGGCCAAACTCGGTCGCCTGCTCCGAGTCCATATTCCATTAGTAAGAGATTTGCATAAGCCTTAGCTTGTGCCTCGCCATGTTGGTCCATTCCAAATTCGGTTTCGATGCTATGTCGCTTTTCTTTGATTGCTCTAAGCGACTCGGAGAGATCTCGATCCAAAAGAATTTTCCATTCCCAAAGCTCATTGGCATCACAGGGCAGCATGGCATCGACAGTCGTGGCCGACGAGCTCTTCTTCAGCAGACCAACCAACAATGGCCGAATCGTCGTTCGTTGTATGTTGGATCCGCACATCGAAAATTGCTCGGTAAGCGGCTTCGTAAGCGACTGGTGAAAAACGCTCGTAAGTTCAATCCAGCCATCGACATCACCAAAGCAAGACGAATCGACTAACCATTTTGTGAGCGATTTTGAAATCCCTAGATCCTCAAAACCGATTGGGTCGACGACACCGCAGACACACCCGACCCGAAAACGGAGAGCGTCATTGCCGTCACAAGAAATAAACGCATTGGATAGAAAGGGAATCGCGGCCGAAGAATGCTTACGAAGAGAGTTGCCTATTCGTAGAAGTTGAGCTGGTTCGGCGTCGGCAATCCCGCCCAAAAACGACTTTTGATCGGTCAGCGAAAGGGGGAGCTTGCCAATCCAATCCTGAAGACGACCAGCGGCATTCGCAGCTAGCTCATTTTTTGAATTGAATTCCAAAAATGTCGTCATTCTCTCCTTTTGAGACTTCTGAAAGCTCCAGACGGCAGCTCCCGTCGTAGCTAGCACAAACGAGACAACAACAGAAGCGAATACTCCGATTCGATTTTTCCTTGCCTTCTTGATCGCCCATTCCGCAACTGAAATTGGTTTACCAAGGATTGGTTCATCATTGAGCCATCGCTCAAGGTCGTTTGCGAAGTCAGCAGCCGTGGCATAGCGATCCTTCGGTTCAAGCCGCAATGCTTGATGGCAGATAATCGCGAGGTTCCGCGGAATACCTCGGAACCGCTGAAAAATGGAGGGGACTTCTTCGTTTGGGACTTGCGCCAGGATGTTCGCGGTTTCGCCGCGAAACGGGGTCGTGCCAGTCAAGAGTTCGTAGAGAATAACACCGAGACTGTAAATATCCGACTGATTCGTAGAAAGATTCGAGTTGCCGCGAGCTTGTTCAGGACTCATGTAGGCTGGCGTTCCGAGAACCATGCCCTGCTGGGTAACGATCGTGTTGGAACCGCTTAGTTTTGCGATCCCAAAATCGAGCAATCGCGGTCGCACGGCGGGTGGCGATGTGTTATTGGCAACGGAACTCGCGGAAGTCTCGATTAATATATTGGATGGCTTTATGTCGCGATGAACGACACCATTCTGGTGCGCGTGGTCGACTGTTCTTGCAAGTTCAACGACCAATTGAGCAGCCGCTCGCGGCGTAAACGCAGCGAAAGTACTCAAATACTCTTTGAGGTTCTTACCCTCAACGTATTCCATAATCAGGAACGGGATTTTGTCGACGTAGTCGACGTCATAAATCTTGACGACGCCAGGGTGCGAGAGCCTAGCAACGTTTCGAGCTTCTCGAACAAACAGTCGATATTCGTCGGAAGAGGAGAACAAACTCGCATGCGGAATCTTGATCGCGACTTGATTGCGAGTTCGAGTGTTTTCCGCTCGATAAACATGACCGAACGAACCTCGACCGAGCAATTCCAATAGAATGAAGTCGCCGAAATCGATTGGAAGCTCAAGTTCCAAATCGAGATTTGCAGGGTCTTCTGTACTCTCTAAAAATTCGATGTCTGTCTCAGACTTGCCGCTCTTCAGCGACAGCGTCGCGAGATCTTGCGCCGCCCTAGACTTTGTTTTGTCACGCGTATCGCACTGCTTAGCAACGATCATCAATTCGCGAAGCAGATCAGCTCGATCGACCTTATCGATGAGAACCGCATAATCGGCAACCTTGGGAGAATTGCCATTCTTCCAAGCAGACTCGAACGAATCGCTTATGGCATCTATTTTCTCAAACGCCTCTAAACGTAGCCAAGTCGATTCATCGATCGGTATCGTTATCTTTGCCGTCACTCTCGTGATCTCCCCCAAGTTCCTTTTCCCAAAGCGATCGAATCATCTTCACTTTGCGTTCGACCGTCCGCACCACCACGTCTAAGCGTTCTGCAATCTCCGCATTGCTAAGTCCCTCTAGTTTCAGGACGGCAATGGCTTTTGTTTTATCATCGCGAAGTGCCTTACCGAGCAAGTGATTGCAAGAGTCTCGCAAACTTGCCACTGAGTCCGGGGTTGGCTCGCTTCCTGCAAAATTGTTCAAATCGAAGTTGTCGCTTTGAAACGCTTGCACGTCTGTCGCCAACAAAACTCGACCGCCACCTCGCTTCTGACACAGATCGTATCGCTTCTGGCTAGCTACTCTACAACGAGTAATCGCCAAAAGCAACACCCACAAATCATCTCGATCATGCAAATCAGGAAATTGTCCAACGGATACTTTTCGGCAGACCGTTTCAAGTACAGCCGATGCAAGATCCTCTCCGTCCACCGATCGTCCTGGCGAATTCGCCATTCCGGTTTGAGCGATCTCGGCAAGCCTTGAAAAATAGCGATTCCAAACTCCAGGAACAGCCGACGACTCACCACCTCGGATCTGCTCAATCCATCTCGTTATCGAACCATTCGATTCGAATTGTGTCATAAATCTGCAGTCGCATGAGTTTTAAGTACAAGACGGAACCAATCTTTCCACCCAAAGACTACTGGACGGCAATATAAATAATCCAAGCCGAAATTACAACAAAAAATTCAAAAAAATGACACTTCTCGCTGAACTCCACTACCTGGTTATCAGGCTCCTGCCTGGTAACCCTATGAATTGCAGGCTCAGCCTGCCGATCGCCTTGCAAGTTTCGCTATGGTCGAAGGCGGAGCCTCCAAGGAAGTCCGTTACCAGGCAGGAGCCTGGTAACGAGAATTAAACGGGAAAAACTGAAATCGAAAGATTTTTTGTCGGTTCCCAGCCACCGTTTGCGATATGGGGTTAGTGACCGGCGGGTTCTCGAGCCTCTGGCGGCAGCAGTCGGCATTCGATTCCTATCGACTTAGCTTATGGCGCATTCCTCTGTGCGCCGCCGGGGCAGGCGGCTAAGTCGGTAGGAATTTTTCTTTCGCGGCATATTCTTGGTACTTGACCTTACCTGCATGTTTAACAGAACATAGCAGGTGGTTGTTTCGTTGCCATGTTAGGTGGCTTTTCAGCTTCCCTCTCAATAAAGCCCTACAATCAATAATTTGGGATCGAATTCCCTTTCGCGGAAAAGTCGCATGTTTCGAAATTCCTTCGTGAATATAAACCGCCATAGATCGCGCCCCCTTCTCGAACTTCCTAAGCTCCAACATGGGAACCCAATGAATTCCAAGCTGGAGCCTTACGAGAATCCCAGATTCCAGCCTGATGAGTGCCATGCGGCGATAAGCGATTCGGGAGGCAGAAGCCTCCAGGCACTTCGTCCCCAGGCTGGAGCCTGGGAACGAGCGTTCCTCTGGTGGCGTTCATTAATAATGATCTTAGGCTGGGTGGCCGGGTTCTGCAGCGTTGCAAGTTTACATGCGGAAATGGTTACCGTTTATGCTTTGGATGGGACCAAGATCTCGGGGAATCTGCTTGTCTGCACAGAATCTGTATTGAAGATTCAAACTCAATCAGGCGAAGTTGAACTCGCATGCGGAACGCTAGATCGACTGGAGACTTCCCAAGCGTCGGGATCTGGATTGCCTCGACAGCCCACGGGGACCGAATTAGCAACGTTGATCGACGGAAGTCAGGTCGCTTGCCAAGGATTTGGAGGTCGCGACGATCGCTGGACTGCCAAATCGATGTTGGGAAGCGAATGGGATTTTCCGAAGAAGAGTGTTGAATCACTCCTGATGGGAACCCTCACGGAATCGTTGAGGAAAGAATGGGACAAAGCGATGGCTGAGCCACGTTCGAGCGACGAAATGGTTGTGGCTCGTTCCGGCGATGCGATGGATCGAGCGTCAGGAATGGTTGTAGCGATCACGCCAGAGGTAGTCGAGTTTTCGTTCGACGGCCAAGTACTCCAGGCACCTCGAAAAAAACTGCTTGGTCTCTTGTGGTATCGCCCCCAAGAGAAACGCGTCGAGCCAGCAATCCAAATCAGAACGCTGGACGGTTCGATTTGGGAAGCGATTTCGATCGCTCTGAGCGAGCCAACTCAAGAATCCAACGGGGGACTTCGATGGACGACGCCGTGTGGTGTTGAGGCGATGGCGTCATGGAACGAAATCGGCGAGGTCAACTTTGCAGTCGCCAACATTGTTTGGCTTGCTTCTCAAACACCGCTTGTAAGTAAAACCTTTCAAAGGTCGCTCCTCGCAGGAGCCATTCCTGGGAGAGACGCGCTGCTCGGCCCGAGATTTTATTCTTCGGATTCGAATAAGAGCACCGATGCAAAATCGCAAGACCTTCTTTTCAGTGGTCCAAGCGAGATATCTTTTCGAGTTCCCGAAGGATTCAAACGATTTGTTGCCAAAGTTCGCAGGTTTGAGAAAGCAAGCTATTCGACGTCTGTAAACTGCAAAGTATGGATCGGCGACTCGCTGGCTTGGGAAGCGACCATGGCCCCCGACCAATTGGAGACGCTGGTCGACATTCCTGTTGTTTCAGAACAAAAATTGCGGATCGTAGTAACGTGTGATTCGGACTTGTTGCTTGGTACCCAGCTCTCTTGGCTGCAACCGCGACTGACGCGGTGAAGGAGAATTATGCTTCAATGGAAACGGATTTTTTGCATGCCAAAATGCATTGATAGTCAAAGATTTTTCAAGCGATATTCTTCGTCCTGTGTTTTGTGCACGCTTCTTTTTGTTAGCTTTGCAAGCCCTTTGATTGCCGAGACTCAGCCATTCCCGCAGCCATCGGCGAAAGTGCTCGACGCACAGCAAAAACGTATTCAGGCGATTGCGAAAGCGACTCAATCGACAATCGGAGTCTTCGGGACGGACGGTCAAGGTGGTGGCAGCGGTGTCATCATCTCTGCTGACGGTTACGCTCTTACGAATTTTCATGTGACGGAACCGTTTGGGAATCGAATGCGTTGTGGTCTTTCAAGCGGAGAAATGGTCGAGGCGGTTATCGTTGGCATTGACCCAACCGGAGACCTAGCACTGATCAAGCTCTATGGGCGAGATGATTTTCCGGCTGCAACCATTGCCGACAGCAACACAGTGCGGGCTGGTCATTGGTGCTTCGCGGCTGGGAATCCATTTGTGCTCGCGACGAATCTTGTACCGACGGTGACTTGGGGGATTGTGAGCGGCGTGCATCGCTATCAGTATCCATCGGGAACAATTCTTGAGTACACCGATTGCATTCAAACCGATGCCGCGATCAATCCAGGGAACTCGGGTGGTCCACTTTACAATTCCGATGGCGATTTAATCGGTATCAATGGGCGTTGTTCATTCGAGAAGCGAGGTCGAGTCAATGTAGGTGTTGGCTATGCGATCTCGATCAATCAGGCCAAGCTGTTTTTGGGACACCTTAAAAGCGGTCGGGTCGTCGACCATGCAACGCTTGGATTTACGGTCGGCAGCGACAGTGGGCGGGTAGTCGTTTCGAATATTTTAGAGTCGAGCGACGCATACCGAAGAGGCCTTCGGTACGGTGATGAAATATTGAGGCTCGACAATCGCGAAATCACGACGGTAAATCAGCTCAAGAACATTTTGGGAATCTTTCCATCACACTCTCGTCTTCGCCTTCAATTTAGGCAGGACGCAAAAATCATCGATACTTGGATTCGTGTCACTCCACTACATTCACCTGAAGAGCTAGAAGAGATCGCTAATGGTAAGCCTGCCGAAGCTTCTCCAAAAGAAACTCCAAAGCCCAACGAAAAAGAAGTCGACGATCCGCTCGCCGATCGTTTTGAAAAACGTCGCGGCTTTGCTAACCACTATTTCAATCGTCATGAAATCGATCGCGTGTTAGGTTTAAACAGCGACGCTGCGCGATGGTCGAAACAACCGAATCAATGGAAATGGTCTGGAAAGCTTCGCGGCGAAGAAACCGTTTTGTCGGTAATACTCAAAGATTTGGCGATCGAGTCTAAATTCGGTGACGAAACGCGAATGATTGAAGCGACCCACGGTTGGGGTGAATCGGTTGAATCCAAGTCGCTCCATTGCTCGGCCCTGGCATTGCAGCTTTGGCATCAGTGGCGAACGATCGGCCCTCGCAATATGGGAGAGTCGACCTATCTCGGAACGACGACTATCATCGGAACGGAACGACCCGTTGATTTCACGAAGGTTTCTGTTGGTGAGATCGACGCCTTTTTTTACACTGCATCCGATAACGGAAGGATCCTATTGATCGAGATCGAAGCGAATAACCGCGTAGATCGATTAGAGGTCTACTTCGACGATTATCACAAACAAGGTGATCTGTTGGTCCCGGCACGCATGGAAACTGGCTTTGGATTAGAAGCACGAATGATTTGCGACCTTGACTCTCTCGTTTTTGCTAGTCCTACGGGAGGTGAGCTTTGAGATTTGCATTTCTCATGTCATTGATCGTCTCGTTGATTTTTTGCCCGCTGAGTCTATCTCTGGGGTTTTGCGCTGAAGCGACTTCGGCTGACACTGATCGCAACAAGACTTTGTCGACAGTTTCAGCGTCTGATCCTTTGGTTGCCTTGACCACATCGCTTCAGAGTAAGCTGGTCAAAATCTACGGAGCGGGCGGGCCCAAAGGACTTGAAAGTTATCAAAGCGGATTCATCGTCAGCGAAGCTGGGCACGTTGTTACTTCATGGAGTACCGTTTTAGATGTCAATGCAATTCGCGTTGTGACGCTGGATGGTCGCAAGGATGATGCGGAGATCGTTGGGATGGACCCAGAAACGGAAATCGCAGTCCTCAAAATGAAACAAGGTGGCACCGATTTTTTTAATTTGAAAGAGCTTGATGAACCGGCTGTCGGCAACCGTGTTTTTGGCTTGAGCAACCTTTTTGGAATCGCGACTGGGGATGAGGCAGTGAGTATCCAACGCGGCGTGATTATGGCGCTAGCACCTCTTTCCGCTCGACGCGGTCGCTTGAAGACACTCTACCAAGGTCGCGTGCTTGTCTTAGATGTCATGACCAACAATCCTGGAGCAACGGGCGGGGCGGTGGTCAATTTAAAAGGCAACTTCGTTGGAATGTTGGGTAAAGAATTACGCGATGAACAAACCAACATTTGGTTGAACTATGCGATTCCGGCCGACGTCGTATCGAGTTCTGTTCGGCGAATCTTGGAAGGAAAAACGAATGCTTCTCCACGTTCGCAGCAGCCCGTGATTGCGAAACGGCCGCATCGATTGCTTGGACTCGGGATCGTTCTGATTCCGGACGTGCTACCCAAGACACCGGCTTTCGTGGATCAAGTGGTTCCAAAATCGATTGCAGAGCGAAGCGGCTTGTCGGCGAATGATTTAGTACTGATGCTCAACGATCGACGAATCGATTCTCGCCGTTCGTTGGAAGAATCGCTGGCGAGTATTGATAGTGCCGATTCTTTTACATTCCTTGTTCAACGTGTACAAGAACTTGTCCGTCTCGATATACGACCATGATGAAATTCAGAGCCCTACTTTTTTTGCGACTCTTTTTTTGCGTCTTCTTTGTGGCGACAAGATTAGTCGCTGCCGAGCCAGATCCGGACGATGTACTGCAGCTTGAACAAGACGCGCTCGGTGCGGCGGCGGAATTCGCTCAACGTTCGGTAGTGCAGATCGAGACTTTTGGTGGTCGCGACTTCGTGGGGGACACAGCGGTGGCGGCAGGACCATCGAGTGGCACGGTAGTCAAAGCGGATGGTTGGATTATTACGAGTCTTTTCCAGTTTCGCGGCGACCCGGCCTCGATTACCGTGATGCTTCCCGATGGTCGTCGCAAGGCAGCGAAACTGGTTGCTCGCGATCATGCACGCGAGTTGGCTTTGCTCAAGATTGATACCGACGAACCACTTGTTCCAGCCGAGCCTTCGCCTAGATCAAGCTGGCAAATTGGGCAGTGGACGATTGCGTTAGGCAAGACCTTTGACATTGTAACTGCTTCTCGATCGATCGGTATCTTGAGTGCCACCGATCGAATTTTTGGTCGAGCTATTCAAACGGATTGCAAGATATCGCCGCACAATTACGGCGGGCCGTTGCTCGACATCCAAGGCCGAACGATGGGAGTACTGGCACCGATCGATCCTGGTATTGCAACCGAGGGCGAAGTGCAGCAATGGTATGACGCCGGCGTCGGCTTTGCGATTCCGCTCGATGATATCTTGAAGCGACTTCCAAAACTGATGAAAGGCGAAGACATCTATCCAGGCAAAGCCGGAGTTCGGCCGGCGTTGAAAGACGATTTTCGTGGTCCTGTCGTGCTTGCTGGCGTCGCGCCGGGAACGCCCGCAGCCAAAGCTGGCTTGAAAGCCGGCGATACACTACTGAAGATTGACTCGACCGAGATCCGATGGCCCAATCATGTGCGACATGCCTTTGGAAGCGTAGACGCTGGCGACACAGTGAAGATGACCGTCGAACGCAACGGCGAAACCAAGTCGTATGACTGTCAATTGGTTCAAGAGCTGCCGGTTTATCGTGCTCCTTATTTAGGGATCTTGCCTGATCCTTCGTTTGAAGGGCCCGGCGTTAGAATTCGTGCGATCGCACCCGATAGCCCGGCTTCGAAAGTATCGCTAAAACCTGGACAGATCATTCGCAAGATTGGGAAAGAGGACGTCCAGTCGATTGAAGATCTTGAGCGACAGATTGCCTTTATCGACTATCGTGAACCAGCATCCTTGGGCGTGTCCGATCTCTCCGAAGTCGATCTTCGCAAAAAAAACAACAAGAAAGATAAGGAAAGCAAGGTCGATGAAGAAATCGAAATGATCGAAGTGGAGTTTTCGCCTTGGCCTAATGAAATACCCAAGGACTCGGCTAGCGAAGCTCTGGCGTTTGCAGTCTCTCCCGAAGTGAAGGACAAGCTAACAACGGGTGTCGTTTCTTTACTGATGGGTGATGTCAAGAACCAGGCCTTCGCCTTCGTGCCGCCGACTTATCATCCTTCGACGGCTCACGGACTCTTACTGGTTGTTCCTGATCCAGGAAAGATCGAACGCAAAACTTGGGTCGATCGATGGGAACAATTTTGCCGAGATCAACGCTTCATCATGGCGGTAGTTTCCTCGGCCGATCCTGAGGCATGGAGCATGGAAGAATTAGAGATCATTCGGCGTTCTATGCAGCAGATTCGCACTGACTACAAGATCGATCCTAGGAGAATTGTCGTCGGTGGAGTTGGAGCAGGTAGTGGACCTGCGGTTGTGCTTGCCCTGCAAGACCGCGGCAAGTTTCGAGGGCTTTGGCTGGCTGGTGGCAATATCCTGAGAGGACTTCGGATGCAGCAGGTCGAACCGATGGAGTCGTTGGCGATTCTGCTTCAAGGAGAAAATGCGGCATATGCTTCCTTTGCTACCAAGATCGAAAAGCTTGGTTATCGCGTTAGTTTGTCGACCGAGAAGTTCGAAATTCTTGGAGCCGCGACCGGAATTTCTGTGCAGCAACAAGCTCAAAGCTTTTTTGCTTCGTTAGAATGGCTTTGATGATAGCCAAACAGTCAACCTATGATTGGCAGAGAATGTTCATCGGTCTCGCATCGCTCGGGCTTGGCCTAGTCGCTTTGATTGCGCGCTATGGAACAGGCCCCGTTGAAGCCGGGCAGGTATGGGCGTTTGGCACGTTTGGCAAGGTCGCATTTGTCTTGGCGCTTGTGTGGTTGGCTTGGCCGCAATTGCTCTGGATAAAGAATTTACCCGGCGGCGGTATGGCTATTGCGGTCGTTCTTGCGGGAATACTGATTTTCATATCGAGACCCAAACTATTGCTGTACTTCATTCCCCCGTTGGTCGGCATCGCCAGCTTGTTTGTCTTGATCACGTGGATTCAACGCAACTTGCTTCCGCCCAAATGATCGGCAGTAGACCAAGGCGATTTCGTTGCGATAGTGCTCAAGAATCGCGGTTCTTAAAAGACTACCTTTGCGATGGATCAAGCCGGTTGCTTCAGTCCAATTGTTTTGATCGAGAATCAATTTTTTGGGAATACAGAAATCAGGGTAATCAGACAGGACTTCAGCGAAAACTCGAAGCAACTCAGCTTCGTCAACGCTGTCGGTGACTACGATCGCGCTGACAAAACGCTGCTGATTTCCAACAAGCATGCAGTTTTGGATTCCCGATTTTTCAATCAGACGTTGTTCGATTCGCAAGGGATCCACTTTATGGCCGGTGGAAAGTACGATTCGATCATCACAGCGACCGAGAATACGAAGCGATCCGTCCGAGAGCTGCTCTGCTCGATCACCCGTATCTAACCATCCATCTTGAATTCGAAGGGCCGTATCGATCGGATTTTCCCAATAGCCTCTCATGACTCCAGGGCTTTTTATAAACAGTCGCCGATCGCCATCGATTCGGATTTCGACGTTTTGAATCGGAGGTCCAACACTATCGCCAGTTGGATTGACCGAACGATTGGAACAGACAACGGGTGACGCTTCCGTTAGGCCGTATCCTTGAACGATCGGTAAACCAAGCTGATCAAAAAATTGATACGTGCCGTTTGGTAAACCCGCTCCACCTGAAGCCAGTCCGCGAATCTTATCACCCAATAAGCGTGACAGCGATTGCTGGCGTTCGTCCTGGGTCCGGCAGTTATCCAGTTCGCGTTGCAGCTTTTGGAAAATATGTGGCACGGCATTGAAGAGCGTTGGCCGGAGCAACGGTGCAAATTTGATCAATTGCTCGAAGCTTGAAACACTCATCATCGAACCACCGGTTAGAGCCCAAGTTGAAAGCTCGCAGGTTCTCGCATAAGCGTGTGAAAACGGAAGCAAATTCAGACGTCGGTCGCTCGAATATTGCGGCAGGGCAGCCAATTTCCCTAAAGCATTGCTGAGGAGATTTCCATGGCTCAGCATGACACCTTGAGGCTCACCGCTAGTTCCCGAGGTGAAGAGAATCGTCGCCGTATCGCTGGGTTGGATAGGAACCTGCAAAGCGTCATAAGACAATTCGTTTTGCCGCGAAAGCGACCATCGATAGATGGCGTGATCTGCAGTTTGGGACAGATCTGTCTGATCTGTCTGATCGATTCGATTCGAAAATACACTTTCGAGCGACCCCAGATAAGAAGCCCGGGTTTTCAGAATCGCATTGTCGACAAAGCTTCGTGGCAATCGATGGTCGACGGGAACATGAATGACACCGCGAAGACTGCAAGCCAGATCGATTAACGCCCAGCTAAGACTGTTGGGCAGAAACGTAACCAATCGGTCGTCGACGACAAGACCTCGCTCCGATAGTGAGCGGGCAACCTGCAACATAGCGTGCTCAAGCTGCTGCCACGAAAGCGATTGAAGTTCACCGTCAACGTCGATCCACCAAGCAGGAGCGGTCGGGGTCATGCGAGACCTATCTCGAACCGCCTCTGCAAAAGTGATCATTAGAATATTGAGGGCCGCGAGCAATCCAAAGTCGCCGTTCGCTCCGCGAACGTAACGTGACGGTTAGTAGATATTCCAACGTTTTTCGCCAGAGGAAAACTCTCGCGTTCGACATCGCCCGCCACTTTCGCGGAGCGAAAGGCGACAATCTTAAAATCCATGCCATTCCAGGCGAACTGGATGGCGTCAAGAAATATATTTGAGAAAGTCGAGCCCCGCGCTACAACTTAGGCATCGAATCGACCACCTTGTCGATCAAGCCATACACTACCGCTTCCTCTGGGTCCAAGAAACGATCGCGATCGGTATCCTTTTCGATCTT
>Ga0105046_10012255_pt1 | contig 13300 bp, 9 predicted proteins | sample MAT03_FD_78385 | JGI IMG/M metagenome (GOLD analysis project Ga0105046, IMG submission 78385) | Freshwater microbial communities from Lake Fryxell liftoff mats and glacier meltwater in Antarctica - MAT-03 (megahit assembly) | ecosystem: Environmental > Aquatic > Freshwater > Ice > Liftoff... | reverse complement strand
GTAAAGTTTATATTTATCATCCTGGATTGCCAGAGGAATGTTTGGATAATCCTGCAACAGTTAGTGGTGAGTCGGTATTACCTGGGTTTATTCTGAATATGAGTAAAGTTTGGTAAGGAAATTTTAGTTAAATTTAGGTTTGGAGTAATACATCTTGCTGTAGACGAATAATAAAGTTGGAAAACTTTTTAACCTTAAAACATTAACGTCAACCAGTTCTGATTTATGGTTACTTTCATCCGCGCATTGACCAACTTAACTTTTTAAATGCGATCGCAGATGATGGCAGTGTAATTGTATTACCTTGTCCAGAGTCTAGCAATTTTGTAGATACACAACCAGATTTTGTTTGGCTTCGATATATATAAGGTAATTCTTCTAAAGTTGGCTTACCATAATAGCAAATTAAATTTAAATCAATCGCTATTTTTAAACAACCTTTTTCTAATCCTAACGGAATTCGGCTTTTTAATGCTTGATTAATTTGGGTTTCTAATTCTTCAAAATTGTTGATTTTGTTGAGATGATATCTAATATCATTGGCGCTGAGAACATTCTTTAATAGTTTGGCTGTATTCTCAATACTGTCTCCACCACCAGGGCGGCCGCATCATGTCAATAAGTAAAGTATATTCTCAATAGAGTTAAAAATAATGTCATTAACTCCTACTTATTGCGAAGAATTTAGGCGTAGGCGTAGCCCGTCGTAGACATCGCTTTGGGGCTTAAAAAATAATCAAACGCGAAATCTTGATTTTTTCGTTGGTTCTTAACCTTCGTTGTGATGAAGAGTAATTTAGATGCGTTTACCCTGTCTCCACCACTGGCTGCCTTGATCAAAATCTTGAATAAAGTTTGTTGATCACATATTCCTTGAGTTTCAATGGAAAAATTTTCTACTAAACACTCAATAACCTCATCAAGTGTTTCTGAGTCCGTTAAAGCCAGTTCTTCTGTAAACTCACTCGCTTCTGCTTTTCTTGGAGATGAAACAGTCAATTTTTTTAGCCAATATCCGACACATTCCTTTCATCATTTCATGTTTGGAACTACTGTAAAATATGATAATTATTTTTTATGTAATGAGTATTTCATAATACCTATCTTCTAAGTAGTTATTGATTGGTGATGCCTGAGGTGTGCGTAGCGATCGCCCTTTTGGAAAAACTTTTTGGTTTACTGTTAGGTACAACTAACAGCCTATTTAAATACAAAAACCAGCTTAAGCTCAAAGATAAAGATATTTGAGCTTGTGTTTTATCAACTCAGCCGTGCTGGGTCGTTTCTTCTTGCTTAGTCTAAACTCTGGTGTTTAATCCACATTTCTAAGTGTCAATTTTAAAAAATAAATTTATTAATGATAATAAATTCAGTATTATTGCTGTGGTCAAGTTGCAGTTTCTCAATGCAAAGTGACTTAATAGAGTACTTAGCTGGCTAAAGACTAGATTTTACTTAAGTATAAATACAGGAGTTCATATATATTACCGCCAATAAAATCAGTATTATTACTGTGGTCAGATAGGGGTTACTCAATGGAAAGTGGCTTCATCTACTCTTGACATTTTTATGTTTTATTCCCGAAAGACATCTGTAAGTATCAGTAACAGAAAGTAAATCATGATTAATTTACTTCCTGTTACCGAGATTTGATCATTTGAAAATAACGCTGTTGTCGTTGAGTGTGACCACGAACCAAAGTCGTAAATTTATGTATTTTAAAACACGTAAATTTGATGTCTTTGACTTGATTTCAATTGTGGAATAACCCTGCACGAATTTAGCTGAAGTAAAAGCAAAATGAGTACAACTCCTATAGGTAGCTACAAGTTGTTCCAGAAACTACATCCGCTATCTCTGTTGGCACAATTAACTGCTCGCCGGGCTACAGGCTGCTTAAGCATATTTACTGGGATAGTTTCTTGGTCAATCTATTTAGAGGACGGTAAACTTACTTATGCCTCCTATTCAGATAAACTGTTTGAGCGGCTTGATAGTCACTTGCGGCGCTTGAGTCAGCAAATTCTTACTCTCAACAGCGCTACTTGTGTACAGATGCGGCTGATGTTTGAGACGAAGAATGAACATCAATCAATACCAAATGCAGATTACCAAGCTATTTGTTGGTTAGTAAATCAGGACTATATTACCTCTGTGCAAGCAGCCAGCCTGATAGACGGATTAGCAAAAGAAGTGCTGGAATCATTTTTATGTTTAAAAGAAGGTAGCTATGAATTTAGTCCAGAAAACTCTTTGGATAAACTACCAAAGTTTTGTAGCCTGGATTTAAGGTTACTTGTTGAACACTGTCAAAAGCAGTTACGAAATCGGCAAAATATTCAGTCATCAGTTCCGGTTGGTGGGGGTTCTCAAGTTTTGTCTCCAACACAACCGTCTCAAGTTCAGCCACAACTGCAAATCAAACTTGGGCAAAAATTGCCCAGAGCAATCAATTTTGATGTTCCTGAGAATAATAAAAATGCTCAACCACCTGTTGGTAAAAAACTCTATACAATTGTCTGCATTGATGATAGTCAAACAGTTTTAAATTCCATTAAGCACTTTTTGGATGAAAATACATTTTCAGTTGTGATGATCAGTGATCCGGTAAAAGCTTTAATGCAAATTCTTCGGAGTAAGCCCGATCTAATTTTGCTAGATGTTGAAATGCCAAGTTTAGATGGTTATGAGTTATGTTCCTTATTAAGAAAACATTCAGCTTTTAAAAATACACCTATTATTATGGTGACTGGTAGAACAGGATTTATTGACAGGGCAAAGGCCAAGCTAGTCAGATCATCAGGATATTTGACCAAGCCTTTTACCCAATCAGAATTGCTAAAAATGGTTTTTAAACATCTTGATTGATTTAAAAAAGGTAATAAAAATAACAAAATATGTTTAATTTATTTTTTTAGGAGATTTAATAGTGAGCCTGACTTTGCTTGGCACAATTTTGATTGTAGAAGATTCTCCGAGTGAATTGGAATTAATGAGCCATTATCTTAAAGAGAGTGGTTACAACGTAATTAAAGCAAGTGGTGCAAAAGAGGGTTTAGAAAAAGCTGTGTTAGAAAAACCAGATGTGATCGTTACTGATGTAGTAATGCCAGAAATGAGTGGATTTGAATTGTGTCGTTCTCTGAGAAGAAATCCGATTACTGCAAAAGTGCCGATTGTAATTTGTAGTTCAAAAAATCAAGAAATTGATCGTTTGTGGGCGATGAGACAAGGTGCAGATGCCTATATAACTAAACCTTACACCCGCGAACATCTCCTCCGTACTATTAAATCAATGGTAATTTAAATTAATGACTACTACAAACATTACTCTTTCTCCAAAACCAACCCAAAATAACTTAACAGATGGTTATCTGAAGTTTCAGCTAAATCAACAAACTACTGCTGTTTTATCAATGAGGCATACACAAGAAGCAATTATTGTGCCTGTTGAATCTATCACCTCAATGCCCAATATGCCCCCCTGCATATTAGGATTAATGAATTGGCGGAGTCGGATAATTTGGGTGGTTGATTTGCCAAGAATGCTCAATTTAGAATCTTTAGATTATCGATTGCGACAGTACAATGCGATCGCTATCCGAGTGGAATCATTGGTATTGGGCTTAGTTGTGCAAGAAATAAAAGGTACAACCAAATTCGTAGCTGATGCTATTCATTCTCCCATAGGACAAGTAGCATCCAGTTTGGTTCCTTATTTATGTGGGTGTGTTGTGCAACAAGAAGAAACATTACTGGTATTAGATGCACAGGCAATTGTACAGTCTTCTATTCTCCGCAGTGATTAAGGTGTACTACTAAAAAAATGGTTTTTAGTGTTCTTATTCACATACTTAGGAAAACTACTTTATGTCTAATAAAACTGACACAAACAAGAATAATAGCATTCAAAATAGAGCATCACTGATTTCATCCCAAAAAGTTATTGGCACCGCAGTCAGGCTACCAAGTAAGCCTAATACTGAAATAGCTAATCATTCTTATTTGAATCATGCTGTTGCCTATTTTACAAGGCTGGGATTGATTAAAAAAGCAACAATTTTAGCGATCGCAATCGGTACAATACCAGTATTAGGCATAGGCGCGATCGCTTTTGGTTTTGTCAACAAATCAATTACTAAGCAAGTTACTCAATCTCAAGAAGCCGAAGCCCGTGGCTTAAGTGATAAAGTTAACCGCTTTATGTTAGGACGCTACGGTGATACTCAAGTAATATCAAGTTTGCCATTTTTGACAAATTCCCAAGCTAGTGTAAGTATCACTACTCAAGAAAAGCAAGCAGTCCTAAATCGCTTTGTCGAAGCTTACAAAGCTTATGACAGTGTTGCTGTTTTTGATCGCCAAGGTAACTTGATTGTTCAATCCACAGGCGAACCCCTGGAAAATCAAAAAGACCGTAACTATTTTCAAGAAACTTTGCAAAAAGATACTCCGATAATCAGCAAACCAGAAGCAGCAAAAAATACTGGTGTAATGAGTATTTATCTAGCTGCACCTATTAAAAGTACATTTACGGGTCAAACCATTGGCGTGGTGCGATCGCGTATGCCCGTAAAATCTTTAGAGAAAGTAATCAAAAACTATGTAGACAATGGACAACAATACCATTTGCTTGATGCTTCAGGAACAGTTTTATTGAGTTCACAACACAAATTATTGGGGAAAGAAGCGAAGGGAAAGTATTCTAGTTTAGCTAAACTGCTGGCAGCTAAAAAGGTAGATAGTTTTATAGAAGTTCCCAAAACTTACAAACAACAAGAATTAGTCAGCTATGTACCATTTAGTAAATTAGACGGATTACCTGATTTAAACTGGCAGGTACTTTTATCTACAGACACAGCAATTGTATTTGAGCCGCAAAGACAATTGTTGTGGATTATAGTTATCGGCACAGCACTGACAGCACTTATTGTTGGTGCGATCGCCTTTCAGTTAGCTAAACTGACTACAGAGCCAATTCTCAATGCAAGTGCGACATTAGCAAAGCTTGGTCAAGGTAAATTCCATACCCGTCTGGAAATTGCAAGAGAAGACGAATTAGGGTTATTGAGTGCAAATATCAACCAGATGGCCGAACAATTGCAGGTCTTGGTTAAGGAACAAGAACTCGACGTTGAAGGGGCAAAATTACTAGCAGATATTACCCTACGGATTCGGCGAATTCTCAAAACTGAAGATATTTATCACGCAGCAGTCAAAGAAGTTCAGCGATCGCTAAAAACAGACCGGGTAATCATTTATAGTCTGAATAAAGATACTTGGGATGGCATAGTTCTTGCTGAATCGGTAACTGACGATTGGCCAAAAATGCTTGGAGTGCAAATTGACGATCGCTATTTTCGAGAACGTTACATAGAAACTTATCACGATGGACAGATGCAAGCCATCGGCGGAGTCATTGCCGAAGGCATCGCCAATATTTCTCAAGACCAAAGCCTGAGAAATGCCGACAGTTACATCCAACTGTTAGAAAAATTTGCTGTCAAAGCTTATTTAATCGTACCGCTTTTTGCCCAAGAGCAACTTTTAGGCTTATTAATTGCACATCATTGCGAAACTCCTCGTGTGTGGCAACAGCCGGAAATTGACTTGTTTCAACAGATAGCAACTCAAATCGGTTATGCCTTAGAACAAGCCAAATTATTAGAAGAGATAGAACAAGCCAGAAATGTTGCCGTAATCGGGTCATACGAAGAACGCCATCAAAAAGAAACACTCCAGCAGCAACTTTTAGAATTGCTCAGTGACGTAGAAGGTGCAGCCAGAGGCGACTTGACAGTACGTGCAGACGTGACCTCTGGGGAAATAGGCACTGTTGCCGACTTTTTCAACTCCATTGTCGAAAACCTCCGAGATATTGTTACCCAAGTTAAACAAGCTGCTACGCAAGTTAATACTGCCATCGGCTCTAACGAAGGAGCCATCCGCGACTTAGCAGAAGAAGCACTCATCCAAGCTGCCGAAATCAACCGCACCCTCGATGCGGTTGACAAAATGACCCAATCCATGCAATCAGTAGCCGAAAGTGCCGAAAAAGCTGCTTTCATTGCCAACCATGCTACTCATACCGCTACCAAGAGTGGACACGCGATGGATTTGACAGTCCAAAATATCCTGTCTTTGCGGGAAACCGTTGGTGAAACTGCCAAAAAAGTGAAACGTTTGGGAGAATCTTCTCAACAAATTTCTCGCGTGGTTTCCTTAATTAACCAAATCGCTATTCAAACTAACTTACTAGCTATCAACGCCGGTATTGAAGCAGCGCGAGCGGGTGAAGAAGGTCAAGGTTTTGCCGTAGTTGCTGAAGAAGTTGGCGAATTAGCAGTCCGCAGTGCCGCAGCAACCCAAGAGATTGAACAAATTGTTGAAAATATCCAACGAGAAACTAGCGAAGTCGTGCAAGCGATGGAAATAGGCACAACTCAAGTGGTAGAAGGTACCCGCATTGTGGAGGAGGCTAAAGAAAGTCTGAGTCAAATTTTGGATGTATCGCGTCAAATTGACTCCTTAGTGCAGTCAATTTCTACTGCAACTGCATCTCAGGTAGAAACATCGCAGAGTGTTAGCCAATTGATGAAAGATATTGCTGCTGTATCACAACGTACTAGCGATTCTTCTCGTCAAGTTTCCGAATCGCTGCAACAAACTGTGGAGATTTCCCAGCAGTTGCAAGAGACTGTTGAGACTTTCAAAGTTAGTTAAGTTTGTCATTTGTTATTTGTCATTTGTCCTTTGCTAGTGACCAATGACTAATGACTTTTGTTATTTGTGCGTTGTCATTTGTTCTTTGTCCTTTTACTAATGACCAATGACTAATGACTAATGACTGATGACTAATGACCAATGACCAATGACTAAGGAAAAAACCATGTTACAAAACAAAGAACTAGAAATCCAGATGCAGTTTCTGGAAGAAGCAACTGATTACTTAAATACCTTAGAAGGGGTGTTGCTGGAAATTGATACTACTAACCGTATCGATTTGGATAAAATTAATGCTGCACTGCGTGCTACCCATTCTATTAAAGGTGGCGCGGGGATGATGGGATTTAGATCACTAAGTGATTTAGCTCACCGTCTGGAAGATTCCTTTAAAGTTTTAAAAACTAAAAAAAATTCTCTAGAAATTGATACTCAGTTGCAAAGTTTATTGCTATCTGGAGTTGATTGGCTGCGTCAGATTGTCGAATTGCTTGCAGAAGGAAATGTTGTCGAAGATGACTGGTTAGCAACCTTTTGTTACCCAATTTTTGATGAACTGCACGATCGCTTGGGCGACCCCAACCCTGAGGATGCCTCAAGTATGCTATCCCCAGAAGATGGACAAGACGTTATCCCCTTGCTATTTGGAACAGAAGTAGAAGAGTGTTTGCAGCGTCTAGAGTCTATATTGGCAGATAGCGAACAGCCTAATTTGCATGAAGAAGTTGTGATCATGGCAACTGAATTGGGCGGTTTAGGGGAAATGCTCCAGTTGCCAGCTTTTACCAAGCTTTGTGAGTCAGTAACGCAGCAATTGGAAATTGTTAGTAGCGATCGCATTCCCGAAATTGCTCAGTTAGCACTGCAAGCATGGCGGCGATCGCAAGCTTTGATACTAACAAATCAACTAGATAACTTGCCTACAGAAATTGACCCGGATAGCTATACACAATCTCAACCACTTTCAAAAATAGAAATAATACCACAATTTGTTGCTCCAGATGTAGATCATACAAATATCCTCGACACAGAAGTAGTATCAACATCTGTTTGGCAACCAGAAAACACTAGAGAAAATTGGACTAATGATCAAGCGTTGGCGCAGCCATCCGCAGGTATTGCAGCTAATTTTACATTTGTGGATGCAGAGTTTACAGATGATGTAAATGCTGTCAATGTCACTGAGGAAAATCCAATATTTGCTAGAGAAAATAATTCTACAGATGCCAGATTTGGCGAAGGCAAAGGAGAGCCAACTGGCAAAGAGCGGGAAATTCATGAAAATAGCGTCCGAGTTCCTAGCAAACAATTAGAGCAAATTAACGATTTATTTGGGGAACTGATTGTTCAGCGCAATGGGTTAAACTCGCAACTACAAAGATTACGCAAACTCGTCCGTAACCTCAGCCAGAGAGTACAAGTTCTCGACCGAGAAAACCAGGATTTACATACAGCCTACGGCAAAATTTCTACTCAAGCTGCCATGTCTGCCGGACTGCGATCGCAAGCTGAAAATGGCCATCAAATACAAGACATAGAAAGAGGATTTGATGCTTTAGAAATGGATCGCTATAACGAATTAAATCTGCGATCGCAGGAAGTTATGGAAACCATTGTTCAGGTACAGGAAGTCACAACTGATGTGCAACTCAGTGTAGATGATACAGACCAAATTGCTCGTAAACTAAACAAAACATCGAAACAGTTACAGACAAAGCTAAATCACATTCGGATGCGCCCACTGTCCGATTTAGTCGAACGTTTTCCGAGAGCTTTGCGCGATTTAAATGTAGAGTATGGCAAAAATGTCCAGTTAAAAATTGAAGGTGGCAACACTTTAATTGAACGCAGTATTTTAGAAGCATTAAACGACCCTTTAATGCACTTATTAAGGAATGCCTTTGATCATGGTATCGAAGACTCTGCCACCCGTCGCCTTCTGGGTAAACCAGAACAAGGATTGATTGAAATTAAAGCTATCCACCACAGTAATCGCACTCTCATTACTATCCGTGATGATGGTTGGGGCATTTCTCTGGAGAAAATTCGCACCCGCGCCCTAACTATGGGATTGGATGCTTCTCTACTCGCTAATGCCACTGATGAAGAATTGTTATCACTAATTTTTGAAGCAGGTTTTACCACCTCCGAGCAAGTGACAGCATTATCTGGTCGCGGTGTCGGTATGGATGTGGTTCGCAACAACCTCAAACTAATTCGAGGAGATGTCAAAGTTGATACGGAGCCGGGAGTTGGTACTACCTTCACGCTATCAGTACCGTTTACACTTTCCGTTGCGCGGGTTCTGCTAGTAGAAATCAACAAAATGCTATTGGCATTTCCCACAGATGTCATTTCAGAAATATCCTTACTCGAAAACGAGCGAGTTTTCCAAATGGCAGGTAGCGAAGTCCTAAATTGGCAAGGAACCATGTTGCCATTAATTCGCTTGACTCGCTATTTAGAGTTTAATTGCCTACGCTACGATAGCCCAGAACTAGAGACTCCGCCAGCCATTAATGCTAACAGCGTCTTAGTAGTCAAAGGTAATAATCAGCCAGTAGCAATCCAAATAGACCGTTGCTGGGGTGAACAGGAAGTTGCTATCCGGCAAGTTGAAGGAAATATACCTTTGCCTGAAGGCTTTAGTAACTGTACGATTCTCGGTGATGGTCGAGTAGTGCCATTAGTTAATACCAACGAATTACTGTATTGGATTGCTACTAATCGACGGACTTTCAGAAGCACTCAATTACCATCGGCAAGGTTAAAAACACCGTTCCTCATATTTGATGAAGACAAAATATCAGCAGCGTCCGCCAAGCAGAAAGGTACAATTTTGATTGTCGATGACTCGATTAATGTTCGCCGCTTTTTAGCTCTGACTCTGGAAAAAGGAGGGTATCAAGTAGAACAAGCTAAAGACGGTCAAGATGCTTTAGAAAAACTCCACGGTGGATTGAGAGTTGAAGCAGTGATTTGCGATATTGAAATGCCTCGCCTTGATGGTTATGGCTTTTTAGGTAAGGTAAATTCAGACGTTGATACAAAAAATATCCCAGTTGCCATGCTGACTTCTCGTAGCAGCAATAAACATCGGCAACTGGCGATGCAATTGGGTGCTAGAGCTTACTTTTCTAAACCTTACAATGAGCAAGAATTACTGCAAACGCTGGAAGAAATAATTTGTAACGTAGCATAAAAGGCAGCGTCTACATTGAATTCGGAAGTTGGTATTGTCTCGAATCTAATCTCTTAGTAAATCTCCCCGTTCCAGCAAGTTTATCCCCTTGAGTTTACCACCGCCATCTACCTGTAATTCTACCTCTCCACCACCTTGAGGATACCAGCCCCAAGCGCCTAACTTGACTTTTGCCTCTACTCCCATGCGTTGCAATATTGGTAAATAAACTTGCTCAATGTACGTCACTGTCGGGCTAAAGTTTACATGAGTTCCACCCTTTAGTGTTACTTGGGAACTGCCAGTTGCTAGTGCCAGAGGTAAGAGAATTGTCTGTAAAACTAGAGCGATCGCACCCGCAGAACCACCTTGTTGTGCTTTACTAACATCAAAGGTATAAACTCCGGCTTGCACAGCACTACCTGGGATGAATTCTAGCAGCATTGAACCCAAAGCATCACCCTGTAATTGGGCATTACAAATTCTCGCCGTAGCCCGAACTGCTGTTAAGTGTTGTGCTGCTAATCCTGGCTTTTTGCGTCCGGCGCGAATGCCTGTAATTTGTATAGGTTCGCCAGTGATGGCGGCTAGACTTAAGGAAGTGCGAAGAACTTGTCCGCCTCCCTCTCCGTAGGAACCGTCAATTTCAATCATGGGTGATTTTGGGATGTTGGATTTTGGGTTATCCCCACGGCTCTTAAAATCAAACCACAAATTATAAACGCCCAACACCTAACTTTTTGGAGAGAGGTTACACAAATATACAGAAAAAGTTCTGATATCTGTTTCTGTAGTTTGCTAATTTTTAATTTGCAATTGGAGAACAGAGGAGTTAATTCTCTGCATACCTCTGCGTCTTAAAATCTTATCCAACGCTATATTGATTAGTGTGTCTATTTGTTCCAACTTCTATGCAACAGCTATTTCCCGGAGAGGTATTCGCTAACACTGCTGATTTTGACACTGGTATTCGCCAGTTATTACCGCGATACAACGAAATGTTGGAAGTAATTACCCTTTGTGCACCTTCTACAAGTCGTCGCATTTTAGAATTAGGTTGTGGTACAGGCGAACTTAGTCTCAAGATACTCAACCTCTGTCCAGAAGCCCAAGTAATTGCCCTAGATTACTCACCTCGAATGCTGCAATTTGCCCAAGATAAAATCACAGCAGCTGGATATCAACAACGTTGGACTGGTATGCAAGCAGACTTTGGCGACTGGGCAAATAATCCAGAAAACTTGGATATTGGTAGCAAATTTGATGCTTGTGTCTCATCCTTGGCAATTCACCATCTCCAAGATGAGATGAAATTGAAGTTATTTGAGCGAATTGCTGCTAGCCTCACTCAAGACGGCTGTTTTTGGAATGCAGATCCTACTTTACCAGAATCACCAGTTTTAGCAGAAGTTTACAAGGCGGCACGAGAGGAATGGTCAGTTCAACAGGGAATCAGTTTAACAGAGATTGGCGCTAAACGTGGTGCGAGTAGCACCCAAGGTTATTCTAGTCAAGACCAGCTAGCTAGCTTAGATGCTCATTTACAAATGTTGAGCAAAGCTGGATTTAAGACAGTTGCAGTACCTTGGAAATATTATGGTTTGGCGGTGTTTGGTGGCTGGCTGTGAAAATTTTTTGAGATTCGCCTGTCTCTAATCGGTATTTATAAGATTAGCAGTCTTATGGTAACAAAACAGCAATAAATAAGATTATTTCCCTTGATAAGAACTAATATATAAACGCTTTGGGTCTGTAAAGGAGGTCTTGCTAATTCATGCCAGGATTCTAGCTGAAACTTGCGGTATTTAAGCTGTCCTTGTGTTTTTAAGCAATATTTCCACATCAAAAGTACCCCCGGAGGGTACTATCTATCGTCCACAAAGCTATCCGAAAATACAGAGGAGAAAATTGTTTTTCAGAAAACAAACCAGGGACACGCGATTTAGATTCGTTTTTCTGCTCCTTTGTTTGCCATCACTTAGTTTTAAAAGGAGAATATCTTGATGGCTCGAAATAAAAAGAAATCAGCCGGGTTTAAGTATGAGCATTCACTCTACTCTAGATGCCCTATTTGTTGTATTGTCCCGCCCCATATGCTAGAAAATGTCGTGGTGAATGGTAATCCCGAACAGCGTAGTTGGGCTTTTCATACATTAAATGTTTCGGCACAGTTTCGCGGACGAAGAGATGTTATAGGTACTGTTTCATTTGCACCTTCTCCGGGTGAGAAGCGCCGCACCATCTATGATGCAAAATCTGGACAGCAACTCCCTGGCACATTGGTACGTGCTGAAGGAGATCCTGCCAGCAGTGATGCCGCAGTAAATGAAGCCTACGATGCTGCTGGTGCTACTTATGACTTATTTTATGAAATATTTGATCGCAATTCTATTGATGACAAAGGACTGCGTTTAGATTCTACCGTGCATTATGGCGTTAAATACGATAACGCCTTTTGGAACGGGGATCAAATGGTTTATGGTGATGGCGACGGAGAATTGTTTCAACGCTTTACGAAGTCGATTGATGTGATTGGACATGAGCTAGCTCATGGCATAACACAATATGAAGCGGGGTTACAATATTATGGCGAGCCAGGGGCACTGAATGAATCCTTTGCTGATGTCTTCGGTTCGCTGGTGAAACAAAAGACCAAAAATCAAACTGCACAAGAGGCAGACTGGATCATTGGTGAAGGTCTTTTAGTCCCCACTGTCAAAGGTGTTGGCATCCGCTCCATGAAAGCACCAGGAACAGCATACGATGACCCTGTATTGGGTAAAGACCCCCAACCAGGTCATATGAAAGATAAGTATACTGGTGTTGAAGATAACGCGGGAGTGCATATCAACTCAGGAATTCCTAACCATGCCTTTTATCTAGCAGCTATTGAAATTGGTGGCTATACCTGGGAGACGGTTGGTAAAATCTGGTATATAGCTTTACGCGATCGCTTGCGTGCCAAAGCAGATTTTAAAAAAGCTGCCAACGTCACCATTCAAGTTGCTCGCGAACTCTATGGTAATGACAGCAAGGAACAGAAAGCTGTGCAGAATGCTTGGCAAAAGGTAGGAGTTATCTAGTAGTTAGGAGTTAACAGTAAGGAATATGGATTAAATAACTTGCAATTCTGAGTATCGTTGGGGTTTAGAAGCATAGTTCCACTGTGACAAAAAATCATCAAAGAAAATCTCTATTGTTTCTTTAAAACTCTCAGCAACTTGGGCTAAGACGTTTTTGGGTTTTGTGCAGTCTGTAGCAGCTTCCGCCTTCCCTGTAGCAGCTTCCGCTTTGACGTTTCCGTGTATCGCGCAACCTGTAGCAGCTTCCGCTTTGACGTTTCCGTGTATCGCGCAACCTGTAGCAGCTTCCGCTTTGACGTTTCCGTGTATCGCG
>Ga0105046_10012253_pt1 | contig 13301 bp, 13 predicted proteins | sample MAT03_FD_78385 | JGI IMG/M metagenome (GOLD analysis project Ga0105046, IMG submission 78385) | Freshwater microbial communities from Lake Fryxell liftoff mats and glacier meltwater in Antarctica - MAT-03 (megahit assembly) | ecosystem: Environmental > Aquatic > Freshwater > Ice > Liftoff... | reverse complement strand
GTGCACCCCCCGGGACTTGAACCCGGAACCCACTGATTAAGAGTCAGTTGCTCTGCCAATTGAGCTAGAGGTGCTTGGACCTGATCCGCGAACGGGTGGGCCGAGGAACAAGGCTAGCATGACTGACGAGCCCCCTTGGAGTGCACATGAGACTAGAGCCCGGCGCCGCGGCTCCCGAGTTCACGTTGACCGATTACGACGGTGCATCCGTCTCGCTCAGCGACTATCGCGGGCAGAAGGTGATCCTGTATTTCTATCCCGAAGCGATGACGGTGGCGTGCGAGGGGCAGGCCTGCGACTTTCGCGACAACCTCAATTCGCTGAAGTCGGCCGGGTACCAGGTGCTCGGTGTTTCGCGGGATCTTCCCGAGAAACTCCAGCGGGCGAGACAAAAGGACGACCTCAGCTTTCCGCTGTTGAGTGACCCCGATCGTGCGGTGCATGAGGCCTACGGCACATGGGGCGAAAAGAGTCTCTACGGCAAAACTGTGATCGGCGTCATCCGGTCGACATTTGTGATCGACGAGAACGGCATCGTCACCCTGCCTCTGTACAGCGTGAAGGCCAAAGGCCACGTGGCTATGCTGCGCAAGAAGCTAGGAATCGACGCGTAAGTGGATGCCCGCCCGCTACTCGTGGCGGGCGGTGCCGGCCATCACAGGCTTCGTGAACAGCAGGAGCAGCACAGCGATGGCGGGCAGCAGCAGCGCCCAACCGATGTCAGGACGCGCGAACAAGCCCTGGAAGCATCCGATAGCAATCGCGATCTGAAGCACCTGCCAGACGACCGTTGCCCCGCGCGTCCAACTTCTGCCCTTGAGGATGTTGACCGCGATCACGCCCAGCCAGACCGCGGCTATCGCCGTGAGCACAGTGAGCGCGATTGCGCTCGCGAACGAGTCGGGTGTGGCCACAAGTAGCTCGACGACGAGATAGATCGTCGCAGCGCTCAGAAGCGCGCACTCGGCGAAGACGAGCACTGCAAGCGTGACGAGCAGAGGGTGTTTCACAGTGTCATCCCATACAAAACCATTGATTTGCATCTACCGATATGAGAGTCTATGTGAGGTTGATTTCACGCTCCCAGGGTCGCGAGCGGGTTCCCCAAAATTCTCACCCCGGATCTATCACGCTGTAATGCTGGCCGGCATTAAGTTGTCCAACATCAGCGTGACCGCGGCTTAGCCCCCGCATGCACCTAAGGAGTACCACAATGGATTGGCGCGACAAAGCTGCCTGCCTCACCGCAGACCCCGAGCTGTTCTTCCCGATAGGGAACACCGGCCCCGCAGTCGACCAGATCGACAAAGCCAAGGCCGTGTGCGGGCGCTGCTCCGTCACCGAAATGTGCCTGCAGTACGCACTCGACACGTCACAGGACTCCGGCGTGTGGGGTGGCCTCAGCGAAGACGAGCGCCGCGCCCTCAAGCGCCGCGCAGCTCGCGCTCGGCGCGCTTCGTAGTTTCTGGGATCTCGGCTTCGCTCGATCACCGGGTTGGGATCTCGGCTTCGCTCGATCACCGGGTTGGTTTAGGCGCGGGTTAGCCAGGTTAGTGGCATCTCAATTGTGACTTCGGTGCCGCTTCCCATCAGGGTGTGCCAGTCGATGGTGCCGCCGAGTTCGCCCTGAATCAGGGTGCGCACGATCTGGGTTCCGAGGCCCGAACCAACCTTGCCCTCGGCCAGCCCCACGCCGTTATCCCGCACCTTCACGCTCAGCAGCTCGTTGGTGCGTTTGGCCACAATCTCGACCTCACCGTCGGCGCGGCCAGCGAGCCCGTGCTCGACGGCGTTGGTCACCAGTTCGGTCAGCGCAAGGGCCAGCGGCGTCGCGTACTCGCTCGGCAGGGTGCCGAAACTTCCCGTGGACTTCGGATGCACCGTCGTGTTGTGACTCGACGCGACCTCGGCGATCAGCTTCAGCACCCGGTCGAACACCACGTCGAAGTCGACGTTCTGGTTGAGTCCCTCCGACAGCGTGTCGTGCACCACCGCGATCGCGGCGACGCGACGCATGGCCTGCCCGAGCGCGTCACGAGCAACGTCGCTGTGGGTTCGGCGGGCCTGAATCCGCAGGAGGGATGCCACGGTCTGGAGGTTGTTCTTCACCCGGTGGTGAATCTCGCGGATCGTTGCATCCTTGGTGATCAACTCACGCTCCTGGTGGCGCACCTCGGTCACGTCGCGGCAGAGCACGATCGCACCAACTCGCTCACCGCGGTTGCGAATCGGGATGGCGCGCAGCGACACGGTGACCCCGCGCGCCTCAATGTCGGTGCGCCACGGCGCACGCCCAGTGACCACGAGCGGCAGTGACTCATCGACGACGAGGCGACCGTGCAGCAGCTCGGTGGTGACCTCGGCGAGCGACTCCCCCTCGAGTTCGAGCGTGAAGCCGATGCGGTTGAAAGCCGACAGCGCGTTGGGGCTCGCAAAGGTGACAATGCCGTCGACATCCAGCCGAATAAGACCGTCGGATGCCCGGGGCGCGCCACGGCGCGGACCACTGGGAGCACCAAGGTCAGGGAAATCCCCTGTCGCAATCATCGCGAATAGGTCGTTAGCGCACTCGTTGAACGTGAGCTCCTGGCGGCTGGGCGTACGAGCCTCGGAAAGGTTGGTGTGCCGGGTGATCACCGCGATGGGACGCTCGGTGGTCGCCGAACCGCTGGGGCTCAGCCGTCGAAGCACCGGAACGGCACGCACGCGGGTGGGGGTCTCTTCGTACCAGTCGGGTGCGGAGGTGTCGACGATGCGCGCGGACTCGAATGCCTCGGTGACCTGGTTTTTCCACTCCGGCTTGACCGCCTGGCCGACAAAGTCGCGGTAGAACAGGGTGGCAGAGCTGGACGGGCGGGCGTGGGCCACTGCGACGAAGCTGTCGTCGACGCCTGGCACCCACAGCACGATGTCGGCGAAGGCAAGGTCGGCCAGCAGTTGCCAGTCACCGACCAGCAGGTGCAGCCATTCGATGTCTGCCTCGCTCGAGCGCCCCTGCGCCTGGACAAGATCACTGAGCGTCGACACGCTCTTAGGTTAGTCGGCTGACGACCATCTCCCGAATGGCCAGCCGCGCGGGCGATCGTGGCGCGGCATCGGCTAACGTTGCGCCACTCAGCACTGCGCCGTCGACCGCCGCCTGATCGTGCGGCACCAGCACGGGCGACTCGATGCCACCGAACCGCGACAGAGTCTGGCGCACCTGCCCCTGCGGATTCAATCCGATCGCGGATGCCCGTACCCGATTCATCACGACCGTCACGCGGTCTGTGGTGGCGGCTTCGACCAGGTCGAGACGGGACCTCAAGAACCGCGAGAGCCCCACGGGGTCGGCGGACCCCACCGCGATGATCTCGTCGGCATCGCGAATCGCGGTCACCGTTGCCGCGTTTCGACGCGGTGCCAGAAGGTCGCTCGAGATCTCTTCGTCGTTCTCGAGGCTCGAGGATGTGTCGAGCACCGTGAAATCCACCCACTCCCGACACTTCGCGATCGTGCCGGCAACTCGATCCGCCGACAGTTCGGGCCAGCGGCTGGGTCGCCCAATTCCGGTCAGCACCCAGAACGCACCCGTGCGCGCATCGTGGCGCTGGCTCACGCGCTCAAGCTCGGAGCGCGTGAGGCTTGCGGTACCCGCCAGGCGGCACGCTGCCGCGAAACCCGGCGACTCGTCGAGCAGCCCGAGGGCGGGGGCTATGGAGGCTCCGTGCGTATCCACATCGGCGAGGGCTACCGAGTGGCCGAGCGACGCGAGTTCCGACGCGACGGCGATAGCGACGGTTGTGCGACCCGGCGCCCCGGACGGACCCCACACCGCGATCACCGTGCCCCGGGACGCGGGCGCGGCAGGAGTAGAGCGGCGCGCGCCGGCCAACATCAGCTCGATCGTCGACCAGTCGGATGTGGCATCCGCGGTCTCGAACAGGCCAAGCGTTGCCGCGTGGCGTCGCTCGGCATCGCACGACACCAGGGCGATGATGCTGACACCGTGCTCGTCACAGGCCGCGACGACGCGCTCATCGAGAAAGCGCGGTTCGGCGCCGGCAACAAGCACGGTTGGCGCAGCAGGTGACAGTTCGAGCGCGATCAGTGCGGCCCCGGACCACCGCGCGACAACATCGTGGCCATGGCGCTCCGCCTCAGCAACGAGAGTCTGCTGCAATTCGACCGGCACTGCGAACGCGATGCGTGTCATCTCAGTTGGTGCCGGGAAGCGTTGCCGGAACTATCGAAATCGCGTCGTCATTGGCAACCGCCTCGAGCACTCGTGCGACCTTGTTCTTGGGTACGAGCACCTCGATCGCGGTCACCTCGGCGCCGGCGACGATCGTCTCCGACGAGACGAGGCGCACTACCGTCGCGCCCGACACGATCACAGCCGGCGTTGCAAACTCGCCCCGGTCGTTTGTGCGCGACGACCATACGTCGACGGTGGTTCCGGGGGCGACGGATGCCGCAAGCTGGCCATCAACGGTCAGCACAACTGAGGTCAACCTCAGGCCGTCGACACTGCCCACAGCGGACGCGGGCACCAGCTCCCCCGCATCGACGGAGCGGGTGATCACCAGCCCCTGCTCGGGCACGTCCCCCGGTACAAGGTACAACTCGGTGCCTCCGTCGAGGCGCACGGTGCGGGTATCAAGCTCAGACACATCCACGCGGTCGCCGGGCGACAGGGTCTCGGCTGCCGTGTAAACACTGACGGAATCGTCGGCCGAGGCTACGATCGCGTAGACGCCAGCGACCGAACCCACGACAAGCGCGAGACCGATCGCGAGGCGCGGGTCAAAGATCACGCGGCGAGTGCGCGAACGGGCAGTAGTCATTCGGTCATGGTGTCCGTTATCCGATATACCGTGGAGAAGTTATCCACAGGTGCCCCACGGTGTTTACCGCTCACTCATAATCGAGCCATGAACGAACCCGATAAGGCTGCGGGGCTCGGACGATTCCTTACCCTCTCGGATACCGCCGAACTTCTCAGCATCACGCTTCCTCAGGCCACGGCGCTGGTGCGCTCTGGCGAACTGCCGGCCATCAGGGTCGGTTCCCACGCCCGGTGGCGGGTCGAGCGCGCCGTGCTCGAGTCGTACATCGAGGCGATGTACGAAGAGACCAGGCGAATGAACCTGTGGAATCAGGCCGACTACGCCAATCTCACCGAACTGGCGTTTGGAGACCCCCGACCCTAGAACCAGACCAGTTCGACAGCCCGAAACGCCACGATCCGGTTCTCGGTCACCGCGCTGCGACGACGCGGTGTGCCGGGCTCGTGCACGGCGAGATCGAGGTGATCTTCGCCGACGCTGTCGATCGTTCCGTGCAGCGTGCCGCCGGCCAGCGGCAGGGTGACAGCAGCCCGTCGGCGGCACAGGTCGCGCATCACCACGGCAAGACTGAGTCGAGGGGATGTTGCCGTCGGTGCTCCGACATGCGGTTGCGTCGGCAGCAGCAGGCCTTCAACCGCCGCCAGCGGGATCACGCACGACCCCCGCTCACTGCTCGCCGACACCCAATCCACCCCGACCAGTTGCGGTAGCACCACCAACCGCGTCGATGGCAACAGAAACGTGATCGGCGCTGAGCCCACAGCGATGACACGGTCGCGCAGGCTCAGGCGCCCCGCGCGCAACCGCAGTTCATCTGCCTCGCGGTCACACTCCTCGGCGGTCAGCTCGCTCTCAAGCTGCATTTCGAGGTCGGTGAAGAGGTCGTCCCAGCGCATGGCGTGACGCTACCCACCAGCGGATGTCGCCACCATGGGTTTTCCACAATCTTGCTCCGACCGTATACAAACTCGCCGTCGAACTGGTTTAGTTTGTCTACCCCCGATCGGGGCTAGACAAACTGAGTGCCGCAGCTCTCAACCGAGGATACGAATGAGAACTGCGAAACCCAACGGCGTCCCTGACGACGAGCCCGGTCCGGCACCCCAGCAGACGCTTCCATCAAAGGTCATCCGTGCGCCGTTCGTTCCCGACGAGTTCTTCGGCCAACAGCCCACCTCCAGCTCGTCGCTTCCGGACCCGCAGCCACTGGTGGAGAACCTCACGCGATGCGTAATCGAGATCCTGTCCGGTGCGCGTGACCTCGAACAGATCTCACGCTGGGTCACCGACGATGTTTACCGCCACCTGCTCAAACGGGTGGTGCTCAGTTCACGAGCGCGTTACGCCAAGGGCCAGGCGGTAGTGCGGCCGACCTTCGCGATCGGCTCGACGACGATGTGCGAACCGCGCGACGGCGTGGTGGAGGCCGTCGTGATCGTGCGTGGTCGCGCGCGCACGCGCGCCGTCGCCCTCCGGCTCGAGGGGCTCGACCGGCGCTGGCGCGCCACCGCGATCAACGTGCTGTAACCGAGCGGACCGGCACTTCGGGCCGGGCGCCTGGCTACTTACGCCTGTCTTGCGCGCGACGCTCCGCGCGGTTCTGAGGTGCCGGCGCGGCACCCTCAGTGCGCTGGCCGAACGCGCCGCGCGCCCCGGCATCCGGCTGGCCCTGCTGCGGCTGCTGGCCCTGCGGGTTCAGTGCCGCCGTCTGCTGCGCCTGACGCTGCTGCGCCTTCGCGGTTGCCGCGCGCTCGAGCTGGCCGCGCTGGTCCCGCACCTCGACCTCGCCCTGATTGTCCGAGCTGGGCGCGGAGTAGCTCAGGCGGTTCGCGGGAGCACCCGTCGGCTGTAGCCCCGGAGCCTGCACCGTGGGTGCCGCTGCCGTGCCGGCGGCCCCGGTGACCTCGACCTCGAGGTTGAACAGGAAGCCGACGGCCTCTTCGCGGATCTGGCCCATCATCGACTGGTACAGGGCGAAGCCCTCGCGCTGGTATTCGACAAGCGGATCGCGCTGGGCCATGGCCCGCAGACCGATGCCGTCTTTGAGGTAGTCCATCTCATAGAGGTGGTCGCGCCAGCGGCGGTCGATCACCGAGAGCACCACGCGACGCTCGAGCTCCCGCATCGCGGGCTCGCCGAGCTTCTCTTCGCGACGGTTGTAGGCGAGCTTCGCGTCGGAGAGAATCTCTTTCGTCAGGAACGAGCTCGTGACCTTGCCGCGCGTTCCCGCCTCGGTGAGCACCTCGTCGACGGTAATGGAGACGGGGTAGAGCGTCCGCAGCTCGGCCCACATCGCGTCGAAGTCCCAGTCGTCGGAGTGACCGTCGGAGGTGTGAACGTCTACGACCTCGGTGACAACGTCTTCGAGAAAGTGTGTAACGCGCGCCTGTAGGTCGTCACCCTCGAGGATGTGGCGGCGGTCCCCATAGATCGCCTCGCGCTGGCGATTCAACACATCGTCGTACTTGAGCACGTTCTTGCGGATCTCGGCGTTGCGCGCCTCGACCTGAGACTGGGCACTGCGGATCGCGCGGCTGACCACCTTGGACTCGATGGCAAGGTCATCCGGAACATTGCCACGACCCATCAGGGCCTCGGCGGCGCCGCTGTTGAACAGCCGCATGAGGTCGTCCTGAAGCGACAGGTAGAAGCGGCTCTCGCCCGGGTCACCCTGGCGGCCGGAGCGACCGCGCAGCTGGTTGTCGATGCGGCGCGACTCGTGGCGCTCCGTTCCAAGCACGTACAGGCCACCGACCTCGACGACCTTATCGGCCTCGACCTGCACCTCTTCTTTGACGGCTTTGTAGACGTCGTCCCACTCGGCCTCGTACTCGTCGGGAGTATCGACCGGGCTGAGGCCTTTGTTGTTCATCTGGGCGACGGCCAGAAACTCGGCATTGCCGCCGAGCATCACGTCGGTGCCACGACCGGCCATGTTAGTGGCGACGGTAACAGCGCCCAAGCGTCCGGCCTGCGCGATGATCGCGGCCTCACGAGCGTGGTTCTTGGCGTTGAGCACCTCGTGACGCACGCCCTTCTTGGCGAGCATCTTGGAAAGTAGTTCGCTCTTTTCGACGCTCGTGGTTCCCACGAGCACGGGCTGGCCGCTCTTGTGGCGAACGACTATGTCTTCGACGACCTGCTCGAACTTCGACTGCTCGTTCTTGTAGACGAGGTCGGACTGGTCTTTGCGCAGCATCGGCCTGTTGGTCGGGATCGCAACCACACCGAGCTTGTAGGTGCTCATGAACTCGGCGGCCTCCGTCTCGGCCGTACCGGTCATACCCGACAGCTTCGAGTACAGGCGGAAGTAGTTCTGCAGCGTCACGGTAGCCAGGGTCTGGTTCTCGGCCTTGACCGCGACGCCCTCCTTGGCCTCGATTGCCTGGTGGATGCCCTCGTTGTAACGGCGACCCATCAGGATCCGGCCGGTGTGCTCGTCAACGATCAGCACCTCGCCGTTCATCACGACGTAGTCCTTGTCTTTCTTAAACAGCGCCTTGGCCTTGATGGAGTTATTGAGGAACGAGATCAGCGGGGTGTTCGCCGATTCGTACAGGTTGTCGATGCCAAGGTAGTCCTCGACCTTTTCGATACCGGGCTCGAGCACGCCAACGGTGCGCTTCTTCTCGTCGACCTCGAAGTCGACCTCGGGGATGAGCTTGTTGGCGAGCCCCGCGAACTCGGTGAACCAGCGGTTTGCTTCGCCTGACGCCGGACCGGAGATGATCAGCGGGGTGCGCGCCTCGTCGATGAGAATCGAGTCGACCTCGTCGACCACGGCGTAGTGGTGGCCGCGCTGCACCATGTCCACTGCTTGCCACGCCATGTTGTCGCGCAGGTAATCGAAGCCGAACTCGTTGTTCGTGCCGTAAGTGATATCGCACGCATACTGCTCACGACGCTCGGCAGGGGTCTGGCCGGAGAGGATCACACCGGTAGACATCCCGAGAGCGCGGAACACGCGGCCCATCAGCTCTGACTGGTAGCTGGCGAGGTAGTCGTTCACGGTAATCACGTGAACACCGCGCGACGGAATCGCGTTGAGGTAGGCGGAGAGCGTCGCGACGAGGGTCTTGCCCTCGCCAGTCTTCATCTCGGCAATGTTTCCGAGGTGAAGCGCCGCGCCACCCATCAGCTGCACGTCGAAGTGACGCATGCCGAGCGTACGAACGGCGGCCTCGCGCACGGCGGCGAACGCCTCGGGCAGCAGATCCTCGAGAGATTCACCGTTGGCATAGCGCTCGCGGAACTCGACGGTCTCGTGCTTGAGCTCCTCGTCGCTGAGCTCTGTGAAGTCGTCTTCGAGGTGATTCACTGCATCCGCATAGTTCTTCAGTCGACGAAGAAGTCGACCCTCACCGACGCGAAGCGCGCGTTCGAGAACGTTGGCCACCGATTACTCCAAATCCTGTCGGGCGATCCCGACTTGACGGCACGACGAATGATCGCGTTACCGGTTTGTAATCGTACCAACTCGAGCGCGGTCAGCGCCCGCGGCGGGGCCTCCCCGCGGCGACTTTGCGCAGATCCCCAGTCTGGTCATCGAGCCCGATGACCCCGTAATCCCAGCCTTTACGGCGGTAGACGACGCTGGGACGATCAGTTTCGCTGTCAATGAACAGGAAGAAGTCGTGGCCGACGAGCTCCATGTGGTCGAGGGCTTCCTCGACGGTCATGCGCGACTCGGGAAAGACCTTGCGTCGGATGACCACCGGCGAGTAGTCGTCATCACCCGGCTCTGGCTCGGCAGACTGCACGGCAATGGCCCCGGTCGAGACCTTTTCGATGACGTCGGGAGACGCTGGCGTGAGTCCCACGGCACTGAAACCGCCGGCCGCCACCTCGTGCAGCGAGCTCGGGCGGTGGTTTCCGCGGTGCACCTTCTTGCGGTCCTTGGACTGGCGCATCCGTTCGACGAGCTTGGCGATGGCCAGATCAAACGCGACATATTTGTCGGAACCGGCCGACTCGGCACGCACCAGCGGACCCGGCCCGATGAGGGTCAGTTCGACCCGATCGTCACCGATGGAACCTCGCGTCTCGTGGTGCCGACTGACCTTCACCTCGAAGGCGATGGCCTTCTCAGCGAGATGATCTATCTTCTCGGCTTTCTCCGTTGCGTATTCACGAAAGCGATCCGTAACCCCCAGGTTGCGTCCGGTGACGGTGATTTCCACGGCGACCTCCCAGCCTTATTGACGCGGCCGCCCGGTTGGAGGCGGTCATTCTTACGCGCCCTTTTGCCCAACCTAGTCCTGACTCCGACCGTTGTCACGGAAAGGTAACAACCTCGGTGTGAATGCCAAGGTTGCCGCCCCCGTCACCTCGCCACCCGCGGCCCGAATCGCTCGCGCCGCCTCGACCAGCGTCGCTCCCGACGTGAGGATGTCGTCGACAACCACCAAGTGGCGACCGTCCAGCCGCCGCTTCGCCACGAATGCCCCGGCTAGATTCGTGGCACGTGCTTCGAGCGACAGCGTCTTCTGGGTACCGGTGCGGCGGGTGTGGTCGAGCACGCCCTCCACCCTCAGGCCGGCACGTCGCGTGAGCAGTCGAACCGGGTCATAGCCGCGGCGACGGTAGGCGGAGCGGCTCGTCGGAACGAGGGCCAGCTCTGCCCCTGGGTGCGCCGCGAGCGCAACTGCGACAGCCTCGGCGAGGGGCGCGGCCAGTGCGGCAGCGGCATCCGTTCGGTCCTGTTGTTTGAATGCCAGCATGACACGGCGCACCCGCCCCTCGTAGCGCAGCGCCGTGTGCACGCTGAGCCCGCCGGTGAACCGCTGTGTCACGTCGCCGGTCAGCGCGCCCCGACAGTCGGAACAGAGCGCCCGCCCATCGGCGCCACACCCGGCGCACTCCACGGGCAGCAGCAGGGATACCGCGTCCCGCAGCGCGTCGGTAAGCATCCCGCGACAGTGGCACGGGCTGCCGACCCCTTTCGCGACGCGCGGTAAAACCGGGGATAACCCTTACTGCTTGGTGGCTATGAAGGAGGCGGTGACTCCCGTGCTGACCCAGCCGCTGCCCTGCGGGCGCCAGACCTCGCCGTCGGCGCTGAGCACTCGCAGTCCGTCGGCGCCGCCGTTTCCTCCCACGATCGCCAGCGAATCGCTCACCTGGCCGATCGCGGCAGTCGGCCCGCCCAGCTCGTAGGCCGTGACGGTGTCGCCTTCGGCGCCGCGCGCAACCCCGGCAACGACCCGGTCGCTCACCCAGGTCGCGTCGATCGGGGTGTCGTTCAGCACCGGGAGGTCTTCGGGCGTGCCGAGTCGGATGGGCGTGTTGTCGGTGTCGCGGATTATTCCGGCGACCTGCAGCTTGGGTCCGACGCTCGTCGACAGGTAGAGCAGCACCCGCGTTCCGTCGCGCGAGACGTCGACCGAGACGATGCCCGCATCGGCGGCCAGGCCGGTCTGCACAGCGTGCGGAGTTCCATCCACCTCGAAGGTCGTCAAGGATGCCGCGCTTGCCCCCTGCACCGACCAGACGAATCGGAACGGGTCGAGGGCGGGCGAGATCAACCCCGGCCGATTGTCGATGAGGGTTACCGCGGATGTTGTCGGCAGAGCAACGGAAACACCCTCGGTGCTCAAGATCGCGGCCGACCGCTTGTCGGCCGAGATGGTGACGGCTGTAGCGCCGGCCGCAACGATTTGCGCACTCACATCGATGGGCTGGACTCCGTCGCCGTTCACGAAGCCGAAATCGGTGCTCGTGCCGACCAGCACCGGGCCCTCGACGGGCGGGTTGATCACGGCGACCGTGCCTGGCGCGGGGCTGATCAGTGCCAGGCCGCCCACCGTGATCGCGACGTTGGCGATTCCGAGGGTGCCCTCGAGTTGCTGGCGCATAAAGTCGCGATCGGCCGGCGATGCCGTCAACGCCTCCTTGCTGAGCTGAACTGTGGCCGTTCCCGACTCGATGGACACTTTGTCTAGCGTCGTAGCCGTGGGGAAGGCGGACTGCACGACTCCCCCCAACAACCACTCCGCCGGCCCGGCGAGCAGAGCGTTGATCACGCGTGTGGTAACCGTGGGCCGTGACGGGAACCAGCGCACGTCGGGAACCAGAAACTGATGGCTCGGATCGAAGTAATACAGCGACCGCTCGGTGAACACCTGCCCGAAGCTTTGCTGCGACAGCACAACCACGTCGGGTGCGTCACTGATGCGCCACTCGCCGTCCACCTGCGCGAACGCGAACTCGAACGTCTGCTGGGCCGAGGGCTGCTCGGTATAACGGCCATCGGCATCCACCGACGCCCGTGCGGTGACCGTGTAGTTGAGGGTGTCGACTTCGGGTCCAGGTGTGATGGCGGGGATGCCCGACCGGATGATCACGCTGGCATCGGGATCCCACGTCGCATCCATCGCCTTGGTGAGGAACAGGCGGGCGGTGGCGTAGTCGCTCTGCGGACCACGCAGCGCGAGCATGAATGCCGCAAGAAGGTCTTCCTGCGTTGCGCCCGCGCGCGGGCCGGCGGGCAGCACGATGATGTCGGCCTCGCCCTGGTCGCCGATGAGGTCGCCCGCCACAACTCCGCCCGTCGACGGGATGCCGACGCATCCGGAGAGCAGCATGATCGCCGCCCCAATCAGACCGACGGCAGACAGTGTTCTACGCATCCGATGCCTCAATTTCCGACACCGGCTCGACCGGAGGAAGCTCCAGTGGTGACGATCTCAGCTCGACCCCACGCACTCGCGGCAGCGTGAGGCGAAAACACGAGCCCTCGCCCGGCGCCGACCACACCTGCAACCAACCGCCGTGCAGCGCGGCGTCTTCGAGCGCGATCGCGAGCCCCAGTCCGGTGCCGCCCGTGGTGCGCTGGCGCGACGGGTCGGCGCGCCAGAACCTGTCGAACACGCGCTCCATCGCCGCCGGAGTCATCCCGACACCGTAGTCACGCACCGCGATCGCGACGGCCGTCGCATCACTGTCGACCCAGATCACGATCGGTTGACCCTCGCCGTGATCGATCGCGTTGCCGAGCAGGTTCTGAAGAATTCGCCGGATGCGCCGGCTGTCGACCTCGGCCTCAAAATACCCGCCCGGCGCGACAACCCTCAGCTGCGACCCTTTCGACTCGGCGAGGTTCGCGACGCTCTCCACGGCGTCTTCAACCAGACGCACGAGATTGGTCGGCTCGGTCTCCATGTCTACGGCACCGGCGTCATAGCGACTCATTTCGAGAAGGTCGGCGAGCAACAGTTCGAAGCGCTCCACCTGGGTGTGCAGCAACTCGGCCGTGCGTGCGGTGGCCGGCGGAAACGTCTCACGCTGGTCGTAGAGCACGTCGCCGGCCAGCCTGATGGTGGTCAGCGGCGTGCGCAACTCGTGCGAGACATCCGAAACGAAGCGCTGCTGCACCTGGGAGAGGGCGGCCAGACGCGTGATCTGGTTTTGCAGGTTGCTTGCCATGCCGTTGAACGAGCGGGCGAGGGTCGCAATCACGTCTTCACCTTTCAC
>Ga0105046_10012252_pt1 | contig 13302 bp, 9 predicted proteins | sample MAT03_FD_78385 | JGI IMG/M metagenome (GOLD analysis project Ga0105046, IMG submission 78385) | Freshwater microbial communities from Lake Fryxell liftoff mats and glacier meltwater in Antarctica - MAT-03 (megahit assembly) | ecosystem: Environmental > Aquatic > Freshwater > Ice > Liftoff... | reverse complement strand
CTACGAAATCGAACATCGGGGCCCTCTTTCGGCGCCCCTTTCGTCAGTTGAGCGCGATGACCTGTTCAAAATCCAACAGGAACGGGGCCACGATGCCGCAGGTATCCGCCAGCGGCAGCAGACCGTCCGGCACCGCCATCCCGATCACATCGCGCATAAAGGCCTGCCGTTTCGCGCAGCGCGCCGCAACCTCGGGCCAGCCACGCGCCAACGCGCCCCGCAATGCCGCGTCGGCGATGACATAGCCGTCCTCCATCCGGGTCGAGCCGTAGACGGCATGACCGGGGATCACATCCATCTGCAGCGCCATGCCGCTGGCCAGCGCGATATCCGACCCCGGCATGATCGGCGAGGACAGCCATTCATCCAGCCCGATCAGATGGCCGGGATTCAGCGTGATGCCGAATCGTTCGGGCGGCAGCAAGGTCATGATCCGGTCCCAGACCGCGCCTCCGGCCACCCCGGGCTGCATCAGCGCGCACCATGCCGACATCGCGGCGACATAAGGACCGGCAAAAGCCGCGACATAATCCTGCGCCGCCCCCGGCAGATCGCCCGCATCCCGGGCCAGCCACCCGGCACGGCAGATGTTGGACCCCCAATGGCAGATGTTGAAACTGATCGTCTGCCCCCGGGCCAGCACCTGCCCCGAGGCACCCGACATCCCCAGTTCTGCCGCAATCCCGGTGGCAAAGGTGGCGTGACAGCCCAGCGGCAGCCCGCCGATCCCCGCCGCTTGCACAGCCTGGAAATCGGTCATCCCCTCGCGGAACGCCGCCACCATCCGCCTGATCGCCCGCGCGGCCATGTCATTGGCAAATTCCAGCCGCGCGATGTCGGCGGCATCCACCCGCGCCCGCATCCCGTGGCCGGGATGCATGAACAGGTCGGTCGCGTTTCCGACCCGGGACGCGATGGCGCGCAGCGGATCGGCCAGGAATGCAGGCAGGTCCAGCGCGGTCGCCGGATCGTCCACCTCGTCGGCACCGAAGTATTTCCACCCGGCGGCCCCGACCACCGCCCCGGCCGGCACATGATCGGCCAGCGCATCGGCAATCCGCCGCCCGCCGCGCGGCTGACCCAGCAGCGACAGCGACCCCACCAGCACCGGTGCGACATCGCCCGCCACCACCAGCGGCGAGATGCGCGTGTACGGCAGGCACTCATTGCCGACCAGCAGCGTCGCGGCACCCGGCGTGACGATCAGCACCGCCTCTTCAAACCGTGGGTCAAAGCCGGTCAGCCAATGCATGTTGGCCGCATGTTCGCGGTCAGCATAGATGACCAGTGCCGCCAGCCCCCGCGCGGCGATTGCAGCGCGGGCGCGCGTCAGCCGGCCGCGCAGGGTCGCCAGGTCCAGCACGGGTGGCAGGGCAGGCTGGCCGAAATCAGGCCAGGGGGTACGGATCAGGCGCATCGTGGTCTCCCTTTTTCGTGGCCAAAGGTAAGAGAGGGTCGCAGGTCAGGGCAAGGGGTCCTTGCCCTTGCAGGCCCGATCAGGGCAGGTTGCGCCAAAGGCGTGGCAAGGGATGATGGCAATGCGGATACTGATCACGGGCGCGGCGGGCATGATCGGCGCGCGGCTGGCGGCGCGGCTTCTGGCCGAGGGCACCCTGGGCGGCCAACGGATCAGCCACCTGACCCTGCATGACGTCATCGCGCCGACGCCGCCGCCGTCGCCGATTGCGGTCGCGACCGTTACCGGCGATCTGGCCTGCGTTGGCGCGGCCGAGGCACTGGTCAGCAACCGTCCCGACGTGGTGTTCCACCTGGCCGGCATCGTGTCGGGTCAGGCCGAGGCGGACTTTGCCCTGGGCTATGCGGTCAACCTCGATGGCACCCGCGCCTTGTGGGATGCGATCCGGCTGGCGGGGCACGCGCCGCGGGTCGTCTATGCCTCGACCGCTGCGGTATTCGGCGGTCCGTTCCCCGACGTGGTGCCCGACGATTTCGCGCCCACCCCGCTGTCATCCTATGGTGCGCAGAAACTGGTGGGCGAGGTGATTCTGGCCGACTACACCCGACGCGGCTGCATGGACGGGGTCGGCCTGCGCCTGCCCACCATCTGCGTGCGTCCCGGCACGCCGAACCGCGCCGCCAGCGGCTTCTATTCCTCGATCATCCGCGAACCGCTGGTCGGCCTGCCCGCCACGCTGCCGGTGCCGCTGACCTGGGTCCACACCCATGCCAGCCCGCGCGCGGCTGTCGGCTTTTTCATCCATGCCGCGACGCTGGACACTGTCCTGATCGGCCCCCGGCGCAACCTGGTGATGCCCGGCCTGTCCTGTTCGGTCGCCGACCAGATCGCGGCCCTGGCCCGCGTTGCCCCTGCCGCCCCCGCCCTGATCCGCCAGAAGGAAGATCCCGCCGTCTGGGCCATCGTGAAAACCTGGCCGCAACGCTTTGCCGCCAGCCGCGCCCGCGACCTGGGCTTTCAGGCCGAGACCAGCTTTGACGACATCATCGCCGTCCATGTCGAAGATGCGCTTGGCGGACAACTGCCCACCACGGCCCCTTCTTTCTGAAGCATTTTCTGTCCCTAAATATCCCGGGGCTCCGGGGCAGCGCCCCGGGGGGCGCGGCCCGCGCCAACTTTGTCAATCCGCGCCTTGCTGCCTCGCCCGGCAACCGCTATGTATCAGTGCGAGAGGTTGGCGCGGGCAGGTGCCTCGCCAACCCGGTCAGGTCCGGAAGGAAGCAGCCGTAACGAGCCCCACTTGGGTCGTTGTCAGCCTCTCGCCTGAAACCCGAACGCGCAGAGGAGGATGCAGATGGACAATGCCTTCACCCTCCGGGCCGCTGCCGCCTGACCACGGCGCAGGGCAGGCCCGACCAGAAACGCCTGCGCGCAACACGCCGCGGGATTGTTTTCTCGTTGCCATCGGGACGTATCACAATTGACCCAGCACGATCTGGCCAGCCTTGGCTGGTCCACCCATTTTGCCCGCCAGCTGGCGGCTGACGACCCCCTGACCCCGGCCCGCGTGACCGAGGTCCAGCGCACCCATCTGGCGACACTTGGCCCCGCCGGGCCGCTTGACCTGACAGCCAGGGATGGCACCGGCACCTTTGCCGTCGGCGACTGGCTGCTGCACGATGGCAACCGCGCCCGCCAGCGGCTGGCCCCTTTGACCGAGATTGCCCGGCGCGGCGCCGGCGCATCCCCGGACCCCCAGCTGATTGCGGCCAATGTCGATACGCTTGGCATCGTCACCTCGTGCAATCAGGATTTCAACATCGCCCGGCTGGAGCGCTACCTGGCCGTGGCGATTGCGGCGGGTTGCCTGCCGCTGGTGATTCTGACCAAGGCCGATCAAAGCGCCGATGCCGCGCGCTTTCTGTCGCAGGCACAGCGCCTGTCGCCCCTGATCACCGCACTCGCGCTGGATGCGCGCGACGCAGACGCGGTCGCGCGCCTGCTCCCCTGGGCCGACAAGGGCCAGACGCTGGCGCTGGTCGGCTCGTCCGGCGTCGGCAAGACCACCTTGCAGAATGCACTGACCGGGGTTGCGGCCGTGACGCAGGCCATCCGCGAGGATGATGCGCGCGGGCGGCATACGACCACCTATCGGGCGCTGCGGCCCACCACCGCCGGCGGCTGGCTGATCGACACGCCGGGCATGCGCGGCCTGGGCATGTCATCGGCCGGCGACGGGATCGCGGCGACATTCGCCGACATCGCCGATCTGGCGCGGGCCTGCCGTTTCGGCGATTGCCGCCATGGCAACGAGCCTGGCTGCGCCGTGCAGGCCGCCATCGCCAGCGGCGATCTGGACCCCGCCCGGCTGAAACGCCGGCAAAAGCTGGAGCGTGAGGATCAGCGCAATACCGAGGCCTGGCACGAACGCCACGCCCGCTATCGCGCCTTTGGCCGGGCGGCCCGGGTCGGCAAGTCCCGCTCAGATCACAAACGCGGCGGCCCCGGTGGCTAGGGACGGGTCGCGCGGGGCAGCACCCATGACCCCGACAACCCTGCGCCGGGTGCCACGGTTTGGGCGGCGCAGGCCGCAAACGGCGCGTCCGCACGAACCACTCCACCGGACGCAGGCCTGGGGGGGCCGGTCGCACGGCCCCTCGTGGCCGGTTGACAGGCTGGGCAAAAGCTCAAACGTGACCGCAGCGCGCCGCTCAGCATCCACAAGAACCGCTCAGCATCCACAAGAACCGTTCAGGATCGCCCCGAATTCCGATCATGGCTCCATGATCGAGCGCCATGCGCAGGACTTGCGCGCTGCAATACCCCAAAAAACCCTTTCCATCGCCCCACGCGCGCGCATTGGCGGCGCACGGCGGGTCCGTGTGGTCTGGCGTGGCATGCATCGCCCCACGCGCGCGCATTGGCGGCTCTCGTCAGGGACGGGCTGGTCGGGCTGACCAACATCGCTCCACGCGCGCGCATTGGCGGCGGAGTGGGTGGTCGGAAATGCGCGGGCGGAACACATCGCCCCACGCGCGTGCACTGGCGGCCCTTGCGGCCCGGGCTTGGGCTGGGCCATCATTGCCGGGGCAGGGCGGGGAGAGGCAAGGCATGGGCACGGTCGGGCAGGCATTGGTGCAGGGGCTGGCGGCGCGTGGCGTGTCGGTGGTGTTCGGCATCCCCGGCGTCCACACGATCGCGCTTTACCGGGGTTTGCCCGGCTCGGGCATCCGCCATGTCACCGCCCGGCACGAACAGGGGGCGGCCTTCATGGCCGATGGCTATGCCCGGGTCAGCGGGCGGCCCGGAGTTGCCTTTGTCATCACCGGGCCCGGGCTGACCAATGCGCTGACCGCCATGGCCCAGGCGCGGGCGGATTCGGTGCCGATGCTGGTCATCTCGGGCGTGAACGGGCGCGCCTCGCTGGGCCAGGGTCTGGGCCTGCTGCATGAATTGCCCGATCAGGCGGGCCTGGTCGCCGCGCTTTGCCCATCGTTTCTGGTCACAGGGCCGGATGCGCTGGACCGCTGCCTGAATCTGGCCTTTGCCGCCATGCTGGCGGGCCGCCCCGGCCCGGCGCATATCGCGGTGCCGACCGATGTGATGCCCTTGCCCGCGTTGCCGCCCGGGCCGGTGCTGACCCCCACACCGCCCCTGCCCGACCCTGCCGCGATCACCGTCGCTGCGCGGCGGCTGATCGCGGCGCAGCGGCCGGTGATCCTGGCCGGTGGTGGCGCGCGCGGCGCGGGGTCGCAGTTGCAGGATCTGGCCGCGCGGCTGGACGCCCCGGTGATCCTGACCGTCAATGCGCGCGGCCTGATGCACGGCCATGCGCTGGCTGTCCCCGCCTCGCCCAGTCTTGGGCCGGTGCGCGACCTGATCCGCGCTGGCGATCAGGTGCTGGCCGTGGGGACCGAGCTTGGGCCGACCGATTACGACATGTATGGGCGGGGCGGCGTGCCCGATCTGGCGGGGATGATCCGGGTCGACATCTGCGCCGACCAGTTGGCCCGGCATCGCTGCGCGATCGGCATTCGCAGCGATGCGGTTGCGGCACTGGCCGCGCTCGCCCCGCTGATCCCGGCCCGGCGCGGGACCGGCGCGCCCCGCGCCAGTGCCGCGCGCACCGCCGCCCGCGCGGCACTTGACCCCCCGATGCCCGCGCAACTGGACATGGTCGAGGCGATCCGCGCCGCGCTGCCCGGTGCCATCATCGTCGGCGACAGCACCCAGCCGGTCTATGCGGCGAACCTGTATTATGATCACGACCGCCCGGGCGGCTGGTTCAATGCCTCCACCGGCTACGGCGCGCTGGGCTATGCGCCCGGCGCGGCGGTGGGGGCCGCTCTGGCCGCGCCGGGCGTGCCGGTCATCTGCCTGATCGGCGATGGCGGGCTGCAATTTAGCCCCGGCGAATTGCGCACCGCCCGGGACGAACACCTGCCCATCAGCTTTGTCGTCTGGAACAATGCCGGTTTTCGCGAAATCGCCGAATCGATGACCGCCGCCGGTGCCCCGGCGATCGGCTGCGACCTCTCGCCCCTGCGGCTGGAGCCGTTTGCCGCCGCCTGCGATCTGCCCTTTGCCAGCATCGCGGCCGACCCCGCCGCCCTTGCCCGCGCGCTGCAAAGGCCGACCGACGGCCCCCGCCTGATCGAGATCCGCGTGCCCTGAGCGGCCGTCACACCGGTAGCGCCGCCTTGGCGCACAAATGCCGCACCAGCGCCCGCAGCGCCGGGCGACGTGGCAAGGGAAGGGGGTGGACCAGCACATGGTCCGCCGCCAGCGCCACCGCGCCCCCCGTGCCATCGTTCCCGCGCCCCCAGCCAGCACCCCCGCACCCCCGGCCATTGGCACCGCTCCCCGGGCCAGCGGCACCGCTCCACTGGCCCACGACACCGCGCCCCCGGCCAAAGTCACCGCTCCACCAGCCATCGCCGCCGCGCGCCCCGCCATCGCCCCCGCGCGCCCCGCCATCGCCGCCGCGCCGTCAGCCATCGCCCCCGCGCCGCACAGGCCATCGCCCCCGCGCCGCAGGCCATCGCCGCCGCGCCCCCTGCCAGCGGCATCCCGCCCCCGGGGCTAGCGGCACCGCGCACCCGGTCTGGGGCATCCCGCCCCCGGCCAGCGGCACCGCGCCTCCCTCTCGGCCCGCGCGCAACCGCCGCACGGCATCAGTCCCCAGCCGCACCAACCGCCCGGCGGCCACAGCCGCCGCTGACAGTCGCAGGGCGCACCAGCGCCACGCCCAGCCCCACCACAGCCGCAACCACCGCCAGGGTGCTGAACCCCTTCATTACCCCCGGGCCGGGATCGGGCAGTCGTCCGGATCCGGCCTGCGCGAACCAGCCGGCCCAGGTCGGGGCCACGCCACAGGCCGGGCCCCAATCGGTATGAATGAAATCGCCGTCCGTCAGCGCGTGCAGGGCCATGCCCGCAGGCACACGGTCCGGTGCGGCCAGCCGGGCAAAACGGTCGCCAGACAGCGGCGTCACCTGCTGGTCGCGATCGGCCTCGGCGCCACAGTCCCGCCGCTGGCCGGCCCCGTGGCGGCCACAGCGGAGCGAATCATCCTCGACCCGCACCTCGACCCCGGCAATGTCGACCCCGGCAATGTCGAACCCGGCAATGTCGAACCCGGCCGGGACCGGGATCAGCCACAACCCGGCCACCGGCGGCAGCACCGGGACGACCAGTTGCGCCCGCCCCTGACCGTCGCGCACCTGCGCCGTCACGGCAGCGATAACGGCCAGCGCCGCCCCCAGCCGGGGCAGAATCGCGCGGCCCGCATCGGTCGGTGCGATCCGGTTGCCGCGCCGCCGGAACAGCTGCTTGCCCGGATGCGCCTCCAGCGCCTTGACCTGCTGGCTGACGGCGGCGGATGTCACGCCCGGTTCGGCCCCGGCGGCGGCAAACTCGCCCGCCCGGGCCGCAACCGTGAACGCGCGCAGGGCGGTCAGGGCGGTCAGGGCGGTCAAGGCGGTCAGGGCGGGGGCGGCACACTGACCGCGCGGCACGAATGGCCCGCCTTTGCCGCGTTTCTGGCCGCGCCGATGGGTCTGCCGACGCTCATGTGAGGGACGACCCGCTGGCCCGGGTGAACGCGGGGGCCTATCGCGACGGGCAGGGGCTGGAACTGGCATTTCGACCGGTCCGAATTTGCCACCACCCGGCTGTTGCAGGCCCCGCAGGGCTGGCGGCGATTTGCGGTATCGCAACGACCTGCGCAGCGCCAAAGACCCCAATTGCGACGGTGTGGCCCGCCTGCTGCAGGGGCAAGACCCCGACATGCAACGCCTGACGCTGGCCCCCGGCACGCTGAACGTGTTTCGTCGCCCGAACACGGCCCACCCGCGTCACGCCGGTGCAGCGGCCGACCGAGCGCATCATCGCGGCGTTTTCAAATTACGACCGTCCCGGCGTCCGATTCTCGGCCGAGGAACAGCGCGGTTTTTACGGTCGCGGCGCCTGCATTGCCGCCCGCAGCGGTTGGCGTTCGATCCGCAGCAGTCAGGCGCGGCTGACGGATGCGGCCGGCCATGGCGGCGGTTTGGCGCCAACCGTGGTGCGTTACGGGAAAAGAGCCTCCGGCACTACCTGTAAATGCCTCAAAAGGAGCCGACCGCTTTCACAGACCGCTGAAATACCCGGACGTGACTGTAGCGCCGCGCTCAGGTTCGGAAAGACCTGCCAAGATCACCCCGAAATATAGGTTTTGGCACCAATGGCGACCATTTTGCGGATGACTATCCCTGCCGCAACACCCCAAGAACCCGTTCTCCGCGGCCTGTCAAACCGCAGACTGACCTGCGACCAGCCCGGACAACGTCCCCGCCACGCGCCAATCGCCATCCAGCTGCAGGATGTCGGTGCATGGACGCCCCACGACCTGCGCCAGCAATGGCAACCGCATCACCCGCGCCGGGATTGTCACCGCCATCCGCAATGCTGCAAGCGGGGCGACACCGACCACGCCGATCAGGCGGGCCACGCTCTCGGCCATGGTCACATGCGCCCCGGCCAGCGACCCTTCGTCGTTCACCAACCGCCCGTTCTCCAGATGCAGGTCCATGTCATACAGGCGAAACCGGTCCGGCCCGCCGACCGTGGGCATCGCGTCCGATACCAGAAACATCAGGTCCGGCCCCGGCCGCGCCCGGATCGCCAGGCCGACCAGCTCATCGGCCACATGGATGCCGTCGCAGATGATCCCGGCGGGCACTGCGCTGTTCAGCGCCGCGCCCACCACCCCGGGCGCGCGGTGCAGAAGCGGCGACATCGCGTTGAACAGATGGGTGAAGCAACCCGCTCCTTCGGCCAGGGCGGCGCGCACGGCGGCGGCGGTGGTATCGGAATGGCCCAGGCTGACGACAGCGCCCAGCCCGACCAGCGCCGCAATCTGGCCGGGTGCCACCGCCTCTGGTGCCAGCGTGATCATCACCGGCACTCCGGCGGCCCGCAGGCGGGCCACCACGGCCATCGTGCGCGCGTCCAGCGGGCGGACAAAGCGTTCGGCATGGGTGCCGCGCCGGGCCACGCTGATATGGGGGCCTTCGATATGGATGCCGGCCACGCCGCCTTTGCCATGCTGGGCCAGCGCGGCGTCGGCGGCCCGGTCCAGCACATCAGGCGCGTCGGTGATCAGCGTCGGCAGGATGGCGACGGTGCCGAACCGGCGATGTGCAGCGGCGATGGCGGCCATGCCGGCGGCGGTCGGGGTCTGGTTCAGCAGCACCCCACCGCCGCCGTTCACCTGCAGATCGACATAGCCCGGGGTCAGCGTGCCCTTGATCCGCCGCGCACCCGGCAGCACAGGGGCGATGGCGGCCACCTGCCCATCCACCACCCACAGCGCCATGCCAGCGCGCAGCGTGTCGCCGTCGAACAGCAGGTCAGGGGCCAGCCAGTCACCCATCACTTCGCCGTGCCAAAGAAATAGGGTGCCAGCGCCACCTGCACCTGCGCCAGGACCAGCGCCTGTGCGCGCGGGCCCGGTATCGCCTCGGCCCGCTCCAGCACCTCGGGGGCAAAACCCTGCCATAACAGCGGCTCGGGCAGCGCCCGCCCGGCCAGATCGTCCAGCAGCGCCGCCACAGCGGCCTGCGCCGCCGGCTGCGGCCAGTAATACCGGATCCGGTCGGCCAACCCGAAATGCCGCATCAGCCGCCGGGCATCCGGGTCGCCGTGGGAGTGGCCCTGCCAATGGCCGGGATCGGCCAGCATCAGCGCCTCCATCGCCGGTTGCACGATGGGGCCGCCCCAACCCGCCATGACGCGCAAACCATCCAGCGCATAGACCGCCTGCCGCCAGGCAAAGGTCAGCGCCGGGCCGACCTTGTGAAACCCGAACCCCAGTTCGGCCAGACGCGGATAGGCGGCGGGATGCTGGTAGTCGGTCGAATGCGCCTCCAGCGTGACGCCGGGGTGATGGGCGATGGCGGCGCGCAGGCCGGGGTCGCGGGTCAGCGGCAGGTGATGCACCTGCATGGGCGAAAACTCGACCCCGGGCTGCACGACCAGACCGCCGACCTCGCCGATATCGGCGAATGCGGCCATATGCGCGTCCAGCGTGGCGCGGGCGGCTGCCGGGGCGGTGGGGGCGATGTCGCCAGCATCGTCGGCGCGCGCACCGCCGGGGGGCGGCACCTCGGTGCCGACGACGAACAGCACATCCTGCGCATGGGCGGCGCAGGTGCGCGCCAGATCGGCGGCGCGCGGCACGGTGGCGGCATCGGGCAGTTGCGCAGCCTCGCCCGCGCAACCCTCGGAACAATCCAGATGGATCTTTGAAAACCCGGCAGCGGCATAGTCGGCAACCATGACATGAGCCTTTGCCATCGCCTGATCGGCGGGCAATCGCCGCCATGCCTGCGGGCCCAGATGATCGCCGCCAAAGGTGACGCGCGCCCGACCGGTGCCCGTGCTGTCCGCCAGACCATTGACAAAACTGATGAAATCGGCTGGCCGCATGCCGGTATAGCCGCCATCCTGATTGACCTGATTGCTGGTCGCTTCGACCACCAGCGCCCTGTCCAGCCGCTCTGCCAGCAGCAGGGACGCCCGCAGCACGTCCGGATGGGCCGAACAGACCGAGGGGATCGCCACGGCCTGCCCCCGGTTGTTGGCCGCGATGACGGCACGCAGGATGTCAGCCATGCTGCGCCTCCAGCACCGCCGCATAGGCCGCGCCGCGCGCGCCGCTGGCATCGCCGCCTTGGGCAATCAGGATGCGCGGGATCGCAAAGCCGGGCAGTTGCGCGGCACCGAGCGCGGCGGTCAGGTCATCGGTCAGCCCGGCAATCTGCGACAGCCCGCCGCCAAGGACGATGGCCGCCGGATCGGCAACAAAGGCCAGCGTGATCAGCAGATCGGCCACCAGATCACACCAGACCTGCCAGACCCGGGCCACCGCCGGATCGGTCGCGCGTTCGGCTGCCACCTGCGGCGGGGTCAGCGCGCGGCCCGCCAGCGTCTGTGCCAGCCGGGTCAGGCCGGGCCCGGCGATCAGCGTTTCCGTGCAGCCCATCCGCCCGCAGCCACAGCGCACCACCGGCAGGCCGTGCGCCACCACCAGATGCGCCGGGGCGGCCATGTGGCCGAACTCGCCCCCCACCATCGCCAGGCCGGGGATCAGACGCCCTTCCACCGCCAGCCCGCCGCCGATGCCGGTGCCCAGGATCAGCCCGGCGACCGGCGACAGGCCGCGCGCCGCGCCGAATATCGCCTCGGACAGGGTCAAGGCGCGGCAATCGTTGACATAGGTGACGGCGCGGCCGGCAGCGGCGGCAATGTCGGCCGGAAACGGGCGGCCGGTGGCGGGCAGGTTGGCGGTATAGGCGTGCCCGGTGGCGGGGTTCACCAGCCCTGCCGCCGCCACACCGACCGGCACCGCGCCACCCGCCCGGTCTTCGATCCAGGCGACCTGCTGCGCCATGGCGGCGACCAGAGCGGCATAGTCCTTTGGCGTGTCGATCCGGCGACGATCCATGATCGCCCAGTCGGGGCCAAACACCTGCGCCTCGATCTTGGTGCCGCCCAGGTCGATGCCGCCGCTGGTCATGGGCGCACCGGATACAGGGTCACGCCGCTGACCACCCGGCTGAGCGTGCCTTGCCCCTGGAACGGGTCGTCGACATGCAGGCCCAGCGCGGCAGACCAGATGACGGCCATCAATTGCGCCAAGGGCACGACCAGCGCCGCGCCATAGCCGGCATCGGCCATGCCGACATCGATATCGCCACCGGGGCCGACGGCCATCACGCGGGCGGCGGGGTATTGCCGGCGCAGCTCGGCCACCAGATCGGCGTCATAGCGGGCGGTGTGCGGGTCGGGGTGGGTCAGCACGCAGATCAGCGTCGCGCCCCGGACAAAGCTTTTCGGCCCGTGGCGAAAGCCAAGGGTGGTGTCCCACAGGGCCGGCACCCGGCCTGCGGTCAGTTCCATCACCTTCAGCGCGCATTCGCGGGCGGCACAGGCCAAGGGGCCGGAACCGACGAACACCGCCCGCTCCGGCACCGGTCCCGCCGCCTCGGCATAGACCGGCAACAGCCGTGTCAGCGCCTGCGCCATGCCCGGCAGGGGCGCGGTGCCCAGTTCGGAAAAGATCGCCAGCGCGGTCAGCAACATGGTGGTGAAGGACGAGGTCATCGCAAAGCCCGCATCATGCGTGGCGGCCGGCAGGATCACCGCCCGGCAAGCGCCTTTTGCGATCTGCGCCGATCCCGCCCCGGTTCCGCCATCAGGCGGGTGCGCGGCAGTGGGCGCGGGGCCGGTGGGCGCGGGGCCGGTGGGCACGCGGTCGGCGGACGTGGGGTCAGTGGGCGCGGAGCCGACGGGCGCGGAGCCGGCGGGCGCGTTGCGGGTGGGCGCGGGGTCGGTGGGCGCGGGGTCGGTGGGCGCGAGGCGGGTGGCCAGTGCGCCCGCTGCGTTGCAGGTGATGTTCAGCCGGGGCGCATCGGGGGCCAGCGCGTCCAGTGCATCCAGCAGCCCGATGGTTTCGGCCGAATTGCCCGACCGGCCAAAGCTGACAACCAGCGGCCGCGCCCCGCCGCCAAGATAGGCCCTTGGCCGCGCAACGATATCGGTTGTCGCGACGGCCCGGAACCTGCCCTGTCCTTCCAGCGCCGCGGCCGCAATGTCGCCCACATAGGCCGATGATCCTGCGCCGCAGAACCACACCTCGCGCGGGCCGAGAGCCGCGACCCAGGCGCGCAGATCGGCCACGGGCAACGCCTGCGCCCAATCGGCCCATATCCCCGGCTGGGCATGGATTTCGCGCCAGGTGGCGGTGTCGCGCAGATCGGTCATCTGGTCTGGGTCACTTTCGACAGGGTTGCGGGCGCGTCGGGGTCCAGATGCAGGGCGACCGCCACCTCCCATACCACGGGGTATAGCGCGGTCAGCAGCAAGGCTGCGGCACCTGCCGGGGTCAGATCGGTCACGCCCAGATCGGCCGGCCGCACCCGCCAGACCCGGCCCCCGGCGGCGTTCAGCCGCATTTGCGCGGTATCCAGACTGTCCTGAATATGCGCAGCACCGGTATCCAGCATCAGGATGGTCAGTTGCTGGGTGGCCAGTTGCAGCGGCCCATGCAGCACCTCGGACGAGGAATAGGCCTCGGCGTGCAGGGCGCAGGTTTCCTTCAGCTTCAGCGCGATTTCATGCGCGGCCCCGAATCCGGTATCGCGGCCAATCACATAGACATGGTTGGACCGCAGCAGCGCGGCCGCCAGTTCCCGTTGCTGGGCAAACCGCACGGCGGGCAGCGCGGCGAACCGCGCCGCGTCGGCATGGACGCGCGGCGCATAGGCAGGGGCCAGCGCGCCCAGCAGCGCCATCCCGGCGGCGATCGATCCGACCACGCTTTTCGTCGCGGGCACCGCCCG
>Ga0105046_10012251_pt1 | contig 13302 bp, 8 predicted proteins | sample MAT03_FD_78385 | JGI IMG/M metagenome (GOLD analysis project Ga0105046, IMG submission 78385) | Freshwater microbial communities from Lake Fryxell liftoff mats and glacier meltwater in Antarctica - MAT-03 (megahit assembly) | ecosystem: Environmental > Aquatic > Freshwater > Ice > Liftoff... | reverse complement strand
CGAAGTCGTTCAGGAGCAATGCACCGTTCAGATACACGTCCACTTCAGCGGCGGCCAGGTCGGCGCTGTTGTGGATGGCCTGGATGCGCGCGGTGGGGATCAGGGCCGCAGGAAGTTCAACAAGGGGACCACCAGCGGGCAGGGCCACCCACAGACCGAACGCCGGCCCGTTGCTGTTGTTGGCGGGGTTCAAGAACCCGCTGGCCAGCACCGTAAGCGCTGCTCCTTGAAGGCCGAGTGATTCCAGCGGAGCTAGATAGGCGGCGACAATAGTGCTGTTGTCGGCCGTGCGGACCTGCAGGGTGAAGTCCAGCGTAGGCAGTTCGAGGTAACCCGCGAAGTCACCATAGCTCGCGTCGTTCACGATGGTGGTGCTCACGACAGCACTCTCGAACACGTCAACCGTGGGCGCATCGGTGGCGCCGTGCAGCACGAGCACATCGGTACCGGGGCCTTGTGCCGCTTCGCGCGCATCAGCGAACACCAGCATGGCGAACGGTGTGGCAGGGTTGTATCCGCTCGCACTCACAATTCCGTTCGCAACGAGGATGAAGGAACCACCAGCGGGCAGGTTGTAGTCGAAGTTCGCGATGGCATCAGCCACGCTCGTGCTATTGCCGGGGGCGATGCTCAGAGTGAGGTCAACACCGGCCTGCACGTCGACGAAAGGCGATGCGGTGCGGAAGGCGAAGTCGTTCAGGAGCAATGCACCGTTCAGATAAACGTCCACTTCAGCGGCGGCCAGGTCGGCGCTGTTGTGGATGGCCTGGATGCGCGCGGTGGGGATTGTGGCTGCTGGCAACTCGACCAAGGGACCACCGGAAGGCAGGGCCACCCAAAGGCCGAACGCCGGTCCGTTGCTGTTGTTCGCCGGGTTCAAGAACCCGCTGGCGAGCACAGTAAGGGCTGCTCCTTGCAGGCCGAGTGATTCCAGCGGAGCCAGGTAGGCGGCGACAATAGTGCTATTGTCAGCCGTGCGGACCTGCAGGGTGAAGTCCAGCGTAGGCAGTTCGAGGTAACCCGCGAAGTCACCATAGCTCGCGTCGTTCACGATGGTGGTGCTCACGACAGCGCTCTCGAACACGTCAACGGTAGGTGCATCGGTGGCACCATGAAATACGAGCACATCGGTGCCAGCACCCTGCGCTGTTTCGCGCGCTGGGGCGAACACTTCAAGGCTGAAGGGTGTGGCCGGGGCGTAGCCTGTTGGGCTTACTGTGCCGCTCGCGACCATCTGGTAGGTCTCTCCATTCGTTAGTGTAAAGGCCTCCGTGTAGATGGCCTCAGCAACGCTGGAACTCGTTCCGGGGGCGATGGCCACGCTCACTGGAACGCCAGCCGGAACATCAATGAACGGAGTTGCCGTTCGGAAGGTGAAATCGTTCAGCAGAAGCGCACCGTTCGCGTAAACGTCCACTTGCGCCGCGGCAAGGTCCGCGCAGTTGTGGATCACCTGCAGGCGGGCGGTCTGCCCATAGGCTGATACGCCCGATTGGAGCGCACCTGCGGTGAATGGGATGAGTAGAAGTTGTTCAAGTTTCATGGTCTGTGGGGTTAGGGTTGGTCATGAAAACAACCCGTTTGCTGGAATGTTCACACAAATTGAAAAAAAATTAGACAAAAGCGATCGGCACAAAGGAAAGGGCGGACTCCTTGCCCGCCCTTGGAATAACTGTGGGGTCCTTCCTTATTACCGGAACAAGGTCACATGCCCGAACATCTCGTAGCGGTCCTTCTTGATCGCGTCGATGGCATAGACACGGTACGCGTACACGCCGTCCTGCACGGTACTGCCGCCCACCGATCCGTCCCAGCCGGTCCAGGGATCGTTGGTTTCGAAGATCACTTCGCCCCAACGACTGAAGATCTGTAGTTCGTAGGTAGCCAGATCCACCACGTTGGCAATGGGTTGGAAGTTGTCGTTGATGCCGTCGCCGTTGGGTGTGAAGGCGTTGGCGGCGTAGTACACGTACTCCTGTGGCTTGAGGTACGCGATGATCGTATCCGTCGTGAGGAAGCGCCCCACGAGCGCCCGGGCCGTTGTGTCCCCCGGCGTGTAGGGGTTGTTCTTGATCGACCAATACAGGAAATCGTAGTAGAGTGTCGGGTTGATGTTGAAGGGAACATCGATGTCCTCCGGTGCGGTTACGATCACGGGGAAGTTCGCGTAAGTGACGCCTTCGAAGGTGATGGTGCCACCCCCGCTCGGCACAACGTCGAGGAGGATCTCATAACGGATCGGTGGAACAAAGTGCGCCACGACGCTATCGGCAGTGAGGAAGTTGATCGTGACGATCGAGTCCGTATCGCTTGGCAGGACCAAGTTGGTGCTGAACACTTCCCAATGGCTAAAGACGTAGCCATCGGCAGGAGACGGTATCAGTGTAGTGTTGATGCCGCCGTAATAGGTTCCGGTGAACGGGTAGGCCTCCGGAGTGATGGAGTTGATCTGGATGTCGCCGCTCAAGGGTGGGTCTACGTTGAACACGATATCGAATGGGCCTTCAAGATCATAGCAATCCACAAGGCCTTCCTCAATGGTCACGCATCGTGTTTCGATATAGTCCCGTAGCACCTGCACGTTGTTCTGCCAATCCGGAACGCTACCACCCCAACGCGCCACCTGGCCCACCATTTCAGGGGCGATGTTGGCGATCAAGCTGTCCAGGAAGGGCACCATCATGTCGCAGTTGAACAAAGTGTTGCCCAGATCGATGTAGCGGTTCACGTAGTACTCGTACACCAGCGGGTTCTCCTCCATCAATTTCTGCAGGATATCGGTGTGGCCCTGATCACCGGGGTCGGGCAGGTTCTCCACGGTGCAGGGGTCCGCGTTCGGGCTTTGATCAGGGATGCCCGTAAAATTGGTGTAGTGCCCGAAGGTGGCGTCCATGTCCCAGAGTATGTACCCCCACTTCTTGTGTTCGCCTGTGGGGTCCATGCCGCGCCACCACCCGGTGTTCCAGTTCAGCCAGTCCGCGCACACCACGTAACTGTTCAGCACGAAGTAGTCGACGAGGCTCTTCCAGTTCAGTTCGCCGTCCACGTAGGTGAACGCGGCCGCATCGCCCATGTCATTGCCCATGATGTAGGCGACCAGTGCGTCCCAATCGGTTTGCGCCTGTGCCCCGCCATACTCGCTCCAGGTGCCGCCCCAAGTCTTGATGAATTGGAGGTCATATTCACCCTGCCCATAGTAGTATTTGGTAAAATCCGCATCGTCCACTTTCTCACGCAGGTCGTAAACTCCCCAGTACTGGCCGTTGATGTAAACCACGGCGGGCTCGTAGCTGCGCTCGTCCAGTTTCAAGTTGCCCACCTGGCTCAATGCCTGCACGTAGGCATCGCGGATGTGGGCCGGTTGCCCTGGACCGAATTCGTAGTTGTCGCCTGCGGCGGCTTTTACGATCACCCGCTGGAACACATCGCGGTCCGATACGGTGAAGATGGGGTAGTGGATGCCGTTGCTGTAGCCGAACTGGTCACGGGTCACCCAGTCGAAGCCGCGGTGGTCGTAGGCCCAACTGTCCTGGCCGTGTTCATCCATGGTGCCGGTCACCTCATCGCGCAGCACGCCGTCCGCTCCGAAGTACTCCATGGAGGCCACGGGTTCGATCCCGCCGTTGCCGTTCAGCAGGGTCCCAACGTCATCACCCGCGCAACTCAGGATCGCCACGCCGTGGGTGACCCCAACGAGGTAGGTATTGGTCTCGAGAAAGCTCGGCGGCACGCCCGGCGTGGCACTGAACGCGCGCGCCCTGATCACGGTGACCGCGGCCACGTTGATCGGGGCGCCATAAGCGGTGCTGGCGGCAGTGGGTTCGGTTCCGTCGAGCGTGTAGCGGATGGTGACACCGGCGTCGGGACTGGAGAGGGCCACGCTCACGGCACCACCGTAATACCCGGCGGGCTGGCTCATTGCGGGCTTGGCAGTGTAGTAAGCACCTCCTCCGGCGTTGGCCGCATTGGGCGTTGGCGTCTGGAAAAGCGACCAGGTAGCGGCGCCATCCGTGGTACGGCCCCAACCATGATCGGTTTGCGTGGGCTGCGCGAGCTGGAAATCGTCCACGATGTTCCCACTGGCGTCACTGAGCACGGCATAGTCCGCTTCATACTGCGTCAGCTTGAAGTTCGGGTGCAACTCCGCTCCGTTCACCGTGTTGCGTCCGCTGCAGAAGACCATGAGGCGCCCGTTCGCCGGAATGGACACCCCAGCGGGGATGGGCCATTTCATATTGTTGGTCTGGCTGTCGCTCAAGTACCACCCGGTCAGGTCAACCGCCGCACCAGTGGTATTGAACAGTTCGATCCAATCCTCGCGCTCGCCGAACGCATCGGTGGGGCCGTTCACGTTCGAGGCGCTCACTTCGTTCACCACCACCTGGGCCTGCAGGGTAGTTGAAAGACAGCCCGCAAGGATCGCGGAAACAAGTAGGGTGCTCTTCATCTGCCGGGTCGCTGGTCGGAGGGTAGGCAAGGTAACATGCAGGGCGATCGGCGAACACAACAGGAAATGCCCTGTTCACGGGTGCTTAACGATCGTCTCGGTTACGAGACGTAAGGGGTGGCCGTTCCGGTGCCTCGAACGTCCTACACCTTAACCCTTCGCGTCCAAGTCCTGCCCGGCGTAGTATCCCATGTCCACGTCCAATAGCAATTTCGTGTGCAGGGTGATCTGGCCGGTGTGGTAGCTGAAGTGTTCCACCACGTGCAGCACGATGGCGGTGCCCGTCTCTTGGAACCCCTGCACGGTCCACGTGCGCATCAGATCCCCCGGTTGGAGGTTCCTGATCACCGCGATCGCGCGGTCCAAGGTCTGATCGAGCCGTTCGAGCAGTTCGCGCGTGGGTAGCGGACCAGGTTCGTTGAATTCGAGGGAGCGCTCACGCCGATCGGCTACACCACCCAAGGTCGCGTTGATCCACTGGCCCACGTTGCCGGTGAGGTGCAGCACGAGGTTGCCAACACTCACCACCTGCGCGTTCGGCCTGCGCCAGATCTGTTCTTCGCTCAGGCGCAACACGCAGGACCGGATGCGCATACGCCCTTCCTCCATTCGCCGCACCACCTCGCGGCACACTGTTCCAGCAAGATCCTCCATCCGCCGAAAATAGAACGGCCGCCCCTTGCGGAGCAGCCGTTCGTTCAGATCGTATCCGGTGTTACGCCGCTTTCTTCTCTTCGGTCGCGGTCGTCTCGGCAGGTTTGCTGCCCGCACCGATGTGCTGCTCCAGGAATTTCTCCATGGCATCGTAGAATTCGAAGCGGTTCTCTTCGTTCCGGAAACCATGGCCTTCGTTGTCCTTCACCAAGTACTGCACCTCGATACCACGGGCCTTCAGGGCAGCCACCACCTGGTCGCTTTCGGCCTTGTTCACGCGCGGATCATTGGCACCCTGGGCGATGAACAGGGGGCACCTCACCTTGTCCATGTGGAACACGGGAGAGGCTGCGCGCATGGCCACGCTGTCCTTCACGGGATCGCCCACCATCTCGTACATCTGTTTGCGCCATGCCTCCCAGTATGGGGGCACGGTCTGCATGAAGGTGAACAGGTTGCTCACACCCACGTAATCCACGGCGCACGCGTACAGTTCCGGTGTGTAGGTTATGCCGGCGAGCGTGGCATAGCCGCCATAGCTGCCACCGTAGATGGCGATGCGTGTGCTATCGGCGATGCCTTCCTTCTTCAACCATTCCACACCGTCAGTGATGTCGTCCTGCATGGTCCTGCCCCACTGCTTGAAGCTGGCTTCCCAATGCTTGCGACCATAGCCGGTACTGCCACGGAAATCCATTTGCAGCACGGCATAGCCACGGTTGGCAAGGAACTGTACTTCGGGGTTGAAGCCCCAGCCATCGCGCGCCCAAGGGCCACCGTGCGGGTTGATCACCACGGGCAGGTTCTTCGGATCGCGACCCACAGGCAGGGTGAGGTAGCCGTGGATGGTGAGGCCATCGCGGCTGGTGTAGGTGACCGGCTTCATCTCGGCCATGTGCTCCTCATTGAGCCAGGGCGTCCTGTCGCAAAGGAGTTTCGTCTCGTCCGAACCATCCTCGTGGTAATAGAAGCGACCCGTAACCCGGTCACTTCCCACATAAATGGTGCGCTTGGTCTCGTCATCGTTCTCACTTACAACGGAAACTTCATAACCTGGGAATTTTCCTTCCAGGAAGGCGTAGAGGACTTTCGTTTTCTCATCCAGGATGAGCTTCTCCGACTTGATGCCTTCCCAGGTGATCATGGTGAGCACCTGGCGTTTGCGGCTCCAGTCCACACCGCTCACGTCGAAGTCAGCGTTGTCGTGGAGCAATTTCGTTTCCTTCTTACCGGCCAGGTCCCATTCCACCACGGCGGTCTTGTCCCTGCCGTTGAGGTTGTGGCTCACGATCAGGTTCTTGTTGTCGAAGGTGAAGAGTGCCGGGTACCAGTTGTCGCGGTAACCCGTGCGCATGTACTCCAGGAAAGGTTCGGCATCGGTGGCGCGGTAGTAGAACACCTGGTCCGTGCCGTCGGTCTTCAGGGCGAAGCGGATGGTGCCCGCATGGTCGGTGATCCAGCCTTCGTAGTTGTCCTTGCTGTTGTCATAGAGCGGGGTCAACTCGCCCGTGGCCACATTGCACATGTAAGGGTCGAAGACCTGCGGGTTGCGCTGGTTCATCTGGATCATGATCTTCTGCTCCATGCCGGGTAGGTTGTGCAGGTCGTCCATGGTTCCGGCACGTACGCCTTTCTCCGGGGTCAGCGCCTTAACGTCCTTGCCATCCAGGCTGGCGCTGAACACGATGAAATTCTCATCCCCGTTGATGTCGCGGCTGTACACGATGCGGTCGCCCTTCCAGAAATAGCCGCCAACGTCGCGTATGGTATCGGCGGTCACTTGCATGGCGGTGGAGTCGCCCACCTTTTGCACGAAGATGTTCATCCGGCTTTTCCACGGCGCCCGGAAGCTGAAGTAGAGGCCATCCGGGCTGATGCGGTAGCCGCTCTTCTCCGGGTTCTTGAAGAAGTCCTTCATGTCGATGGTCGGCGGCGGGGTGACCGCGACCGTGTCAGGGGCTTTCTCGCCACAGGAGGCGAGCAGTGCGATGCCTACGACCAATGGCATGAAGTGGAGTGGGCGATAATTGCGATGGGATATCATGGTTTTTTTGAAGGTGAGGCAAAGGTGCATGTCCGGGATGAATGGTGGACCGATGATCCACGAACGGTTGGGCACGAGGATGGATCGTTGGGCGCTACGCGGATCAGCGCCGGAAGCGATAGACCCACACACGGTGATCCGCCTCTACGGAATCAACGCCCGGGTATGCCGATCGCAAGGCCTCGATGATGGACCGGCAGGAGCGATCGCCTGAGGCATCCACCAGTACCGTCGGGCCGACAACGTCCACCATTTCCTGGTCCGGTACGAAGACACCAGACAGGAGCAGGTCGCGATGGTCGTCTTTGAGCTGGTCAAGGTCCTCCGCTGCGAGGTAGTTCAGCCAATACCAGGCAGGCACCACTTCCACCGAGCAGTCCTCCGCGCACCATTGATCCACAGTACTGACAACACCAGAAGGCTCCCGAACGCTTTTTGCGCCCGGTGTGAAGGTGAACGCCATGCCTGCGACGGCGAGCACCATGATCCCCGTGATGGAGTGGGTCGGGATGCGCAAGGCATCCATGGACAATGCCACCAACAGCGCGAAGCCGGGCGCCGCGTAAACGAGATAGCGGTCCAGGAACATGGGCGCGGCGTAGGACGCGAGATACATACCGAAGAGGGGGATGAAGGTCCACACCAGTGCGAGCCGGATGCCCGCCTCGCGCACGCGGGAACGGAGGAGCCCACCCAGGATCACGGTGAGGAACAGGACCGCGAGCACCGGTGCATTGCTCCAGCGCCAGATCATGTTGTAGAGTTCTTCAGGTACAGGTGCTTCCAGCCAAGTGCCTTGTGCCACGCTGGTGCCCAACCGCTGGATGAAGATGATGAGGTAGGGCGAGAACCACAGGAGCGTGATCCCAACGCCGAGGAGGAAATTGCGGCGGAGATGGCGCAGCTCCGGTAGTGCCAGCACGCACAGCGCTTGTACCCCGATCGCCAGCCAGCCAAAAAAGTGCGTGTAGATCATTAGTGTGTTCAACGCCGAGAGGCCGAGCATGGCGCGTAGACCGTTGTTCGTCTTGTCCTTCGCGCGCCAGAGTAGCCACATGCCGGTGGTGGCCAGCAACGTGAAGAGGGAATAGCCCCTCACCTCGTGAGCGAATCCGTAGTGGTAGTTGTTGAGCGTGAAGAGCAGCGCTGCGACCAACGCGACGCGCACCCCGGCCAGGCGATGCGCCAGCACGTACAGGGGCCAAACCGCCAGCGTGCTGAACACCGCCGATGGCACCCGAAGCCAGGCGGGATCGAATGGCACCACCATGCTCCACACTTTGATCAGCAGGAAGTATAGCGGCGGATTGTTCTCCGTCCGCAGCATAGCCCAGAGATCGGCGAGGGACCGCTGGGACCAGTACACCGTGAACGGCTCGTCGTGCGCGAGCTCGTTGCGACCCAGCCACAACAACTTGATCACCGCGTTGGCGAGGATCAAGGCGGGCAGTATGAACCGGACGTAACGCTTTGGCGACACTGCGCGAAGCTATCCGCTCCGGTCAGATCGGGCGATGCATCACGTAGTGCCCGCCGATGCCGGGGATGTCGAACTCCGGTCCTTCGGTGATCAGGCCGATCCGCTCATAGAAGGGCACCGCGCGCATCCGGGCATAGCACCAAAGGCGATCGGCGTGAAGTTGGAGCAATTGCTCGAACGCGACCTGCATCAACAAGGCCCCGAAGCCCTGCCCACGCTGATCGGGATGTGTTGCCATCCCGCGCAGGCGATAGTGCTTTTCTCCGCGTAGTTCAGGATGTTGTTCCGCATGGAACGAACCCACCGAAACGATGCGATCACCATCGAACGCGCCGAGGTGGAAGGTGCCTGGTGCGCGGTCGTCAGCATAGTCGCAATCCTTCAGTGTGCCACCGGGACGCAGCACCAGAAGTCGGAGGGCATAGGTATCACCGGCTGGTATGATCCGCGCGTTCATCACCGGTGGTCCGCAGCATGGAGCAATGTGGCGAGCCGCGTGGTCCGATCGACCGCATCCCGTTCAGCCAGCACGCAATCCGCGCCGCGCGGGGTGATGCTCGCGACCACCTGTTCGCCGTTACTGGTGAGCATCACCACCTGTTCCTCTGTGCCGCATCCGGCCACCGGGTTCATGATGGTGCGGCGTTCAAAACCTGTGATCGCGTTCCATGGCACGACATGCTCTGTGGCGGGCCAGGGTGCGCTCAACGCGTCGAGCAACGCCTTCCGGTGGATCACGGTGATCACGTCACCATCAACGCGAAGGCCGCGTGCAGGAAGGAAGAGCACCGCGTAAAAGCACCACACGCCCACCAGCACCAGGCCGGTCCTTCCACCGCGCAACGCGCTCCTCTGGACATCGCCGCCCAATACGCGCGCGCCAGCGCCGAAGAGCAGCGCCAGGCATACCCCCGCGCAAACAGCCGCTATGGCCGCGCTGGCCAGCCGACCCGGAAGTTCCATACCCCCGGTCACAAGCAGTTGCGGATCGCGCAGCAGGTAGCCGTTCCGGAAACCGGCTATGCTCACCGCAAGCTCTGCGGTGAGTTGGGCGTCGAGGAGCATGACCACACCGGCCACCAGCAAGCGTAGCACAAGTAGGACGGCCGCGCCAAGCACCACGAAGTGCAGCGCATCACGCGTGTTGTCGTCCAGCCCGATCCTCGCGCCGTCGCCGGAAGGCTCTGGTCCGGGTACGGTCACTTGATGTAGCGCATGTCCTGTCCGGCCTTCAATCCGCGCAGCGAGGCCAGGATCAGCTTGATCACGTTCTCCACATCGAAGCGGTTCACGCTTTCCACCGTGGTGTGCATGTATCGCAGGGGTAGGCTGATGAGCGCACTGGGCACACCGGAGGCGCCGTAGGCGAACGCATCGGTATCGGTGCCGGTGGCACGGCTGGCGGCCATGCGCTGGAAGGGGATCTTCTCTTTCTCGGCGGTCTTCACGATGTGCTTCAGAAGTACGTTGTGTACGGCGGGTGCATAGCTCACCACCGGACCCTGGCCGCAGGCGATGTCCCCGTTCTGCACTTTGTTCATCATCGGAGTCTGGGTATCGTGCGTTACGTCGGTCACGATCGCGAGGTCCGGCCGTATGCGTTCCACGATCATCTCCGCGCCGCGCAGGCCCACCTCCTCCTGTACGCTGTTGGTGATGTAGAGCCCGAAGGGCAGCTTCACCTTGCTCTCTTTCAGCAGGCGCGCCACTTCGGCGATCATGAAGCCGCCCATGCGGTTGTCCAACGCACGACCCACGAAGTTGCGTTCGTTCAACACCATGAACTCGTCCTCGTAGGTGATCACGCAGCCTACGTGCACACCGAGCTTTTCCACTTCGACTTTGCTCGTACACCCGCAGTCCAGGAAGATGTTGTCCAGCGCCGGGGTGATCTCCGTTTTGCCGTTCCGCACATGGATGGCGGGCCAGCCGAACACCGCTTTCACGATGCCCTTGTCCGTATGGATGTTCACCCGTTTGCTGGGGGCGATGATGTGATCGCTGCCACCATTGCGCTTCACGTATATGAAGCCTTCCTTGGTGATGTAGTGGACGAACCAGCTGATCTCGTCGGCGTGCGCCTCGATCACCACCTTGTACTTCGCCTTGGGGTTCACCACCGCCACCGCCGTGCCGTAGTTGTCCACGAAATGATCATCGGCGAAGGGCCTTACGTATTCCAGCCAGATCTTTTGGCCGGCGCTCTCAAAGCCGGTGGGTGAGGCGTTGTTCAGGTAGCGCTCCAGAAAGGCGAGCGAGTTCTTTGTGAGGATGCTTTTAACGGGCTTTTTGGCCATGGAGGGCGGCCGCGCGTTCTGGTGGTGTGCGTCACGGCGGCCCAAAACTAGCCATCGCCACCGGCGCGAACCCTAGCTTGAGGATGACGTATGAACAGCGCACTTTTCAACGCGCAATGCGATCCTCCATGCAGAAGAACCTCCTTTCGTTCGCGCTGTTCGTGTGTTCCCTGGTCGTCTCCGGGGCGCTCCACGCGCAGCGGACATCATTGAGCAAACCCGCGCAGGAGTTGCTGAAACAGGCTGATCGCCTGGCGGAGACGGGCCCGCTCCAGTTCCTGGCCGCGGAGGCGCTTTACGAAGAAGCCCTTGCCCTGGCACCGGACGATGCATTGTTGAACGCGCGCATGGGCCTATGCCACTTGAACGGGCCGCAGCGCCACAAGGCGTTGCCGTATTTCCTGAAAGCCCGGATCGCCTCGCCGGACCTTCTGAACATCAACTTCCTCACGGCCTTCGCCTATCAGCTCAACGCGCAATGGGACGAAGCCATCGCAGCGTACGAAGCGCACAAGACGGCATCGCCCTTCCCCGACCCCGAACCGCTGTACAACACCGCCGAGAAACACATCACCGAGTGTCGCAATGGCCGCACCCTGATGGCAACTCCCGTGCGGGCCGTGGTCGAGAACCTGGGGCCGCGCATCAACTCGGTGCAAGCGGACTACGGTGCGCTCATCGCCGCGGACGGATCGTCGTTGATCTTCACTTCGCGTCGGCCACCGCTCAGTGGCGACAAGGTGAACAAGACCACACAGGAACATTTCGAGGACATTTTTGCCAGCCACCAGGTGGAAGGCCAGTGGACCGGGGCGGAAGCCTTGCCGCTGCCGGTGAACACCCCTGGCAACGACGCCAGCGTGGGCCTCTTCAACGATGGCCGCACCATGCTCATCTATCGCGACGAGGATGGCAACGGTGATCTGTACGAAAGCCGCCGCACCGGAACGGATTGGTCAGCACCCCTGGCGCTCGGGCAGAACATCAATACCCGCAACCACGAGTCCAGCGGCTGGTTCAGTTTCGATCGGCAGTGGCTCTACTTCGCGAGCGACCGGCCCGAGGACAATGTGGGTGGTCAAGACATCTACCGCAGCAAGTGGGTGGAAGAGGCGAACGATTGGGGCGTGGCCGAGAACCTGGGTCCAACCATCAACAGCATCTACGACGAGGAAGGCGTGTTCGTGCATCCGGATGGCCGCAGCATATACTTCAGCAGCAAGGGCCACACCACCATGGGTGGTTATGACGTGTTCCGATCCGTTCTGGAGAACGGCCAGTGGAGCAAGCCCGTGAACATGGGCTGGCCGATCAATACCCCGGACGATGATCTCTTCTTCGTGCTCACCGCCAACGGCGGCCTGGGCTACCTCAGCTCGCTGCGCACCAATGGGCTGGGTGAGGACGACCTGTACAGCGTCATCTTCCTGCCGGAAGAACCGAAAGCCGAATTGGTGGTTGATGCGGCCGGTGCGGCACCTGTGGTGGAGGAGTTGTTCAGCACGGTGCTGCTCAAAGGCCGCATCAAGAACCTGCGCATGCTCGCCGGCATGGAGGCGACCATCGAGCTGATGAACCTCAACGACGCTTCGCTCACCGCGCGCTTCACCAGCGACGCCAGCACCGGCGAGTACATGGTGGTGATCCCCGCCGGGAACGACTACGCCATGTACGTCAAGGCTCCGGGCTTCCTGCCGCACAGCGAGAACATCCACGTTCCCGCCGGGGCGTTCAGCATGGAACTGGCCATCGACATCACCCTGGAACCCCTAGAAGCGGGCAACCAGACCACCATGAAGAACCTCTTCTTCGCCACTGCGAGCGCGCGGATCGAACAGACCTCCATGGCCGAGTTGAACCAGTTGCTCGAATTGCTCGCGCAGAACACCACACTGCGCCTGGAGGTAAGCGGACATACCGACAGCGATGGTTCCGCTGCGTTCAACCAGAAACTCTCCGAAGCGCGAGCCGCCGCCGTGCGCGACCATCTGGTGGAGCAGGGCGTTGACGCCGGTCGCCTGGTGGCGATCGGGAAAGGCGATGCGCTGCCCGTGGCACCGAACGATTCCGATGCGAACAAGGCGAAGAACCGTCGTACGGAGATCACCGTGCTCTGACCGCTGATCTTGAACTCGTCCGCCGAAGCACCTCGCGGGGGTGGATCCTACTTTCGCGGGCCCGGGCACCAGGCCGGGACCGCTCGCTTTTGATCAGCCCACCAACGGACTTCGCGCCGCGCCGCACCGCCGACGGTTCGCTCACCTTGCACAGCGCGCAATGGAACGTGTTCCATCACAGTGTGCATGGAGCAGTGCAGGAGAGCACCCACGTCTTCATCAAGGCCGGATTGGAGCGTGCGGGCAAGGCGCACATCGACGTG